>Ga0307508_10004626_pt1 | contig 13359 bp, 6 predicted proteins | sample 9_EM_MG_FD_203089 | JGI IMG/M metagenome (GOLD analysis project Ga0307508, IMG submission 203089) | Populus trichocarpa ectomycorrhiza microbial communities from riparian zone in the Pacific Northwest, United States - 9_EM | ecosystem: Host-associated > Plants > Roots > Unclassified | place... | reverse complement strand
GCCGCCAAGCAAATAAGCACGACGGAGAATACGACGGAATCTGCAAAACCACCTTTATTTTTTTCCGTCGTACTTAGTGGCAAAATAAGCACGACGGAAATATGACGGGGTCTGCAAAACCTCGATAGTGCGTTACAACTCGCTCAATTATTGTAGACCTACCGTAATAACTCACTTAAGAGGCACACTTTTTTCGGCGGCAAACACCGTCTTGGCGCCGCTTAGCCATCTTAGCGCGGTCTTAGCGCGTGTCAGCGCCACTAGTGCTGATTTGCACTAGCGCGATATCAAAATTGGCAGGGGTGGGATAGGAGTTGGGAACGAGGTCGCGAGCACTTCGGGGCACCCACATCCCGCGCGCTCAATTTTCTATTTAGATATACATGCTAGAACTCTCCACCCTACCAACGAAAGTCATACTCAACTCCTTCATCCTCATTAGATTCCTCTGCGTCAGTAATTTGCACACTTCTAGATAATCTTTCACGCCTCCATCCTCGCTGGCCTTTCAAATCTTGTGCCGAGCCAGCCATGCTATCAACCAGTAGGGGCGAGGTTGCAGTAAAGAGATGACTGCCGGTCTGTAGATCGCTGCTGGTTTGTGAGCTGCCGCCAGCGCAGGACGGTGTGGGCAGTGGGGTTTCCACAGGGATTGGTAGTGAGTCCGCAAATAGATCTTCGTCAGGATCGGATATGGCGGAGTTGCTGTTAGAATCATCGTCGGCATCTTCGGCATCTCCAGAGTCGAAATCATCCCCATCTTTAGTGTTTTGGACTCCTTGGGTTTGCCATTACTCAAGTGCAATCGCTAGGCGAGAAGTGTTGAGGCCTTTAATCGAAAGTTCTCCATCCTTGCTGCCATCGATTGGAAGAGAAGAGGTGTTGCTGCTGCCAGAATCCACCGTGGTACTGCCGGAATTGGCTGCTTACGGGGACCCGGTCGACGTTTGAATTTCAGTGGAGTTCGGGTAGTAATATCTAGTTTTGAGCTGCGAGCTAACTCTCTAGTCGACTGCAAGCTGATGGTGGAGAATAGTATGGAGTTCATGGTCGTTTGTAGGTGGTACTGAACACTCGAGAACAGAGGTGGGGTGTACTGCCATGGCTTCTGGTATACTGATAGTAGTGATCTTCCAATTCTTCTCTATCTCCCCATATCCAATTCTACATCCTCTGGTAGTCGGGAGTCGTCTCGAACGAGATAGGACTTGCGGGGAAGTTCATTCGGCCAAAATACCAGTCATGTGACGTTAAAAAAAAATGGCAACCGCGCTAACCATAAACGCGCTAGCTCGGCTATTACGGCGCTTAAAGTGTGCCGTTAATACGGTATCTATGTAGCTGAAATATAGGGTAGTGCAGAATAGTACTATTCAATACCGCTTTCGCGCTAGAGGAAATTCGAGGGAAAAAAAATTGCTGCGATTTTTTGTCGGAGCAATACTTATTACGGCTATTTAACACGATACCCCCCTTTTTTCGTGACTTTAACCCAATACCCCCCTTTTTTTGTATTTAACACAATACCCCCCATTCCCAGCGAATAATATTTCGTGATCTCCCTAAGTCCAGCACACGCGACATCCACACATAGGCCTAGGACGGCACAATAGCAATGGATCGTGATGGCACAACAGCAAATGCCCGGGGACGCGATACAATGATCCAGGGCGGTGAAGTGCTAAGCTCGTACTTCGCGATTATCTCAAGGTTGAAGAGAAAAGATTGAAGTTCACAAAGCCTAGTAGTCATTCGCTACATTACTCTAACAAAGACTAGTAGTGAGCTTTACGACAGTTTGGCGCGTAGTGCCCGCTCTCCTTGCAAAAAGACCATTTAGGACGCGGACGGTTAGGTACATCCGGTAACTCTCCTGCGACGTTTGGCTGCGCATCTCCTGCTCCTCTCACACCACCCTTTCTCTTTCTCTGAACACTGAGCCTTCCCCGGGGTTTTGCAGTCATTGGTGGCGGCAGGGCGGTTGGTTGCGGTACGGGGCGGAGTAGAGCGGTTGCGTGGGGTGGGCGACATAGACGGGGGGTGGTGGGCGAGAGAGGGGAGTCCGTCCTGGTATAGGATTTGGACGGACTGCCAAAGACTGCCGGGCCCACCGGGGCCCGGCCGGGCACCACACTAGTGTAAAAAATTCGGTTTAGGGTGAAAACTTTACTCCGGCGGGGTACGCAAGACCCCACTCACCAACCACTATGTATACCTACCGCCGTCTCGACCCGACGCGCCTGACATTCAGCCCACCGGCACCACCCAACTCACCAGTACTGATGCCTATGCTGAAGACGAAGCACTTTATGCTAACCGCCCGCCCCGCGGATTCGGCTTCCCGGCGACAACTCCTTGTCAATCCCGAATTACTCCCCCCACCAATGGGCGACAGCGAGTCATGGACATCCGAAGAGATGGTAAATACTAGCAGCTCTGAGATTTCCGTGACTGAGCAGAATTGACGAAGCATGTGGAGGAGACAGAGGCAGGTGGGGACAAGGTGAGCGATATATATAAAACCACAAAGGTCGCAGAAATGAGCGCACGATTTCTCCTCTCTACCATCTTTTGTCCGATCACCGTGACAATTACATCTTCCCCCACCCGCTTCGTGCTTCTCGGTAGCTACTCATCGACTTTATATCCGTACTATGTAGTTGTTGGAATATAGGGATCGATAGAGATGAAAATAGTGAATTGATTGATTAATACGTAGTCGAAGGCAGAACATTCTCTCTATATACAATGGCCCGGGGACTTGCCAGGGGGAGAGGACGGAAGACTGTCTCTCGAGCCGGTTCTCGGACTCAGGCAGCTGTAATCTCCGGACGCCCATTATTCCGACAGTAGTTGTGGTACGCTGTGGCTCCCCGCAAATACAACTGAATCAACAGCGCACCCACCCCGAGACCGGAGACCGGAGACCGGAGTCGGGCAGGGGCCCGGCAGTCCGTCCAGTCCTCGCTGAAAAATGTTTACGGGACGGCCGTCTTCAGACTCAGGACTAGCGGCCGTAGTCCAGTCCCGGGCAGGCCCCAAGACGGACGGGATGGACGACTGGGAGGCCTGCTGGACGAGGAGTGTCAGGGTATTTTTCCTTCTAGGTGAGACTTGATAATTCGATATTCGAAATCCATAATATGCAATATCCGCTCGCATTGAGCTATGACGCTTCGTGTTGTTACAGGCCGCCGTAATAACGCACTCCTCCCTCACTTCTACCCCCCCCCAAACCCCCACTGCTACATAGCTGCGTGTCCATCACCCCCCTCGTTACCCCCACCTCCCGGTGCCATCATCAATCGTCCTCAAGACAAAACTTACAACATGTCAACCGTTACACCAACAAAAAGAGAAACAGGAACAGAAAAAATCGCTTACATCCTGCCACGAAGAAACAGACTATAGTCAAACTACAGATCCGAGTAAAAAGTAGGGGAAATAGCACTTACTTCCTACGGAGAAGTAAGGAACCGAGCGCAAGCACCACATCGCGAGAAGAAGAAGGAAAAGCAAGCACTTACCAGCTGCAATGCATCACAAGCAGACCCATCAGCCATGCCACGATGACAACGAACAAGTTGCACCTACAAACTGCGACACACAAGAAAGGAGGAATGAGCAATAGCAATAGTGCGAAGGGGAAAACAAAACACTTACCGTCTGCGACACGAAAGATGGAAAAAAAGGGGGACATCCATTAGTAAGATCGCAGCACGGTGACGGGCTAACTTACAGCCTAGAAATGTAAGACACACAACCAGAAAAAAAAGGCAATACTTCCAAAGCAGTTCACTTACAACCTACACCAACACATGTCCCAGCCTTCAGTTATTCCGTGCTGGCGACGCAGATGCATGGCGGTGTTCACTTACACTCTGCATTGTAAAGCAAGCCGAACGTCAGCCATATGGCAAGGAACTCGCGGCGATTCGGTTCACTTACCAACTGCATTGCAAAGCGAGCCGAACATCAGCCATGTGGCAAGCAGCTCCCGAAGATTCGGTTCACTTACCTCCTGCATTGCAAATCGACGCCGAACGTCAGCGATGTGCCGACCAACTCCATCCGATTTCGTTCACGTACCAACTGCATTGCAAGGCGAGCCCAACGTCAGCATGGCGGGTAACTCACGGCAATTCGGTTCACTTACCGACGGCTTTGCAAGGCGAGCCGAGCGTCAGCCAGATAGCGAGCATCTTCCGGCAATTCGGTTTACTTACCATCTGCATTGTGAAGCGAGTGGAACGTCAATGATATTGCGAGCAACGCGGCGATTCGGTTCACATACCGGCTGCATTTCAACGCGAGCCGAACGTCAATATGTAGCGAGCAACTACCGGCTATTCGGTTCACTTACCAACTGCATTTCAAAGCGAGCCGACCGTCAGCCAGACGGCGAGCAGTTCCTGGCGATTCGGTTCACTCACATCCTGTATTACAAAACGAGTCCAAAATCAGCCATGTGGCGAGCAACTCGCTGCGATTCTGTTCACGTACTATCTGCATTGCAAGACGAGCTCAATGTCAGCCACGCGGCGAGCAACTCCGTGCGATTCGGTTCACTTACCGACTGTATCGTAGACCGAGCTGATTGTCAGTCACACGGCGGGCAACTCCCGCCAATTCGGCTCACTCACCAACTGCATTGCAAAGCGAGCCGAACGTCAGCCATATTACGAGCAACTCGCAGGAATTCAGTTCACTTACTGGCTAGATTGCAATGCGTGCCGAACGTCAGCCATATAGCGTGCAACACCCGACAATTCGGTTCACTTACCACCTATATTGCGAAAGGAGCCGAACATCAGTTATCGCAAGCAACTAGCGGCGATTCAATTCACATACCATCTGCATTGCGAAGCGAGCTGAGTGTTAGCTATATGACAAGCAACTCCCGGGGATTCGGTACACTTACAAACTGAATTGCAAAATGAGCCGAACGTCAAACATATGGCAAGTAATTCCCGGCGATTCGGTTCACTTACCGGCTGCATTGCAAAGCGAGACGAACGTCAGCTATATGGCGAACTCCTGGCGATTCGGTTCACTTACCCTCTGCGTTGCGAAGCGAGCCAAACGTCAGCCATTGGGGAGGAAGTACTGGCAACTCGCTCACTTACCTGCTGCATTCCAAAGCGAGATGCACGTCAGCCATACAGCAAGCAACTCCAGGCGATTCGGTTCACTTACATCCTGCATGGCAGAACGAGCCGAATGTCAGCGGTATGGCGAGCAACTCCTGGAGATTCGGTTCACTTGCCAACTGTATTGGCGAGAGCCGAACGTCAGCAATGCGAGCAACTCCAGGCGATTCGGTTCACTTACATCCTGCATGGCAGAACGAGCCGAATGTCAGCGGTATGGCGAGCAACTCCTGGAGATTCGGTTCACTTGCCAACTGTATTGGCGAGAGCCGAACGTCAGCAATGCGAGCAACTCCCGGCGCTTCGGTTCACGTACCGTCTCATTGCAAAACGAGCCGAACGACAGTGATGTGGCCAGCGGCTCCCGGCGATTAGGTTCCCGTACCCTCTGCATTGCAAAGCGAGCCTTACGTCAGCAATATGGCGAGCAACTCCCAGCAATTCGGTTCACGTACCGTCTCATTGCAAAACGAGCCGAACGACAGTGATGTGGCCAGCAACCCCCGGCGATTAGGTTCACACACCGGCTGCATTGCAAAGCGAGCCGAACGTCAGCGATATGGCGAGCAACTCCCGGCGATTCGGTTCACTTACCGGCTGCATCGCAAACTGAACCGAACGTCAGCCATAAGGCGGGCAACTCCCGGCGATTCGGTTCACTTACCGGCTGCATCGCAAACTGAGCCGAACGTCAGCCATAAGGCGGGCAACTCCCGGCGATTCGGTTCACTTACCGGCTGCATCGCAAACTGAACCGAACGTCAGCCATAAGGCGGGCAACTCCCAGCGATTCGGTTCACTTGCATCCTGCATGGCAAAACGAGCCTAAAATTAGCGATATGGAGAGCAACCCCTGGCGATTTGGTTCACTTACCAACTGCATTGTACAGCGAGCCGAATGTTAGCTACATGGCGAGCAACCCCCGACGATTCGGTTCCCTTACCCTCTGTGTTGCAAAGCGAGCCGAATGTCAGTCATATGGCGAGCAGCCCAGCGATTCGGTTCACATACCGGCTGCATTGCAAAGCGAACCGAACGTCAGCCAAATGGCGAGCAGCTCCCGGTGATTAGGTTCCCTTACCCTCTGCATTGCAAAGCGAGCCGGATGTCAGCCATAAGGCGAGCAAGTACCGGCAATTCGGTTCACTTACCGGCTGCATTGCAGGGCGGGCCGAGCGTCAGCTATATGGCGAATAACTTCCGGCAATTCGGTTCACTTACTGTCTGCTTTGCGAACTGATCCGAACGTCAAACATATGGCGAGAGACTCCCTGCGATCCGGCTCACTTACATCCTAAATTGTAAAGTGCACCAAATATAAGCCATTCGGCGAGCAACTGGCGGCAATTCGGTTCCCTTACCCTCTGCATTGCAATGCGAGCCGAATGTCAGTCATGTGGCGAGCAACTTCCCGCGATTCGGTGCACATACCGGCTGCATTGCAAAGCGAGCCGAACGTCAGCCATACGGCGAGCAACTACCGACGATTAGGTTCGCATACCGACTGCAGTGTAAAGCGAGGCGAAAATCAGCCATAAGGCGAGAAAATCCCGGTAATTCGGTTCACCTACTAACTGCATTGCAAAGCGAGCCGAACATCAGCCATATGGTGAGCAATTCCCGGCAATTCGGTTCACTTACCGGCTGCATTGCAAACTGAGCCGAGCATCAGCCATATGGTAAGCAACCCCCGGAAATTTAGTTCACTTACCAACTGCATTGCACAGCGAGCCGAACGTCAGCTATATGGCGAGCAACTTCCGGCATTGGTTCACATACCCTCTGCATCGCGAAGCGAGCCGAACGTCAGCCATATCGCGAGCAACTCGGCGATTCGGTTCACATACTGGCTGCATTGCAAAGCGAGCCGAACGTCAGCTACAAGGCGAGCTGCTCCGCCGATTTGGTTCACTTACCAACTGCATTGCAAAGTGAACCGAACGTCAGCCATATGGCGTGCAACTGTCCAAGATCCGGTCGTTTACCCCCTGCATTACCATGCAATCCCGACGTTAGCGACGTTATCTTCAGATGGCAACCTGCCTTTATTGCGTTCCCTTACATTCTGCATTCGCAGTGCCCTCAAAGTCAGCCATGTTGTCGCAATTGATGGGTTATGGTGATAAAATAATTTGTACCCGCTGTGATGACAAACAACTCCATCATTAGCCTCTGTAATCATTGGGTTGTAGCATGATATGCCCTCCCTCCCAGTCACTCACAAACTGTAATCACATGTCAACTCGCCTGCTGCCGGGTGATAAATAATGATTCCCTTTACTTACTTCCTGCCGTCTCGTGGTATTCGTGTTAGCCCCATTTTCAGACAGTGGCGGTACAAGATATCTCACCTTCTATAATGTGGAGAGTGCAGAATGTCAGTGCATTCCTCATTGAGAAGTGGTAATAGTCTGGTCACCCTCTGTGAAACCAAAAGGTTCAATGTTAGCGATGTCCGGGCATAGTGGAGGGGCGCCAGTATTCGTACTCTCTACCGTAAAGTCGCCATGTATGTCAGTCTTGGGTCAGAAAGGGTATAACAGCAATTCTACTTACAGTCTTAAGCACAACAACAGTTAGCTATAGCTTCAATCTTAGGACGTGAAAGGTATCTGTTAACTTCTAAAAGGTTCGTGAATTCCCGTCCATATAGATAGACAATGGCGCCGTTGTTAAGTAGTAACTTGACGACAGCCCTATCCTTCCTCAAAGCAGCCACATTTAAAGCATTAGCGAATTGGCTGCGGCAACCGTTAACGTCTTCTCCCTTTTCTATTAGCAGCTCCACCGCCGCTTTGTGCCCAATAAATGACGCTGCTGCAAGACTATTAATGTTGGTTGTGTCGAAATATTGCCCCTCGTTGGCGGCTTTCTTGTACACCAGGAACCACGTCAGTAATCGTCCCAGCCCACTCTGGAAAACCTCCAACGCAGTAGTCGAGAGTTCCTCATCATCCCAAATCTCCGCTTCTAGAACGTGAGCTGCCCAATTTTTAGCCGCATAATCTAAAAAGACATGCTCTTTGGTGAAGTCATGTATCTCCCGTTGCCGCGCATGTGGAGTTAGTGGGCGGGCTTCAAAGGCAGAAAATAAGAGATAATAGATGCAACTCTTCGCGAGGGTAAGGTTTGATTCGACCGGACACAGCGATTGCTTCCACGTGGAGGCTGAGCGTTCCATACCAGCCTGGAGGGTAGTTGGGCTCTTCATCAAGAATTCCTTCGCCGTTTGGTGGATCAGGTAGATCTTCGAGTCTATGACTTTCACGAAAAGCCCACATATCTCCTTCACTGTGGTTTCGACAGAGTACAGGCGGTACGGCTCGAGATCCTCGATTGATTTGTGATCCGGTTGAATTGCCAGTGCGATGTCCATCTCGTCGAGTGTGAGGGGTCTGGTAGCAGCGACAACCATTTGGAGTATCCGTTTGGCCTCTTCGCGGTCGCAACTATCTCCGAGAATTTTTTCGTAGACGGAATCTAGGCCACTTGGCAGGGTGTTGAGGGTATCAAGGAATCTCTTTCGCGAGGCTGCCTGACTACCGTTGAGGATTCTGAAAACAAGGGAAACCCAAAGGAATGTTTGATCGGCGCCCTGAATCAGCTTGTCTCGCAGATTGATTCGGTCGGAAACAGTGAGGCCCCTAGCATTCCCTAACGCTTCAACTTCGGACTTGACAACACGCTCAATATCTGCGCTGATGGCGGGTGTTTGCTCCTCCGCCTTCAATCTGATCGATGGCAGTCTTGCGAATAGTCGTTCGATCCAGCCATATGGGCGACTGGTAAGAATGAATTTCAGAAACATCTGGTCGGTGCGGGTTGTCGGTGTGTACATGCTGACTAGAGAGGAGATGAGGTCGTTTCGGGTCGATTCTTCGCATTCGTCCAAAGCGTCGACGATACAAATGACATTGCCGCATTTCGGGTCTGTCGTTGCTGCCTTGAAGATACGCCACAACGTCCCGAATTCTTGCGCAAATTTCTCGCCCTTGCCCTTGTAATCGCCCATGGCGTGTCGGAGAAGGTCCGGCACTGCAGAGAAGAGCTGATGCAGTAGTGCCGAGAGAGCGAATGTCGCAGTTTTCTGTTCTTGATTGTCGTCTTTGAAGAAGAAAAAGCACACGGTGTCGCGTGGTCCCACGACCTCGGGGGTGTCCTGGATGTCGGTCTGACCCTGCCGACGGGAGGATTGGATCTTGAGCTCGTCCACTAGGAATGCGGCCAACACAGACTTTCCACAACCCGGATCCGCTGTCACCCACAAAAGACCAGATTTCTCTTCTTGCCAGTTGCGATACTTTTCATGGTCGAGGAACCATTCAAGCGTCCCAACCACTCGCTCAGGGTTTCTGCTCTTGTGGGACTCATAGTCGGAAGTGTAAAGTGAGCGCAAGCATTTCGACTCGAGGGCTGAAGTTTTGAAGTCAGATCGTGCTTGGCTTGTATCCGATCCATCGAGATCACTTACTTTCGGCACTGCCAGACAGCGATCCCAGGTTAGCCAAGCCAAAATCCAGCATGACGCCATCGCAAGTATCCTATCGAACCATAATCGTTCCATGTAGGCTTGAGGGGGGCTTACCCGCTACCAATGCTCTGCCCGCCATGAATCACCGAATTTACGATCTCGATGTGCTGGGAGGCCCCATAGGTTCGACTGCTGCTTATGTTCTCGTTACTGGTCATGTTTTGGCAGGCGGCGGCGTCGGGCTGCTAGTTCGATGGATCCTTCGGTTGTTGGTGCGGCTGATGCTGGGTTGATGAGGCTGGTTGCTGGGTAGATATGTTAGTCGGTCTGAACGGGAGGAAAACCCGGGATGTGCATACATAAGTATATTTTCGCTGTCAAAATTGTTCTGTTCGATGGCGTGGTGGGCTGATCTGGTAGGATGCGACCAAGAATATATGTCTGTTCAACGGCTTCGGCTTAGTTATATACTCAGATGAGACCCCGCGCGATCATCACAGCTGAAAACAATGACCGCCGTTAGGCCCGACCAATGGCAACGACAGGACAACAGACGCTACCCATGCTCACTCTTGCTCTTGCATACGGGTGAACGTCGTTCTCAAAGCACACTTAGATTACACGGCGAACTAATGATCCTAAGGGCCGCATTTGAGTAATGAATAAACAAAGGAGAATTCGCTGAAGGTATAGAGAGGGCGGATTTTGTTAAGTAAAAGTGATGTGCTCTACGTGTGAGCGCAATGGAACTCGGGAGCGCGAGACGCCATGCGGCTCTGCCCTTATCTACCCCGCTCGATGATATCCCCACAAAAAGAGAAAAAACCAAAACCAACACCAAAACGGGTGACGGAAGCGGTTCGATACCGTCGAGTTACCTATGTACATACCTCCTGCTCCGAAGCCTAGCTGAATCCGAACTCCGACCCCGAAGGAGAGAGAAAGAAAAGGGATTAGAAGGAAAAGCCAAGAACAAAGCAGAGTACAGCGGCTGAATGAAGAGTCAGATCACTGCTCCAGTAATTTCCTCCGCTCGGCCAGGTAGGCCTCGATCTCGGCGTCCAGTCCCGTTTTTGCACGCGGGCCTGCCACCGGAGCGGGGGCGGGGGCGGGGGCGGGGTTGGTGTCCTTCCGCGTTTCCGTGAATATATTCCCCCGTCTGCGGTCCTTCCATTCGTAGGCCTCGGCCTTTTGCAGGAGCAGGGAGGCACGCGTGCAGTATTCGTAGATGCCAGCGGTGCAGTAGGCCTTCTCCTCGCCCTCGCAGTCGCTCTGTGGCACCTCGGTGGTGGCGCCGGACTCAGGCTGGAGCTCCGATAGGTCTATCGCGTCCAGGATCTCGTCGAGCGTGTCGGGAAGGTGCAGCGTCTCCTCGTCCGAGTCGCGGTGTCGGTGGAGGGATATGTCGTCGCCGTCGTCATCGGACGCGCCGCAGACGCCGTTGTCGGTGACTTGAGGCGCGGGGGCTGGCTGTCGCGGCGGCGGGGATTCTACTGGCCGCTGTGTCGTCCGCTCGGTCCTGGCCGAGGACGAGCCCGTGCTTTCGCCCTCGCTAAGGTCGTATGCGCACGGGAATGCGACTTTGCTGCCGGCGGAGGAGACGGAGATGCGTGTGCAGTGCTTTCTCCTGCTCGGGAATGCGGATGCTGCGGAGGAGTCGACTCGTTCCGGGGTCAAGCGGTGGAGGGATAGCCGCTTGATGTACGAGGAAGCTCTGGGGGATGAAGAGCTGCGACTTTTGTGCCGGTTGTCTGCTATGGGCGTGGGCAGGGGCGGGGAGGTGGAGACCGTCGTGGTAGCGCTTGGCGGGCACGGAGAGACGGACTCGGTCCACTCGGCGATATCGATTCCGCATGTCAGGGCCTGGCGCGTTTTCTCGGCCAGTGCATCCGCATTGAGGAAGATCTGTGGCGGCGGCAGGAAGGAGGGCGACGGCGGGACGGCGGGCAGCGGCATGGTGGCGTAGACTCCCTCGTTGGAAGGGCACGGCGGCAAGCTTCTCGGGCCTTTCCTGCCCTTCGATCGAGATTGCGCCCGTGGGCGGTCACTGGCGTCGACTGCGCGGCCTCTGGGGCTTGGTGCCGATCGGGGTGGCTCGACGATGGCGAGCAGACTCACCTTCGGGGTGGAGGTGGGGATCAGGTGGTCGCTGGCTGCGCCGGTGCTCCGGTACGAAGCAGCGTCCCCACCGGCGGCCGAAGACGACCGCGCCGTCGAGATGCTCCCCCCCGCCGTCGACGAAACGCTGCTCTTCCTCCTGCCCAGCTGGAAGCGCTTCGCAATGGTAGCCACGAACTCGTCGGCGGCGCTCTTTCCCGGCGGCAGCTTGCTCTCCGCCGGATATATGCCCAGCACGCTCTCGAGCGTCTTGCCGTTCGACGACCGCGACCTCGCCGACGAGGAGTCGTCCTGCGTCGGTGCCGGCGGTGGTCGGGGAGCCCCTCGCGGGAACGCATGGTGGTGTAGTCCTCCGCCCGTGTCCGTCGCCACGGTCTCCGCCGGCACGGCCACGGCCACGGCCGTTGCCGAGCCGATCCCCCACAGCTGCGTCTTCGTCGCTGCTACCGCCGAGCTCTTCGGTATGGCGCCGTACGCGCCCCGCGGGCTCGATCCGCGGGACACCGACAGGGCGACTTTCTCGGCCACCAGCCGGCGCATCTCCGCTTCCATGTCGAGACCCGAGCGGACATCGGCGTGCGTCGGCGGGCCGCGGTGGAAATTGCGTGCCATTCGTGTCTGTTCGTTCCGTTCGGTTTTCGATCAAGCGGCGAGAAGGAGGAAGGAACGAAGGAATCTCCCCTGGAGCGGGGGAATAGGCTCGTTTTACGTATTTATCTCTTCCCTCCTTCCCTCCTTATCCTCACCACACCGATCGATCAATGCTCGGGGTCTACTACTCTCCGCTGTCGTCCGCTGCCATGTGAGCCCCTGGAACGTGGCGAGCAAGCGTACTGGCGGCGGCATGGTAGATAGGAACGGTATAGGCATATAATCCGTGTGTATATGTGTCGCGGGAGGCAAAAAAAAAGAAGTTTTGTCCTTGTCGCGCAAGCTCGATGATCTTGACTAAAATATAGCACTAACCAACCATACGCCTCACCTTGGTCTGGTGCCCCCCACGCGAACGGAACAACCACACATGGTTGGACTTGATAAACGAAGAGGGGCGGGAGGGGGGTTTACTGACATCCCATTAGCAAATGCGAGTCATGGAAGGATCTTCATGGGAACCAACCATCGGTGATCATCGCACATCGTCTCGCCTTTTAGGTAGGCCGTGAGTCAGCCCAATCCAATCGCACGCCGTCCGTCAAGAACCAGAGTCTTTCCGCCATCTTGATATGCGTCCACGGCAAGAGGCAATCCCCTTATATAAATTTCCCCGTCCTCACACGTTCAGGCTGCCGGCGCTTAAGCGCTTGGAATCGCGACATGCATCCACGCCAAGACTCCTCTCATCTTTCCGTCCTGTCGCTATATCTATCACATCGCGCTCCCTTCTTCTTCTCCCTACCCAGCTCTCCAGCATCTGACACAGGCAGTAGTTAGCACTTCGGTCATATAGCCAACAACGACAGCCGCGGGGAGCTGTCAGTGGCATGAAAGGGGGGCGAAGAGGCTGGGGTGCTTGACGTCGGCGAGCAGAAACGTCATGGGTTCGTTAGTTTCCTCCCACGCAGCCCTGGGATAAGATAAGGAATTTTTGGGGGGGGGGGGGGGGGGGGGGGGGTGTGTAC
>Ga0307508_10004625_pt1 | contig 13362 bp, 13 predicted proteins | sample 9_EM_MG_FD_203089 | JGI IMG/M metagenome (GOLD analysis project Ga0307508, IMG submission 203089) | Populus trichocarpa ectomycorrhiza microbial communities from riparian zone in the Pacific Northwest, United States - 9_EM | ecosystem: Host-associated > Plants > Roots > Unclassified | place... | reverse complement strand
TCTTTATTCTGATGCACGGTCAAGAAAAAAGTCTTCAAGCAATCGCTAGCTCAGTCACGTGTCCAATCCCCGCATCGAATCTTCTAGTTTCCAAATGACCCCACTTCCGCAGTTAGCTCAAACTTCACCCACTGTCTGTCCCTTTGAGAGCTGCGCTAACAATCTCATGAAGCTCGTCGAGCTTCTCGCCACGTCTTACTTGCTATCGTCCTTGCCGCCGGCATCCACACCGCCATCCTCATCGACATTGTACTTGTCGCATCGTATTGTACTTCCCACTGTCTGTCCCTTTCAGAGCTGCGCTAACAATCTCATGAAGCTCGTCGATCTTCTCGCCACGTCTTAATTGCTATCGTCCTTCCCGCCGGCATCCACACCGCCATCGTCATCGACATTGTACTTATCGCGTCGTATTGTACAACTTCCCACAGTCTGTCCCTTTGAGAGCTGTGCTAACAATCTCACGAAGCTTGTCGATCTTCTCACCGCATCTTACTTGCTATCGTCCTTGCGGCCAGCATCCTCATTGGTATCCACTTCATTGATGTTCTCATTGCGTCGTGTCTCATCCTGTAAACAGCCTTTGTTTCTGTCATGCAGAGCGATGCTATCTACGGTGACGTGGTATATAGAAGTAGATTAGATGTAATGAACAATGCCAGGAACCAAATGCGTGTTTGCTAGTCTTCGCTGCAATGTACCGTGCCCTAACAGTCGCGTCTGGATGCTACCACCGTAACCGCTCTATTACCTATGTGTGGTGCGCCATCGTAAGCCTCGTCTGTATCCTATTTGCCATGCCACACTGCGTCTGTAAGACACGGCTGCGTCCGGATGGCAAATGCCCTGACACTCCGCGTCCAGAAGGCAAATGCCGTGGGACACGTCGTCCGGACGACATTTGCCTTGACACTCTGCGTCTGCAAGAAATTTGCCTTGACAGTCTCCGTCTGTAAGGAACGCGCTGTGTCCGGATGGCTAACGCCCTGACACTCCTCATCCAGAAGCTAGATACCATGGCAAGTGTCGTCCGGATGACATTTGCCTTGACACTCTCTGTCTGTAAGGAACGCGCTGCATCCGGATGGCTAATGCCGTGACACTCCGCATCCAGAAGGCAGATGCCGTGGCATGCGCCGTCCGGACGACATTTGCCTTGACACTCTGCATCCAGAAGCGAAATGCCCTGACACTCCTAGTCCAGAAGGCAGATACCGTGGCAAGCGCCATCCGGACAACAATTGCCTTGACACTCAGCGTCCGGAAGAAATTTGCCTTGACAGTCTCCGTCTGTAAGAAACGCGCTGCGTCCGGATGGCAAATGCCCTGACACTCCGCGTCCAGAAGGCAGATGCCGTGGCATGCGTTGTCCGGACGACATTTGCCTTGACACACTGCGTCCGGAAGAAATTTACCTTGACAGTCTCGGTCTGTAAGAAATGCGCTGCGTCTAGATGGCTAATGCCCTGACACTCCGCGTCCAGAAGGCAGATGCCGTGGCATGCGTCGTCCGGACGACATTTGCCTTGACAATCTGCGTTCATAAGCGAAATGCCCTGACACGCCTCGTCCGGAAGGCAGATGCCGTGGCAAGTGCCGTCCAGACGACAATTGCCTTGACAGTCTCCGTCGGTAAGAAACGCGCTGCGTCCAGATGGCTAATGCCCTGACACTCCGCATCCAGAAGGCAGATGCCGTGGCATGCGTCGTCCGGACGACATTTGCCTTGACACTCTGCATCCAGAAGGCAGATACCGTGGCATTCGTTGTCCGGACGACATTTGCCTTGACAATCTGCGTCCGGAAGAAATTTGCCTTGACAGTCTCTGTCTGTAAGAAACGTGCTGCATCCGGATGGCAAATACCCTGACACTCCTCCTCCAGAAGCTAGATGCCGTGGCACGCGTCGTCCGGACTACATTTGCCTTGACACTCTCCATCTGTATGAAACGTGCTGTGTCCGGATGGCAAATGCCCTGACACTTCACGTCCAGAAGGCAGATGCCATGGCACGCGTCGTCCGGACGACATTTGCCTTGACCCTCTGTGTCCGGAAGAAATTTGCCTTGACACTCGCCGTCTGTAAGAAACACGCTGCGTCTGGATGGCAGATGCCCTGACACTTCGCGTCCGGATGGCAGATGCCCTGACACTTCGCATCCGGATGTCAGATGCCCTGACACTTCGCGTCTGGGAGGCAGATGGCGTGGCATGTGTCGTTCGGAGCGACCTGTGCGCTGACATGCGTCGTCCGGGCGCATAATACCTTGCCAGTTTGCGTCCTGAGCGTCCTGAGCGTCTGCTGCGCCCGGACGCTGCCCCTGCGTCCGGACGCAGAATTTTTTTCCTAATGCAGTACGCACGGCAATCGGGAACAGAGGACGGGTGAGCGGCCGGCGCATGTGGCAATTGGAGACAGAGGACGGGCTAGCGAATCGGCGCTCGTGGCCATCAGGACTGGGACAGCTGGCAGGCGAACGGTGCGTGCGGCAAGGACAAGGACAGGAACTGAGGACGGGTGAGCAAACGGTGGGTACGGCAATCAGGAAAAGAGGACGGGTGAGTGTCTTGGCATGCACGGCGATCAGTACTGGGACAAGTGGCGACCAAACGGTGCGCTCGGCAATCAAGATGAGGACAACTGGCAAGCGAACAAGGCATGCGGAGAGCAAGAGGAGAACAATGGGCGAGCGAACGGCGTGTGTGGCAAACAAGAGGAGGACAACTAGCGAGCGAACGGCGTGCTTGGCAATCAAGACGAGGATAACAGGTGGCTTTACAGATAGTCGGCTCGTAGTATTGCCATGGTGAGTGTTTGGAGTGAACTTAAAAGGTTTTAGAATTTTGGTGAAGAGCGTTGAACTGCTGTAATGAGATCGAGTGTGGTGGTTCGAATCAGGTTTTCGCCGTGAATGGCTTTTCAGTATTTGGTGAAGACAGTTGGATATATACTTGTACATCAGGGAAAAATTCTGGATGCGGACGCTGCATACACGTCGGAAACGTCTAGATGCGGAGGACGCAACCTGGCAAGGTATAATCCGACCGGACAATGCATGTCAGCGCACATGCTGCACCGAACGCAACCCGCCTGTGCATATGCGTACTAGACAGAAGTGGGCTGCGCATTGGCCTTCCGGACAACTAATGTCAAGGCAAACAGCGTCCGCACGATGCTTGCCTCGGCATCCGCCTTCTGGACGAGGAGTGTCAGGGCATTTGCCTTCTGAACGAGGCACGTGTCTTACAGACACAGAATGTCAAGGCAAATGTCTTCCGGAAGATGCATGCCACGGCATTCGCCTTACAGATGAGGAGTGTCAGGGCATTTGCCTTCTGAATGCAGCGCGTGTCTTACAGACGCAGAGTGTCAAGGCAGATGTCGTCTGGACGAGGGGTGTCAGGGCAGTTGCCTTCTGAACACAGCGTGTGTCTTACAGACGCAGAATGTCAAGGCAAATGTCTTCCGGACGATGCATGCCACGGCATCTGCCTTCCAAACGAGGAGTGTCAGGGCATTTGCCTTGCGGACCCAACGCGTGTCTTACAGACGCAGAATGTCAAGGCAAATGTCTTCCTGACAATGCATGCCATGGCATCTGCCTTCCAGACGAGGAGTGTCAGGGCATTTGCCTTCTGAACGCAGCGCGTGTCTTACAGACGCAGAATGTCAACGCAAATGTCTTCCGGACGATGAATGCCATGGCATCTGCCTTCCAAACGAGGAGTGTCAGGTCATTTGCCTTCCGGACCCAGCGCGTATCTTACAGACGCAGAATGTCAAGGCAAATGTCTTCCTGATGATGCATGCCACGGCATCTGCCTTCCAGACGAGGAGTGTCAGGGCATTTGCCTTCTGAACGCAGCACATATCTTACAGATGCAGAGTGTCAAGGCAGATGTCGTCCGGAGGTGGGCTGTCAGGGCATTTGCGTTTTGAACGCAGTGCGTGTCTTACAGACGCAGAGTGTCAAGGCAGATGTCGTCCGGACTAGGGGTGTCAGGGCATTTGCCTTCTGAACGCAGCGCATGTCTTACAGACACAGAATGTCAAGGCAGATGTTGTCCGGACGAGGGGTGTCAGGGTATTTTCGTTCTGAACTCAGCGTGTTTCTTACAGATGCAGAATGTCAAGGCAAATTTCTTCCGGACGCAGAGTGTCAAGGCAAATGTCGTCCGGACGATACGTGCCACGGCATCTGCCTTCTGGACAAGGAGTGTCTTCACCATACGGACGCAGTGTGTCGTACAGATGCAGAGTGTCAACGCAAATGGCAGATGAGGCTTACGATGGCGCACCACACATAGGTAACAGAGTGGTCACAGTGATAGCATCGAAACGCAACCGTCAGGGCAGGGTACATTGCAGCAAAGACTATTAAACTCGCATTTGGTTCCAGGCATTGTGACTAAAGCCAGTTCTATTCATTACATCGAATTTACATCTACCTACCACATCACCGTAGACAGTATAGCTCTACATCACCGTAGACAGCATAGCTCTGCGTGACCGAAACAAAGGCAGTTTGCCAGATGAGACACAACGCGATAAGGACGATGTCAATGAAGATGGCCACGAGGGTGCCAGCGGCAAAGACAATAGCAAATATGATGCCGCAAGATGGTCGATGAGCTTCGTGAATTGTTAGCGCAGCTCTCACAGGGACAGTGGGAAGTTGTACAATACGACACGACGTGATGAGTACGATATCGATGAAAAGAGGATGCCGGCAGCGTGGATGACATCAAGAGGCGACGAATACGATGTCGATGAAAAGAGGATACTGGCGGCGTGGATGACATCAAGACGCGACGAGTACGATGTCGATGAAAAGAGGATACCGGCGGCGTGGATGACATCAAGACATGACAAGTACGATGTCAACGAGGATGGCAGTGAGGCTGCCGGCGGCGGCAAGGATGATAGCAAATATGAAACGGCGTGAAGATCAACGAGCTTCGTGAATTGTTAGTGCAGCAGTCGCAGGGACAGTGGGAAGTTGTACAATACGACGCGACGCGATGAGTACGATGTCGATCAGGATGGCAGTGAGGCTGCCGGCGGCAAGGACGATAGCAAATATGACGCTGCGAGAAGATCAACGAGCTTCGTGAATTGTTAGCGCAGCACTCACAGGGACAGTGGGAAGTTGTACAATACGACGCGACATGATGAGTACGATACTGATGAAAAGAGGATGCCAGCGGCCTGGATGACATCAAGATGCGACGAGTACGATGTCAATGAGGATGGCAGTGAGGCTGCCGGTGGCGGCAAGGACGATAGCAAAAATGACGCGGCGAGAAGATCAACGAGCTTCGTGGACTGTTAGCGCAGCACTCACAGGGACAGTGGGAAGTTGTACAATATAACGCGACGCGATGAGTACGATATCGATGAAAAGAGGATGCCGGTGGCATGGATGACATCAAGTAAGACGCGACGAGTATGATATTGATGAGGATGGCGGTGAGGATGATGCCGGCAGCGTGGATTTTAGCAAGATGCGAGGAGTGCACTGGTCAAACATATGATATGATGAAAGTAGAAGAAAAAAGGGGTGGACTTGTGGCCCGTGCCGTCGTATTCAGCAAGCCGAGCTGTGGTAAGTGAGCCAAACCGTACGAAAGTGCAGGTGCTAGCAAACGTTTGGTACCTTGCAAGTTGTATGCGAAATCACTCGCAATCCGTGAAAACTGCGAATTCCTCTCCCATAGTCGTCGATACCCCGGAACCCGCTGTTTACATATGCACAATTATTCCCTCTTAGATCGATTCCATCGGACCTAAAGTTTATGCCAACTGGCTCCTGATTTGCAACCTATTGATGGTGCTGTCTTGATTCAACTTCTTCTGTTAGGAGAATCTCTACCCTATAGAAAGCTCCACATCTGTATATCATTCATGTTTTCAGAATTACAACCTTGAAAAACAGGAGTAAGTAGTCACAAACTTTAGGTCCGACTGAATTGATATAATAGGGAATAATTGTGCATATGTAAACAGTGGGTTCTGGGGTATCAATGACTATGGGAGAGGAATTCGCAGTTTTCATGGATTGCGAGTGATTTCGCATGCAACTTGCAAGGTGCCAAGCGTTAGCTAGTGCCTGCGCTTTCGTACGGTTTGCCTCGCTTACCACAGCTGGACTTGCTGAATACGATGCCACGGGCCGCAAGTCCACCCCTTTTTTCTTCTACTTTCATCATATCATACGCACGACCAGCGCACTCCTCGCATCTTGCTAACATCCACACTGCCGGCATCAACCTCACCGCTATCCTCATCAATATCGTACTCGTCGCGTCTTACTTGATGTCATCCACGCCGCCGGCATCCTCTTTTCATCGATATCGTACTCGTCAGATCGTATCATATTGTACAACTTCCCACTGTCCCTGTTAGTGCTACGTTAACAATTCACGAAACTTGTTGATCTTCTCGCCACATCATATTTGCTATCGTCCTTGCCGCCACAGGCAGCCTCACCGCCATCCTCATTGACATCGTACTCGTCGCGTCTTGATGTCATCCATGCCGCCGGCATCCTCTTTTCATCGATATCGTACTCGTCGCGTCGCGTCGTATTGTATAACTTCCAACTGTCCCTGTGAGTGCTGCGCTAACAATTCATGAAGCTCATTGATCTTCTCGCCGCATCATATTTGCTCTTGTCCTTGACGCCGGCAGCCTAACTGCCATCCTCATCGACATCGTACTCGTCGTATCACGTCATATTGTACAACTTCCCACTGTCCCTGTGAGTGCTGCGCTAACAATTCACGAAGCTCGTTGATCTTCACGCCGCGTCATATTTACTATCATCCTTGCCGCCGCCGGCAGCCTCACCGCCATCCTCATTGACATCGTACTCGTCGCGCCTTGATGTCATCCACACCGCCGGCATCCTCTTTTCATCGACATCATACTCGTCGCGTCTTGATGTCATCCACGCCGCTGGCATCCTCTTTTCATCGACATCATACTCGTCACGTCTTGATGTCATCCATGCCGCCGGCATCCTCTTTTTATCGATATCGTACTCGTCGCGTCGCGTCGTATTGTACAACTTCCCACTGTCCCTGTGAGAGCTGCGCTAACAATTTACGAAGCTCGTCAAGAGTCTTGCCGCATCATATTTGCTATCGTCTTTGCCGCCGGCAGCCTCTCCGCCATCTTCATTGACATCGTCCTCATCGCGTCGTGTCTCATCCGGCAAACTGCCTTTGTTTCGGTCACTAGAGCTATGCTGTCTACGGTGACGTAGAGCTATGCTGTCTACAGTGACGTAGAGCTATGCTGTCTACGGTGACGTGGTAGATAGATGTAAATTCGATGTAATGAATAGAACTGGGTTGAGTCACAATGCCTGGAACCAAATGCGAGTTTAATAGTCTTTGCTGCAATGTACCGTGCCCTGACGGTCGCGTTTCAAATCTACCACCGTGACCACTCTGTTACCTATGTGTGGTGTGCCATCGTAAGCCTCGTCTGCCATTTGCATTGACACTCTGCGTCTTTACAACGCGCTGCGTCTGTATGGCGAAGGCACTCCTCGTCCAGAAGGCAAATGCCGTGGCATGCGTCGTCCGGATGACATTTGCCTTGATACTCTGCGTGTGGAAGAAATTTGCCTTGACATTCTGCGTCTGTAAGACACGCGCTACGTTCAGAACGCAAATGCCCTGACACCCCTCGTCCGGACGACATCTGCCTTGACACTCTGCATCTGTAAGACACGTGCTATGTCCAGAAGGCAAACGCCCTGACACTTCTCGTCCGGATGACATCTGCCTTGACACTCTGCGTCTGTAAGACACACGCTGCGTTTAGAACGCAAATGCCCTGACACCCCTCGTCCGGACGATATCTGCCTTGACACTCTGCATCTGTAAGACATGCGCTGCGTTCAGAAGTCAAATGCGCTGACACTCCTCGTCCAGAAGGCAGATGCCATGGTACTTGTCGTCCGGACGACATTTGCCGTGACTACCTACGTCGGTAAGACACGTACTGCGTCCAGAAGGGAAACGCCATGACACTACTCGTCTAGAAGCATATGCCGTGGCCGCTGTGTTCGGACGCACGATGCCGTGGCGCGGTGCATTGCGACGCACTCTGCCATGGCAAGTGTCGTCTGAGTCAAGCAGGTTGCATCCGAATGCTTAGGACGCAATTTTTTTTTTCCTGATGGATATTGATGGCTTCTTACGCTCTATAGGATTCAAGCAATCAGCTGAAGACCCGAACCTCTACCTCCAGCCAGGAGTCTTACTAGTTCTCTATGTTGATGATCTTCTTATTGCTTACAATGGAACCGACGGATGCCGAATCAAGCAGCTCCTCCACACAAAATACAAGATGAGCGATCTGTGACCGGCAAGGAGATTCCTAGGTATCGAGATCGAGAAAAAGGAGGACGGGTTCTGCATCAGCCAACAGGCCTACATCGACACGATTCTCAGAAGATTCGGATTGCTTGACACAAATCCCGCAAAAATGCCTCGCGATCTTCAAGTCGACCTGAACGACCCCCACTGCGAGGACAAATCTGTTGATCGAAAGGAATATCTCTCAATAGTTGGTTCCTTGATGTACGCTGCGCTTGGAAGCTGACTGGACATCACCTTCAGTGTCACTGCCCTCAGTCGCTACTACGTTCATCCCCTTGAGATGTACCTAACAGCAGCGAAACGAGTACTCCGTTATCTCAAAGTCACATCCAATCTCTGCATCCACTATCGACATCTACCCCACTCTGAACTGTCAGCAGTGGGATATACAGATTCTGACTGGGCCAGAAACCTGAAGACTCGGCAATCTGTTGGCGGCTGTGTTTTTGGGCTTGGATACACCAACTGGAACCAGGAACTCGTCACCTCTGGACTGGTGCACTGGCAAGTGAAGTCTCAGAGTGTAGTGGCACTATCTACGCTTGAAGCAGAGTATATTGCTAGCTCTCATGCCACCCGGGAGAGCCTGTGGATTCGGCGCATCTTAGACGAAGTTGCACACACAATGTCGATTAACATTTCAAAGGGACCTGTACCTATCGGATGCGATGATCAAGGAGCGATTAAGCTAATCATCTCTGGAGTTGTGAAGTAGAAGTCAAAGCACATGGATGTTAAGTACCACCATGTGCACAACGAACAGACAAAAGACGCGGTAAACTTTCAATATGTTACATCTGCAGTGAATCCAGCTGATCTGCTCACCAAACGGTTTGCCACGCCCCGGCACATGCAGCTACTGCAACTTATCGATCTATCCGCAAATGAGTCCTTACATCCCACTATCCTCAACACCGAAGCATCCATCATTATGCAAGATTCGACTAACCACACCCATCCATCACACAATGTGCGAGTGGCGAAGAATGGTAGCGACTCTGGGAAGAAAAAGGGGGTGAGACTCAGGGGAGAAAAAAGGGGTGCCGGGACGGATGCGTGAGTTGATACTCTTTTCCCTACTGGCAGTTGTTTTTCCCATAAGGGTTTTTTGCTCCAGAGGTTTTAATGAGGTCAACGATGATCGCAAGGAGTTGTATTTGTATTTGGATTTTTGCACGAAGCACGAGAAGAGGGGGTGTGTTGAAAAATGCTTCTCTTGCTTGGTGCTCAGTGTTACTCTTTCTTTGTGTTGAGCAGAGGGGCGACGGGAGCAAGTGGGGTAGACTACCCAATAGGGATAGGCGTGATACCTGTGGGACTCTGTACAATGTTTGCTTTCTCTCATTTTTTTCTTTTGGACTCATACATAACGATTACGGTTCCCAAAAGATCACTCACTGCTCTCGCCCAACGTGAGCATCAACTGAACCATCGCCGCTTCTCGCTCACTCCCTTCAAGTCCTTCTTACTCATCTTCCTCACCATCTCCTATCGCTCAGCGCCTTGAAGAAGGATCCTGCCCGGCTTGCCCCTCAAACCTCTACTTTTTGTTTAAACCCCATGTGGGTCTTCATACCTTCCCAGGTTTGGCCAGTTTTCCACGCTACCGTATATCCGGCTGCTCATTTTCCAACCTGGATCTGTCGGTGTACATAACGAACCCTGGTCTTTCTCTTTTGGCCTCCCTGTTTGCCTCCTCTTGTTCTTCCTAGATCAGTTTCGCATTGAAGGACTCCGGTTCCACTAGCAGCACTGTCCCCTCTGTCTCAGTCCAGCTGTGCTTGAGGACGGTAGACAGTCATTTTCCAATCGTTGTATCAGCACTGATGATATTCCTAGCCATCTCCCCCTGCGGCAGGCTCAGGAGCCATAGGGTAAAGCGGTGCTGTCGGTTCTCCAGCTGATTCGTCGCTGGTCTCAGTCCAGATTCCATTGAGAGAGCCCCTAGGTTGGTTGTCCGGAAGCATCCTGTCATTGCCCGGGCCTGATGGTTGATGAACAGTTGCAGCTCGTCCACCTGTCCCGTTGTCCCTCGGATGTTGCCCCCCTTCCACCAAAGCTCCGACCCCAACATGGCGGCTGACTGGACACATGCTGCCATTATTTTCCTGCAGTTGGCTGCAGCAAGCCCCATCTGTCCCGTCAGCCACTGGAGGCGTGTCATCGCTCTCTTTCCATCCTGGAGTCTGGTGTTGTGGTGGGTCCCCAGGGTAAGCTGCGAGTCAAGCCAGATTCTGAGCCACCTTGTCGCTTCCTTGTTAAATGGGACTTCGTGGTCTCCCACTCTCACCTTGTCCTTTTCTTCTTCCTCCAGAACATGGCTGCCTCTGTCTTCCCCTGATTGAATGCCACGCCATTGTTCCTTCCCCATTCCATGGCTGCTGCTGCTCCCTCTGACAACTTCTCGGCTACTTCCCCGTCATTCCTTCCTTTCGCACACCATCCGATATCGTTCACAAAGGACAGTCCACTAATACCTGGGGCTGCCTTTTCCACTGCGTCGAAGATCCCCGACAAGTATGTGACAAATAGGATGGGTGCCACTGGGGAACCCTGTAGGACTCCGATGTCCACTGCGTTGGACTCTCCCACTGTGACATATAGCACAAGTTTGACCCGTCGGTCCGACATGAAACTCATCGTCCAGTGGATGAGATTTGCCTCCAGTCCCAGCTCCTCCATTTGCTTGCCCAGAAGAGCCTTGTTGACATTGTTGAATGCCGATTTGACATCCATGAATAGGGCGCCGGTGACCTTCCTCTCACTCCATACCTTCTGTGTGCGATTCATCAAGATTACCACTGCATCCACACACGACCAGCACTTTCGGCACCCGAACTGACCCTCGTGTAGCCCTCACTTTCACTCCAAGTGGTCCGCAATCAGATAGGCTGCCGTGTGTTCCAGCAGCTTGCTGATGACATCAAGTAATGATATTACTCTGTACGCTCGCACCTTCGAGTAGTCTGGCTTTCGAGGCTTGGGAATGACCACTCCTTTCGCCGTCTTCCATATTCCCGGATGAAGTCCAAGCCGGATACATGCCCGAACCAGCTGGGTCACTATCTGCTGTTCATCCCACTGCCAGAACACCTTGACAATACCAGCCAAAATGCGGTCATCTCCTGGGGCCGAGGTGTTGGCTGCCCCCCTCAAGAGTGATCCGACCAATTGAGCATCAACCCTCTCAAAGACCTTACCCCCTTGTGCTGGTTTGAAGTTCCCCGGTGGCCCCTGTGGAAAGTGTGCCTGGAGAATCGCCTGTTCCCACTCGTGGTAGCCTTCCGCAATAGACCCGTCTTCCCGGACCAGTACCTGGCTAGTCTTCTCAATACGGGGTACCGTGTACCTCGCTGCTGTCCATACCTTGTTCCCGTCTGCCTCCTGTAGAAACCGGTTCCAGCAGTCTCTCTTTACCTTCCATATTGCTCGCCGGAATTCCCATCTCGCTGTCTTCACTCACAAGATTTCAGCCACCCTCCACTTCCTCCTTGCCCTTCCCAGATCCTTTTTCAGCTCCCTGAGGTCCGCATTCCACCACGGCTTTGACCGTGAGCACCACCTCTTCTTCCTCACATGTTCATCCAACGTCAAGGTCATCGTCTCTCTCAGTGCCCTCGCCACTTTCACCATATCCTCGGTTGCGCTGTCGTCAGATAGGATTGGGATCTGGCCCACCATGCCCACGTAGCACTCCCTCGCCTTTGCCCTCCTTTCTGCTGCCATTTTCTTTTCCTCCTCCTTGCTTTCTTTTGTGGGATCCCATCCGCTAATGTCCCATCCTGTCATTTCTGTGCTTGTATCGGCCATTGGGTGTGGGTTTCCCAGCACCTCCCACACGATGACCTCGTGGTTTGACCCAGTCGCCTCTTTGCCTAGCAGGTACCAGTTTAGCTCCCCGTTCAGTGAGGATAGGGTGAGGTCGATAACTGAGTGGTTCATCGCCCCTGGTCCCATCCTTGTGGCTTCTTCTGTGTTCCACACAAACAGGTCCTCCTCTTCAATCAGCCATTCCCAGAAGATGTTGTTTCTGTTTCGTGTTGCACTGGGATTCCACAACTTGCTCTCAGCGTTTATATCTCAGGCGATGATTACCCTCCGTTGCTTGGTGATCTCGCCCCACCAGGCCCTTTGTGCTGGCCGGTTGCCCTCACTGCCATCATGTTGGTCATATATATTGGTGATGACGATTGCATCTCCACCTGGGGCAACAACCTCCACCACCTGAGCATAGTTCCTACACTCCCGTGTCAACTCTTTTAACTCTGTTACCTGGCACCTTGATGCATGGTTGACTGCTATCCAGCACTTTGCTGCTGTGCCCACCTCCCCTCTGATGAAGGTGAAGCTGGGGTGAGAGCGTGTGCCATCCTTCTCTTTCTCTCCTCTTGGCTCCTGAATGAGGACCAGATCTGCTCCTTTCCTCAATGCTGTCTCCAATACCGCCTCCACCGTCTGACCTCCCCTGGCGCGGTTATGCTGTAGCGCCAGCAGCCTCGGGGTAGCTGGTTGGGCCGACATCAGACGGCTACAGGATGGGTGGTGCCACTTGATTCCGCTTCCATAACTCCTTTCATCTCATCAGGTTCCCCAGTCTGGTCTGCTGCTGGGACACGAGGAAGAAACGGTCGTCGTGGGGGCAGCTTCTTTGGATGCTGTTCTCTGGTCTGGTTGGCCTCCAAGGCCCTCTGCTGCCACTGCTGCTGCTCATGCTGGGGATGAGCTGTCTCCACTTGCTGGATCCAGGTTGCTCTCCCAATCCTGGCCCCTCGGGCGATTCCAATGGCCTCATGTCACGAACCTCGCGTGACAGGCTCCTAAGCACCGCGGCCGGGGCCGCTGTCACCCTTGCAGCCCTATGGCTCGCCCTCATCACAGCTGCCGCGGCCACGGTCATCCTTCGCGCTTAGCGCGCCTCGGCCGATCTCCGACATATCGCGCCGGTAGCGATATTCCCTGACCGCTGGC
>Ga0307508_10004624_pt1 | contig 13363 bp, 20 predicted proteins | sample 9_EM_MG_FD_203089 | JGI IMG/M metagenome (GOLD analysis project Ga0307508, IMG submission 203089) | Populus trichocarpa ectomycorrhiza microbial communities from riparian zone in the Pacific Northwest, United States - 9_EM | ecosystem: Host-associated > Plants > Roots > Unclassified | place... | reverse complement strand
AAACTGCCCCAGTGGCGCCGTCTGCGCAGGCGCCAGCATCTGCATCTGCGAGCCCGGTTAGCCCAGCGACAGCTCCCGCCAAACCCGCTCCGTGGTCGACTTTGAACAGTGGCTCCCCGGCCAATGGCGGTACATCAGCGGGTCAATCTCTTCGCGAGATCCAGGAAGCAGAGGCCAGGCGTTCCGAGGCGCGGAAGGAGAAAGAGAAGGCGATGCGTGCTGCGGCGTTGGCGGCCAGGGACTCATCTAGTATGGCTTCGGCAAGCGAGGCAGAGAGCATCCCGAAGACGACGACGTGGGGTCTCTCCGTCTCTCAAACTGGTCAGGCTAGTCGAGGCGGCTCCAGCAGTGCTGCGGTGACGAGCTCTGCTCCGGCCGCGGCGAGCACCAATGCATGGTCAACGCCTCAGGTCACGAAGGGTGGAGCAGTGAAGAAGAGCATGAAAGAGATCCTGGAAGAGGAGGAACGTCGTAAGAAGGCAGTTACTGCCGCTACGCACGCCCAAGCGCAGAATGCGGCTAACGGTGCCGATCTTGGGCATTCATCAGGGAAGAAGGCATATGTTGAGACGGTTAAGGCGGGAGATGCCAAGGTATGAGAACGAAACGCAGGATACATTTGCCAGACCTAATGTATTGGCGTTACGTAGGCGCCACAAACCGCATCCGGGGGTGGCGCGTGGGTGACTGTAGGGGGCAAGCCATCTTCCCCACCGAACACCAACGTACCTACGCGAGTTCCCATGGCTTCGGCGGTATCTTCTAGTTTGGTTAAGCCGGCTTCTCCTGCGGCTCCGCCCAAAACTGCTGCTGCTGTTGTCGGGAAGAAGGCGTCTAATTCGGCGCCATCCGTCCAGGACGATAGGATTCCCCCACCAAGCACCGAATTTCTTAAATGGACAAAGGAAGCACTGAGAGGACTCACTGGCGTGAATAGTACGTGTTTTTGATCATTCCGCATTCGCGTCAAATCACCGATTATCTAACAAACCGTTTCCCGTTCGTAAAACAACAGTGGACGAGTTTATCACTATGTTGCTCGATTTCCCTATTGAACCGGATGCATCGACAATGGAAATCATCTCTGACAGTGTCTATGCCAATAGCAGCGTGCTTGATGGGCGAAGATTTGCGACAGAGTTTGTCTCGCGTCGCAAGACGGACGTGGTGCGCGCACGCAACGGAAGTGCGAATGGCGTTGGTAACGGAAGTGGTGCCTCTGGAGGGAGTGTGGGAGCCCCTGGGAGTGGATGGGGCAAGGCTACGAGTGTTGCAGATGGTGCGTATTTTGTCTCTTGGCGTCCTTGCATGTTCCAGGTTTTTGACTTGACTTTGGGCACTGTCCCTTGTTGGGTTACGTGCGGATAGTTGTTAAGGCCCAACCGAAACCAGCGGAGAAGGAATGGGGGTACAAAGTCGTCAAGAAGAAGGGAAAGAAGACATAGACAGGCTGCAACTTGATCACATTCGACTGCTCAATGTCGCTCCATGCATATCCATCATACCCCAGCATTTTCTGTCATCATGTTGTGCATACGTTTTTTGCTTGCATCCATCGTTGCCTTTGCATTTGCCTTTCCGATTCACCCTCTCTTGCCGTTTGCATTTCCCCTTTCCGTGCATGCCATGTCTTTCGCCTTGGCCATAATATACACATCTGGAATCCAATATTCATCCAAATTTTCTGGGGGACGATGTACAAATCCACGGAAGAAATGGCGTTAAGGTTACAACATTTGTTTGGTGCCTTCAGTTTTGGCAGCCGCAACAGTCTCGTATCTCAGGCAGCACCAAGGTCCTCTGCGGGTGGTCCAGCACTCGCCGTGGATGGTTCTTCTTCCTGTGCCCCGGGAGCGGCATTGACACTAGCTCGCTTTTCGAGCCATTTCGTTACGAACTTCTCGTGTGCGCTGTATCAATTAAATATTAGGGTGCTTATGAATGGTAGAGGCGGGGAAACAACGCAACTTGAAATTGAGCACGGAATCATATACGTCTTGTACGGTGCCACCATCGATGATGAAGGTCGTGCGTCCTATGACGTAATAGGTGTTAAATAATCATATTATGGTGCGAGATTCGGCATAGAAGGCGAGAATCAATCGCCAGTGCAGTGCTTATCATGATACCGATTCCACAAATTATACGATGTAATACTGACCGGGAGAGAGACCAAGCAATCCACGAGAAACGTTATACGCCTTGGTCGCTTCGCCATTCACGTCGCACAAGACGGGATATGTGAGCTTGTGCTGTTCGACAAATGCTTTTTGCTTAGCGACCGGGTCGGGCGAGACGCCTACGATCTGCACTCCTGCTCCAGCGTCGGATGAGCCGGAGTAGAGTGGTTTGGAAGCAAGTGCATCGCGGAAGGAGCAAGCCTCTTTCGTGCAGCCGTAAGTCTACATGCCAGGCTAGTTAGCCCGCCCAGAATTCGCAGTTCGTCCGCGTCCACCTCGTGCACTTGAAGTGCACTGACTTATTCTGAGGTACGACGCACCTGAGCTTGGGGAAAGAAGAAAAGGACAATCGGCTTGGTAACCGTAGTCGGGTCGAGCGTATACGACTCCTCCGTAGCAGAGGGGAGCGTCACTTTGGGTGCAGGCTTGCCAATCAGGTCCTTGGGAGATGGCATCTCAGTGAGTCACGCGCAGTTGTTTACGGAATCAAGTTGTATTTGTGCACATTGTCATCGAAGTGCGTGGGAAATCAGATGAACTCCGACGGAGTCCGACCACTCGCGCGTTTTCGCGTTTTCGCATTTTCGCATTTCCACTTGGAGAAAAGGATTCGCGGTGTCTGATCCGGATAAGGAACAATTATGTTCTTTGAGCCGCTTTCTCAAGCATTGTAACCCTAGTCTCTATCGAAGAAACATCACTCAATCGGTAAGCAGACGTTTTAGGCATGATGTCGCTTGATTTGTGGGCATGCATTAGGTCAATAAATCCTCAGCATAGGGTCCCCGATGAAACTCTGTGGTAATGGGTGCAAATCAGTGGGGGCAAAATCTGAAAGTCGAGGCAATGGAGGTTACAGCTCGCTGTATCAGTCCTTGGGTTGAAGCTCGACAGGCTGTGCGAGAAGAGAATCCGCTATCAATACCTTTTGATGCAGGCTGAACACAGACACAACGCAGATACAGCAATACCTAGCGATCAGTCAGTTGTATGTATGGTCCAAAGAGAAAATAAAGTATATTAAAAATATATAGCTGTGGCATCGAATATTGCAACGACTCCTTTAGGTCAAAAAAACTGGTGTGCACGTCATATAGCACCGAGGAAGGACCCGCGCCTTGGTCTTCCAACCGTGGGCGCCAGTCCTTCACGCTCAGAAAACAACACTTTACGATAGGATACAGGCTCGGCATTTGCACTCGCAGGCCGTGGTGGCTGCTGAGGCCGTCGGACGACGCGGCGCACTGCATCACTTGCAATCGTACTTGCACCATCATCATCCCCCCCTCCCTCGCTCGCGCCTGGCACTGGGTATCGCCTGCGTCTCGCTTGCATGCCCGACCCAGTACCAGTGTTCGCAGCAAGGCTGCCAGGAGCAGATGATGTTTCCTCGGGATGAGCGACAGTCGAGGGAGGAGCAGAAACTATCTTGGCACGTCGCGAGGGGACAAAAGGCGCAGGACGGGCTAAGAAAGAGGAAGAAGATGCGACACTCGTAGCGTCTTCGTCCTTGGGCACAGCACCTATGGGGTTTCTAGTTGGTCGGGTTACGGCGGCTGTTGCACGTCGGACTGGCGGGAGGGTAGGCGCGATTCTTAAACGCATGAATGCAGAGCTAGGTGAGGGTCGCAGAGCAGCGGGTGAGGCGGACGATGCTCGCACATCCCTCGAGCGGTTGACGAGGGCTGCCGATGCAGATAACAAAGGCGGGCGTGGGGCAGAGGCCGAGGCTCCAGTGGCAGTGGTGGTTGATGTGAAAGGGGAAGTAGAGTGGCGCGGGCGTGCAGTGTGTGGTTTGAGCAAAGACGTTTTCGTGCTGGTTGCAGGCACAACAGTGGGAGTGATAGCGGTGGTGTGGGAGAACGGCGAACGAGGGCGGTGAGCCCGTGGTTGGACGGGAGGTGTGCTGCTGGGGAGACGAAGGTACCTTGCACGACTAGTAGGGAGCATAAGGACCTTGTTGATTATCAGGGACGCTTGTGATGAGACATACGCTATTGCTTTCATATTCATTTTTGCTCTATACGTAGCGAGCCAGCGTCTAAACATACGGGCTGTGCAATTTCAGGCTCAATACAGAGCAAGGCGTGACCCGAGGCTGGTCAATGGACGTACCCAGGACGTTTTGACGCTCAGTTTGCAGTGCGACCTTCAGAACACGAGCTCGTGGCAAAGCGGATCGCCACTTCCCCCAAGCTTTCGATCTTGTCCTGCTGGCCTCGAAGTGGATGGCAGGCATCGTCTGGCGAAAAATTGCATGCGACAAGCGAGTAGATTAGCGCGTAGAAGTGCACTGCACTAGTGAACGGGAACGTGCAACGTACTGGGGTCTTCGCTTTCCATTTCTGCAATTTGGTCCGCATGGTGTTAGTGTATCCACGACGGACCATCTCGTCCTCCTAAGTGTTGGTCCATTTTCGGTCAGAAAATGGCAAATACGATGCACTTCGACGAAACATACAGCATCCCGGAGCTGCAGCTCCTTGTAGGCGTCGTACCAGCGCCCCAAATATCCTGAAAGCAAGGCCTGACGCGTACGCTCCTCTCTGCGCCTCAGACGCTCGCGACGCCGGACGGAATGATGAGTAGACTGGTTCCAGAATATAAAAGCTTTGCGCAACAATTCTGCATATACAAGTACGTAAGAAGTTGATATTGCTGCACGGGCTGGGCGACGTCAGACTGACCGTCATGTTTAATATCTTGAAAACTGTGCATCAAGGCAAGCCTGTCTTGATGTCGAGAATGCGCGCGCGCCCATTTAGAAAATGTCACTCTACACCCAAATATGTCAGGAAAATTTCTACGCAACGCTCATCTTGCGAATCAAGCACCTACTTAAGTAACCTAGCGTCAAACAACCGCGTAACCTGGAGTTCTTGATCGTGGATCTCAATTGTCCGAAATTGCCAGATGCCCAGTGCCTTCGCAAGTATACGCTGTTGCCATGTTAATATATGAAGACAAAGTACGACGCATTCGAACGCTCACCTTAATTTGATGTCGTTGAACATGCTCGGCAAGGGCTTCATGTTTACGGCGTCGCACCGTGTGGGTCCTCCACACTACGGAGAAGCGACAGGGTCAACGCAGTACGGCAATGCAGGGATATCAGTTTCACCTTCAAAATAGTCTCGAGTCTTGGCAAGCTTCCAATAACCCAGCTTTCGCTGTAAGACTCGTCCATCCATTGCAATGAGCCACCTACGCCAATAATCGCGCTTAATGAACCAACGCCGAGCGAGTCGAGCATTCCTAAATTGGTGGTCCTCCTTCTTTCGCCTTTTCTGCCATCCTCGGAACGCACGTGCCAATAAGTTGCGAGAATAAAACATTTCTGCTGTCACCTCCGCCGCCCTCGCGCGCGATGCTCTGTCTCGCCAAGAGGCGAACGCTCGCTGATGCATGACGACAGCCTTATTATGAGCGAAATTAATGGCGGAATCTTTGTATAAACATTGGCCATCAGCAATGCTCTGAGATTTAGCGATGGCACGCACAATTCAGCATGCGCTGATGATGGAGCTTGTTTTGCCATGTCTGAAGAACTGCGCGACTTAGTCGCGAATGCTGAATCCGCTCGAACATGACGCCCTTCTCGCGGGCTACCCAAAGTCTCCATACAATTAGCAGCAATAGAAGATCGCGCCGGTGACAAGCAGTGTCGGCTTTTTTATTTAGTGCCTGCCATAGAGTGCGAAGTGAGCAGGCTGAAATGTGTGTCCTATGAATGCGGATCATGCCTTGACACGATTGCAGTGGTTACGCCAGACGGCAAAGCTGGATTTCAGCACCTGTTTGCGTTCGAGCCATTTCGCACGAGTGCTAAGCGATCTGGATCCACGATTGACATGAGAAAATCGGACACAGAATGACGAGAAGAGACTACCAACGCAGCTTGCAACCATATGTCCCAGCACGAGCCAAGCCGCCTTCGATCTGTTGTTCGCATGACGGTTCGCTCTCTGATTATTAAATCGGCACGCCTCCTCCAAGTGCAAAGGCAGCGGAGAAGGGATAGCTTGTCTCGCCGTCGCTCAAATGGCAGAACATGCGTCAACATATCCTTGACATAGTGCAATTCCCCCCTCCAAATCCTGAAGGCATTATATATCGCTAATTTGTCCGAGAGGCGCTCCATCCGCGACAATCGCGAGGATAAGAGCATTCGCTAGACAGCTGCCCTCAACGACGCTGTGAAGGACCATCAATCATGCGGCGCACCTTGAAAAACTGGCGCAGAATCCTGCCGTCGATAGCATGCTTCACCAGAGAGTATCGTCTTCTTATGCCTTCTCGGATTTCCCGCTTCCGTTTCTCCTCGATACTTTGCATCCATTTTCGGAAGGCAGATCGAAGGCGACGCACAGCATCCACATGCATCACTCGTTGCTCGAGATTCTGACGCTGGGTGGCGGCGATTTTCCATTTGTCTAGATATGTCCGCAAAAGAATAGTATTCTTAGCGAGGTAGACCTGTCGTGATGTCGTCTACAACACCATCCTGAGTAAGACTGCAACTAATGATGAACGGCTGACGTACGAAAACCCATTCCACGCCAGATCGCCATATGTCCCAGTATCGTCGTGTGAGCATTTCCTCGTAGAAATCATCCGCATCCCTCTCCATATTCTCGACGTCCCAAAAATCATGGCCGTTCACACCACGTTCCTGTTTTGAAGGGAGAACAAACTTCGACTGTGGTGGATCTGGAGGTTGCTTAGACATTGATGTTCGTGATCCGTGGTTTAGGGTTGGCAATGACGCACGCTTGGGTGCTGGGTTGGGAGTTGATAATGGGACGGAGGTAGCGGATGTTTGGTAGGAAGGGGCTATAGGGTCGCGGTTGTAATCGTTATCGTCGTCCGGTTCTGTGTCATCCTCGCTGCCAGCCCATGTGCGCCTTTTTGGCTCGGCGTATGAGTCTTCACCATCTGAGGGTGGCGATGAGAGATGCCCTGGGAAGCTTGGGCCCTTCGCTCCCTTCAGAGATGTTGCCACGGGGGTTTTGAACTTATCAATACCATGTGACATTATACCGCTGGCAGAACCGCGGCTGAACCGCGCAGAGACCGGATGTCGCTTATATGCACCACCTAAAATATGTCTGGGGGTGTCCTGGGCATGGTCGGTGTTGCTTTCTAGATCCTCGTATTCGTGTGAATGGTCGGGAAAGCCAGAGGTATCCCAGGCGTCACGGATGCCGGAGCGATTAGCTGAACCTCGAACGTCATCCTTCACAGTGTTCCACCGAGTTTCCCAATCTTTCCCCTTGACAACACCAAGTTTCAGGAGAAACCCGTAATAAACCACGTCGTCCTCTTCGTTTATGCCTCGCTCCTGCAGCACGGCCTTGTAGGCATTGAAAACCGCGAGAAATGTGGTTGCATGAGGAGTGCGGGATATGATATCATCAATTACATCAATGTGCTCCTCTGTGAGTGCTGAAAGAGGCAGAGTGGAAGACGCCGTGGAGGTCAGTGTCGCATTCGATGGGTGGGATGATGCAAGCCTGGCTCGAGGTGGCGTCGACGAGCGGGAGGGCTCAAAGCGAAGCATCTCCCTACACCGAGATTCACCCTGTGGGAAGGCAGGTCCCTACGACCACAACAAGCGAGTTAACGCGAGAGCGAGCCTTGAACGCGGTTACGGCGCGTGACCCCCAAACACCCCCAAACAGTTTGCCCTCTCCGCCTCTTGGGAGTCATTTAGACTTAGAGTCGGGGGTCACCTCTGCAGCGATTCACCTTGGCTACCATTATCTGCTCACTTTATTTCGTATGCCACGCGTTCTTTGTGTGGCCGAGAAACCTAGCATTGCGCGCGCGATCACTGAAATCCTTTCAGGTGGACGCTTTACCACAGTAAGCATTACAACAGGCTATGTTTGACTTCCGTCGCTCACGCGATTTACGCCGCTCAGCGTAATGGCCCTAGTCAGTATAACAAGAACTTTGACTTTACTTACCCGGCCACCAATTCGTACTTCACGGTGACATCGGTTTCGGGGCACATGCTCGAACATGATTTCATTGAGAGCCACCGCAAGTGGAACTCCTGTGACCCGTTTGAACTCTTCGATGCACCGATTGAGACACGCGTCAAACAGGTATGCGCTCAGAGGCCCCATTCATTCATTCCAGTTCTCAAATTTGATTCTCAGGATTGCAAGCTGCTCGAGAGGAATCTTCGACAGGAGGCTGTATCTGCCAATACTCTGATGATCTGGACTGACTGTGACCGAGAGGGGGAGAACATTGGTAATGAAGTGAGAGTGACGTGCCGCAAAGCAAATCGAACCATTCGTGTTCTCCGTGCGCGGTTCAGCGCCATTGTTGCCGCGTACGTGTCACAGTATTGGTCAAACACTTCTGCTTATGCTGTACCGTAGACAAATACACCATGCGGCACAAAATCCAATCGAGCTTGATATGGCGCAATCGGATGCAGTGGAGGCTCGCACTCTATTAGACCTTCGCCTCGGCGCTGCGTTCACGCGGATGCAGAGCCTTGCATTGCAAGCAAGCATCGGGGAACTTGACGGCACTCTGATATCATACGGTAAGTGTATATTATGATGAATGATATTGATATTTATCCAGTATTGATCACGTTGCACACCGAAGGACCGTGTCAGTTCCCTACTCTGGGGTTCGTTGCCTCGCGTTACGAACAGGTGAAATCCTTCGTCCCGGAACAGTTCTGGTACATCTACCTCACAGTCACAACAAACACGCCTGGTGAGGGGGAAATTGTGACCGAGTTCAATTGGAAACGCCACAGGCTATTCGAGCTTGAAAGCGCTTTCGCCCTTTATGAGCTCGTGCTAGAGAACTCTTTGGCGACAGTCAGCAAAGTGACCAGGAAGAATACCAAGAAATGGTGACAGCGTTCTTTGAAGAGTTTCCGTTTGCTAATCTGGCACCCAGGAAACCTTATCCGTTAACCACCGTAGAGCTCCAAAAAGCTGCATCGCGAATCCTGAAACTGACCCCTAAGAAGATCCTCGATGTCAGTTGCCGTATTAGTATTGTCCTGCTTCAGGATCATCGTTGATGTGTAACAACAGATCGCGGAAGGCTTGTATCAGAAGGGATTCCTGTCGTATCCTCGCACAGAGACAGATCAGTACGACGATGCCTTCGATTTTAACACTCTGATCGCAAAACAAACCACCGATGGCAATTGGGGAGCCTTTGCAACAAGGTAACGCAACGTTCCGAATCTCAACCGGAATGGACCGTTTATATTGCTTCAGCCTTCAGAACGGGGGTTTCGGCAGGCCTCGCAAGGGACACAAGAATGATAAAGCACACCCACCGATACATCCCACTGCCTACGCAAACAATCTCACGGGGGATGATAAAAGAGTTTACGAATTCATCACTAGGAGGTTTCTTGCTTGCTGCTCCAAAGACGCTGAAGGCTTTCAAACTACCGTTGATATTGTGGCAGGTGGGGAAAGCTTTAGCGCAACAGGTGAGAAACAAAGTACATGCTTGCCGGCACGACTAACATTGTGGTCCAGGGCTTGTAATTCTGGAGAGAAACTACCTCGATGTATACATTTACGACAAGTGGACGGGCAAGTTCCTTCCAGACTTTGAAGAGGGCCAACAGTTCATGCCCACCGTGTGCGAGTTGCGTGACGGAACAACAACTGCTCCAAGTTACCTGACCGAAGCAGATCTCGTCACAATGATGGACAAGAATGGAATCGGTTCGGGTTTTCATTTTGTTTACAACTCCGGCTAAGCCAGTCACTAGGAACGGATGCCACGATTGCCCAACACATTCAAACCATCATTGACAGAGAATACGTTATGGAACGCATGGACGGCAGAACCAAGTACCTAGTACCCTCTACACTAGGCATAGGCCTCGTCGAAGGATACAGCAAGATTGGCTTTGACAAAAGCTTGAGCAAGCCACAGCTGCGTCGTGAGGTTAGTCCCGTCGCCCTCTCCCTACCCTTGACGCTCACACCACCATGAACCATACGCTTCTAACAATAGACGGAGAGGATGATGGTGCAAGTTTGCGAGCGGCAGAGGACGAAGGTCCAGATGCTCGAGCACTCTCTTGAACAATACCGAGAAGTCTTCGTTCGAGCACGGAATAATTTCGCTAGAGTCATTGATGTGAGCTGTATTTGACCCATACCCTTGCGCGTCGGAGACATTGAATACCATCTTACCTCCGATTCAGGCAGTTGGCACGTACGTTCGTGGTGCCGGGGACGCTCAGCCGAACGTCGATGCTGGCGCTGACAATGGCGGTGGCGGTGGCGGTGGCGGGCCAGGCCGAGGGTGGGGAGGACGACGGGGGCGGGGATCCGGTGGCGGCGGCGGACGAGGGCAACCTAGGGGGCGCGGTGGACCCGACTCTCGCGGGAGAGGCGGCGGGTCTACGAGAGCCAGTGATGGCGATCTCTCTTCAGGCATGTGGATGCCACCCTACCCGAAAGCTTGCATCTTATCACAATATTTGGCCAGGTGATGATCGTCCCTCTGGACGACGCCAAGTGATGGGGCGGCCCACTGCGGGCTCGCGTGGTGGACATGCGCAAGAGAACTCCGCACCTCGCGGCGCGGCACCACCAGCGCGCTTAAGAAGTGTGAATAATCGTAGCCTCGCTCAGGCAGGGTCCACACCAAACTGCTTGTGCGGGATTCCCGCCCAAGAACTTTCAGTTGTCAAGGAGTCTGCAAATAAGGGTCGCAAGTTCTGGACATGTGGGCATCATCCGGAAAAGAAATGCCAATATTTTGATTGGGTGACCGGCACCTCTGCGTCTACAACTCAATCTGGGCCAGACGCGGATGGTTTTACACGACCTGTAGTACCCGCGAAACGCCCTCTGGTACGTACTCGTCGAAGTGGTCTCGCCATCGATTTCTTGGCGGCTCAATCTTCCAGCCGATTCAGGCTCCAAGCGGGAATCGATCGTCTGATGTGCCCCCTCGATGCCAATGCAACCAACCGGCGGAGTCACGCACTGTGCAGAAGGAAGGGCCAAATAAAGGTCGCACCTTTTGGAGCTGTCCGAAATCACAAGGGGCAGCGTGCAATTTCTTCGCTTGGGTAGACGAAGCTGGCCTATCCAACTCTGGGATGGGTCCGAATAATGCGAGCGGCGGCGGCGGCGACGAATGCTTCAAATGGTGAGTTGTCGTGATCGGTCGATTGGGACTTTTGATTTGACTGTGTGTCAATCAATAGCGGGCAGCAAGGCCACTGGAGTTCATGTATGTTGAGCGACATGCTATTACGAGATGACTCTGCCTCAAATTTGTTCTATAGCGTGCCCCACTCTTGATCAGAGCAAACGCGCAAAGACACACCCAACAGGCGCGGCAAATCAAGGAAGGTCATGCTTCAAGGTACTGAATCATGTCCAAATCTTTGCCTAATCAACAGTCACTCAAATATGTCTATAGTGTGGTGAAGAGGGACATTTTAGTAATCGTAGGTGCTGAATCATTGACTGCCACTCCTTATTGAACGCACGACAACAATCAGAATGTCCTGGAAGCAAATCGATTGGTGCTCCTCCGGGTTGTGGGGCTGGCGGATCTGGCTCACAAGCCACATGTTTCCGGTAGGTTATTCAGCGGAGAATCCAGGCATCGTGGAAATGCCTACAACTTCCTAAAATATCCATTCTCGTTCCAGATGTGGAGAAGATGGCCATTGCAGTAAAGGTTGACCTTTCGAAAACAAAAACAAATAGGGTACTAATCGCTGTTATCTAGATTGTTCTAATGGTGAGAAGACGTCGCGAGCAGGTCGTGGCAGCAAACGGGGAGGGCGCGGTGGGAGGCGATCGTCTTCAAGCTCTCGAGGAGGGAGTCGAAGAGGAAGGAAGAAATTTAGCGCTGTAGACTGATGCTTCCCTACCTTAATTTCTATATATTCAACCATGACTTGTGCTGTCTTACATGTAAACGTTTTGATGTAGGCGCCAAAACGATTACCCGTTTTGGACACTCGATTCGAATTGCACTTGACCGCACAAAATGAACGCTGGCTCTTCCATTGACGCGATTCCTCCTGGCCCTGGCCCGTCCTCTGCGACGTGAGACAACCACCATAGTGTACTTGTTTCCTTCAAGGTTCACTTGCCGCTAATTAGCGAATTCCTAGGTCGGACACCTTTGCCTGCTCCAGCATCAGCAAGGAGACCGTTGCCAACAATCTCAATGGTGTAGATGGTGACGCACCTCGCGAAGGAGGTCACAAACATGACGGAGGAGAGGACGATGATTATGACACTACGGACGACATTGATGTGGAGATGTTGAAGCCAACACCAAAGTTACCTGACGCGCCTCCCAAACTGCCTGACTCCTTTTTACCCCTGGACGCTGATGCGTCCACGTCTTTGAGCGATAGTTTGGATACGGTGTTCTTTTCGAGGTAAGCCTTTTTACTTTTCCCATTTCCATTTTGTTCTGCTTCCCTTCGTGCTTTTTGGCTCAAATCCGAATGTGGAATGTTCAATCATGCAACCGCGCATGTCTTATTTTTCCGCTTGGCAAAACACCGTTTCTCTTGCACTCTTTTCGGGTCATGATTGATGAACTAACCCTTGGATGTATAGTGCTGGTGAAGGGGAGACGTCTCGAGTCGGAAAACGAGCCAGTGCGGTGCTCAAATTGGCGCAAGAAAAGGATGAACTTATGGCTAAACTTCACGAAATGACCGAACGTCTCGAAGCTGCAGAAAGACGTCGTGCTGCCCTCGAAGCGCGACGAGGAGGTGCTTCAGACGCTGTTGCTGCTGCTGCTGCTGCTGCGCCCCCTCCATCTTCCTTCCGTGGCAGGTTCCATCATGGTACTTCGACATCTGTATCTGCCCCTGCATCTCCACCTGCAACGATGACGGCTGTACCACGATCTTCCATGGGTGATGAAGGATTTCGGAACAGTAATGTCACTGGCAATGGAATTCGAGTGGCTCGGCAGCTTCCACCGTTGCCATCGCCTTCGCGCCCGAGTGCGGAGCCTGTCAAATAAGTTGTCAAGATGATTCATCATATTCTTACCCCAACCCTATTCCCCTTTCAATACATGTAGTCATCATTGATCGAGTTGTTATTGGCAACCTTGGCCCTCATTTGCATCCACGTAATGAACAGCACATTTTACAGACCGGTGATTCTTGTACATGTAGTGTGCCC
>Ga0307508_10004623_pt1 | contig 13366 bp, 8 predicted proteins | sample 9_EM_MG_FD_203089 | JGI IMG/M metagenome (GOLD analysis project Ga0307508, IMG submission 203089) | Populus trichocarpa ectomycorrhiza microbial communities from riparian zone in the Pacific Northwest, United States - 9_EM | ecosystem: Host-associated > Plants > Roots > Unclassified | place... | reverse complement strand
ACAGCCTCAAAATCTACGTGTATTCCAAGGGCACCATGAAATATCCCCGTGGCGGCTACCTGCTCAAACCGCAAATTGTAAACCTGCTCATACAGCCTGCCCGCATCCGCGATTCCGGCGAGCGCTTCGCCCGCTTTTATTTCGATACCGGCGCCGGCCTCTGCCTGCTTCTGTCGGAAGACTTTGTACAGGACAGCGCCCTGCTCAACCCGCGCCGCAAAAAAGTAATCACCCAGGTAGAGGGCCTGGGCGGCAAAAAAGAAATGCGCCTTACCGTCGTAAAGGAATTCCGGCTCGGCCCCTATAAATTCCGAAAGGTGCCCGCCTATATCTTTGACGACGAATACAATGTTACCTCCTATCCCTACCTGGGCGGACTGATTGGCAATGACCTGCTGCGGCGGTTCAACGTGATCCTCAACTACGACAAAAGGGACGTGTATATTATTCCCAACTCGCATTACCGCGACCAGTTCGACTATTCCTATACCGGCCTGAACTTTTATGTCATCGATACCGACATCATCATCACCGAAGTGATGCGGCATTCGCCGGCCGAGGAAGCCGGTTTTAAGCCCGACGATATTATTATGGCCGTCAACGGTAATTTCAGCCGGAATATCCAGGTATACAAAAGCATGCTCCAGAATACCGGCGAAAAAGTAAAGATACTGGTGCTGCGCAAGGGTGAGCCCGTTCTCGTCACCCTGCGGGTAAAAAGTATTTTCTGAGCCCATTAACCCTACACTTAGTAAATTGCAGCCCTTTCAACAGCGCCTTTTATGATTCAATACGAGAAATTTATCCTGGGCAACGGCCTCCGTGTGCTGGTGCATGAAGACAAAGCGACGCCTATGGCCGTCGTTAATATTATGTATGATGCCGGCGCCCGCGACGAAGACCCCAATAAAACGGGCTTTGCGCACCTCTTCGAGCACCTTATGTTCGGCGGCAGCATCAACATCCCCGATTACGATGAGCCCCTGCAAAAAGCCGGTGGCGACAATAACGCTTTTACCACCAACGACCTGACCAATTATTATTGCCAGCTGCCCGCCGAAAACATCGAAACGGCCTTCTGGCTCGAAAGCGATCGCATGCTAAGCCTTGCCTTCAGCGAAAAAAGCCTTGAAGTGCAACGCAAGGTCGTGTGCGAAGAGTTTAAAGAGCATTATATCAATAAGCCCTACGGCGATGCCTGGTTTAAAATGCGCGAGCTTGCCTATACCATTCATCCTTACCGCTGGCAAACCATCGGCAGCGAGCTCAGCCATATCGAAAACGCCACGATGGACGACGTTAAGAAATTCTTTTTTAAACATTACCGTCCCATCAATGCCATCCTGGTGGTAGCCGGTAATGTAACGGTAGACAGTGTGCGCCAACTGGCGGAGAAATGGTTTGGCGACATTCCTTCCGGCGATCAATACATCCGCTCCCTGCCTGTAGAACCGCGGCAAACCGCTCCCCGCAGGCAGGAAGTAAAAGCCAATGTACCGCTTGACGCCCTGTATAAAAGCTGGCATATGGACACCCGGCTTTCTGATGGCTATTATGCCGCCGAGCTCATCACCGAAATACTCGGCGGGGGCGGTTCCTCCCGTTTGTACCAATCGCTGGTAAAAGAACAGCAGCTGTTCAGCAATATCGATTGCTACCAGTTCGGATCTATCGACGCCGGCCTGGTGGCCATCGAAGGCAAACTGGTAAAAGGAGTGTCTATGGAAGCCGCCGACAAAGCGGTAGAACAGGTGCTCGCCCAATTAAAAGAAAAGCTGGTTGACGAAAAAGAGCTGCAGAAAGTAAAGAACAAAACAGAATCGGCACTCGCCTTTGAAGACATGAGCGTCATGAACCGGGCTACCAGCCTGGCCAATTACGAATTGCTGGGCAATGCCAACCTGATGAACGAGGAGCTGGACAAATACCAGTCTGTCACCACCGAAGCCATCCGTGATCATGCACGTCGCATTTTCGATGTCAACAACAGCAACACCCTCTATTATTATGCAGAAAAAGAATCATCCGCCGCCTGATGCCGGCTTGCTGGAAGAACACCATCCCAAGCAGGACTTCCAGGTAGAGCGCATCGCCTTTTTCAGCGATGCCGTTTTTGCCATTGCCCTCACGTTGCTGATCATCGAATTTCATCCCCCGCATATCGGCAAGGAGAGCACCTATGCCGAAGTATGGCATGAGGTGAAAGAGATGAAGTTCAAGTTTGCTGCCCTGGTGCTCAGTTTTGCGCTGATAGTGGGTTACTGGATGCGGCACCATCTTTTGTTCAGGCATATACACAATTATAATAAAGCCATTATTATTGCCAACATGGCCATCCTGCTGCCGATTATATTTTTTCCCTTTACCACCTCTTTTTTATACGAAAGCCTTAACGGCAACGTAGAGGCCGTGGTGATTCCCTACCGGTTGTTCATGCTCAATAATATACTGGCAGGGGCTTTCACATGGTGGTTTTACCGGCTCGTAATAAAAAAATACAAAGCGTTTTCCTATCCTATGAAACAGGAGGAGGAAAGAGATTTTTCTATTAAGATCATTGCCAGTACCATTAGCTTTTTGCTGGTTTTTATCATTTCCTTTTATTCCTTCAAATACTCGGCCTGGGGTCTCATTCCTTTTGGGGCATACCAGTTGTACAAAAAATATAGTAAAAAAATTAAAAAGATACCCGCTGCATATGTTAAACAGACTGGAGGCTCCGGCCATTAAAGACGCGATTGAATTCGACATACAGCTCAAGCCCTGCAATAAATACACGCTCGACAACGGCATCCGGGTATATACCGTCGATGCCGGCGAAGAAGAGGTGCTGCAGCTGGAGTGGGTATTTTATGCCGGCAACTGGTTTGAAGAGCAAAATATGGTGGCCGCCGCTACCAGCCATTTGCTGAAGAACGGCACCACCGCCAAAACGGCTTTCCAGGTCAATGAGCATTTTGAATATTACGGCGCTTACCTTAACCGTGGCTGTTACAGCGAAACCGCGGCGGTTACCCTGCACTCGCTCAGCAAGCACCTGCCGCACCTGCTGCCCGTGGTGCAGGAGCTGATAACCGATTGTATATTTCCCGAAGAAGAGTTGCAGCTGTTTAAGCAAAACAATAAGCAGCGGCTGGAAGTAAGCCTGAAGAAAAGTGATTTTGTCGCCGGCCGCCTGGTTGACGAATACATATATGGTATCGATCACCCGTATGGCAAATACAGTAGCTTTGCTGCCTATGATGCCCTCACGCGCGAACACCTGCAGGCTTTTTATAAACAATATTACCAGCAGGGCCATTGCATCATCTTCGTAGCCGGCAAGCTGCCCGCCGATATCATCGAACAGCTCAATACAAACTTCGGTCACCTGCCGCTCAATAAAAACGGGCGCACTTCGAAGACGCATATTTTGCAACCCGCTGTAGAAAAAAAATACCGTATCAGCAATGACCCCGATGGGGTACAGGGTTCTATCCGTATGGCGCGGCCTTTTCCCAATCGCCACCACCCCGATTTTACGAAGGTGATGGTGTTGAACAACCTGTTTGGTGGTTTCTTTGGCTCGCGGCTGATGGACAATATCCGGGAAGACAAGGGCTATACCTATGGCATCCACAGCTACCTGCAGAACCATATGCATAACAGCGCATGGATGATCGCCACGGAAGCGGGCAGAGACGTATGCGAGCCAACGATAACGGAAGTATACAAGGAAATGAAAACCCTGCGCGAAGAGCTGGTAGACGACGAAGAGCTGCTGCTGGTAAAAAACTTTATGCTCGGCTCCGTACTCGGCGATCTCGATGGGCCTTTTCATATTATCGGCCGCTGGAAGAATATTGTTCTGAACGATCTGCCAGATACCTACTTTGCCGATTATATCCGTACCATTAAAACCATCACCGCCGAAGAGCTGCTGGCCTTATCGGGTAAATATTTACAGCCCGAGGCGTTTTATGAGCTGGTGGTAATCTAGGAGCTCGTGGAGCGTTGTAATTCTGTGTCGTGGTAGGGTGGTGCCTTCGGCACCTGTGTGTTTTACCACAGAGGTACATGGAGGTGGGTTCACAGAGGGGCACAGAGGCGTTTTAGACGCAAGCGGTTTTATAGGACGAAACGGTGAATGCCCAATTTTAAGTGGAGAACATTGAAATTGATTAATAGTGCAAGGGGGCAGCGCGATAGTTTAAGATAGGTGAGTACCTGGGCCGTATGAATTTTTGTAAGGGTTTCGATTGATTTAATTTCAATAATCAGTTTGTGCTCAATTAATAGGTCAATCCTGTAGCCGATGTCGAGTTTTATTGTCTTATAAATGAGTGGTAAGGCTTTTTCTTTTTCAACTAAAAAGCCGTTTTTGACAAGTTCATAAAACAAACACTCTTTATAGGCAGATTCGAGTAGCCCCGGTCCCAAAGCCGTATGCACATTATATGCATGCCTGAGAACTTGAAATGACAACTCATCCAAACTGGCAGAATAAGCAGAATAATTCATTGGAATTGGTTTAAGGTTTACTGCTTATCACAGTGTACGGAGTGTATATCCTAAGTTACAAAAAGTCACATTAGGGGCCACAGTAGCTATCAAAATATTTTGCTATATTCTCCAGCCTCCTTGCCACGCAAACGCCTCTGTGCCCCTCTGTGAACCCACCTCCATGTACCTCTGTGGTAAAACCCCCGTTTGCGAAGCAAACCACCCTCTCCAATCCCCAAATTAATCGTAATTTCCCCCCTCATGAAGAACTTTATCGCTAAGACACTCATCACCGCCGCCGCCATCATACTCTCCTCGTATGTATTGCATACCGGCGTCACCATCGACCGTTTCCGCACGGCCCTCGTCGTTGCGCTCGTACTCTCGGTGCTCAACTTCTTTGTAAAGCCCCTGCTCATCCTTGTTACCCTCCCGGTAACCATCCTTACGCTGGGGCTGTTCTTATTTATTATCAATGCCATTATTATCGTTCTTGCCGGCAAGCTGGTCACCGGTTTTCATGTGCAGTCGCTCGGTTGGGCATTGATATTTAGTTTGCTATTATCCGTGTTTACCTATTTACTGGAAAGCATTATTCAACCCGATTATCGGAAGAAGAAAGAATAAGTATGTATTTCAACAGAAAAGAACTTAGCAACGAACGCCTGGTTGATATATACAAAAGCCTGCTGCTGCCGCGCATGATAGAAGAAAAAATGCTGCTCCTGCTTCGCCAGGGGCGCATCAGCAAATGGTTCAGTGGCATTGGCCAGGAAGCCATCGCCGTAGGCGCCACGCTGGCCCTGCAGCCCGACGAATGGATCATGCCCCTGCACCGCAATCTCGGCGTTTTTACCACCCGCCAGATGCCCCTGCACAAGCTCATCATGCAATGGCAGGGCAATAAAGACGGCTATAGCAAAGGCCGCGAGCGCAGCTTTCATTTCGGCTCTGCCAACCACCATATCTGCGGAATGATATCGCATCTCGGTCCGCAGCTGGCCATTGCCGATGGCGTTACCCTGGCGCATAAGCTTCGAAAAGAAAACAAGATATCCCTTGCCTTTACCGGCGATGGCGGCACCAGCGAAGGCGATTTTCACGAAGCCCTCAATACCGCCGCCGTATGGGACCTGCCCGTGATTTTTATCATCGAAAACAACGGTTATGGACTTAGCACCCCCGTCAACGAGCAATACCGCTGCAGGGACCTCGTCGACAAAGCCAAAGGCTATGGCATGGAAGGCGTTCAGATAGATGGCAATAACATACTGGCAGTATACGATACCATTCGCGGTGTAAGAGAATATTGCATCCGCGAGCAAAAGCCCTACCTCATAGAATGCATGACTTTCCGCATGCGCGGTCATGAAGAAGCCAGCGGGATCAAATATGTGCCGGCGGAATTATTTGAAGAATGGGGTAAAAAAGATCCCATAAAAAACTATGAAGCGTACCTGCAGCTGCAGGGTGCGTTATCCCAACAGGGTATCGATGATATCCACCAGCAGTTCAAAGAATACATAGAAGCAGAAATAAAAATAGGTTTCGATGCTTCGTTAATGATCCCCGATACCGAAGAAGAGCTGAAAGACGTGTATGCTGCGCCGGCAGCTGTTGGCCTGGAACCCGACCCCGGCCTTCCGTCGCCGGAAATAAGGTACATCGATGCTATTAAGTCAGGTCTGCGCCAATCCATGCAGCAGCATCCCAACCTTATTCTTATGGGACAGGATATTGCTGAATACGGCGGCGCTTTCAAAATAACCGAAGGATTTGTACAGGAATTTGGCAAAGAGCGCGTGCGTAATACGCCCCTGTGCGAAAGCGCCATCATAGGCACAGCCCTCGGCCTCAGCCTCGAAGGGTTTAAAAGCATGATGGAAATGCAGTTTGCCGATTTTGTTACCGTAGGCTTTAACCAGGTAATAAACAACCTTGCCAAGATACACTACCGCTGGGGGCAAAACGCCGATGTGGTTATCCGTATGCCTGCGGGTGCGGGCATAGGCGCCGGGCCCTTTCACTCGCAAAGCAATGAAGCCTGGTTTGTGCATACGCCCGGGTTGAAAGTGGTATACCCTTCCACCCCCGCCGATGCCAAGGGATTGCTGATAGCGGCTATCAACGATCCCAATCCTGTATTATACTTTGAGCACAAGGCATTGTATCGCAGCATCAGCGGCCCTGTGCCCGAAGGCTATTATGCTATTGAGATAGGAAAAGCAAGGCTGGTGCAGCAGGGATCTGATATTTCCATTATAACATATGGCGCGGGCGTACACTGGGCTTCCGCCTATGCACAGGCGCACCCCGATACTTCGTTCGATATCCTCGATCTGCGTACCCTGCTGCCGATTGACTATGACGCCGTTTATCAATCGGTGACAAGAACGGGCAAGGTGCTCGTATTGCACGAAGACACGCTTACCGGCGGCATAGGCGGCGAGCTGGCGGCATGGATAGGCGAGCATTGTTTTGAATCGCTCGATGCACCCGTCATGCGTTGCGCTTCCCTCGATACACCCATACCCTTTAATACCGACCTCGAAAACAACTTTCTGGCCAAAGCAAGGCTCGGTATATATATCGAAAAATTACTTAATTATTGAGCTTCAGCAAACAACGGGGAACAGCGTAGTTTTACGTTTGCAGGTACATGATTTACGTATTATTTTGTGGTCGTAAAGCCTAAACCACTTAATCGTCCTCAACTTTGTGGTAACCCCTAAACCCTGAACTTTACCCCTCTCTGCGTCGTTTTTCCGCCAATTCTCTTCGCGGACACAATAAAGTTTTACCCTTAGTAGCTTGCAGGATAGCAATTTAGCACCTATTTTAGCCTCCAATCCAATTCCTAAACCTCTTATGAAAAAGCCGATCGTATGCCTTTTCGTTTTCTGCCCCATCCTACTCTATGCATCTTCCACTAACACGCCGGTTAACAGGAACAAGCCCCGCATTGTCCGCATCTCCCGGCAGCAGAAACCCAAACAACCACCCGTAGCAGCTGTTTCCCTGAAGCGTTGCAAGCCGGTTCCGGTAAGGCAAACCATCTGCCAATCATCAGTAAAACCGAATCGCGTCATCTATTAATCCAATGGTATGAAAGTCAAGAAAAATGTGCTCCTCGTCTTATTCAGCTTTATGCTGACCGCCGGTTTCTCCCAGCAATTTATCGGCTACAACGTGGACAACTATGCAGGTGTAAATGCCGTCACGGAAAACCCGGCCTACCTCGCTTCCAGCAAATACAAAGTGTATGTAAACCTCGCGTCCTTCAGTGTCCTGGGCGGTAACAACGCCTATGAGCTGGAACGTAAGCGGCTGTTCAGCCTGAATTTTTCCGATCTCCGCGAAGGCAATGGTGTATACAAATCGGCCAATACCGATAAAAAATACCTCTACTTCAATTCAGAGATCATCGGGCCGTCGTTTATGTTCAGCGCAGGGCCTAAAACCGGTATCGGTGTATTTACCCGCGTCCGGGTGATCTCAAATGAAAATAACGTTAGCAACGGCACCTTCCGCCTGCTGGGCAATACAGACCCTTCATTTTACAACCTTAATATACAGGAGCAAAATGTACAGATGAAAGTGCATTCCTTTGGTGAGGCCGGTGTTAGCTTTGGCCGTGTACTGCTCAACAAAGGGAAGCATTACCTGAAAGCCGGTATTACCGGTAAGTATATTATAGGCATTGGCGCGGGGTATGCACATTCCAACCAGATGCTCGTTAATATTGCGCCCACCAAAACGATTAATAGCCTGAACGGCGATTTTACCCTGCAATATTCCGCCAACCTCGACAATCTGCAGAAATCTAATTTTGCCGACGTCATCAATAAAGACAATAATAAAGGCTGGGGTCTCGATCTCGGCTTTCAATACGAATGGCGCCCCGGCACCATCAGCCAGTCGCTTGACGTAACGCCGTATAAGCTGCGGTTCAGCCTGTCGGTAACAGATATCGGCAAGATAGCTTACGACAATTCGCAGCATGGCAAGAGCTACCTGCTCAATGGCAATGGCCACCCTACTACAGAATTATCTAAAGCAAGCGGCGAGGACTACGACCAGTATTTCTCCCGCCTGCAAACACAAAACATACTGGTGCCGGTAAGCCTGCAAAACAAGCTCAACGTAAGCCTGCCCATGGCCATCCGCGCCAATGTGGACTACCATATCTTTAAACGCATTTTTATCAACGCCAACAGCTTAATAAACCTTATCAGCAAAAATTCGCAGAGCGCCAACTATGTGAGCACTTTTGCCATTACACCCCGGATAGAAAAGAAATGGTTCAGCATCTATTCGCCGGTAGCTTATAATATGGAAAAGCAGCTTAGCTGGGGTGCCGGTTTTCGCGTAGGGCCTGTGTATGCAGGTTCAGGCTCCATTCTTAGCAATGCTTTCAGCAAAAAGAATATTACCGCCACTGATTTTCATGTAGGCCTGAGCGTACCCATCTTCCAGCATGGGGCGAAAAAGAAGAAAAAAGAAGAAGAGAAAGAAGAAGCTGAGAAAAAGGAAGAAGTGAAGAAGGAAATCATCAAAGAAGAAAACCTCGTCAAAGACCGCGATAAAGATGGTGTAACCGATGATAAGGATGAGTGTCCCGATTCTTCCGGCGTAGTTGCGCTCAATGGCTGCCCCGACAGGGACGGTGATGGCATTGCCGATAAAAACGATAAATGCCCCGATACCGTGGGTATTGCCAAATACCAGGGTTGCCCAATGCCCGACAGCGATGGCGATGGTGTAGGCGACGACGAGGATAAATGCCCCGGCTCAAAAGGCGATAGCACCAACAGGGGTTGTCCCGTTATTAAAAAGGAAATTCTTAGCAAAGTATCCGGCACTGCCAAAAAGATATACTTTGTTTCCGGCAAGACCTACCTGCAGAAACAATCCTTCTCCGGGCTCAATGAGCTGGTGAGAGTTCTCAAATCGGATCGTTCCCTGCGGCTGGTGGTAGAAGGCCATTCGGATAATATCGGTACCGATGAAAGAAACGCCATGTTCTCCAGCGGCCGCGCCAATGCGGTAAAGGATTACCTGGTGAAAAAAGGTATCAGCGCCGATCGCATCGATGCCGTAGGATTTGGGCCTACCCGTCCCATTGCCGACAACAACACGTTCGACGGCCGTTGCAAAAACAGGCGCGTGGAAATGCACGTCGTCAATTATAAAGAGTAAGAACACTGCTTGTCTATATACCACAAGGCGGGACGCTATGTCCCGCCTTTTTCTATTGCACTACAAATGCTGATATATAATGCTGCTGTGTCTGCCGCTCTGTGGCACGCATAAAATAGGTGCCGGCTTTCAGCTTTTCCTGGAAATCTATATGCGTGCTGTTGGCGTTGACAACAAATGTGCGCTGCACCAATCGCCCGTCGGCGGAGAGGATATCCACCTGCCAGTTTTTATTGCCCTGGTTAAAGTTTACATTAATAAAACGGTTGGAAGGATTGGGATACAGGTACAGGCTTTTTCCTGCCGCCCCGTATAAATTAACCGACCGGGTATCAGAATAAAATACCTCGCCGTCCATATCCCTGCGTTTAAGCCGGAAATACAGCTTATCCCCGTCATCTCCCGCTATGGTATACTTAAATGAATAATTTCCCTGCTTATAGCCATCAGCAAAAGAAGCTATTGAGCCCGCTTTGGTAAAATGGCTGCCGTCTGTGCTTTTCTCCACATCATAGTACCTGCCGCCTTCTTCGTTCACCGTTTGCCAGTTCAGGTGTATGGTTTGTCCCGCCTCTTTTTTGGCCGAAAACACCGTAATGCCCGATGGCAGCATGTAAGCATTGCAATACAGGTAGGTAACAGTAAAATGGGTGGTATCATACGCCGCGCCAAACAGGCTGTAATTGGCGCCCCCCTGTACAAAGGAATAGGTAGAAGGCTGGTTGATGAAATTCACCGTGCCCGCCCCCATAAACAGCGCTACCGCGCCGCTGATGGAGTCGGTAATGGTATAGTTGTGCAGCACGTTCATCTGCCGGTAAGTATAATCTGGTCCGGAACCCGCCACGCCGTCGTAGGGCGACAGGGCATAGGCGCCGTAGCTTTTCAATACGGAGTTGGTAAAATCGTCCGTCAGTGCCGCGCTCTGGATAATATCGTCCCGTCCTATTTTAACGGTATAGTTCTTCGGTATGGCCTCATAATTTTCCAGCGAAAAATTAAAGCCCACCGAAACAACCGATTGCAGTTTAACCGCTATGAGGGTCCCCAGAGAGGGGTCGAATTTTGGAAAAGTAAAAGTAGAAACCGTATTGCCGGACCCTGTTACCAGGGTGTCGTGGCTAATAGCCAGGTAAGTAGAAGGATTGCATTGTGCAAGCGCTGTCCGGGGTATCGCGGCAAAAAATAAACAGGATACGGCAACACAGGCTCGTGCACACAGCATTCGCAGATTTTTCATGGGGGTGATAATTGAAAATGGTACAATTACATAAGTGCCTTTTTAACCCGCTTATTCTGTGGGCAGTCCTTTTTTTTGAATGCCTATACCTTTTTACAGCACCGTGGGTAAGTGTTTTCAGGCCTCTTGTAGAATAAAACAGGATAGCCGGTGTAGAACAATCTATGACTGTCATCTGCCTGTCAGTTTTCTTTTCTCGTAAACGGTTTTCCGTATTGCTACCTCCCATCCCCGCGTGTGGGGATACTTTTGCCGCCGATTCCATTTATCACTCCTTATACCAAAGAAACTTTTATGAAGAAGATTAGTATGCTGCTCTGCCTTGTAACCCTTGTACTGGCTGCTGCGTTCGGGCAGTCGCCCACAGGCGCCATCGAAGGAACCATCACCACCTCCGATAATAAACCCGCCGAAGGCGTAACCATTTTTATCCGCAACATGGACAAAACGGTGATTGCCGATAACAACGGCCTCTTTAAAATACAGCACCTGCCCGCGGGCAGCTATACCCTGGTGGTAAGCCTGGTAAGCCACCAGGACCAGGAACAGCCGGTAACCGTGGAAAACGGCAACACTACCCGGGTTAACATACAGCTCCGCCTGTCCAACCGCGAGCTGGGCGAAGTGGTCGTTATCGGCAACAAAAGCAGTTTTAAAACCAACCGCACGTCTGCTTCCCTGCGCCTGCAAAGCCCTATTCTCGAAACACCGCAAAACATACAGGTCATTACCGGCAAGCTGATAAACGACCAGCAGATATTCGATATGCTTGAAGGCGTAACCCGCAACGTCAGCGGCGCTACCCGTGTAGAGCATTGGGACAACTACGCCCGCATTTATATGCGTGGCAGCCAGGTAGCTGCTTTCAGAAACGGTATGAATGTATCTACTACCTGGGGGCCGCTCACCGAAGACATGAGCATGGTAGAACGCGTGGAGTTTGTAAAAGGGCCCGCCGGTTTTATGCTCGCTAACGGCAATCCCAGCGGGTTTTATAATGTGGTGACCAAAAAGCCTACCGGCCGCAGCAAAGGCGAGTTTGATGTCTCGCTCGGCAGCTTCGATATGTACCGCGCCTCAATCGACCTTGATGGTAAGCTGTCGGCCGACGGTAAATTGCTATACCGCCTGAACGTAATGGGCCAGATGAAAGGTTCGCACCGCACGTATGATTACAACAATCGTTATTCCATCGCCCCTGTCATTAAATACCTGGTAGATGATAAAAGCTCGCTTACGCTGGAATACACCCAGCAGTTTTCGCAGGTAAATGTGATTGGGTCCAACTATGTTTTCTCCAAAAGGAAATATGCCGATTTGCCGCGCAACTTTACCACGGGGGAAGCTAATTTCGATCCTACCAATATGACCGACCGCAGCATACTGGCTATTTTCGAACATAAAATAAACGACAGCTGGAAGCTCACCGCGCAGGCCGCTTATTTTAATTACCAGCAGGTAGGCGCTTCTATGTGGCCGGTTGGCTTTTCTGCCACCAATGACAGCCTGTTGCAAAGGGGTATTAACAACTGGGATATACTGGGCCTGAGCAAAATGGGACAGGTATTCCTGAATGGCGAAGCCAAAACCGGCGCTGTCCTGCACAAGCTGCTGGGCGGTATCGATATGAGCGATAAGCTGTATTACCACGACTGGAGCCAGTACAAGATGTTTGGCGACAGCAGCTTTAATATTTATAAGCCTGTATACGGCAATGTGACCATGCCTGTATTTGACCGCAGTAAGAATATTCGCGAAAGAGGCGTACAATACCACAATGCCTACAACGCCTTCTATGCGCAGGACGAACTGTCGTTCATGAACAATCGCCTGCGTGTTACGGTGGCAGGCCGTTATACAACACTTACCACCTCCAACCCCTACGACGGCGGTTATAAGAGCAGTAAGTTCACCCCCCGCGCCGGTCTTAGTTTTTCCATAGAGAAGAATACCGCTGCTTATTTTGTTTATGACCAGGCCTTCAACGAAAACTATGGTACCGACTGGCAGGGTAAAAGTTTCAAACCCGAAACGGGCAATAATCTCGAGCTGGGCATTAAGCGCGACTGGCTCAATGGAAAATGGAACTCGGTGCTGTCGGCATACCGCATTACCAAGAACAATGTGCTGACGGCCGATTTGGAGCATTCCACGCCCGCCCGCGCCTATAGCAGGCAAAACGGTCAGCAGCAGGTACAGGGTGTGGAGATAGACATCCGGGGCCAGCTTGTTAAGAACCTCGATGTAATCATTAATTATGCTTTTACCGAAGCCAAGGTAACCAAAGACAGCGATCCCAAAGTAGTGGGTAACCAGGTGGCCGGCACTACCCGCCACGTGCAAAATGCCTGGCTGAATTATAAAGTAGACAGGGGCGTATTAAGCGGCCTGGGTCTGTCCATCGGTGGCCAGTACCAGGTAAAGCGGGCCCCCTGGTATGTGTTT
>Ga0307508_10004622_pt1 | contig 13368 bp, 20 predicted proteins | sample 9_EM_MG_FD_203089 | JGI IMG/M metagenome (GOLD analysis project Ga0307508, IMG submission 203089) | Populus trichocarpa ectomycorrhiza microbial communities from riparian zone in the Pacific Northwest, United States - 9_EM | ecosystem: Host-associated > Plants > Roots > Unclassified | place... | reverse complement strand
CCCCCTCTCCTTCTCCAACACCCATCAGTGTGGTTATACCCGTCACCACTTGGCTCCCGTCACCAACGACTACTTGGCAACCACCCTCGACAACTACCACCACCACCAGCTCCTTGAGTTCGAGCTCCACCACCGTTAGCTCGGGCGCCTCCAGTCTGGTCCCCTCCAAGACGGCCACCAATGCTGTCGCTGCGACTGCTGGAGTGGTATCAGGAGGCGCTGCCAACTCATCCGTCCTCTTCGACGTGAACGAGGCAATGGTCTATATCGGCCAATTCCTCGGTGCTTGCAGTGATTTGTAGTGTGAGCCGCAGAGCAGGTTCTTATTCCCCATTCCCTTACCACTACAGAATACCGGTTGAAGCAAAAGTGAGACAGTGGATAGACGGACACTACTATATTATGAGCGCTAACGGACCCGAGTCTTTCTAGTTTGAGCTATACCCACATTATTCTATCAGCTCTACACTGGGCGTTTCGAGATGCAGAGATGGAAGTTTATTTCGATGGTACCACTACCTGGAGTTTATATGTGCCATAATCTGTTCTGCACTCGAATTATTATCTAGGTTTGTTTTCCCAACATGACCTGGTGGCAGTGCTATCAATCCGCCTTGGTTGTCTGGCAACGGGCTCACTCACACATCTTCAAATCGACGGAGAGCATTATACCCTCACCTTGCACTGTGCTCCACTACACTCGTTTGACGATAAAACCACAACCCTGACCGGCATGACACCCAGGGTCTCGACAGTCTTTGGTTTTCTCGCCGTCATACTTCCATTCGTTACAGCCAGTCATTGGGGCAAGCGCCATCAAGAAGTAGCTCACCGTGCTCGAGGCGATGTTGATATTCATAAGCGCCAATCCTATACCAATGCCCGCTTTACCTTCTATGACGTTGGACTGTAAGTTTGGTTTCTCTGTGGGAAATGGAAGCCTCACGCACGTTATCCGAAGAGGCGCTTGTGGCCAGTACAACATCGCTAGCGACTGGGTGAGTATCGCTTGTGCGGTAGTGTCGTAACACTTGATCAGGGTTATGATGTTAGATCGTGGCGCTAAACGTTGGGCAATACGGCGACGGGTACCCTGGTCCCCAGTGTTTCAAGTCCGTCACTATCCAATATGGTGGAAAGACTGCTCAGGCTACCATCATGGATGAGGTTCGTTCATTCAGGCGGTTCCGTTGAAGATGCTCACCTTGCCTCCTTTTGTGACCAGTGCATGGGATGCCCTTGGGGTGGCCTGGACTTTTCCCGAGGTCTATTCGACTACTTCGCCTCTGAGAGCGAAGGTGTAGTCTATGGTACATGGTGGTTCAGCGACGGCAGTGGTGGAGGTGGAGGTGGAGACCAGACCACTTCGACCTGGACACCTCCCAGTACTACATGGGAACAGCCAGCTACAACTCCTACTCCAGACTATACTCCCGCACCACCGACGACTTCGAGTACTCCAGCCTATACTCCGTCTCCCACGACCTCGAGTACCCCAATTTTTACTTCCTCTTCCACGACCTCTACGACGTCAACCACTTCTTCCACTTCTTCCACATCCTCAGTCAACTTTGGTACTGGCTTGGCCAGCGGGCTGGTAGTCCCGACTGCAGGAGTGGTATCTTCTCCTGATGCGAACAATCCCCAGAACATTCTTGTTATCAACAACATCTTGGTTGAGGTTGGTATCTTCCTCTCTGCGGCGGCGGAGAAGGACGGGTAGATGTAATCTTTAATCGACCCAAATGCGGTTAGCATTGTGATCAGTGATCTTGTGGTCCTTCTTTTCTTTCATTCCTTTCCTGGAGCGAACCTCTACGGATCTTGTAGCAGATCTGATTCTGTGATTGTCACCGTCACATTTATTGGCACGTAAAGCCCTATACCTTGGAGTGTATATCCTCCACAATCTTTATTACATTTGTTATCAGCTGGCTGCAACTAAGCGTACACATGTACCCCCAAAGCAAATACTTGTACAACCCATGCGAGTCAACGTTTGACAGCAGTGGAAAGGATTACGTGAAGCAGGTGACAAGCAATACTTGCAAGCCGTGTTGTTTGACCCATTTCAGAGAGGCCTTGTTCCCCTTTCTAATGTCTTTGCGAAGAGCATTCCGGCTGGGTTTCAGGATCTCACGCAGAGCTGATTGGCCCTTGTGGCGTGTGGCAACATATTCCTTGATATTGATGTGGGCTTCTGCTTTGAGCATCTTACGGGCGGAGGTGAGCGTGCATGGAAGGTCTGAAGCATTAGGCGAGCGAACGCCAAGTTCGATTATAAGTGCACGTAGAAGGTTGAGTTCTGCATCGTTTCCTTTGACCGGTGATGAAATGAAACTGAGAAACAACCTTGATTATCTCGAACGAGTCATACAGGAACTTGCAGGACACACCGAGATATGAAAGTGGAGGCATCATCATACGATGCAGTAGGGGTGTTAGTTCCACTATGATACTCGGAACTGGTAGAAGTGGTACTGGGCGACTGGACTCGATGTTTTGCTTTCCCGGAAATCCTACCCTTCTTGAGGTTGTGAATGCGTGCTTGGTGCTCAGAGGAAACACAGCCATTGTCCGACTCTGCACTGGTGGACGAACTGTCGACAAAAGAATCATGATCACCCAGGGAGAGTCTGTCGAGTGCCGAAGACAGGTCACTGTCTGAGCCAGGATGTCCTGTAAAGTCCGAGAGGGTGGACGGGAGCGAACGGGCATCAAGGAGGGGGTGACGCAGGACAATGAAATCTGTGTCGCTGAAGGGTTCGTGCATCCATATTATTTCGTCATCCTCGATAGAGAACTGGGAAAGTGGACTGTCCGTGTCATATTCGCTATCGGACATGGTGGTTGAGAGCGAAGTGCCGTTCTAGCCGCCTCTAGGGGTGATTAATGATATTCGCGGAGTTGAAAGCGGTAGCCGATTCATCGATCAATGTCGCTCGTCATCATGTTGCACGACGTGGAGGCTGAGTTTCACGCATGCGTATATGCACTCTTGGGGCACTCTGACCCGTGGACGGTGAACGTTTGAACGGTGCCACCGGGGTGAGGACGAGTGTGTTGGATGGCGAGCTGCACGTGTGAGATATATTACGTAATATGATTAGATGACCCTATGCCCAACATCGTCGTCGTTGTTCACGATCCTTTTCTTTCTCGCCGTCACGTCGGTACCGTTTATTACCTTCAAGACCCCATCCACGTCACACATGGAGGTATGCATGTGCGACAACTCTCTCCAGATCTCCTCCATCTTCATCCACATCACAGGGCCTACTTGACTTCTCCAAGGAATTCGATGTCCCCCTCCTGGACAAGGTCGCACTGGCCTTTTACACCGGCCGTGGCCAAGAGGTCCGTTGCTCAGTTCATATTTCCCCTTTTCTATCGTCCTGACCTCATCCCAGCAACAAATGGCTCAGCAGATCCTCACCCAGTTGGAGGAACATCCGGATGCATGGACAAGAGTTCCGGAGATAATGGAGAGATCGTCCTTCCAACAGTCAAAGGTTTCCCCAAGTCTACCTGCACATTACCCATCTCATCATCTCCATTCAGTACATCGGTCTCCAGATCCTTGAGAAACTCATCACCACGCGCTGGAAAACCCTACCTGATGGTCAACGGCAAGGTATCCGCCATCTCCTCCTTGCATGACGCGCCACTCAATCGCGTTTAGGCATCAGGAACTTCGTCGTTGGCATAACTGTCAAGATCGCTTCAGACGAGACCGCTATGCGGAAGGAAAAGACATTTGTCAACAAACTTAACCTCGCGCTGGTCCAGGTGAGATTCTGTTTCATAAACGATTTTTGTCGTTCACGCATCCCGTCATCTCCAGATTCTAAAGCAAGAGTGGCCACACAATTGGCCAACTTTCATAACCGAACTTGTCGAGTCCTCCAAAACCAATCTCTCGCTATGCGAGAACAACATGGTCATCTTGCGTCTCCTGTCTGAGGAAGTCTTTGACTATTCCGCGGAACAAATGACCCAGACAAAGATCAAGAACCTCAAAAATCAGATGTGCGGCGAGTTTAGCGAGATCTTCAAACTCTGTTCCGAAGTCCTCGAGGAGGCTCAGAAAACGAGTTTAATCAAGGCTACTCTAGAGACGCTCTTGAGGTTCTTGAACTGGATACCTCTCGGCTATATTTTCGAGACCACCATCATTGATCTTCTACTCAACCGCGTAGGTCTCCCTTCACCCGCTGCTCTTCCATACTAATATCTCGTAGTTCCTTGAAGCCCCAGAATTCCGTAATGTGACTCTGAAGTGTTTGGCTGAAATCGCTGGCCTTAACGTGGGGCCAGAGTATGACCCCAAATTCGTCATATTATTCGCTATGGTTATGACATCCATAAACCGTATGGTTCCTCCTTCAACCAACATTGCCGCTGCATATGCATCTGCGTCGGACTCTGGCCAAGAACTCGTCCTTAACCTTGCATTATTCCTAAGTAATTTCCTATCCAACCACCTCCGAGCCGTTGAAACCGAGGCGAATCGCGACGTGCTGCTCAATGCCCATCTGTACATGGTCAAAGTATCACAAGTCGATGAACGTGAAATATTCAAGATCACGCTCGAATACTGGTCGAAGCTTGTGGCGGAGCTCTACGATGAGATCCAGGCGCTGCCCATTGGAGACAGCGGTTTACTCATGGGCCTGAATCTTGGAAACGGGACTGGCAACATGCTCAACGGGATGTCTTTGCGGAAGAACATATATAGTGATGTTTTGAGCAACCTACGTCTTGTTGTCATTGAACGGATGGTTAAGCCAGAAGAGGTGCGGACCTTCTTTTTTTCCCCATCCATATTCTCTAATAGACCACAGGTTCTCATCGTTGAAAATGATGAAGGCGAAATTGTCCGGGAGTTTATGAAAGAGATCGATACCATCGTTCTTTACAAGCAGATGCGTGAACTTTTGGTGTATCTCACTCATCTAGACGTTGTCGACACGGAAAACATCTTGACGGAAAAGTTGGCCAAGCAAGTCGACGGCTCAGAATGGAGCTGGCAGAACTTGAACACACTCTGCTGGGCCATTGGGAGCATCTCTGGAGCTATGAGTGAGTTAATCCGTCTGTGTTAGTCTTACTTGTCGCAAATGAATCTTTTTCTAGACGAGGAGACTGAAAAGCGATTCCTTGTTACTGTGATCAAGGACTTGCTTGGACTATGCGAGATCAAACGAGGCAAGGATAACAAAGCTGTCGTTGCGTCAGACATCATGTATATTGTCGGACAATATCCGCGCTTCCTCAAGGCCCACTGGAAGTTCTTGAAGACTGTAGTCAACAAGCTATTCGAATTCATGCATGAAACGCACGAAGGTAAGTGTCAAACGTGAATCACGCTCGTCAAGCTGACTTTGAAGGATTTACCTGCAGGTGTTCAGGACATGGCCTGTGATACTTTTATCAAGATTGCGCAGAAGTGTCGTCGACATTTCGTCATGCAACAGTCGGGGGAGCAAGAACCATTTGTTGACGAAATTTTACGGTTGTTGCACAGAATTACTGTCGACTTGTCGCCTCAACAAGTATAATATGTGTCTCTACACTCCGTGCTTCATGAACTGACACGAACTCTCGGAAGGTGCACACGTTCTATGAGGCAGTCGGATACATGATTTCCGCTCAGCCGAACAAGCCTCAACAAGAGAAATTGATCGCAAAGATGATGGAGTTGCCTAACAACGCCGTTCGTATTCCTCCCATCGTTCGTGTCTGCTGGTTGAATCGGTTTTTGAAGTGGGACTCTTTGATGGCACAAGCTGCCCAGAACATCGACGTGTTGAGCAACCTCGATAACATCAAAATCCTCTCTAACGTGTTGAAAACTAATGTATCCGCGTGCACCTCGATCGGTAGCTTCTATTTGCCCCAAGTTGGTCGAATATTTCTGGATATGCTTGGTCTATACAAGGCCGTCAGCGGCATCATCAGCGAGACGGTTGCACGAGAAGGTCTGCATTGCCATTGCCATTGCGTTTGTGATGGTTTTGCTGATTCATGTTACCAGGTGTGATTGCGACAAAGACCCCCAAGATTCGTCAACTGCGGACGGTCAAGAAGGAGATCCTGAAGCTGATGGAAACGTACATCAAGAAGGCGGAAGATATGGATGCCGTTAATGCCAATTTTATGCCGCCACTCCTGGACGCGATCCTTGGGGACTATAACCGCAATGTGCCTACTGCGCGGGACGCTGAAGTTCTTAACGTGATGGCAACGATTACTGGCCGTCTTGGTGTAAGTTATTCTCCATAAACCAGAGGGCGGTCATTGAGTTTCCTCGTAACTTCAGCCTCTCCTTACACCTCAAGTTCCCGCTATCCTTGACGCTGTTTTTGAACCCACACTCAACATGATTAACCAAGACTTCGCTGAATTCCCGGAGCATCGTGTTGGCTTCTTCAAGTTGCTAAGAGCCATCAATCTCAACTGCTTCCCTGGTATGCGTAGTGGTATTTTTTGCGTCTGCGCCGCCTTTAAGACCCCATTACAGCTCTTCTTGGAATACCACCGACTCAATTCAAGCTATTTATGGACAGCATTATCTGGGCCATCAAGCATACCATGCGGGATATTGCGGACACGGGTCTAAATTGTACGTTTAGCGTTCGCTCTTGTTTGTGGATCTTGTGCTGAAGCTGCCTAGTGTGTCTCGAGGTAGTCAACAACTTTGCAAGCGCAGAGCCGGCCGTTAGCAACGCCTTCTTCCAGCAATACTTCCTGAGCATCTTACAGGACATCTTCTTTGTCCTTACGGATGCTGATCATAAGAGTGGCTTTAAACTCCAGAGTCTCCTCCTTGCACGCATGTTCCAACTTGTTGAGACAAACCAAATCCAGTCTCCGTTATTCAATCCGGCACAGGTGGCTGATCCGAATATGTCCAACTCGCTGTTCCTCAAGGAGTATTGTGCAAATCTACTCAAGACAGCATTCCCTCATGTCCACAAGTGGGTCTATCGTTGGCCGTGACGTTCCTCTGCTGACCACGCTCCAATTTAGTACTCAAGTCCAAGTATTCGTTACTGGACTAGGAGAGTTCCACAGCGACATCAACCGATTCAAGCTTGCATTGCGTGACTTCCTTATCCAACTCAAAGAATTCTCTTCTGGCGATAATACCGAACTATATCTCGAGGAGAAGGAAGCTGAGGCACTGATGAAGGCGCAAGCTGAACGAGAGCTCGCGATGCGTGTACCCGGCTTGTTGAAGCCATCGCAATTAGAAGACAAGGATGAGGATATTTCATAGAAATACTTGTACAACGACGCCGTGCTTCTTTTTCTCATCTCTCACCTTTTGTTTGTTTCTGACACGAAGGCATGCTTCCCTTAATTTTACTCCAGACCTTGAACTATCTTCATTTTATCAACTTCCCCGACACCTCACTTTGCTATCGATGTCTCCTCACAGCTTCACATCTAGTGTATAGTATAGGTTGTGGAAGGTACCAAAATAATGTAGAATATTATAAGGTGAAGCTCAGCGCCAGAAGTCACACTTGATAAGCCTTGGATAAGATCACACCGATCGCTCAGTCGACCACCACCATGTTCAAAAAGTAGCTTCCTTAACTCCCCGAGACGCAGAACAGACGGCTGACTCACTCCTAGGTTTTCGCCATCCACGGATATAGCAAGCCAGACACCACCTAAATCCTCTGTCCAACGATCGATCCGAGCTGCGGTGCTTGCACAGTGGAAATTACAACCTGAAACTCTCGAACAGATATGGCCGAAGAAAGAGTCTCTAACTCATGTGAAATGGTCCGTGTCCCCCCACCAATCTCCGTAATACCTAATCGTGAACCCATCCGACAAGACAGCAGAGAGCACATCTCGATATATACTGTCAACAACGAACCGTTGTTCTTTCAACATTCCGATGGCCCCTTCTTCCCCACTCTTCGATTACTGCACAAGTGTGAGTCACGCCTCCTCTGATCTACTCCCTTGGATCATTGCTTATGCACATCTCGGTAGATCCATTCTTACTGCCTAAGGTTGGTATAGACCGCGGTGCAATACGCTTTCTGCTTGCCGGGGCGCACATGATGTGTCCTGGCCTCACATCGGCTGGCGGTTATCTTCCCCCAACGGAACACGAAATTCCCACCAATTCACTCGTCGCGATCCACGCAGAAGGGAAAGAACATGGAGTAGCAGTTGGGATTACAAAGCTGGGTTCCGAAGAAATGCGCAAGGTTAACAAAGGGGTCGGTGTGGAAATTGCGACGCATTTGGGAGATGACTTGTGGGCGATTCAGACCATCTAAAAAGTATTTAATTCATGGTGTCCATAAATCGGCCGCTCTCGCTCCGAGTCGTTTTTGGCGCGAGCGTGAGGGTCGGTATGGTTCGTATCTGTGCCGTTATCCTGAACCGGAACATTTCCGTTTTGCCTCCTTGGGCCATGAGTACTTGAGTGCTGGAGCCCTTTGACAGAAAGCGGTGCCTGCAAGCAATCATGTCAGCGGACAGCATCTATGTAGCCGGTCGACCAGTCTAGGATCGCTCAACCTTGACAGCTTTTCCCAGACCCACAGTTTCGTGCACCCTGTTTCAAAGGTGTTCATGCAAGGTTCAGAGGGCAACACGTTCGCGTATGACTCGTTCGTTCGAGTCAATCCACGCAAAAAGCGAAAAAGGAAGGACAAGGAGAACGCTACATCGCCGTGCGATCTTCTGACACGCGTAACAGAAGGGCTCGAAACAGATCGCGGTGGCTGGTCACTAGGCTGTAAAGGTACGTATTGCGGCTATTTGGTCCGTGATGCATTCCATTGAGTTTTCTTTCTGGACGAAAGAAATATTCCACAAGGCACTCGGTGAGGCGTGCATTAAACCTCGAAAAGTGTTGTGCCTTGGGCTGGGGAGTCCGTCTTCGTCTGGGGACGCCCGTGCGCAGCTTGCCTTGCTCAGTTGTTTGTGTGCGTCTGTAGATATCGTACGTCGACCCCGATTGTCTTGGTTGATTTTTCTGATCAGGGCCACGGCGTATTCAGGACTCTGCGGATGTTTCCATGTACGATCCTGTATTCACGGATGCAGATAGGCAACTGTTCCAGACCTTGAGAATACGGTGTCTTGATCACATCCAAGCGAGCGATTTCATCTCGGGCCGCAATTTCAAACTAATAGCAGGTCTACAGGGGGCGGAGCATTCGTTGGAATGTCCCACGATACTATACATGCCGCACTGTGACTTGAAGCTGTATGAGATGGTCATTCGCGCGAACTGGACCCTGGAAGGCCTATGCAATGTCGTTTTCCTCGCAAACCGTTTCAGGGACTATGTCGACAAGTACGTATATATGCTTGGGCCATTTTTGCCTTGCTCAGGTGCTGCGAGCTGACGCCGTGCGCCCGTCTGACTTGGATCCACAGCAACGCCGCTTCTAAGTTAGAAACGGAATCTCCGTGCTTGCTGAGATTGGGTACGTGGATTGGCAATGTCCGCGCATAACCTTCGCTCAACCCACGATTATTTCGGGGCGCTAGTACCTTTTATGGAGTGTCGGCCCCTTCCCACGTCGAATGCATTTCCGAGCGCATTCAATAACCTTTCGGTACAGTACGTCAGTCGGACCCCATTATCGCTGCAAGGTGACGCATTCTGGGAAATTCTGCCTTCTTTGGGCCGGAGTGTACAATGATGTTTGTTGTCAAGCGTCTACATTGGAGACTGGATTTTGCGCAATGTCCCCCGAGTCCCAAAGATACAAAACGAACTAGCATATCGAGGAGTGACACTGACGAACACAAAATTAGATCATAGACATAGCACCACTAGCTAGCACTCTTCGTAAACATTATACGAATTTGAAGTTGTCTTCATCAGGGAACGGGAGTGGGTCAAGCTCGAAACGACCAAATGCCGAGCGAATATATACGTCGGGTTGAGACCGTTGGTGTCTACGTTGTGAGAGCGGGGTTTCGAAAAAAAGATCAGGGGACTGGCCCAGCGACGGTAGCGACGGAGCGTCGGATTCATCGTCAGAAGTATCCTCTATTGCTTCTGGCACAGAGAGATCATCTAGCTCGTCGGTGTCGTAACGAGAAAGAGTATCATATGCCGGTGGGGAAGAAATCTTTGGAGACTCGATGCTGGGACCGAGTTCATATGGACTAACAAGCGGCGAGTGGAAGGGTGGATGTGGAACAGGAAATGGTAGAGCGGTAGGTGGGAAATAGTGCGTCTGTTGATTCAGAAGATCGTCGGAGGACGACATAGGAGACGTCAAGGGACTCAGGGGTGCGTCATCATCATCCTCCACAGCAGCGACTGAAACTCGTGCATCCGAATCTGAGCAAAACTCGTCTTCTTCACCTTCGCAAAGAGTTTCCAGGAGAGAATTGAGCCATTCAGCTTCGGAGACGGTCATGTCAGTGCCGCCTCGGGGGATAAGTTTGCTGGCGTCCGGAAACATGAACGAGTCCGACTCCTCCAATTCGCCACTGTCTTCGTCGTCTGCTACATCTTCAGAGAACACACACACGGGGCTGGATGAACCGTTCAATACGGATGGTGTGGGGGGAGATTGTGAGCGAAACACCGAATTTTTAAGGAGGACCCAACGGTGAAGGTTACAGTTGCCCTTGCCACCTATGGCGGCATGCAATTTGTTACGGGCCATTGAGAATAGATTGGGATGCTCTGCCGACATCTGGGTGAGGTGAGAAAAGGGGTGCTTGTTGCGGAAATGTGTGGTGTCTGGCGCGTGACGTCAGGCCCGAGTGGTGGGCAAGGGGAATTTGGGAAGACAAACCGGAGTAGAGAGTAGGTTCACCGTTGTATACGGTATACGATGAAGGGTTCAAAGAGGATGGTGCCGTTGTTGGATTTACGGGCGAGTTTGTTGACCATACTTTTAGGAGAGGACAACGTGCGTTACAGTTCGCGTTGTGGACGCGACGAGGGGAGACAATGTCAAGGGACGACAAGAGGGAGGGCAGGCTTATTGCGAGGGCATGGTGTTCGGGGGCGAAAAGTAGGCGAGGGGGCAGGGAGGGTTTATATAGTAATATTTTGAAATACCGAGATTTTTGTTGTGACTCAAGACCGTGATCACCTCGGAACGAAGCCCCTCACACAGCCACTTTATAAACACGCCAAAATACGACCAATAATTCGGGTCACACGAGAATGCCGCCCCCAAGGCGCAGTCTTCCGTTTCAAGACTCTGACAAGCATGGTTCAACATAAAACCGAGTTGCAGGGCGCTCGAACGTTAAAAACGTCACGAATCATAAGAATGACGCGTCAGCCCTCATCCATGAGATCTTCTCCCACTTCATCATCCTTGACCGTGTCGATAAGCTTTTTTAGCTTGTTGACGCTTTTTGGAGATATGTCACGTGCAATGGCGAGCCAATGAGCCGATTTCGCTTCATCTCCGACAAGTCGATAGACCTTGGCGAGCTGGAAGACGACATTCGATTCCTCAGGCGAGCAATCGCGAAGTGATTGCAAATCTTCAATCGCCTCCTGTGAACCATACATAGATAAGAATCTCGTCATCTATCAAACACGGGGTCATCTCGCTCCCACCTTGTATCGCTTCATTGAAATCAGCATCTTCGCTCGTCGGTAGCGAACCAGCGCATTGTCGGGGGCCAGTCGCACGGCTTGGTCAAATAGACTGTATGCTGCAACCTTATCTCCGCGACGCTCCACAGTCTGTGATACGCGCGCCAACCAATCAGCAGCGAACTCCCTTATCAGCGGGCGGGCGAAATCGGCTCACCATCCCTACACATCCGAGAAGCACTGCATTTTGAGGGTGTATCTCGAGCGCCTTCTGGTAATGGTATTCCGCAAGTCGGATTTTGCTCGTTCGCAGATAGCAAGTCCCGAGGCCATACCTATCATTGATGCAATGAACCTTCCCACACTTCCAAAGAGATTTGGACGGATAGTCTATTTACTAGTTCGCACTTACCAGGCATTGTAATGTCGTTGGTCCGCACGTAGTGCCGTTTGGAAAAACGAAATCGCCTTATCAACGTCTTCATCGATGGACTCGTGCCCACTCAAAGTGGATGCATATGCACAGCTTGGGTCCAACTCAGCTGCACGTCGAAAACATGTCAAGGCTTGTGAACGCTCTTTTTGGAGCGAAAACAAATTTCCTGCGGCGATCCAAGCCTGCGACGAATGCGGATTGATACTCATGAGCTCCTGGGCCAAAAACGATAGCTGCACGTTTTGTTGCAGGTGCCATAGAAGGGTCGAGTACACTTCCATATCGAAGACCCGATAAGGCTCCAGCGCACGAGCTGCCCTGAAAGCCCGTTCAGCCTAGCGATGCGCGTAAGTCACAATGTCGGATGACAGAATTTAACCGCATGGGACAGAACGCGGCGAGCAAATGACGTACAGAAGCATACTCCAATCGTTCATAGTGAGCCCGGCCGACCATGGACAACACCCACGATGATTGCTGGTGTACAGAGGGCATGTGTTCGAGCTCCATTAGACAAGCATAGCAATCATAAACAGACATCGCTCTAGTGGCCCGCGCGAACCGTCGCATGAGATCGTAGATATAATAGTCAGCCATCTCTTGTTCATAAGCTTCTTGAGCGGCTTGCTCGTGAGCAGGAGTCCAATGGCTTGGTGCTGGAGAAGTATCTGAGTGAGGTGATTGTGCATTTGATGCTGGCGAAGTAGAAGACGCGACATCTGCGACAGCAACAGTGTCCTCGTCAAGATCTGAGCCTATTGAACGCGATCGTGAGGTCGCAATTTGGCGTCGACGTTCTCGTAGCGGTGGATGCTGCGGCACAAGTGGACAGATTAGTGTCTTCTTGTAATGACACGACGAGAATCTGACCTTTCCAGCTTGTTTATTCATAGTACCGCTCAACAGCCGCGTACTGCGCCGTGGACCAACACCATTATTCCCAAGATGCCGCTCATTTTTTCCGACTCCAACGACACTCCTCAAGTTCTGAATAGGCTGAGAACGACGGCCAGGTGATGAGAAGATGTTAGCAAATTTCAGGGCCGGGCGGGCGCGTGCCTTTTTCAAAGGTTCGTCTACGACCAACTTGGATGGCTTGGATTTGGCCAAATCGACGCTCCGCTGGCGGGTTGTTGAACGCAAACGCTTCTGGACTGGTCCAGTCTCGTCTGCTGATGAAAGAGGCCGAGCAGGAGGTTGGGATGGGCCAGCTGGTGCATCTTCCACGCGGAGGCCACGGGGGGCCATCTGGTGGAGAAAGTGGCTGTCTGCATGAAAGAACGATTCATTCGTGACTCTGTGAATCATATCATGAGACGGGATGCTACTTCAGTTGAATGTGAAAACTTGCAGTGAGTCGCGTGGCGCATAT
>Ga0307508_10004621_pt1 | contig 13369 bp, 13 predicted proteins | sample 9_EM_MG_FD_203089 | JGI IMG/M metagenome (GOLD analysis project Ga0307508, IMG submission 203089) | Populus trichocarpa ectomycorrhiza microbial communities from riparian zone in the Pacific Northwest, United States - 9_EM | ecosystem: Host-associated > Plants > Roots > Unclassified | place... | reverse complement strand
AAACGCGTCACGAAACCACAAAAACATGCAGAAAATGAACACGTCACATTACAAAAATATTTAGTTCCTCTTCTTTCCACCTTTTTCCCATCCTTCATCCTCCGCTGCTTTTGGCTCTTCGCCGACGAACCCTCCTGCAGCCTGCCCATCCTCAGGATTGTGATTGCTTTCACTTTCCCACTCGTTTCGCGTGCGCCTTCATGGGTAAGTAGTTTCATACCTCCCGGGAGAGAGCTAGTACGGTACTTAGATCAGAGTACTTAAACCCCTCGATTCCCGAAACATGTGTCTTCTCGATCGCGAAGTCTTAGTTCGTTCCTGAGTACCTGAGTGCTAACTCGGAACTGCAAAGCACCAGGTCATGAATCGTCCTCTAAACTCATAAGCTACTCTTGACTGATCACTCATTGCACGGCGTTCTATTAAGTACATTACATGCGGTCGTACACCTTGTCTGCGCTTCATCCAATACGTATCAACACGAATGGCACCTAGGGGAAGGGTAAGGCTGGGTCCAAACCTGAAGGGACGTCGCGGCTTACCTCAACATCCTCCCCTTCTTCGTCCATCAGCATAACCTCAACCAGCAGATGCTTGACATGAGGTGGGATAGGCTTCTTGCTCACATGTTCCACTAGTTTGGTGAATTTCATCGGCAATCTCTCCGCACTCTGAGCAAAGTTTGGGACTGGTCAACAAGCTCCTGAAGAGTGGACACGAACCTTCTTCTTGTCTGTGAAGGAACTCCATAACATGCTCACACCTTGGCTGACCATACTGACATCAAGATTGTGGTTGCTCTTGAACCACGCGACAAACTCCTTCAGAGTAGGATCGTTCTTGAACTCCAGGCGGTCCCACAGAGTCCATTCCGTGTTACCAAACTTTTTCTTCTCGGCCGCAATAGGCTCTGAAAACCCGAAGAAGGGCAGAGCGAGGTTCACGAATCCGTTCTTGTACTCCTCGAGTTTGTTCTTGCCGTCAATGATCTAATTCGGTATCAGTGGACGGCTCAACCAGTGTGGGAAACACGTACTTTATAGAGCTCTAAGCACACCAATCCAACGACAAGGGCAGTAGTTGTAGCGATAGCAGGAATGATCTTTCCAGCAATCTGCTTCGTTGTGTGACGATCAGCGATGGGGATGTTGTAGTTCATAGCACGTAGATTAGAAGCGGCAGTGATGAAATCTATGTGATGGTTTGTGTCGTCATCTTTCTCGAACTCGACCGGGGTAAGACGATAACCAGCGAGGGAGGATGGAGGAGGCAACTTCTTGGTAAGTTCACTTGTATCATCCAGATCTACGTTCAGCGTTAGTGACAACGAAGCTCGCATGTACTTGCCGATCTCACCAGTTGTATTTTGGTTGACAGGATCGTTCTCGCTAATCTGGATCTTCACTCCACTCTTTGGAGAGAATTCAGGAACGATGACCGAGTCCGCAACCTTCTTGAAAATCATAGGATCGGTTTCACCCCTGAGTCCATAGTTGTAGGCATGGAGATTTGCAGCAGCAATGATAAAAGACAAGTGAGTTGGCTGGAGCGCATGGGTCAGTGGTTTTACAAAACACGTTACCCGGGGACTTACGTCTCCTGAGTTGAAGACAAGTGGATCAGGAGCTCGTTTGGGGCCACTCCAGAATGGTTGTCCTGTGCTCGTTAGATGATCCTTGGGCAAGCTATGCAACAGCTGTCGAATGGCGTTGTTAAACTTCTCTTCGAACTGGAGGCGAGCCCAGATAATGCATTCCTCAAAAGTCAGTGGCTTATTGGTCACCAGATAGGAAACTATTTGCTCGACGTGATCATGTTGCTGACCAGAATACTTGAGTGAGTTCTCCAGGTAGTTGGGCTCTGAAAGATATTGATTGACAGACTCTACGGGCTTGACAAACATGGCGTCAAACTCCTGTCTGCTCCACTCGATGGTGTGAGTGATAGCATTAGGGAAGTTCTTGACAGTACAGGATAGTGCTTGCTTCTCTGGTGGGTCCTGTGATGACGAGTAGGATTCTGTGAGGTGGGGAATGACAACTTGGACGTTTCCTTTCGTTCCCATGGTCCCGGACTCCAATAGGGGTTTTTCATAAAGGATACAGCGTTGGTCCATGTACACACCTATAATCAACATCAGTATGAGTGGACGGTCGCAGACGCATGGTCTTACGGGCTGTAACGTTGTCCAATGCGTTAGTGACACCGTCGAGGGATGAAAAGAAGTCGTCGTCAAATACATCTATTAACGTTTAAGGACGCCGAATAAATTGAGAATTTATGGATGACTTACTCTCTGTCGCTTGCCCGACCGGTTCTTGCTTGCATAGTATGTGGCCTTTAAGCGCAGGGTTCATGTCCGCAACAGCAGCAGCAGCGACCTCTGACTTGAATTTCCCGAGGTCTTTCGCGCGAAAAAGGAATTGTCTGTTTAAGTTACTCTTCTCGATGGTATCAAGATCCGTTACGTGGATTGTCCCGTTAGGACCAGTTGCGAGGCCCATCATGCTCCAGTTCTTCAGCATCTCGCATCCAATAGCTCCAGCACCAACAAGGAACTGGCGATGATTTACAATCTTGTTCTGGAATGATTTGCCAAAGACAGCTATTTGTCCATCATACCGGCTGCCGATAGGTCTACAGTCGGCCTCAGTAGGAAGAACCGAAGGTAACGACTCAAGCGAATCGAAGTAGAGATGCTGAACCATAGGGTGAAATTTGGAGGAACACGCTTTAAGAACCTCCTGGGCTACAAACCCACCAATGACGGCTGTGATAGGAGGGATATCTCCCGCCGCCTGATACGCGAGCTCTTCGAGAACCTTTTCGTCGGCATCACTATCCAACTTCTTCGCAAGCGCGACAAATTGCTTCGCATCTTCGTCATTCCGTGGGCGGGGAAGACGACCGTGCTGCTCTCTGTAGTCTGAAAGAGCTCGAAAACCGACATGGAGCGTGGCGGGACGGTCAAACTTGGCAAAGTCTGTGATGAAGAAATCGGGTGCATGCGACGATTCTCGCAATGATTTCTGCCGTGAATGTTTGATTTATACTGCAAGAAAGGAGGTCCATAAATAAATAAAAAGACTTACGAACTCAAGGATTTTGGGCATCTTAACCTGGTTGAAAATACCACCTCGAATGTAGTCACCAAAGGAAGAGGTATCGCCAACGGTGAACGTATAGGGTCCCTTCACGGATACTTTTCGGGGCTTGCAATCATTCAACTCCTCCATGCCTTGTACTTCTGTGAAGGTCACAAAATCGCCGTCCTCGAGGCCGTGGCGTGCTTCATCGAGACAAGTTACTAAACCTTCCTCATCCTAGATTTTCATCAGCTTTGCGACAGAATGGTTCCAGACACCGAATGTCACCTTCGCTACTGATACGATCATTCCGGTCAACGGTTGCTCGCCAGTGGGATCTACGCAGGTGAACTTGGGCCCAAAGTCGTTGAACACGGAGCTTCAAGTCATCTGTGAGGATCCCTGAATGGCGGCCAGTTTAGAACTTACCCGAAAAGACCTCGTGTTTCTGCAGCGATGAAGTGAACACTGTGTTGATGCGTCCAGTCATTGATTTCGAGTTGTTTCTTGTAAGACGCGTTGCAGAGTACAACAACCTATACGTCGTTAGACTCACGCAATATCAAACAATCAAATTCATACTTGGAATGGTTGGATAAGATCCACAGTTATTTCTTGGCCCGCCTCTCCTCCTAGATTACGCACTGGTACGTAGGCATTGAGCTCGGAGATACGAGGGAGCATGGCCGTTGCGCGTGGCTTTCCAACGTCCTCTTCGCGAAGAAAGTACTGATAAAAACAGTGTATTTAATGGTGTCTGTCCAGAAATGACTGATACCCACCTGCGTGCTCAGATCTTGGAGGGAAACGGGTTCGGGGTCGTACAATGTTACCGACTTAACACCAGCCAAACATACATTCTTAGCTTGGGTATATGAGTCCTGTGAGTTAGCACGAGCCTCTCGCAGGAGATTTATGCCGTACCGATCTCGGCACCCAAGCCCTGAAGTCCGACGATGAGTACATTTGAGGTAGCCAGCTTCTTCATCGCTTGGGAAGCGGGGTTAGTGACGCCTAACCGAAAGGCTTTCTAGCTCTCTACCTTCATGACCGAGTACATATCTGGATTGTGAGCGATATCGGACGGGCGATTAAGTAGCGCGATGGGTGGTGATAATTCAGAATGCTCACAGCTGGCGAGAATAGAGACCTTCATCGATGGCGGCCTCGTCAACGTCCATCTTCGAAGCAAGGTTAGTCGTGTCGGACATATATACGAGGTACTTGTGCGAGTGAAAGCAGGTTGAGCTGGACTATGTCACTCTAGTACCATGAACGATCTTCTGACTAAGCACAGCAAGTGCGTAAACTAAAAAATATCCAACAACAAAGAAATACTAAACTAAACTAAACATGTTGTGCAAGAAATGGAAACTAGCGTATACAGCAAGTGGTCGGAAGACAGGAGCTCGTCAGGACCAGCTAAATGAACAAGGAAATGGATGGCGCGCGCCAAAGTGACCACCTAGTACTACATGTGAGGTGGTCCCATGGTCCGTCTGAAACCAGCTTGAACCTGGTTCGTTTGCTCTGAGTATGCGAGTCACCAGAAGGGGCAAAACCCTGCCTTTGCTTGGAGGTAATGCTGAATGGGAACTGGGCTTGATGTACCAAAGACATAAGGGCTAGCCATGAGAAGGAACCCAAGAAGCGCTTTGGCATGCACGAGCAATTTTGATGGTATGAGCAAGACGAGCTCCAATGATGCCAAATGAACCACAGAAGGATGTGCCTGCGGGTTGTGTGAGACATGAAAGGTCAGGAACACCGCTGGACCCAAGAATCGAATCAAGTAAATCTTTTGCCGTCGTCCCAACCTTGAAGGTGATCGAGTCTTGGTTGGCGCCAGGGGCGATACCAATAATTCGTGGCTTCTGGTTGATCACAGGATCGTCCTCGGGGAACCATTCTGCGGTGTCGAGGACCTCCCAGTGTGTGAAGTGCCGGATTGGCTGTGGTGTGAGAACCTCCATTGCAAATACCTCCTGCTGAGATGCACGAGCCTCATCCTTGTAGCTGAGTTTAATCAGCTCATCAAGGCGACGGGCCATTATACCGGATGGAGAGATACCGTCGTAAGCGAAGGGGTCGAAAGCCGAGCCCATCTTGATGCAGGATCGGAGATAGATTATGGTATCTTGCCACTGAATCCGGTTCATCACTACATTCCATTTGAGGCATCTCAGTGCGTATTTCTCTGTTGCGTTGAGAATGACCTGAGGGATATGAGTCAAGCGGTTCCTGGAAGCCAGTTAGCGGTGCATGCGCCGTGTGCGACGGAAAATGACCCACCAGGTGTTTCTGGAGAGCGTAGCATCGTTGACCGTTTTGTCGCCAATCATAGCACAAGTGACAAAAGTGCGAAGCATAAAATCTTCGGCAAAAAGGGTTCCATTGTGGTGGAGGTACCGAAAAATGGGAACGGATAAGAAAGGCGAGTTGTCGTGCGCACCGTTCCCCAAAAGAGTGGCGATGAACCATAAGGCATGGATAGCGACTTGCACTGGGTTTTCCACATCACTAAGCACTCGGCGGATCCGCAACGCAACTAAAGTAGAGGTTCTACCGTGCTTCCCCTGATATCTGAATCATATGAAATGTCAGATCTGAAGGAGTCAGAATTTGTATGACGTACTGGAAACGGAAGCTTCCCTGAAGATAGGGTTGAATGACAAACGTATGCACCCATTCGGAGGTCCAATCGGACAAAGCTGTGATGAAGGGCCCATCATTTTCACCAAAGGGTAGTTCGGCAGTCACACTAGAGGTCGTAGGTGCACCGACAGGATGGGCGCCAGAGGTATCACCCCATCCTACAGCAGCGGATCCATTCGATGACATTCCTGAGGCATTGACGACTCCACAGCAGGCAAGAACCTTGCCAACTCGGCGTCTACCCTCAGAAAGATCCTCTCGCGAGCACAGACCGATCGCGACATTGGGTCTAATTGGTGAGACGTCCGAACCTGGTGCGAGGAGGGATGTCCAATTGTGAGGGCGGGTAGCAGTGTCCTCGCGGGGCTGGGCGGCATTGGGAAATTGCTCTACGGTTTGAAGTTCCATTTGAGCGACACTATTCCTAGCCACGTAGACACGAAAGCAGTCGTCTGGAACAGTACCGTTGGAGCCAAGAGAGGATGAAGCCATCACAGCATTGAGCCTAGTGTCATGCACTTTCCGTTCCTGGGCACATGCGTCCGTGTCGTGGCGATCCACTGAGGCCACGCGGCAAAAGTGAACTGTGGGACGAAAACGTGACGAGAGGGGCGACAAGTGTTCCACTGGTGTACCACTGACAGAGACGGTAGTCGGCGAGCGGTGCACTATGTTGGATATGTCGGACGAGTTGCGCGTAGCGAGCATGGAGGGGTCTGGCGAGTGCACCGAGTGGCGTGTGCCGAAATCCACCTTCGGAGGTTCGAAAACGAGATCCGAATGACTTGTATCCCCTGTACTTGTCGAGGAATGTAGTGCAGAGATCATAAGAATAACAGCGAGATGAAAAACAGTGGTTGGAATGTGAGGAAGGGAGGAATTCCAGGAGCCTTTTGTACTTCTCCGCATCCTCGGAATAACAACCGCTTAACGTTGTGTACACAGAGCGTTCCACAAATTTCAGTCTGTGCTTTGACCTCAGTGGCGTCGAAGAGGTCTGTTAGACAATGCGGGTAGTGCACTGCCGCCACAACAAAGGAAGAAACTTGCTGTGGACATCAGTCGACAACGTGCAGAGGAGAGAAACGTGGTGACCGTTGATGAGATGAACAAAGCAGGGAGAAATGCGCGATGATCATCACGTTTGCTTTTGATACCCCTTGAATATCTAGAAAAGGCAAGCTGGTCATTCCCGCTAACGCTCCTTCGCGACGATTGGTGCCATGTAATGTAATCAGTGTTTCAGATGACCATGTGAGTGAATACTAAAAAGGTGACATTACAGCATGAGTGGGAATGATACATGTTCCTAACCAATTACGAGGACCATAGAAATTTACTTGCGATAGAACTGGGGGAGTGTTGAGCACTCCGGCATCAAGGAAAGGGGTAAGGATACTCACATTACGGCGGAAATTGAACCAGAGAGATAGACATCCTCTGTCAAAGCTACTGCGAAAACCACTAGCAGAGAATCAGCGTTGCAATAACCAAAATCCGGGTAGATTGCGTGTCCCTCACCGTTTATGAGAAAACTCCCATTCTCGATTCACAATTCTAAATGCAATGTCTTCATAAGGAGGCCCTGCACTGAAGTAGAGCAGAACTGTGTCCTCATTGCCTGGCTCCTTCACCATTTTGTACGTAGGTGCCTTCGATTTGTCGATCAGGTCTGGGTAGAAAATGTTGAACTGGAAAAGGGGACATCAGGGCTTAACTACCATCTCGGAAGGAGGTGCATGCCTTGTAACCTTGTACAACCTTCGGCGGAGGGTTATCCACACTGTACCACGAAAAATCAGTATACGGCAGTTATGTCATACACCAGAAACATGTACTCGTAATGGGTCTGATTATACTTGTTCCACTCATATCCAGTGTGCACACGGTTGAAGTATCGTGGTTTCCGTGGGCGGTACTTGTCTTCCCAGTTGTAAGATGTAGGTTGGGCAATATCCTCCTCGAGGTTGAATAGCTCCTCTTCCTCGTCGAGTTCTCTCTCTGCTTCTGCTCTGTATAAAGCCTCAGAGACAACATCAGCACCACTCGCAACTTCGGGCTCTTCCACCTGTGGGATAGCCTGGATAGCTTTTGGCACGTAGCGAGACGCAGCAACTGCGCGACGTTGTTCCAGCTAGACAGCGGGGTCAGGAAAAATAAAGACCGCCATGTTGTAAATAACCGACCAGTGCCCGCGTCTCCTCCTTTTCGGACGTAATGTCAAACTCGCGTTCCTCGGATCGGAGCTTGGTAATATCAATGAGGGGTGGGCTCATGGAACGATCATAAGGCTCGATGCATTCTGCAGAAACCTCGGGTTCGCCTTGAGTACTGGCGGACACAACAACACGGGCATCCGCAATGCCCCGCACAACTGACTGAGCAACACCTGCCAATAGCTCTTCCTGTGCCTGCAACGCTTCATCTCGTTGGCGTTTCCGGAGCTGCTCCAATCGATTGCGAACAACAACTTCATGCAAACTCTTGAGCTTAGCCTGGAAGTCATGTAAACGATAAATCCAACGTTATCAGAACCTGAAAGTACCTTAGCTTTCCAGACGAGTAACTTCTTTAATAGACCCTCCCAATAATCCGTGTCAACGGGTTCCCCGCTGGCGAGTTTGGCTTGGATTTGCTTCTGCAGTGCGACAAGGTGGTCATAGCTCTTTCCAGAAAGGAGTACATTTATGTCTGCCTCCACAGCGGCAGCTGCTTCACCCATACGTTGGCTATCTTTGTTTCTGTCTAGACGGTCCTTGCAGACAACCATCATGTTCTGGGGGGAAAGGGGTTAGTCGTAGCAATGAACAAAGTGAAAATCGTCGCACAGTCCAAAAGTCGATGTTGATGTCAGAATCTTCGAGAGAAAGGTATCGTTCGATGTCGTCGTGTAGTTCTTCCACTTGGTTCGGTGACAAATTCTGTGGTTCAAATGAGTTTAACTGTTCACAACCCATGTCCAATAATAGAAACGCACATCAAAAATGTTGTAGGGTTCATCAAGATCGATTTCGAGGCCCGCGTCGACCTCCTCTTCATTTCTCACAGGGTGCACATAGCGAAGATTGAGTGCCAGAAAATCAACGGCTTTTGCTCTTTTCTCTTTTATGCGAATTGCTGCACGAGCACGTTCTTGCTGGAGTTGAAATTCGCCATCCTTGGCTATCCATTCAGACATCTGAGCGGATTCAGCTAACCTCTGCATCTTGATTTCTTCCTCCTCCCGCAGCCTCTGTTCCACTTCCCTGGCTGCTCTTCTCCTATTCAGTCGCTCCAGCTCCTCTTTTGCCTCCTGTTTTCGAATAGCATCCCTGCGCTGCGCTTCCGCTAAGGACAATCCCTGCTTCCTTTCTTTCTCAGTCTTCTTGTGCCAACGGAATTGTTGTCCAAGATGGACATCGTGGAACGGATTGTCCGTTGCACTGTAAACGCTGAGTTCTGCGACACGACGGACCTCTTCCTCCTCCCTTATTCTCCTTTTCTCTGCCTTTCTGGCTTTTCGTTCTTCCGACTTGTCACGTTTTCGTCTGAATGACGGTGAGCTGAACTGAGCCGAGTGATTCTAGTAATAGCGCCCAGAGACTCACTTCTTTTCCTTGTGGTCGTCCTCTCCGTAACTGCCCGTACTCCGGTCCTTTCTACGCCTTGAATGGTCACCTCCATCTGTAATCTCCCGAACATACCGATGTCTTGAATGGCCGTGGTCGCCGGTAGGACTTGGCGGGGATTTCCTGTAGTCATCTGAATGCGAGCCATGATATCCATCCTCACGCTCTCTATTGTATGCGGGCGAGGGGGAACGGTGACGAGTCATAATGGTAGCGAAAGGTGGATACTCAGGCTGTTGATGGCAGTGAAGACTTGTGCTGACACCTGAATAAATGTTCCCACCATACTGTGTTGCCTACTAGTACACTAATGATATCTGGAATCCAACTAGCTCGACGTGCTCGTTCTTTTCAACCCCTCGCACGTCGTCTCCGGACACAGGCGCAGTCATATGACTACGTCTCACGAGAGGAGGTAGACGATCCCCTCGTGCGGTCAGCGGGCCTTGCAACTCCGAGACAGGTGTTCCTCCTAGTATCTGGAGAAGGATGTAGCTCACTGTTCACCAGCTCGTGAAATACCTCGACGAATTCGTGATCGGACAGGAGAATGCGAAGAAAGTCCTGTCCGTCGCGTGCGTGTTTCTGCTTAAAATTTAGCAGCCAGGTTGATCGAACAACAGTGTGTTCAACCATTACAATCGAGTACGCGCCAACCTCGCTGCTTCCGAGGATCAGCCAGACGGGCAGGGCTGGAACGTAGTCAATCCCTCAGACGGTGTGTCTAACAATGTGGGTATAAACGTAGCCCTAAAGAGCGCGTCATAGCCCAGTCAGGTGTCACGTCAGCGCAAATACATCCTCATCCCAAACGCCTTACCCCGCCCCATTTGCCCTTGCAGCATCGGAATACACACACTCCGTTCGAAAAGAGTAATGTCTTGGTAATGTGAAAGAAACGAATGTTTTGCAATGAAGCAAGAGTTGCTAAGTCAGTTTTACAGAGGGCCGACAGGATCAGGTAAGTCCACTCACTACTATACATCAACAAATGCAACATATTGATCCTTATGACCAGGCAAGACGCTCCTGGCACGTACATTGGCAAGAGTACTCGATGTTCCATTCTCTGTTAGCGATGCGACCTCATTTACACAAGTTCGTGTCATGTTCCCTGCACTTATGACATCCCGATAATGATCATGCCAGGCTGGATGTTAGTTTGCAAGTTACAGATACCGGGTCCTCCACTAACTTCTCATCAGATGTAGGAGAAGATGTAGAAATGGCAATCCAGCGACTGGTGTGTAGTGTTGATCGTCGAAGACCAACTCATAACAGAGATTTTATGCAGCTACAGTCAGCTAACTGGGATCCTGCTCGAGCCAGGTAACATCAGACTATCCAGATCGGTTCTTGTACATCTTATGCGTTTAACACAGCACTGGCATAGTTTACATTGACGAAGTTGACAAGATTTCTCGCAAAGCGAGTAGTACAGGTATGGAGGGTTCCCGTGATGTCGGCGGGGAAGGCGTACAACAGGCTTTATTGCGCATGATGGAAGGGTCGGTGGTCACTGTCCAGGGCAGATCATCTGGAGTTGAACCTCCTCTGAGCGCAGCTGGAGAGGGACGGTCGAGGCCTGGGACTAGAGGACAGAGCCTAGCCCCACGTGGGTCCTCCTTTCTTTCTCTTGATTGATGTGTCCACTGAGTCGTGACAGCACGACCAGACACTTACAATATCGACACGTCGAATGTTCTGTTCATATTGAGCGGCGCCTTTGTTGGTCTGGATACTGTAGTGAAGCGAAGGGTGGCGAAAGGTGTATGTCACTAGTTTTATGTTCGACTACCCCTGACAGAGATCTCACCAATCCCGGTTAGTCCATCGGCTTTACGGCTACTTTAGCTCCCAGAGACGACGAAACAGAAAGTGCGGGGTTCTTGCCATTCTTCACCCCTAACCGGAGATCGTCGCACCACATCCTCGACCTAGTAGAGCCATCAGGTACGTCTCCTCTAAATTCTACCTCCACCGACTTAGCGCCCATAGATCTCGTCAAATACGGGTAAATTCACGTCCGGTGTCCCACATCCTTCGCCTCACCAATATACAGTTTCATCCCCGAATTCATATCGCGTCTACCTTCTATAACTACCCTTTCCCCCCTCACAATCCCTGACCTACGGCGGATCCTTACTGATGTTCGTGGTTCCCTTGTCTCGCAATACACGGCATTGTTTGGCTACTCGGGCGTGGAAATTCGCTTTACGAGCGCGGCCCTCGACCAGATATGTCGCAAGGCTTCCGAGAGGGGCGGTGGTGCCAGAGGCCTCAGGGGGATTATGGTAAGTCTACGACGCTTGTACGTATGATACCCGTACAAGATCTAACGTATTGTTTAGGAGGCCCTGCTTCTGGAACCGATGTACGAAGTTCCGTGAGTATTGGTAGACCATTGTCCTCACTTTCCACTTGATCTAACGTGTTGCGAAGGGGATCGGTATGGGTTGTGGTATCAATTGCATTGCCTTGACGCTGACGTCTACTAGACTGTTCGTTATGTACTCGTCAACGAGGAGGTTGTGCTCGGTAAGAAGCAGGCGATGTATTGGTCACGCGGGGATGGCCCGGCTTTTTGGGCAGCATGGGCCAACGAGGAGCAGCTGGCACCAAGACAACAAGTATAAATTGTCGCCGAGTGTACTTCTTTGTTTTTCCTTTTCTAAGTTGGCATTACACTGGTGTCGTTCCCTAAGAAGTTTGCACACAGGATCTAATAGGCGGCAATCTCTCTGGTATTTCATGACAATTGTAGGTAAATGTGGAACAAGGTAGTCTACATTATCGTAAGTTGAAAAACAGGAGCGAATGGTAAAGTGAAAAGTAGACAGTGGGACGAAACACCATCGTAGACGAAGCGTACTCATGAAGACTATTGGGATGCTGTAGAAAGCGTTTAAGGCAACCTTGACGCGCTGAATCAGGTACCGATGACCGATCGTGATCACGCTTCTTTCTTCCCTTCCGAGGCAACCTCCTTTGCCTTCTCAGCATCCTCCTCCGGTTTCTCCTTCGTTTTCTCCTCCGGTTCCTCCTCCGCATTTTCCTCCTCTTTTTCCTCCTCAGTATCCTCTGGAAGGGTACCACCTGCATTGATTATCTGAGCCGTCTCAAACATTTTTTTAAAATCCTTCGCGTCTGCAAAACTGTCTTAGTAAGACCGCCTGTGCGAAACTGTCCCGGCTTACTTTCCGAGTTTGCAAAACGAATCGCGAGGGTCTCAGATGTAGGTGGAGATTCCGCATAGTCAGCAGCGACCTTCCACACCCAACTCCTGTCAGAGCCAATATTTGGTTGGAGGCGCATATCGGAGGTGACTCAAACGCGTTATTAGTAGAGCTGCAAAACGTGAAGTAATACAGAGCACTCACTGGCATGGTTGGCGCAGACCTTGAGGGTCTTATCACGTCTCATGACTAAACGGACCTTCTTTGTCTCTCTGTGCTGAAGCAGGCGGGCATCGCCCGTGCCTCGTTCTTTCCATTCGTTGCCAGCGGTGTCAAATCTGAAAAGCTTTGCTCGCCTAAAGTTCGCAAGGTACCATACCAACAATCAACGAAGGAAGGAATAATCGGAGCGCCAGCTTACATTTTATAGAGGATGTCTTCGTCCTCTTCATAAGTCTTTGTTTCTACTTGCTCTGTGAGTCTGATCACTGGCTCAAAATGAAGGTCGGTCTCCTCTTCTTGCTGTAATCCGAGTCAGATCAGAAATGAGTGGCGCGATTGCCTCGATGGGTATTGGGCCGACGAGGATTTGCGATGCTATGGTTCTGAGAACTGACCTTTGGTGCGAGTGGATCGTTCAAATCTGCCATGGCTTGAGTGGGGGAGAACAGAAGTTGCGGAGATCTGTTAGCGAAGGAGAGAGGAACGAAATTATCATGATCACTTTTTCGCGATTTGCTATAAATCCCGAGTTATCGCAAAATTATCCGCTTGTCTCCGGGGTCTTCACCTTCACCGAAAACGGAAATGCGGCACCACAGTCACTCTTGCTCGAATACTAGCG
>Ga0307508_10004619_pt1 | contig 13371 bp, 12 predicted proteins | sample 9_EM_MG_FD_203089 | JGI IMG/M metagenome (GOLD analysis project Ga0307508, IMG submission 203089) | Populus trichocarpa ectomycorrhiza microbial communities from riparian zone in the Pacific Northwest, United States - 9_EM | ecosystem: Host-associated > Plants > Roots > Unclassified | place... | reverse complement strand
TGGGCACGCTCGCGGCGATGCGGCCGGGCAAGCGGATCGACAACGGGGTGACCCTGCTGACGCAGAGCTTCGTCGCCGTCCCCGAGTACTGGCTGGCCCCGGTGCTGGTGCTGGTCTTCTCCCGCTATCTGGGCTGGCTTCCCTCGGCCGGCTGGCGAGATCCGGCCTCCATCGTCCTGCCCGCCCTCACCCTCGCCCTGCGGCCCATGGCCTACTTCGCCCAGGTCACCCGGGCGGCGATGAGCGACGTCCTGGCCTCCCCGTACATGGTCGCCGCCCGCAGCCGCGGCCTGAGCGGTTCTCAAGCGATGCTGCGGCACGGACTGCGCAACGCGCTGCTGCCGGTGATGACGCTGTTCTCGCTCTGGTTCGCCGGACTCCTCGGCGGATCGGTGGTGGTGGAGGTGATCTTCGCTGTCCCCGGTATGGGCCGACTCGTCTACAACGCGGTGGTCAACCACGACGTCCCGCTGATCCAGGGCGGAATCCTCAGCATCGTGGCGCTCGCGGTCCTCATCACCACCGCGACCGACCTTCTCTACGCCCTGATCAACCCGGCCGTAAGGGTTCGCGATGGCGCTGTCTAGCACTCTTCCGCACAACCGCGCGCCCCGCCCCGCGGCGCGCGGCCTCACCCACCGCGCCGCCACCGCCCTGCGCGCGCTCACCGGGCGCCACTGGACCCTGCACGCCGGTGCCGTCGTCCTGGTCCTCGTACTCGCCGTCCTCCTGCTCACTCCCTGGATCGCCCCCTACGACCCTGCCCACCAAGACCTCGTCCACCGGCTCGCCGCACCCAGTGCCCGGCACTGGCTCGGCACGGACCAACTCGGCCGGGACGTGCTCAGCCGGCTGATGTACGGCGGGCGGTTCTCGGTCTCCATCGCCGCCATCACCCTGGTGCTCTCCGCCGTCGCAGGCACGGTCATCGGGGCGTTCAGCGCGCGGCGCGGCGGGATCGTGGACGAGATCGTCATGCGCACCACCGACCTGCTCATCTCCATCCCCGACGTGGTCGTCGCGCTGTTCCTCATCGCCGCCTTCGGGGCCGGGTACGGCATGCTCATCGCCGCCCTGACCCTCGTCGGCTGGACCCCGTTCGCCCGCCTCATGCGCGGACTCGCGCTGGACATCAACAGCCGGGAGTACGTCGAGGCCGCCGAGGCCCTGGGCTGCTCCAAGTCCTTCATCATCTTCCGCCACGTCATCCCCAACGCGCTGCGGCCGGTGCTGTCCCTGGGATTCCTGCGGTTCGGCCACAAGCTCATCACCGTCGGCGGACTGTCCTACCTGGGGCTGGGCGTACAGCCGCCCGACTCCGACTGGGGCGCCATGCTCCTCGACGCCCAGCCGTACATGGAGCACGTCCCGCTCCTCGTCATCGCCCCCGGCGCCACGATCTTCATCACCGCGCTCAGCGTCACGCTCATCGGCCACGGCCTGGAGCTGAAGCGGAAGCGGAGGGCAGATGCCGTATGAGCCCACGCCGTCGGCACCGCAGGCACCGTCTGCACCGCCGGTTCCCTCGATCCGCCGCACGACGCTCACCTCGCAGGTCGCCGAACAGATCCGGGCCGACCTCCTCACCGGCAAGTTCCCGCCCGGCTCCCAGCTGGGCGAAGCCGAACTCGCCGAGTCCCTGGGGGTCAGCCGCGGCCCGGTACGCGAAACCCTCGCCCAACTCGTCCACGAGGGGCTGCTGCTGAGCCGTCCCCACCGTGGCGTCTTCGTACCCCGGCCCGGGGAGGACGACATCCTCGACATCTTCTTCGCCCGGGAGGCGCTCGAAGCCGCCGCCGTCCGCCGTGTCATCACCTCGCCCACACCACCCGGATTCCTGTCCTCGCTCGACGAGACGGTGGACGAGATCGCCCGCGCCGCCGACCGCGGTGACTGGCCCGCGGTGGCGGACCTCGACGTGCGGTTCCACTCCCTGCTGATCGAGGCGGCCGGGAGCCCCCGTCTCAGCCGCATGTTCAGCACCGTGATCGCCGAGACCCGGCTCTGCCTCAGCCTCATCGCCGATGTCGACCCGGACCGGCGCTGCCTCCTCGACGAGCACCGTGAACTCGCGCGGATGGTCGCGGGCGACGACGTCGACGCCGCGCTGGCGGCCCTCTCCGAACACTTCGCGGGAGCCACCGCGACCCTGCGGAACCGCCTTCGAGCGGTCCGCCGCTGAAAGGAACCGGGAAATGCGCCTGTACCACCGTCCCCCTCCGGCCCCCGGCACCACACTCGACACCGCGCTCGACATCCGGGGCCTGCGGGTGGATTTCGCCGAGCCCGGTGCCGCCTCCACCACCCCGGCCGTCGACGGACTCGACCTGACCGTCCGGCACGGCGAGATCGTCGCCCTGGTCGGCGAGTCGGGCTCCGGTAAGACCCTGACCGCGCTCGGTGTCATGGGCCTCCTGCCGCCGGGCGCCCGGGTCACCGGCGGCCGGATCACCCTCGGCGACGAGGACCTGGCCGCCCTCCCGCCGAAGCGGATGGACCGCATCCGCGGCCATCGGATCGCCATGCTCTTCCAGCAGCCCAAGGCCATGCTCGACCCCACCGCCACCGTACGCAGCCAGGTCGCCGAACCCCTGCGGCTGCACCAGGGGCTCAGCCGCCGCCAGGCCGCGTCGCGGGTCGTGGAACTCCTGCGCGACGTCGGCATCCCCGAACCCGAGCGCCGGGCCTCGGCGTACGCACACCAGCTCTCCGGAGGCATGGCGCAGCGGGTGATGATCGCGGCCGCCCTCGCTGGTGAACCCGGGCTGCTGATCGCCGACGAGCCCACCACCGCGCTCGACGCCACGGTCCAGGCCCAGATCCTGCAACTGCTCCGCCGCAAGCAGCGGGAGTCGGGCATGTCCGTGCTGCTCATCACGCACGATCTCGGCATCGTCACATCGATCGCCGACCGCGTCGCCGTCATGTACGCGGGGCGGGTCGTGGAGGAGGGGTCGGTGCACGAGGTCTTCGACGAGCCCGAACACCCCTACACCCGGGCCCTGTTGAAGGCGTCGCTGCTGCAGTCGGAGGCGGGCCGGTTCTTCTCCATTCCGGGCAGCGCGACCCAGTCCCGCAGCCTGGACCGCGGATGCCGCTACCAGAACCGATGTCAGCTCGCCCAAGCCCTCGGCATCACCGGCGAATGCTCGGGCACCGAGCCCCCGCTGCACACCTGCGGCGGCGGGCACCGCTGCCGCTGCTGGGCGTCCCGGCCCGGTGCCGAGCCCGTCGACGAGGCGGTGGGCGTATGACCGCGCCCGCGGCGGCGGACCGTGTGCCTCGCCCCACGGCACGGCCCCCGCTCGTCACCGTCGAGGACCTGGTCAAACACTTCCCGCTGAAGGGCGGGGCATTCGGCCGCAGACAATACGTCCACTCCGTCGACCATGTCTCGTTCGCCATCGCGCCCGGCGAGGTGCTGGGTCTTGTGGGCGAGTCGGGCTGCGGCAAGAGCACCCTGGCCAGGGCCATGCTGGGGCTGACGCCGGTCGACTCCGGGCGGGTGCTGTTCGACGGGATCGACGTCGCCGGTACCAAGGGCCGTGGGCGCAAGGCCCTGCGCCGGTCGATGCAGCTGGTCTTCCAGGACCCGTTCGCCGCGCTGGACCCCCGGATGCGCCTGGGCACCAGCCTGGACGCACCGCTGGCCCAGCACCGCCTCGGCTCGCGGGAGGAGCGCCACGAGCGGATCGTCCAGGTGCTCGGTCACGTGGGGCTCGACGCCTCGTTCCTCGACCGGCACCCCGGTGAATGCTCCGGCGGCCAGCTCCAACGTGTCGTCGTGGCCCGGGCCCTGCTGCTCCGCCCCCGCCTGCTGATCTGCGACGAACCCACCTCGGCCCTCGACGCCTCGGTGCGCGCCCAGATCCTCAATCTGCTCATCGAGCTGAAGGACGAACTCGACCTCACGCTGCTGATGATCTCGCACGACCTGCGCGTCGTCCGCCACATCTGCGACCGGGTCGCGGTGATGTACCTCGGGGAGATCGTCGAAGTCGCCTCCCGGGAGGACCTGTTCGAACGTCCCGCTCACCCCTATACCCAGGCTCTGCTGACGGCCTCGCTGCCGGAGGGGTCCGGCGCCGAGGCGAGCCCCGACGCCCCGCGCGGTGAGCCGCCCAGCCCGGTGGACCCGCCCTCCGGATGCCGCTTCCACCCGCGCTGCCCCCTGGCCCGCGACCGGTGCCGCACCGAGGCGCCCGTGCTGGGCGCCATCTCTCCGGGGCGCGCCGTCTCGTGCCACTACCCGAGCGCGTGACGCGCCGTAACGACGAAGAGAGCGTTCCGATGACGACAGTCGAGACCGCGCCCATCGCCCCGCTGGCCTGGCAGCCGCCCGCCGGGGCGGTGTGGTCCGGCAGATGGGTGGACGGCGCTTCGGCCATGCCCGTACACGACCCGGAGGACGGCACCCTCCTCGGCCACGTCACCGACGCCAGTCCCGCCGAGGTCGATCAGGCCGTCACCGGGGTGGCCGCCGCCGTCGCCGCCGCCGTCGGTTCCGGGGCGGGCTGGGCCGCCTGGCAGCGGCGGGAAGCGCTGGAGGCGGCCTCCCGGCTGGTGGTGCGGCACCACGAGGTGCTGGCCGAGCTGATCTCCCGGGAGGGCTGCAAGACCGTACGGGAAGCGAGGAGCGAGGTGTCCCGTGCCGCCGAGACGCTGCGTCTTTCGGCTCAGCAGACCGGGCTCCTCACCGGTGAGACCCTGCCGTTCTCCGACACCGCCCGTGGTACGGGCCGCCTGGGCTGGTACACGCGGGAGCCGGTCGGGGTGGTCGCCGCCATCACCCCCTTCAACGACCCGCTCAACCTGGTGGCGCACAAGCTGGGCCCGGCCCTGGCGGGCGGCAACGGCGTCGTCCTGAAACCGGCCGAGTCCACTCCGCTCACCGCCCTGGCGTTCGTCCAGATCCTGCTGGACGCGGGGGTGCCCGCCGATTACGTCGCGGTCGTCCCCGGCACCGGCGCCACGGCCGGGCGCGCGCTCGTCAGCCACCCCCTGGTCGACCTGGTGTCCTTCACCGGGGGTTTCCGCACCGGGAACGAGGTGGCGCGCGCGGCGGGGGCCAAGAAGACCCTCATGGAGCTGGGCGGCAACAACGCCGTGCTCGTGCTCGACGACGCGGACCGTGAGGCGGCGGCGCAGTCGGTGGCGGCGGGCGCGTTCGGGGTGGCCGGGCAGAACTGCCTCTCGGTGCAGCGCGTCTTCGTCGCCGCCCCGATCGCCGACCGCTTCGTCCAGGACGTGGTGGACGCCACCGAGGTGCTGCGGGTGGGCAGCAAGTCCGACCCGCGTACGGACATCGGCCCCCTCATCGGCGAGCGCGAGGCACGCCGGGTCCAGGAGTGGGTGGCCGAGGCGTGCGACGGCGGCGCGGAACTGCGCACCGGCGGGCGCCGGGAGGGCGCGTTCCACTGGCCGACGGTGCTGACGAACGTGCCCGCCCGGGCCCGGGTGATGACCGAGGAGATCTTCGGACCGGTGCTGGTGATCGAGCGGTTCGACACGCTGGACGAGGCCGTCGCCCGGGCGAACGACACCCGCTTCGGGCTCCAGGCGGGCGTCTTCACCGCCGGTCTGGAGAGCGCCCTGTCCGTGGCGGAACGGCTGCGGGTCGGCGCGGTGATGATCAACGACAGCAGCGACTTCCGGATCGACGCCATGCCCTTCGGCGGGCCCAAGCAGTCGGGCGTCGGCCGCGAGGGTGTGCGCTACGCCGTGGAAGCCATGACCGAGCCGAAGATCATCGCCGTCCGCCTCGGTGGGTGACGGCCGTCCCCGGCTCAGTCGTGGGGGCTCAGTCGTGGGGCGGGGCCCCGGAGACCATGTGGTCGGCATGGTTGACGGCCTCGGTGACCAGGCGGCGCAGGTGGCCGTCGTGCAGGGAGTAGACCGAGCGACGGCCCTCCTTGCGGACGTCGACCAGCCCGGCGAGCCGCAGCTTGGCCAGGTGCTGGCTCACCGCCGGGCGCGCCGCCCCGCTGGCCTCCGTGAGCGTGTTCACGTCGGCCTCGCCTCGGGCGAGGGACCAGACCAGATGCAGCCGGGTCGGGTCGGAGAGCAAGGAGAAGACATTGGCCGCGGTGGCGAACTGCGCCGCGCCACTGGGATGCGTATGCGATTTCGTCGCAATGGAGGATTCATCGCTCACCGACATGCACCCATCCTAGAGTCCGCCCCGTGAGGCCACCTTAACGCGTGCATTCATGCGCACGTAATGATGCAGAAATGCGCGATGGTCGGCCGTCGAGGCGGACGCCGTCGTGAGGGGTGCGGCGAGGCTCACGACGGCGGCGGAAGAGGCGGCCCGGGGGCTGTTCAGACTGGGTTGAGGCGGCCCTTGAGCAGGCAGAACTCGTTGCCCTCCGGGTCGGCGAGGACGTGCCAGGACGCCTCGGCGGGCTGGCCGATGTCGATGCGTTCGGCCCCGGCGGCCAGGAGGCGTTCGAGCTCGGCGTCCTGGTCGCGGTCGGTGGGGTTGACGTCGATGTGCAGCCGGAGATTCCCGTTCCGCGGCTCGTCGTCGCGGATGAGGAAGATCGTCGGCTGGGGACCGCCGAACCCTTCGCGCGGGCCGATCTCGATGCAGCCCTCCGCCTCGCGATCGAGCTCGACGAAGTCCAGGACCTCGCACCAGAACCGCGCCAGCGCCTCGGGGTCGTGGCACTTGAGCACGAGCTCACCGATACGACATGCCATTGACGGAACCTACTCTCACCGTGGGGAGAACGCTTCGGCGACCGTACCGGGCGAGGCGAGCGGGGGCGACGGATTTTCAGGAGACCTCGCCCGGGCGCACGGCGCCCGGGCCGGTGGGTGGCCGGGTGCCTTACGACCGTGCCCGCATCCAGCGCGCCGATTCGACCGCGCTCTCGTAGGGGTCGGCGATGTCCGGGCGGTCGACCTCGACCATCAGCCAGCCGTCGAACGTGGCGGGCAGGTTGCCGATGATCCCGTTGAGGTCGAGCTCGCCGCGGCCGGGTTCGGCCCAGAGGCCGGACAGGACGGTCTGCTGATAGCCCCAGCCGTTTTCGCGGCCCCGCGCCGCGACGCTGAGCCGGCAGTCCTTCACGTGCACGAAGGGAATCCGCTCCGCGTAGTCCTTGATGAACGCGCCGACGTCGGACCCCGACCAGGCCAGGTGTCCGGTGTCGGGCAGGAAGCCGAGCCGGGATGCGGGCAGGGCGTCGAGCACGGCCCGGCCCTCCTCCTCGGTCTCGATCCAGGTGCCGATGTGAGGGTGCAGATTGGGGCGGACGCCTTCGGCGGTCATGGCGTCGGCGATCTTCCCGATCAGGGCCGTCACGGCCTCGACGCACGACGGGTCCGCGTCGTGGGCCTGTGCCGGGTGCGCCACGCGCGGCATGTCCTTGCCCATCGCCAGGCCGAGGCCGATCTCCGTCATGCCGAGTTCGGCGTGCTGGCGCGCGGTGGCGGCGGCGTTCGCGACGACGTCGTTCTCGTTGCCGTCCCGGCCGTCCGACCGGCACACGAAGTAGCCGGGCGCCGGGGCGAGGCCGAGCTCGTCCAGAACCGCCCGGTAGTGGGCGACGGTCCAGTCGGCGGGGACCTCGGCCATCACCTCGTCGAAACCGGACTGCTTGATCAGCGACAGCAGCTGCTTCCGCTCGGGTGCCTTGGACGGGTCGATCCAGCCGTCGTCGCTGGCCATCCACTGGATGGGGTTGAGCGCGATACGCGGGGCCACAGAAGTTCCCTTCGATGATGAGCAGATGACGGGGATACGGGACGTGGGGTTCAGGCGTGACGTGCGAGTTCACCGGCAAAGTGGCAGGCGGCACGCTGCCCGGCGGGGGTGACGGTGAGTTCCGGGGCGGTCTCCGCACAGATCGTCCGCTCCGGACGCGTCAGCGGGCCGATGGGGCACCGGGTGCGGAACCGGCAGCCCGAGGGCGGGTTCGCGGGGCTCGGCAGGTCGCCGCGCAGGACGATGCGTTCGCGCGCACGCGCCGAGACGCTCGGGACCGGCGACGACGAGAGCAGCGACGCGGTGTAGGGGTGCTGCGGGTTGCCGTAGACCTCGTCGACGTCGCCGTGCTCGACGATCCTGCCCAGGTACATGACGGCGACCGTGTCGCTGAGGTGGCGCACGACCGACAAGTCGTGGGCGATGAACAGGTACGCCAGGCCGAGTTCGTTCTGCAGTTTCTCCAGCAGGTTGATGATCTGCGCCTGGATCGACATGTCCAGCGCGGAGACCGGTTCGTCGAGGATGAGCGTCCGCGGTTGGCGGGCCAGCGCTCGTGCGATGCCGATGCGCTGGCGCTGTCCGCCGGAGAACGCGTGCGGGTAGCGGTCGAGGTGGTCCGGGCGCAGCCCCACCTGCGTCATCAGGGAGTGCGCCGCCGTTTCGAGCGCCCCCGAGCGGATACCCCGGAACGCGAGCGCCTCGGTGAGGGACTGGCGGATCGTGCGCCGTGGGTTGAGTGACGCGTAGGGGTCCTGGAACAGGTACTGCACCGAGGACCGGACCCGTCCGAGGTCGTCCTCGCGCATGGCGCTCACGTCGGTTCCGTCGACGTGAATCGAGCCGCCCGCGATCCGGTTGATGCCGACGACGCTGCGGGACAGCGTCGATTTGCCGCAGCCGCTCTCGCCGACGAGCCCGAGGGTGCGGCCCGCGTGGACGGACAGGCTCACCGAGTCGACGGCGTACACCGGGGGTTCGCGGCGGAACAGCCCGCGCCCGCGCGATCCGACGTCGACCCTGAGGTCGCGGATCTCCAGTACGGGTACGGGAGCGACGGATTCCGCGCGCGCTGCCGGTGCGGGGGCGGGGGCCGGTGCCGGGGCGGGTGCCTCTTGAACGGCGTTCGCGGAGACGGCGGAGACGGCGGAGATGGCTGCGCCCCGCTGCGCGACGAAGCACGCTGCGGTCTGCCCCGCGTCCCCGATCCGCAGCAGCGCCGGTTGTTCCTGGCCGCACACGTCCTCGGCGTACCGGCAGCGCGGCGCGAACGCGCAGCCGGGCGCGGGCGCCGCGGGGTCGGGCGGGCTGCCGGGAATCGCCGGGAGCGGCTGCCCGTTCCGGTCGTCGTCGAGGCGTGGCATGGCCTCCAGCAGCGCCGCCGTGTAGGGGTGGCGCGGATGATTGAAGACCTGCTCGGCGGTTCCCTTCTCGACGGTGCGTCCGCCGTACATCACGACGACGTCCGTACAGAGCTCGGCGACCACGCCCATGTCGTGGGTGATGATCGCGATGGCGATGCCGAGTTCGGTGCGCAGCCGGGCCAGCAGCCGCAGGATCTGGGCCTGGATGGTGACGTCGAGGGCGGTTGTCGGCTCGTCGGCGATGAGCAGCGCGGGATCGTTCGCCAGGGCGATGGCGATGACGACGCGCTGCCGCATGCCGCCGGAGAATTGATGCGGGTACTGGTCGATCTTCGTCGGCACGTCGGGAATGCCGACCTGTTCGAGGAGTTCGACCGCCCGTCCGCGCGCGGTCCTCTTGTCGACGCCGTGGACCGTCATGGCCTCGACGATCTGGTCGCCGACCTTGAGGACGGGGTTGAGCGCGGCCTGCGGGTCCTGGAAGACCATCGCCACCTTGGCTCCGCGCCACCGCCGCATCTCGCGTTCGGGGAGCGCGAGCAGGTCCTCGCCGTCGAACCGCACCGACCCGGCGACGACTTCGCCCGGCGGGCGCAGCATCCGCATGAGGGAGCGCGCGGTGACGGACTTGCCGGAGCCGGACTCGCCGACGATGCCGAGGACGTCACCCGGGTGGATGTCGAAGCTGACGTCGTTGACGGCCTTGACGCTGCCGTTCTTCAGCTTGAACTCCGTCTTCAGGCCCTCGACACGCAGCAGGGGCGCGTCCTTGTGTGTCACGGGCGTCGGCGGTTCCGCCATCGCCGAGCTGGTCGTCGAGATCACCGACGGTTCACCGCCTCGTTGAGCGCGTCCGATAGCAGGCTGAAGCCCACCGAGAGCAGCAGAAGCACCACTCCGGGGCCGATGATGTACGTGGGTGCCTGGGTCACGAACCGGAGTCCGTTGTTGAGCAGTACGCCGATCGACGGCGTCGGCGGCTGTACGCCGAGGCCGACGATGGACAGTCCCGCCTCGATGTAGACGCCGATGACCATCCAGACGGCGCCGTTCACGACGATGGCGTCCATCGCGTTCGGCAGCACGTGCCGGACGAGCAACTGCCGTCGCGGGACGCCGAGCACCCGGGCGGCCAGGACGTACTCCCTGCCCTGCTGGGTGAGCCACGCGCTGCGGGCCTGGCGCCCGGCGGTGGGCAGGCCGCCGAGGAGGATGGTGAGGAACAACGGGAGCCAGCCGGGGCCGAGGATGGCCACCAGGCAGACGCCGAGAATCAGCCCGGGGAAGCCGATGATCACGTCGAGCACCCGCTGCAACCCGGCGCCGAGCCATTCGGAGATCGCGCCGGAGAGGCCGATCAGCGTGCCGAGCGCCATGCTGAGCGGGACGGCGGTGAGGATGAGGCTCAGGTCGACGCGGAGCCCGTAGACGCTGCGAATGAAGATGTCGCGGCCGAACTCGTCGACGCCGAAGATGTGCTGTGCCGACGGGCCGGTCAGGGCGTTCGGGCCTTGCTGGTCGTAGCCGCCCGGGAACAGGACGGGGGCGAGGAGGGCGGCGAGCACCAGGACCCCGAGGATCGAGAGTCCGACGACGCCCCTCGGGGTGCGGAAGGCGGACAGGTAGCGGGCCAGCGTCGGATTGAGCCTGCGGCGGGCCTTCGCGGCGGTCGCGCCGGGCGCTGACAGGGGTACGTCGGTCATGACTGGTCTCCCAACCTGATCCGCGGGTCGAGCGTCGCGAGGACCATCTCGGTGACGATTTGGCAGATCACCGCCACGAAGACCACCCCGAGGATCAGCACCTGGAGGACGGTGAAATCGCGCGACTGCACGCTGGAGACGGCGAGTTGGCCGAGACCGTTGCGGTTGAAGATCGACTCGATGATCACGGCACCGGCGAGCAGGGTGCCGATCTCCAGCCCGATCGAGACGACGGCGGTGCCGAAGCTGTTGCGCAGCACATGGCGCAGCGTGATCCGTTTGGCCGAGGCCCCCTTGGCCAGGGCGAGATCGACGTAGTCCTCGTTGCGGACCCTGGTCATCTCCGTCTGGAGCAGCCGGGCCACGATCCCGGAGGGTGACAGCGCCAGGGCGACCGCCGGGAGGGTCAGGTACTGGATGCCGATCGCGGGGTTCTCCAGCACGCTCACCTCGCCGCTGACCGGCAGCCAGCGGTGGTACACACCGAAGATCAGGATCAGCGCCAGGGCCGTGAGGAACGCGGGGGTGGCGACCAGGAAGCTGTTGCCCAGGTCGAAGGTCACCCGCGTCCACCGGCGCCTGGTCGAACCGGCGAGCACTCCCAGTACGGTCCCCGCGACGATGACGAGCAGCGTGGCGAACACGGCCAGCTCCACCGTGCTCTCCAGCCTGTCCCCGATGAGACTGGCCACGCTGCGGTGCAGACGGTAGGACTGGCCCAGGTCGCCGTGGAACAGGCCGGAGATCCAGTCCCAGTACTGCACGACGGGCGAGCGGTCCAGCCCCAGCTCCCCACGGATGGCGGCGACGTTGGCGGGCGTCGGGTCCGTACCGGCGAGGCTGACGGCGACGTCCCCCGGGGCGAGCCGGGGCAGGGCGAAGGCGACGATGGAGCTGGCGAAGAGGACGAACACCACCGACGGCGCCTTGCGCATCATGAACCGGATCATCGACTCGCTACCCCTGGTTCGGATCGGACAGCCACGCCTGGCCGAGGTTCAGGAAGCCCGCCTGGGTGGGCGCGATGCCTCCGACGGATGTCGACCGGACCGTCAGGGTCGGGCGGGTGATCAGCGGAACCGTGAACGCCTGGTCGAGGAAGTAGGCGTTGTACGCGTGCAGCGCCTTCTTCTGCGCGTCGGGCGTGGTCGCACGGGTGACGTTCTGGACGAGCTTCGAATACGCGGGGTTCTTGAAACCCAGGAGATTGCCGTTCGGGATGAATTCCGGCCGGCTGGTGACCGCGCTCGCGGGAAGAAGGGCGTTGCTGTTCATCATGAGGACGGCGGGCGTGCCCATGTCCCGCTTGGCGATCCGCCCGTCGTATTCGGTCGCGCTGAGCACTTCGGGCTTGGCGTTCAGCCCGACGGCGGCGAGGTTGTTCTTGACGATCTGGAAGATGCTGGTGGCTTCGGGGGTGTTGAGTGTGACGACCTTGAACGAGGCGCCCTTCACCCCCGCCTTGGCGAGCAGCTTCTTGGCCTTGTCCGGCTGATACGTGTAGTGCCCCGCCTGAGCGCGGTCGTAGCCGACGGCGGAGGTCTTCCACGGCAGGTCCGTCGCGTCCGCGTGACCGCCCTCGACCTGCTGGACGATGCGGCGGCGGTCGATCGCGTACTGGACCGCCTGGCGCACCGCCTTCTTGTCGAACGGCGCCTTCGTCACGTCCAGGGAGAGCGGGATCGCCGATCCGCCGGACGACAGGAGGGCGTAGCCCGGCTGGCGGCTCAGGCTGCGGGCGTCGAGGGCGGCCGCGCCGACGCCGTACTGGACGCGACCGCTGCGGATCGCCGAGACGATGGCGGTCGGGTCGTTGATGACCTCGATGTTGATCTTGTTGAGATGGGTGTTCTCGGCGTCGCGGTATTTGGCGTACTTGGTGAGTACGACGCGGCCCCCGGGCGTCCACGACTTCCAGACGAAGCGGCCGGTGCCGTCGACGACCTTGCCCGCCGCGTAGTCGGAGTAGGTCGCGGGGTTGAGGATCGGGGCCGTCTCGAACAGGTCGAAGATGTTCGGCGTGGGCTTGGTGAAGGTGAGCGTGAGCTCGTGGTCGCCCTTGGCCCGCATCGACTTGATCTGGTCGGCGATCGCCATGCCCGCCGCGCCCGTCGCCGGGTCCTGCGCCTTCTTCAGCGTGAAGATGACGTCCTGCGCCGTCAGCTTGCGGCCGCTGTGGAACGTCACATCGTCGCGGAGGGTGATGTCGATGCTCTTGGCGTCGGGGGCGAGCTTCCACGACTTCGCGAGGACGCCCTTGGGCTTACCGGTCTTGGCGTCCATGAGGGTCAGCGTCTCGAGGACCGTGTACTCGGACAGGATGTTGCCGACCGAGGTCTTGAGGAACGAGCCGGGATCGGCGTCGCTCGTCTGCGCGACGGTGAGGGTGCCGCCGTCGCGTACCGGGCCGGTGGTCGCGGATTGCCCGGCCGCGGGGTGGGTCGCGGCGCTGCATCCGGAGGTGAGCAGCGCCGCGCCCGCGGCGGCGCCTGCTATCAGACGGCTCTGCCAGGCTGAAGTTCTCAGCGACATCGATACTCCTTGAGGGTCCGGGGGGGGTATTACGTGCAGTGATATTTGCTGTTTTGAAAAT
>Ga0307508_10004618_pt1 | contig 13377 bp, 15 predicted proteins | sample 9_EM_MG_FD_203089 | JGI IMG/M metagenome (GOLD analysis project Ga0307508, IMG submission 203089) | Populus trichocarpa ectomycorrhiza microbial communities from riparian zone in the Pacific Northwest, United States - 9_EM | ecosystem: Host-associated > Plants > Roots > Unclassified | place... | reverse complement strand
CGTACTACACCGAGGAGTTCGGCTGGGACTGAGCACGATCCGGCCATCTATTGACAAGAATCGCTTGGACCTCTTCTATTAGTTAGGTTAACTAACCGATGCCGAGAAGAGGTCAGCATGCACCGATCCCGTCTTGCCACGCTGGCGGCGGCCGCCAGCGTCGCCGTCGGCGTGGGCGGCTTCCTCGCCGTCGCCTCCCCCGACGCGCAGGCCGCCACCACGTCCCGCATCCCCGCACACGTCTTCGCGCCCTACTTCGAGGCGTATAACGGCGACAGCCTGTCCGGGCTGGCGGCGCAGTCCGGCGACAAGTTCCTCACCCTCGCCTTCGTGCAGACGCCGAGCGTCGGCTCGTGCACGGTCTACTTCAACGGCAACACCGCGATGCCGATCGCGTCGTCGACCTTCGGCTCCGACATCACGACCATCCGCAACTCCGGCGGCGACGTCATCCCCAGCTTCGGCGGGTACGCGGCGGACAACGGCGGAACCGAGATCGCCGACAGCTGTACGAGCGTCAGCTCGATCGCCGCCCAGTTCGAAAAGGTCGTCACCACCTACGACGTCACCCGGATCGACCTGGACGTCGAGGACAACTCGCTGACCAACACCGCCGGCATCGACCGCCGGAACAAGGCCATCAAGCAGGTCGAGGACTGGGCGGCGGCGAACGGCCGGCTCGTCGAGTTCAGCTACACGCTGCCGACCTCACCAACCGGGCTCGCCTCCTCCGGCCTGGCCGTGCTGAGCAACGCGGTCAGCAACGGCGCCCGGGTCGACGTCGTGAACATGATGACGTTCGACTACTACGACGGCGCGGCCCACAACATGGCGACCGACACGCAGAACTCGGCGAACGGCCTGATCTCCCAGCTCAGGTCGCTCTACCCGAGCAAGACCACGGCGCAGCTGTGGGCCATGGTCGGCATCACCGAGATGATCGGCGTCGACGACTACGGACCGGCCGAGACGCTCAGCCTGTCCAATGCCCAGACCGTCACGAACTGGGCGAAGACGCAGGGCATCAGGTCGCTGTCGTTCTGGGCGCTGCAGCGCGACAACGGCGGCTGCCCCGGCAGCCTGGCCGCCGACAACTGCTCCGGCGTCACGCAGTCGACCTGGCAGTTCAGCAGCATCATGCGGTCGTTCACCTCGGGCACCGCCACGACCCCGCCCACGACCACCCCCACGACGCCGCCGACGACGGCGCCGACCACCACGCCCACGACCCCGCCGACGACCGCGCCGGGCACGACCGTGTGGGCGCCGTACACCCCGTACACGATCGGTCAGATCGTCACCTACGCCGGCAAGCGGTACCAGTGCCGCCAGTCGCACACCTCGCTCCCCGGCTGGGAGCCGCCGAACACCCTGGCCCTCTGGCTTCCTCTCTGACCCGAGGTCGGGGGAGTTCGGGTCTCCCGGACTCCCCCGCCGGGCGGTCAGAGAGAGCAGTTGATCAGGACCGGCTCGGGAGAAAGGGTGATGCCGAACCGGGACCGGACGCCGTCGCGGATCGTCCCGGCCAGCTCCAGCAGGGCGGTCGTGCTGCCACCGCCGCGGTTGGTCAGGGCCAGCGTGTGCTTGGTCGAGATCGACACGCCCCGGCCGGCGAAGCCCTTGGGAAAACCGGCCTGCTCGATCAGCCAGGCCGCCGGGATCTTGACGGTGCCGTCCTCGCCCGGCCAGTGCGGGGCGTCGAGGCCGAGCGCCTCCCAGCCGGCGGCCGGCAGCACCGGGTTGGTGAAGAAGGAGCCCACCGACCAGGTGTCCCGATCGTCCGGGTCGAGCACCATGCCCTTGCCGGCGCGCAGCTTGCGCACGGCGTCTCGGGCCTCGCCCAGCGGGACCCGGTCGCCCACCTCGACGCCGAGCGTGCGAGCCAGCTCGGCGTAGCGGACCGGCGCCGACACCGGCGAGACGGCCAGGCGGAAATCAACCTCGAGGACCACGTAACGGTCGCTGTGCTTGAAAACGCTCGAGCGGTACGCGAACTCGCACGCCCCCGGCGGCATCGTCCGGACGGCGTCGTGCTCCCGGTCGTACACGTGCACCGCCACGATCGTCTGCGCGACGTCCTGCCCGTACGCCCCGACGTTCTGGATCGGCGTCGCGCCGGCCGAACCCGGGATCCCGGCCAGGCACTCGATGCCCGAGTAACCGTTGGTCACCGCGTACTCGACGAAGTCGTCCCATGCCTCGCCAGCCGCGACCCGGACCACCACGCCGTCGCGGCCGGTCTCGACCACCCGGATGCCGCGGGTGCGCAGCAGCAGCACGGCGCCGGGGAACCCCGCGTCGCCGATGACGACGTTGCTGCCGCCGGCCAGGACCAGCACCGGACGCCCCTCCGCCGTGGCCTTACGCACCGTAGTGACAACTTCGTCCGTTTCGGAGACGACAGTCAGCGTGCCGGCCGGGCCGCCTAGGCGTAGCGTCGTATACGCCGCCAACGGACCGTAACTCGACCGGGGTGTGTCAGTTTGGTGATCGGCACTAACGTCAGGCACGACGTTCACCCTAGGCTCAACGATCCGAGACACCTCATCGGCGGTCGGGTCGAGCGGAGAGAAACGCGATGAACAGGCTGCACGCGACGAAGGACTTCTGGCTCGCCGCTCTACGCGCCGACAGCCCCCAGCTGCAGGCCGCCGTCGCCGAGGCCGGGCCCGAGGCGGCCGTGTCCGCCTGCCCCGGCTGGACCTGCGCCGACCTGGTGGAGCACGTCACCTACACGACGCGCTGGGTGCGCGAGAGCGCGCCCCGCGGCGTCACGAGCAGGCCACCGGGCCCCGAGGTCCCGTCCCAGCGGGCCGAGTGGGCCGACGCGCTCGACGGGCTGCGCCGCGAGCTGACCCGCACGATCGAGACGCTCGAGGCGCTGGAGGCCGACCTCCCCGCGTGGAACTGGGCGCCGCAGGCCAAGACGGCCGGCTTCTGGCACCGCCGGATGGCCCACGAGGTCTCCGTGCACCGGTGGGACGCCGAGTCCGCGGCCGGGCGCCCGACACCGATCGAGACCAAGCTGGCCGCCGACGGGGTGAGCGAGGTGCTCGACACCTGGCTTCCGGCCGGCCGCCGCAGCGGCCCCACCGACCTGCACGGCGTCGTGCACCTGGCGGCTTCCGACGCCGGCTACGAGTGGTTCGTCCGGCTGCGCGGGGCCGGGATCGCCCTGCTCGACACCGGTACGATCCTCGACACCGACGACCACCACCCTCGCGCCCAGGCCAGCGGCACGGCAAGCGATCTGCTGCTGACTCTGATGGGCCGCCGGCGGCAGGATCGCCTGGTGGTCACCGGTGACCCGCGACTCGTCACGGCGCTGCGCACGGGCTGATCCGCCCGAGTTCATCTCCCGGCGGGTGTGGCGTGCCCCGCCGGCCCTATGATTAACCGGTTAAGTTAACCGGAGAACACGCAGGAAGCGGTGAACGCATGACGGCAGCCGTCACGTCCACGTCGGCTCGGCCGGCCCTTGCCGGGATCACCTTCCCCGATGGCTTCATCTGGGGCGCGGCCACCGCGTCGTACCAGATCGAGGGCGCGGCGCGGGAAGACGGTCGCGGCCCGTCCATCTGGGACACATTCAGCCGCACGCCGGGCAAGGTCTTCGCCGGACACACCGGCGACGTCGCCTGCGACCACTACCACCGGCACACCGACGACGTCGCCCTGATGGCCGGCCTCGGCCTGTCGTCGTACCGTTTTTCGATCGCCTGGCCACGCGTCCAGCCGGACGGAACCGGCCCGGTGAACGTCCGCGGCCTGGACTTCTACGACCGGCTCGCCGACGAGCTGCTCGCCCACGGCATCGACCCCGTCGTCACGCTCTACCACTGGGACCTGCCGCAGACCCTGGAGGATCGCGGCGGCTGGACGGTCCGGGAGACCGCCGAAGCCTTCGCGGAGTACGCCCAGATCGTGCACGGCCGGCTCGGCGACCGGGTCGCCACCTGGACGACCCTGAACGAGCCCTGGTGCTCGGCCTACCTGGGCTACGGCAGTGGCGTACACGCGCCCGGCCGGCAGGACCCGGCGGAAGCCTTCGCCGCCGTGCACCACCTGTTGCTCGGCCACGGCCTGGCCACGCAGGCGCTGCGGGCCGCGGGCGCCCGCACGATCAGCATCACGCTCAACCCGGCGGCCGTCTTCCCGGTCGACCCCGGCAACGCCGGCGACCTCGAAGCGGTCCGGATCATCGACGGCCTGTCCAACCGGATCTTCTTCGATCCGCTGCTGCGCGGCCACTACCCCGCCGACATGCTCGAGCACCTCGCCCGCTTCACCGACCTGTCCCACATCGCCGACGGCGACCTCGCGACCATCAGCACGCCGATCGACCTGCTGGGCGTGAACTTCTACCGCCCGTCCTACGTGTCGGCGAGGCCCGGCGCGCCCGGTTCGCCGGACAACCCCGGCAGCGAGGGCATCGCCTTCCAGTCGCCGGCCGGCCCGGTGACCGACATGAACTGGCTGATCGAGCCGTCCGGCCTGACCCGGCTGCTGGAGCGCATCCACCGCGACTACCCCGGCACGCCGCTGTTGATCACGGAGAACGGCGCGGCGTACCCCGACGGGCCGGCCGAGGACGGTGACGTGCACGACACCCTCCGCATCGAGTACCTCGACGGCCACCTGCGCGCCTGCCATGATGCCCTGGCGGCCGGAGTCGACCTGCGTGGTTACTTCGTCTGGTCGCTCATGGACAATTTCGAGTGGGCCGAGGGCTACGCCAAGCGTTTCGGCATCGTGCACGTGGATTACCGCACGCAGCAGCGAGTGCTCAAGGACAGCGCGAAGTGGTACCGGGAGGTGATCCGGCGAAACGGTATCGCGGAGCCGGCACAGATCGAGAGGTGAGCCTGTGGACCTTTGTCAACCTGGCTTCGGGCCGAGGGTTGCAGGCCGCCGGCAGGCGAAGAAGGCCCCATGGTGACCCGGGAGCGCCCGACGCTGGAGGCGGTGGCGCGGCGCGCGGGAGTGTCCAGGGCAACCGTCTCCCGCGTCGTCAACGGCTCGACCTCGGTGGCCGCCTCGATCCGCGAAGCGGTCAACCGGGCCGTCGACGAGCTCGGCTACGTGCCCAACCAGGCCGCTCGTAGCCTGGTCACGCAGCGGACCGAGTCGATCGCGCTGATCCTCCCGGAGACGGCCAACCGGGTCTTCTCCGACGACATGTTCTTCCCGGCGATCATCCGCGGCGCCGGCGTCGAGCTGGAGGCCGCCGACAAACAGCTGGTGCTGATGATGGCCGGCTCGGCGGCGAGCCACGACCGCGTCGAGCGCTACGCGGTCGCCGGTCACGTCGACGGCGTCATGTTCGCCTCGATGCACGGCGCCGACCCGCTGCCCGGCACGCTGGCCCGGCTCGGCATCCCGGTGATCTGCAGCGGCCGCCCGATCGGCGTGTCCGAGGTGCCCTACGTCGACGTCGACCACTTCGGCGGCGTCGCCGCCGCCGTGCGTCACCTGGTCGACTTGGGCCGCCGCCGGATCGCGACCATCGCCGGCCCGCAGGACATGGTCGCCGGGATCGACCGGCTGGCCGGCTACAGCGCCACGCTCGAGGAGGCCGGCCTCGCCCGGCACATCGCGTTCGGCGACTTCACCCGCGAGTCCGGCATCGTCGCGATGCGCGAACTGCTCGCACACGACCCCGCGCTGGACGCGGTCTTCGTGGCCTCCGACATGATGGCGCACGGCGCGCTGCTCGCCCTCAAGGACGCCGGCCGCCGGGTGCCGGCCGACGTCGCGGTGATCGGCTTCGACGACTTCGAGATCAGCCGCTACAGCGACCCGCCGCTGACCACGGTCCGCCAGCCCATCGGCGACATGGGCCGCACCATGGCCCGGCAACTCATCGCCCTGATCAACGGCGGCTCCGACCTGCCGACGGCCGTGGTCCTCCCCACCGAGCTGGTGGTCCGCGACTCCGCCTGAACCACTAACTCAGGATCTTGCGGGAGAGCAGCGTGCCGCCCGCGATGGCGGCCGGCATCAACAGGACGGCGCCGAGCGGCAGCAGGAAGCAGAGGAAGACGGCGACGCCGAAACCGAGGGTCAGCGGAAGCTGGGCTCGCAGCGCCTTGCGCCGGTGCCGCAGTCTCTGCCCCCGCCGCTGGAACGGCACGCCGGTGAGCTCGAGCGCGAGCAGCCAACCGCCGATCGCGGCGCCGAGGGCCGGGATCACAGTCTGGCCGACGAACGGGAGCAGCCCGAGAACGAACAGCGGGATGCCGACCAGGATCGACAGGCCGACCAGGCGTACGGAGTCGACGAGGCTGCGGGCCAGCGACCGCCAGAAGCCGACCTCCACCCCGTCGGGCACGCCGCCGAACCGGTCCTCGACCAGCTCGGAGATCCTCTCGTAGAACGGGTCGCCGATGAGCAGGGTCACCGCGGTGAAGGTCAGGATGCCCAGCAGCAGGGCCACGCCGACCAGGCCGACCCCGGCCAGCACCCGGATCAGGTCGCGCCAGCCGGTCGCCCAGCCGTCGGCGAACCAAGTCGTCGCGGCCGAGAGGCGGGGCAGGAAGTCGACGAGGACCACCAGCGCGACCGCGTAGAGGGCGCCCGAGATGAGCGCGGGCAGCAGGCCCAGCGCGAGCAGCCGGGGGCTGCGCAGGACCAGCCCGAGGCCGCGGCCGAGCAGGCCGGCTCCGGTCAGGAACTGGCGTACGGCGCCGAGCGGCTTTTCCACGATGGGGTCCACGACCCGGCAGCTTAGAGCCCGTTCTCGAGAACTGCCTACGGCCCCGCCGTTTCGGGGTCGGTACCGCTCGACGCCGCGGTTGCCGACGGGCTCGCCGGCGGACTCGGCGCCGCGGTGATCTCGGTCGGCGTCGGCACCGGCGGCAGCGTGAGCGTGGGCAGCGTGTCGAACGACGCCTCGGTCGGTGGCGTCGAGGGCGTCGCTGCCAGCGTGGTGGGTACGCCCACCGGCGTGGAGACCGACGGCGGTGGCGGGGTTGTCGAGGCGGCCGCGGTCCGGGACGGCACGCGCGGGGGCGCCGCGGGCCGGAGCGGGGCGTCGCTCGGCCGTGCGGGAGCGTTGCCCAGTCCGCCCGCGCTGCCGGGTCCGCCTACGGCGGACGACCGGGTTGCCGGGGTGGCGAGCTGCCAGCCGATCGTGACCGCGATCGGCAGCCCGAACGCGACGAGTCCGATAAAGATAGATTTGGGGGTTAACCGCACGTAAGGGAAAACCGGTCCGAGGGCCGCAAAGGTTACGGCCGCGGCGGCCCGCTCTCAGGCGTTGAGGAAGCCCGAGATCCGTTCGCGCAGGTCGCGGCGGTGCCGCCAGAGCACCGCGGGGTCGTCGTACACGTGCAACTCGGCGTCGGGCAGCAGGTCGGCGAGGCGCCGCGCCCAGCCGGCCGGATGCGCCTCGTCGCCGACGCAGCCCAGGACCAGGGCATGTCCGCGGAACGCCTCGAGCGCCGACTCGTCCGTCACCGCCGGCGCCCGCCACAGGGTGGCCAGTTGAGGCGCGAGGCCGTCCCGCCGCAGCCGGTCGGCCCGCCGGCGCGGATAGCCACGGCCGTCCGGGGTGTCGCGCACCGAGCCGGGCAGTTCCGCGGCGACCGCGCCGGTGATCGTCGCGGGGTCGCCCGACGCCGCGGCTGCCAGCAGCCGCTCCGCTCGCTCGACGGCGGCCGGCGAGCGCACGCCGTCGAGCGGAGCGGGCAGGTAGAGCACGATCCGCTCGAAACGGTCGGGCGTCTCGGCGAGCAGCCGGCTCAACGCGCCCGCGCCCATGCTCACCCCCAGCGCCCGGGTCGCGCCGGCCAGATCGGCGACGGTGCGCAGGTCGCCGGCGAGGTCGGCGAAGGTCCACGGCCCGGGCGGCGCCTCGGAGCGGCCATGCCCGCGGAAGTGGAAGAAGACGCGACGGCCGGCGACGCCGCCACCCAGCGGCCGGGTGCCGGCGATGTCACCGCCGAACCCGTGCGCGAAGACCGTGACCGGCGCCCCCGAGCCGGTGATCAGCTGCTCGAGGCGCGGGCCGCCGACCCCCGCGACCAGGTGCGTCGGCGGATCGAGGGCTGCGCCGGGCACACCGTCACCAGAAACCCTTGCCGTCGGACGAGTCCTTGAGACCCGGGCGGACATCCAGCAGGTAGATCAGGGCCGCGCCGATGCCGATCAGGGCGAACAGCCGGATCCCGCCGCCGCTGGAGAGAAGCAGGGTGAGCAGCAGGCAGACGGCCAGGACCGCCGCCCACGCGCCTTTCGGCAGGGTGCCGATGGACTGAAAAGCGTCGCCGCGCTGGGTCAGGCAGTGGATCAACGCCACCGCCTGCACGATAAGCGAGAAGAGCAGAACGAGCAGGTTGAGGGAGTTCTCAACGTACGGATAGAAGATCGGCGCGGAGTAGGCCATGACGCGAAGTCTATGCCGCGGGCCCCGGCGAATGCCGGGGCCCGGAGATCACATGCTGGTTACTCGCCCGGCTTGGCAACGCGCTTGCGCGGCTTCGGCGTGGCGGGGGCGGCCTCGACGGCCTTCGGCTCGTCGGTGGCCTCGATGTCGGCGTTGACCACGTCGGCCGCGCCGACGACGCCGGTGCCGACCACGCGCTCGCCGCGGGCGACGAGGGCGGTGTAGACGGCGATCGCGCGGTCCTGCGCGATCTGGGCGAAGGTCGTCGCCACGCTGGCGGCGTTGCCGCGCAGGGCGTCGAAGTCGGTGGTCGACGCCTTCTCCCGCAGCTGGACGGCCTTGGTGTTGGCCTGCTCGTTGGCGGTGCGCAGCGAGGCGGCGGCGCGCTCGCTGAGCTCGTTCACCACCGCGGGCAGCTTGCGAAGCTGCTCATACGCCAGGTCACCGGCGCCGGCGGCCGCGTACAGCGGGGCGGGGAATCGGGTCTTGGTCTGCTCGGTCATGACTTCTCCTCGACAATTCGGGTGGTTTTGGGCGCATCCTCACCCGAGGATGCGGGCGCGTTTTCGTCTCCATCGTCGGACGACCCGGCCGCGCGCCGGTTCTCGTTCCGGAACGTCTCGTAAATCTGCGACAGCGACTGCTTCTGCCCGATCGTCAGATCGGAGTCCACCGCGATCGCGGCCAGAACCCCCTGCTGACCCTCGCTGTCAAGCAGACCCGCGCGCAGGTACATCGCGGGCGTCGACACCCGCAGCGCACTGGCGATCTGCTGTAGCACCTCGGCACTCGGCTTGCGCAGGCCACGCTCGATCTGGCTGAGGTACGGATTGCTCACGCCCGCCCGGTCGGCGAGCTGCCGGAGCGAGATCTTGGCGGTCTGCCGCAGGTCTCGGATGAAACCACCGATGTCCTGCGGGAGGTCCTTGGGCGTGGCCATGAATTCAACGTAGCTCGCAGTGCTAGCTATTGCAAGCAAAACGCTAGCTCCAGCTAGCGTGAGACGAGTCACCGAACGGGGCGTACCTCACCGACCGGCTCGCCGCCGCCGAGGACCAGCTCCTCGATCACCGGTACGTCGACGCCGAGCCGGCGCAGCTCGTCGAGGAGCACCGGGATACGCGCCCGGTGCGCGCCGTCCTCGATCTTGAGAGCCACCGCGCCCACGCCCGGGACCGCCGCGACGACCACGCCCTCGGCGCCGCCCTTGGCCAGCAGGCCCGGCACCGCGCCCATCAGCACGGTGTCCTCCGCGCCGGTCCCGGCGACCAGTTCCGGGTGCGCCCGCATCTCGTCGGCGACACGCCGCTCGGCGGTGCCCGGCTCGGCCGCGACCAGCCGCACGAACGCCCCGGCCAGCGCGGTCAGCGAAAAGGCGAGGACCGGCGCGCCGCAGCCGTCCACCCCGACCGCCGCGATCGGCTCGCCGGCCAGGTCGGTCACCGCATCGGCGATCGCCAGCTGCAACGGATGCTTCGGATCGAGGTACGAGTCCAGCGGCCAGCCGTTCGCCACGCAGGTCGCCAGCATGCCGGCGTGCTTGCCGGAGCAGTTCATCATGATCGGCGCCGGCCCGCCGCCGGCCCGCAGCCAGGCATCTCGCGCGCTCTCGGCGAGCGGCAGGGCGGCCGGGCAGCCCAGCGCGCTCTCCTCGAGCCCGGCCGCCGCCAGCATCTCGCGCACCCGGAGCACATGCAGCGGCTCGCCGAAGTGGCTGCCGCTGATCAGCGCCAGGTCGGCGCCGTCCCGCGGGACCAGGCCGGCACGCAGCATGCCGACGGTCTGCAGCGGCTTGTTGGCCGAGCGCGGGAAGACCGGCCGCGTCACATCGCCGCGGCTCTGGCCGCCGAGCACGGCGACCGAGCCGTGGTGCACGCTCTCGACGAACCCGGAACGGACCACCTCAGCAATGATCATGCGTTAGCCCTCGGTCCGATCGCGGTGGGAGTGGTGGGAGGGACCCCGAGCAGTTCCCGGGTGTCGGCGGCGGTCAGCGGCGGGCGCTGGGCAAGCTGGGCGAAGCCCACCGCGCGAGCCACCAGCTGCATGTTCGAGTCGACCGGCCGGCCCCTCGCGTACGTGACGGTGTCCTCCATGCCGACCCGCAGGTGACCGCCCGCCGCGAGCGAGGCCAGCATGACGGGGATCGTGCTCCGGCCGATGCCGGTCGCCGAGAAGGTCGTGCCCGCCGGCAGGTCGCGGATCGACTGCTCGCAGGCGACCAGCGCGGCGGCCGTGCCCGGCATCCCGCCCGGCACCCCCATCACGAGGTCGACGTGCACGTGTCCGCCGGCCGGCAGGCCGTAACTGTCGAGCAGCCGCTGCAGGGTGGTGAGCTGCCCGAGGTCGAAGATCTCGTACTCCGGGACTATGCCGCGCTCCTGCATCCGGGTGTGCAGCTCGACGATGAACTGCCAGCGGTTCAGGAACACGCCGTCGCCGAAGTTGACCGTGCCCATCGTGCAGGACGCCATCTCCGGGTCGGCGTCCAGCACCGCGAGCCGATCGGACTCGGGATCGGTGACCGCGCCACCCGAGGAGAGCTGCACGATCAGGTCGGTGCCCTGGCGCAGCGCGGCCACGGTGTCCCGCAGCCGGCCTGGGTCGAGCGTGGGCTCGGCGGCGGCGTCACGGATGTGCACGTGGATGATCGAGGCGCCGAGGGCCTCGCACTCCTTGGCGGTCGACACCAGCTCGTCGAGGGTGACGGGCAGCGCCGGCACGACGGCCTTACTGCTTTCCGCGCCGGTCGGAGCCACAGTGATCACGGTCCCGGTCATGGGATGCATCCTGCCATGACCGTTGGTCAGGCGGCATCGACGGCGGCGACCGACTCGGCGACCCGCAGCTGCGCGCCGTCGGGCACGTTGCGCTTGACCACGGCCAGCGCGATCAGGCCCAGCTCGTGGTGGCGCACGGCGGTGCCGACGAAGCCGACCGTACGCCCGTCCAGGGTCACCGGGGTGCCCTGGACCGGCGGCTGGTCGGTGGCGATGCCGTCCAGGTGCAGCAGGACCAGGCGGCGCGGCGGGCGGCCCAGGTGGTGCACCCGGGCGACCGTCTCCTGCCCCCGGAAGCAGCCCTTGTCGAGGTGCACGGCCGGCGCGACGAACTCCGCCTCGGCCGGGATCGTCTTATGGTCGGTCTCCCAGCCGAGGCGCGGGATGCGCCGCTCCACCCGGATCGCCTCGTACGCCCAGAGGCCGGCGAGCGGCACGCCCAGCTTTTCGATCGCGGCGGCCTTGGCGTGGCGCGGGACGAGCAGGTCGACGCCGAGCGGGACCCGTCGGGCCAGGCCACCCTCGAACTCGCCGACGGCGTAGACGCTCGTCGCCTCGCTCGCCACCGAACCGGCGGCGAACTTCGGACCCGGCACGGCGGCGAGCCGCGGCGCCGCGAGCCCCGGAAAGAGATCCGCCGCGCCCGGGCCGACCAGCGACAGCACCGCGATCTCGGCGGTCGCCGCGCGCGGCTCGACCTTGGTGAAGAAGCGCATCATCTCGAGGTAGCCGAGCAGCCCAGCGCCGGCGCCCGGCTCGGTGTCGAGCCACGCGGTGACGCCGTCCTCGGTCACGAAGGCGTGCTGCTCGACGTGGCCGTGCGGGGAGAGGACGAGCAGCTCGCTGCCCTGGTCGGCGGCCAGGTCTGTCAGGTACTGCGTGGTCAGCGTGTGCAGCCAGCTCGCGCGCTCCTCGCCGGGCACCGCGATCACATCCCGGTTCGAGCGGTCGACCAGGCCCACCGCGGTCGCCAGGGTGCGCTGCTCGCGCATCGGGTCGCCGTAGTGCGCGGGCACCCCGGCGTCGGCGGACGACGGATCGAGGTCCTCAACCATCACAACGGTCAACTCATTGCTCCTTGCAATCACCGCACACGCCGAAGAGGGACACGTGGCCGACGTCGACCCGGAAGCCCTGCTCCGCTTGCAGCCGGTCGGTCACCGGTCGCATCACTGCCGGGTCTACCTCACTTATCGATCCGCATCCACGGCAGACGAGGTGAACGTGCTGATCCTCACCCGCGGTGTGATAGGTCGGCGAGCCGTGCGACAGGTGGGTGTGGTTGACCAGACCCAGCTCCTCGAGCAGCTCAAGGGTGCGGTAGACGGTCGTGATGTTGACGCCGGCGACCCGCTCGCGCACCGCGGTGTGCACCTGCTCGGGCGTGGCGTGGCCCAGCTCGTGCACCGCCTCCAGGATGAGCTGGCGCTGCGGGGTGAGGCGCAGGCCGCGCTCCCGGAGCATGGCGGCAAGAGATGTGGCGGACACGTTAAAAGTGTAGTTCCGTAAGTGGCTACGCTCGGCCCGTGACGGAACGCGTTCTGGTGTCGCCGTCCGAGCTTTTCGGCGACGGGGTGTTCGAGACGGTCCACCTCCGATCGTCCGGGCCGTGGCTGCTCGAGGCGCACCTCGACCGGCTGGCCCGCTCCGCCGCCCTGCTAGATTTCGAAGTGCCGCCGCGACCGGTCGTCGAGGAGCGCGTCGCGACCGCGGTCGCCGCCTTCGCCGAGCCGGAAGGCGCGCTCCGGATCATCCTCACCCGCGCATCCCTGCACGTCACAGTCTCGGTGATCCCCGAAACCGTGCGGCGCGAGCGCCGCGACGGCATCCGCCTGATCACCGCCGGCCTCGGCTACGCCATCGGCGGGCGGCCTCCGTGGTCCCTCACCGGGGCCAAGTCGCTCTCCTACGCGAGCAATTTCGCCGCGAAACGCTGGGCGGCGCGCCAGGGCGCCGACGATGTGCTGTGGCTCTCCACCGATGGGTACGCGCTGGAAGCCCCGACCGCCTCCCTCGTCTGGCTGGCCGGCGACGACCTCTGCACGGTCCCCGCGGCAGAGGCGCAGATCCTGCCCGGCACCACTGCCGCCCACCTGCTGGCGACGGCCCCCGACCTGGGCCTGCATCCCACCGAACGCATGGTCACCCGGGACGAGCTCACCGGCGCCGACGCCGTCTGGCTGGCCTCCGCCCTACGCGGCCTCGCCGAGG
>Ga0307508_10004616_pt1 | contig 13381 bp, 13 predicted proteins | sample 9_EM_MG_FD_203089 | JGI IMG/M metagenome (GOLD analysis project Ga0307508, IMG submission 203089) | Populus trichocarpa ectomycorrhiza microbial communities from riparian zone in the Pacific Northwest, United States - 9_EM | ecosystem: Host-associated > Plants > Roots > Unclassified | place... | reverse complement strand
CTAAGACGTCTGTGAAAGGCACAGTTTTTTTCCGTCAAGTAAAGAGTGGTTTTTGGTTGTGTGAAAACGGGCATTTTTGGTGTAAAACGGCCCCTGTACGGAAACTTTTGTCCCTGTACTTTACATATGAGAGGGAGAGGGGCAATATATTGCATCGCCCACGTGCGTGGATGCTCTCTAAGTACACATCTACATAGAGTAATGTGATGCGCACGATCTGCTGGGTTGCACAGGACTGACGCGCCACAGCGCCGCTTTATGTAGCCGGCGGACCCTGCCCCTGGCCGTGCTGCACACGCGCTGCCGATCGAATGTGGGGATTGCTGTGGGGTGCTGACCGCAGTGGCCGGTACCGGGGTGGGTGCACGCAGATGTGGGGAAGAGGTTCCGTATGTACATAGATGCACCATGGAGGACAGGGGTTATATACCATCGACGGGGTACATGTTTCACCACACAATTCTTCATCACCGCTTTTGTTGGAACTGAACTGCTGTTATTAGTGGTTTCCATATTCCTCGGTGCATTATGATGGTGGGGGAAACGAATTGCAAATTGGTAGATGTCAAGAGATATCCAATGACAAGTAAGTACATCTTACATACATATCTATGTAATTATTTTTCCTTTGGGTGAGTATGTCTGGGAGTGTGAAGCATGCTCATTACACGTCACTCTGGTTTTCGAGCGACGAATGTAGAATTCACCCTTAAGGCCACAACTACTGTAGAGAAAAGGTTATATGGGTGCTGAAATCGGCCCCTACTATATGATATACCTGTTGTACAAGTTCCAGCCGAATTCTGACTCTTTGCCTTGTCAACAGTTGATATTCAATGCAAGTGTTTTCACTTAGAAGGGCACTTTCTTTCTGCTTCTATCTCATTCTCCTATGGCGACACCGTAGCTCCCTTTTCTCTAAGCCGTCACCTATTTTCCCAGTGGCGCGCAACATCACATCCTCCTAGCGACACCGTGACGCCTATCATCGCAGCCCGCAATTCTACAACATCTGTATTCTATGTACCTGCAAATGCATACCCGCTCTTCGTATTGCTTCTGTGTTCCCGCTCTCTCCATATTAAATTTATGCCCACTCTCCCTTTAAATCTATACCTTTTCTCCCCATTCATTCTGCACCAGCTCCCTATTAATACTGACTCTCCCCTTATTAATTCTGTGGCCGCACTCCACAACAGAAGCGGTGATGGAGAACTGCGCGGTGAAAGTTGTACCCTGTCGATGGCATTCATGGCATGTTAAACCCTACCCCCTGTCGTCCATGGTATATCATATAGAACCTTTTCTTGCAGATGGGCCTTACTTAACTAAGCGCCACGTCGTAGGTATGTAAGTAGGCGGCGGGAGTGGGATTGCCGCATGCAACCGCACACGCACTCGTCATCGATGTACAGCGCTCGCGCCGCGGGTGAATTCCGGGGCTGGCCATCCCGGTTGTGGAGCTCCGTACTGCGGGAGGGAGGGAGGGCGGTGTTCTGGGTGAGACCGACAGGCCGACACGGCGGCGGCGGAGGTTCTCCTTCCGGACAGCCGACGAAAAACACACGCGGCAGCGCAGCCACTTGTTTGTCGTGGACCAGAACCCGATGGAGGCAAGTATACACATTTGGAAACGAGCACCGGGGGCAGCGGACTCGCACTTCCGCATGCATGCGAAAGCCCAGCGGGCGGGCGGGAGAAGATGTTGACAAACTAGAGGACTGGAGGACTGGCGGACTGGCCTTTGGCGGGCCGCGCATGCCACAGGACTGGAATCGACGGCCGCGGGATTGACGGAGCTACGAGTTCGGCTCGATGGGATACGGACAGACACGCATTCGCACGGCGAGACCAGTTTGATTGACAGCTCGACACACGCTTTTCACACATTTCCCCATCCCCCCAGCCATCGGCAGATACTTACAGCTCCCTTAGGCGCTCCTGCACGGCTCGCTGCTGCTCGCGCAGACTGGCCTCGCCCTCCTGGAGGCGTCGGAGCTCCTGCAGCGCGGCGGCCCTCTCTTGTACCTTGCGCTCCTCGCCGGCGAGCCAGTCGGGGTCGACGGCGGCGGCGGGCGCTGGCGGGCGCTGGCTGTCCGGTTCGGGGCTGGCGATGTGGACGGGCGCACCGACTTCAGCTATGTCCGCGTGGTGCTGCTGGGGCTGCTGCTGGGGCTGCTGTTGGGGCTGCTGTTGTTGGTGGGGCTCCGGGAGTTCCAACGGTGGTTGGACGAGAACCGTTTCCTTCTCGCATGTCGGGGGCACAGCAAGAGGAGGTGGCGGTGGAGATGGGGGGACGACGGCGGCGGCGGCGGCGTTGGCGCCAAGTTCGGCAGCAGTCCATTGCTGCTGCTGCGGCGGCGGTGGTTGCTGGCGCTTCTTGCGGCGGCGCCATAGGAACACGGCCAGGCCTGCGAAGAAACACAGTAGCACGCCGAAGACTGCGCCGACTATCGCACCGGTGGGCGGAGGCTTCCGCGGCGTGTTGCCCCCCAGAAAGCTTGGGCCCGGCGGGAACGTCGGCATCGGCACCGTCGAGTTGCCCGCAACCGAGCCGTCGCCCTGCGCGAGTGCCGTCGCGATGCAGAGGGAGAGTGAGAGGGCGAGGTGGTGGAGGCGCATCTGTGTGTTTGTGCGTGGTGTTTTTTCCGAGGGAGGAGGGAGAGGAGCGGATGGTGGAGATGGAGAATATGGAGATGGCAACTGCTGAACTCTTTCTCGCTTCTCGTCGGCTGGGGCTGAAAATCTGGGGCTGGAGTGTACATGTTCACGTCCATCCACACACTGCAAAGCAAATATGTGCCCCACCAGGAGGTACATAGGTATGTACATACCCTACATATGCAGCGCGGAAAAAAGAAATCGCAGCGCCCGCGTGTGTCGGGCCGGTTTTCGGCGCGGCGGACTATACAAAAGAAGGACCACTATTACCCAACTGCCTCGTCGGCCTGGCCAGTAGGCACTCGTTCTTTGCGAGAAACCCTTTTTATATATGTACAGGCAAAAGTGTTCGTGATGTCTCAGAGCTCGGACCGTGTTCCAGCCCCCAGTCGACGTCCTCCCCAATTCGCCGGGCCTCCAACGTATATTAAAGTAGATCCACAGTATAAAAAAGAGAGAAAGAGAATGGGAGAAGAGTAAGAAAGTCTCAGTACATGAATTGATAGCGAGTGCAGCACCCCTTTGCTTCAATGGCGGCCTGCACCCGGTCAGGCATGGACCTCCACAGAGTCTCAAACTGCTTGACTGCTTGGGCGTAATCTTCTCTCAGCAGCGAGGAAGAACCTCGGCCAGCTTCATGGTCACCTTCTCGGGGCCGCCTGGATAGTCGCCAATGTCCGGGTAATCTGCGAGAAGTTTGTCGCTTGAGTAGGGCCTAGGCATGCACGATCGGATTAAGGTTGGGGGAGTACGCAGGGTGACTTTCGCGTGTGGAATTGCATAGCGCTCGAAAAACGAGAGCATAATCTGCGCAGTGTGGATTTTCGCATTGTGCTGTTGAAAGAGAGGACTACCGAGGGCAGCGCGCACATCCTCAAGGACAGGAATAAGCCAGCGGCGCAGTAGTTCGCGGCAGACACAGGCGCTAGCAGAACCATGCATCAAGGGAACAAGCGGACCGCGTTGCCTGCCCCAGAAACAACCCCATGCCATCAACTTCGCTTGTCGATGCCTTACAGGACGGACACAGTCTACAATCCACTTCTCTGGAGGGGTACGGAAAACCCATTTCGGTCGCCCTGCCGGCTCCTTCTCCACACTACACTCGCCGCTATAGATTACCCGTTGAAAGTCCTCCGCAGTCCAATCCTTGTGTGCCAGTGTCCATTGGAGCCGTGCCTTCGCGTGTTCTAACTTTAGCTTTGGTCGCGTCCTTACTAGCCACTTCTTGATGTTGTGCTCACGGAGAAGCCGATCGGGAGTGTCTATGGAAATATGGGGGGGGCTTAGATCCGACGGATTCGCTCGCGTGTATACTGCCGGTTCTTCCGGACTCCTCGTAGGATAACTCGATTATCACGTCGGGTAAGAACTTCCGTTCGACCGGAACGTGGGAGATTATCCGTATTACCGCGCTTGTGGCATCGTTGGAGGAAGCTCTCGGCAGTCGGCCAAGGATGACGGAGAATGAGGGAGACTGCAGAGATTGTGCCGTATCTAGACAACGAAGAAAGCGATGATCATACCATACCCTTCGCAACATTGCTCGATTATCTTCGCTTTCCATGGATTCTTTCGTACTTGGGAAGCTTTAGCATGCGAGGCTTCAGTTTCCCTCGAGATTTCTTTGGTGTATGTTTCGCGGCGGGTGGCATGATGTTTGTTGTGGTGGGGAGAGCTCGAGGAGGAAGGACCCTGGGCTGAGGAATGGTCCGAGCTCTGAGACATCACGAACACTTTTGTCTAGATAAGTACATACTGCAGCATGAATACCATCGACGGGGTACAGGCCTCACCACACGGTTCTCCATCGCCGCTCACATTGCAAGGTGTGGGCGCAGAATCAATTGGTATCGCAGCCAGTAAATAAAGAGTAATTTCGTAGCTACAGCGATACCGACAGTAAAGGAGTAAGGAGCAGGAAGTAAGGAAATGTATCTAGTGAGTAAATACTTAATATTAGATATGTACTTTTTTTATTTTTTCATTGATCGCATGCAACCTATCTAGATCACGACGAGTCTGAGAGTACAAACCTTCATGATTAAGAGTAAGGACGATAAACATCTGTCTCCGGTCAAGTACTGTAACGGACGGGTCCAACGGGGCTCCAGGTAATGGCACGCGGGCGAGCAAGTGGCGTGGCCGACGCGTAAGCGGACGAGTAAGCGAGCGGCGGGCGGCGGGCAGGCGAGGCAGCCGGCGCGCAAACGGACATGCGAGGACAAGGACAAGGACACGGCGACGGCGTAAGCAAGTTGGCGCGTACCTACGGTGGGCAATGGCCCTCATTATATACAGGAACCCAAGCATCCACAACCCGCGTGAGCAAACACCTTACACGAGCAAATATACAGGGGGCTCAACAGTCCGGCCGGGCCAGTCCTGGCCTCGGCCCGGTCTGGGCTGCAAGATACAGTCCATGCTAGTCCACGGCCCGCGGGTCAGGGAAACGAGGGAGATCTCATGATCCACTAGCGGGCTTCCAGGTTTTCGACTACAACTAAACCACTACTGGAAGCTCTCGGCAACCACCACAACATCAGATATAAAATCGTACATACCCTGAACAGCGCTGGAAATATAAGGTGAACAAGATTATCCAAGAATTCTGTTAATCGGAGAAGATATGGTGACACTGTAAGCAAAATCCGATGGGAGGCCGGGATCTAAACTGAGATTCCGACTGTACATCAAGCGCCGCTTCAGGCACCCATTAGTGACCCAGTCTGATACAAATGTCCTAAACAGACAAAAAAAAAAATATCAATTATCTCCTCAGCCGGCGGCGCGCGTAGCGCACCGACGTTTTACATTTCTTGTGTTGTGGGTGGGTTTCCTGTTACTGGGAGCTTTCGGCCGGCCCCACAACAGGCAGAAAATCGTAAATACCCGGAAGAGCACCCGGCGCATAAGACTGTCAGAATTATTCAAAAATTCTGTTAATCGGAGAAGAGATGGTGGAGTTGTAAGGGAAATCCGGTCCGCATTTCTTGGGTTGTGGGCGGGTTTTCGGGTTTTGGGCTACGCCTGGCCTGTTGCTGGGAGGTTTCGGCCACCGACACAACGGACAGAATATCGAAAATGCGCGGAAGAGTACCGGGAAGATAAGACAAACAGGACTATCTAAAAAAAAACTGATAATTGGAGAAGAGTAGGTGGAATACTGAATTCACATCATCTGCAGACGAGGTAAAAGGTTCAGAATTCAGCTGAAGCTCTTAGAATTGGTATATCGATGTCATAGAGACCGATTCCAATACCTAAATTGCCTTATCATATGATATTTAAGCCTTTGAAGGGGGAATTATAAAACCCGAGTGACGCATAATGAGTATCCTGAACCTGCGCCCAGCCCTAGACGCCCACATCCCACGCACTCCCACCTATCTAACCAAACCTTACTACGGCTCAGTGTTCTGCATAGTCCAGTCCGTCCGTCCTGGCCTCGGACTGGACGACACTAAATTCAAGCCGTCCGCCCAACCTCTGGACTGGTGGTGGTAGGGGTGCGAGTCTTCGGCAGAGTAAAATTTAAATTCCCATTCACTTCGTAATAGCACGTGACATATTTCATAAAATGGCTTTTATCCCCTATGGACCCCTCCAGTGCCGAAATACCCAGCAAGGACCCCTCTATCCACGATGGACCCCACACAAGATTTCATACTGAGGTTGAAGTAGGGTAATTCTTCACCACAACAAAAACAGATTTTATCTCTACCTATGCGACTGCCTATAATTAGGCGCATAGTGACCTGCACCCTTGCAGATGCTACAGCGTGGCGGGAATTTATTACCCTTCCCTCCGCATGTCGCCCTTCTGCTCGCTTTTTAGCAGACATACCCCGAGGTATCTTGGCCAAGGGCGGCTTGCGAGGTTGAAGCTCGAGTTCGCTTTCTCCACTATCTTCTACCCGACGCAGCGAGTTCGAGTCCAGCTTGGTCAGCCTGTTGGAGCACTCGAAATCGAACGGTGCCATGTCGGCTTTGTAGGTTTCAACCCAATTGCCACGAGAAAGGGTCTTAGGCATGTAGAGCTCTTGCCTTAAGGTGATAGATGGTTGCGACCGCATGGCCACATTGTCCTGGTAACGAATGCAAGAGCAAGCAGACATCATCAAATCCGCGAGAAAAATCCGACCATCGGGTATCTGGGTGACATGACTCTTGGTGCTAGCCACGACACTAGCCACGACACATCCGCCACCACATCTAGCCAGCACACCTCTCTGGGCCCTATTAGGCAACCAATTTCAAGATCTCAAAGCTGGTCTGCAGTAGGTCGGCCGGGCCTGGGTCCTGTCATATCAGTTCGTCTCCGGCTGTGGGAACAGCCGCCCGGGCCGCACGCACGGTTGCCAACACTGTCAATGTCGCACGATCTGTGGACGGCCCGGCGAGAAGTACCAAGGAAACTTCACAAACAAATACGGCCACACAGTAGAACGACGAGAAGCGACGTATTTTTCAACCACGGCAGTAGTATGCCAGCCTCAGATACGTCAGTACTTGCGTCTACGCGACGTTGGAGCCAATCCACTGCGCTCCGAGGGGTGTCACCTTCACGGTCCTACGGCGGTCGACCGGCCACCTGCCACGGTGGGGGCCAATGAGGAATGGCCGCGCCCTCGGGGGAAGAGCAGATGGATAGTGGGCAACAGAGGAAAAATTGAAGTGGCGTGGACCTTGTCCTGGCGCGTTTAGAGCTCGGCGTGAGGCGCTCTATGTGCATAGCTATCTCCATCGGAGACAAGATGATGATGATGATGATGATGATGATTCATTAATCGTGTGCGACCCTATTGGATCATGACGATATTATATACAGTCCTTTCCCGTTCGCCGTCCGCTGCGCCCTCGAGCAGTCCGCCAGCGGCTCGCGGCGACTCCCCCTGCCCCCGCCCGGCCTGTCCCCCGATGAGAGAAGAGAAAGAAAGAAAGATCGGAGACAAGATGGACTGCCCAACACGGCGAGGTGGCGGCGGATGTCGAGTGCTCGCTCGTGAGCCAAATCGCATTTTCGCTCGTCACTGCACAGCGGTAATGGAACTCTCCCTGCGCTCCGCCACTCGCGCCGACGGTTCTCTCGCTCGCCGGTTTGCAGCCAGCACTTTGCCGCGACGCACACCCACACAGAAGAACGTTCCCACCCGTGGCCAGTCCAGCTGCGATATATACAGTCACCTGCCGCGTCGGTACAAGCACCACAAGCGGCGAAGTGGCGAGGTTGTATGCACGGGTTCTAGCGACCGGGGCCGCCACTGGGGGAGGTTTCGCATATATACTGTGGACTGTTTGCTGGGAGTGCTGTCAACTTCCTCTACGTCTATCCGTAGACCGCCGTTATGTACAGGTGGCAACCAGCGCCTATTCATCAATTCCTCCAAAATTTACCGCAACCTCGCCATCCCTATTGACAGCGCCCTCCACGCCGTCCGCTAGTTTCCTCGCCCCTCTCTCCCTCCTCTTTTTGGACCTATTGCTTTCCGCCTTCTCGCCCAGCCACTTCTTTTCCTTCTCTCCGACAACCCCCTTGTTCACGCCTCTCGTCTCGTTCGCCGCCACCCACGCCGCAGCCTCGGCCTCCATCTCGTCCGTCCACTCGCGTGGGAGCGTTGCGAAGGTAAGGAAGCTGGTGTGCGTTTTGAGCTCCGGCTCGCAGCGCGAGATGACGCGTCCCTCCTCGCCTGTGCCCCAACTCTTCCGGCCACTCGCCTTCTTGAAACCCAATCCCTCGAAGATCGGCTTCTCCCCGGCGGCGTGCGAGAGCTGCAGATCTTTCCGCTGCTCACGGAAGGTGTTGACGCCACGAAGGCGCGTGAGAGCCTCCGAGATGGACCGCGGGCCCGCGCCGTCGTCGTAGCCGCGGGGCAGCTGCCGGCGGACTTCGAGGCGTTGGTGCTGGAGCTCTACCGTCTGGACGTCCACCCAGCCGTGGGAGCGGAGCACGGTACACGTGCGCGTCACCTGCTCGATACAGGGGGAAAAAGTGCAGATACTGACTTCCCGGTCAGGGTCGAGCGGCGAGTTCCCGGACCGGGACAAGTGTGGGATTGCCAGCCAAGGCGCTGGAAGATCTAGAAACACTGCTGTTCCCATGGGCGAAACCACTCCCCCGCTACTGCTGCTCTCCGCCGCCGGCCGGAGTTGCGATGATGGCACTAGAAACCCCTCTGCACATACGTCCTTATGTGTGATCTGCACGAGTCCGTCAAGATTATGGTTCTCGATCTCTTCCCGCAGCTTTGCCGCGCGCTCTTCGTGGAACTCGAAACTCCAAACCTTCCCCTTCTGCTGGATGTGTGTCGAGGCGACCCCATCGCGCCCGTCGGGGTACCCGCTGTACACCGCTCTGACAGCGGCATGGGTGAAGGATCCGGACCCTGCACCCGCCTCGATCACGCGACTGCCGGGACCGACGTTGAGGCGGTGTAGGATATAGGAGGAGTCGGGGGTGTAGACGACTTGTGTTCGGTGCGGGAGGCTGGCGGTCCACAGCTCAGCGGTCGGCGCGAGAACATGCACGAAGCCCGAGGCGCTGGGAACGGCGGTGTCCGAGGTTTCTTCAGGCGAGGCGCGCTTGCGCTTGCGTTGGTCGCGCGGATTGGGGTGCGAGGCGGATGCGCGGACTTGGGAGCCTGGCGGGAGCGACAGGAACGAAGTGTGCGGGAAGGTACCGAAGCGGGTCTGCAGCGTCGAAGTGGGGGAGAGCGCAATCGCCTGATTGTTGTCGCGCTTGAGGTGGATTATTGTCGGCGCGGAGGAGGCGGTGACGGTGGACGGGAGTGAGAGAAAGGGTGAGACGGTTCCCGCTGTGAAGGAAGCCAGATCGGCGGAGGTCATTGCTGAACGCCGGGGGTGGTTGGAGTAGTGGATAACGGGAATTCGTCGCAAACTCTCGCGAGAAAAATTGATTGGAAGAGTTCTGTGGCTGGTGATGTGATAGATGTGGCTCGGCGAGAGCGACACAGGGTTCGAGAGCGACACAGGGTTCAGCACCGCCACAGACCCTCGTTCGCCTAAACTAGCAGCTAGTAGAAGAGAAGTCGGGGAAAGTGGAACCTGAAGTATACGAGAGATGCCCCTCCCCCGCATCTTGTTTCAAACAATATCCCCCGCTACCGCCACATCCACCATCGGACGCTCGTCCTTGCCACTTCTGAGACCGTCCGCCCCAGGTCTGTGGATTCATTTCAGGACCAACACAATGGCATCCGCAACCCCACTCCGCCGCGAGCAGCCACCCTGGACTTCGCCTGAATCGTCCGCGCCGCTGCCGCCGCTGACCATCTACAACTCGCTCACTCGCAGGAAGGATCCGTTCATTCCGATCGACAATGGTGGAAGGAAGGTGACGTGGTACTGTTGCGGGCCGACAGTCTACGATGCTGCGCATCTCGGTCATGCCAGGAACTATGTCACTACTGATGTGTTGCGGCGGATCATGAGGGACTACTTCGGGTTCGATGTGACGTTTGTGCAGAACGTCACCGACGTCGATGACAAGGTTCGATCCGTAGGATCAGAGGACTGGGAGGACTGGCTGACATGGGATAGATCATCTTGCGCGCCCGTCAGAAACATCTGTTGGACGAGTTCACGGAGCAGAATCCAGAGGTTTCATCGGAGGTGCTGGTGACAGTCGGAAAGGCGTGGCATGCGTACTTCGACAAGAATGCAGCACTAGACCCGGAGGACGTACAAACGACTCCAGTTCAGTTTGCGGAATGGTCGGACAGCAAGCATGGGATCTTGATGGAGCTCATCGCGCAAGACGCCAGCAGGACACTGGAGGACGAGATCGTTCTGGACGAGAAGCAGACGAAGTACAAAATGCACCTCAAAACGTTGCTTGTTGCGTCGCGCGCTATTCTTTCTCCGCCCACCACGGCCGACCAGTTCTACGCTGCCACAGCGCCGGTGCTCCTGCCCTACCTCGACTCCCGGCACAAGGACCGAAACTACCCGCCCCAGGTTTTCTCGAAGCTTTCGAGCTATTGGGAGCGCCATTTCAACGAGGATATGGCAACGCTCAATGTCCTCCCGCCCACCGTGGTCACCCGCGTCTCCGAATACATCCCCCAGAACGTCGCATTCGTTGAGAAGCTTGTCGAGAAAGGATTCGCATACCCCACTGCTGACGGATCCGTATACTTCGACATCGCGGCGTACGAAGGGGCAGGCCACAGCTACGCCAAACTGCAGCCTTGGAACCGCGGCGATGAGAGCTTGATCGCGGACGGCGAAGGCGCACTGGCTTCATCCAAGGCGTCCACCCTCCCGAACACCGTTAACAATTCTCTCCCTGAGACCAAGAAGTCCAAACACGACTTCGCCCTCTGGAAGGCCTCGAAAGCCGGCGAGCCGTCGTGGTCGAGCCCCTGGGGCATGGGCCGTCCCGGCTGGCACATCGAGTGCTCGGTGATGTGTTCCGCCATCCTCGGCGAGCAGATCGACATCCACTCCGGTGGTGTGGACCTCGCCTTCCCTCACCACGATAACGAGATCGCACAGAGCGAAGCCTATTGGGACTGCGCGGATGGCAAGTGTGCTACCGCCGACGGAAAGCACCAGTGGGTCAACTACTTCCTGCACATGGGTCACCTGCAGATCCACGGCAGCAAGATGTCCAAGTCACTCAAGAACTTTGTTTCCGTTCGAGATGCGCTGCAGCGCGGAGGGTGGACTCCTCGCGGACTCCGTATCGTGTTTCTGCTTGGCGGATGGAAGGACGGAATTGAAGTCCGCGAGGGCGTCCTGGCCGAAGCCAAGAACTGGGAAACGGTGGTCAACAAGTTCTTCACCAACATCAAGGCGCTCATGGCCGAAGAGGAACGTCTGGTGGCGTCTGGCAAGACTCAACCCGAACCCTACGGCCCAGCCGAGCAGTCCCTAGCGAAGTCACTCGATAACGCGCGTAGGGAGCTTGATCTCGCTCTCTGCGACAGCTTCAACACAGCCACAGCCATGGCTGTCATCCTCGACTTGATCTCGCGTACAAACATATACATGAAACACACGTTTGCCATGTCCCTCGTCAAGGAGGTTGCTCGCTGGATCACGCGCGTCACGACAATTTTCGGCCTCGATGCCACCCCCAAATCCACCGTCGGCTGGACGACCGAAGCCACCGTCGCGGCGAACACCGAGGAGGTGGCGATGCCATACATCCAGCTTCTCTCGTCCTTCCGCGACCGCATCCGCACCACCGCGATCGCCGACGCCTCCTCGGCCACCTCCAAGGAGATCCTCGCTCTGTGCGACCGACTCCGGGACGCCGAACTGGCCGACCTCGGCGTCTCCCTGGATGACCGCGATGCTAGTCGTCCCGCACTCGTGAAGTTCGTCCCTGCCGAGGAAATCCGCGCCCAGAGAGAACAAAAGGAGCGGAAGTTGCGCGAGAAGGAAGAGGCTCGAAAGAGGCTTGAGGCGGAGGAGCGGAAGAGGGATGAGGCCGCCAAGGTGGATCCCGCCACGATCTTCAGGACGGCGGAGTGGAGTGAGTGGGACGCCGACGGCGTTCCGACCAAGGATGCCAAGGGCGAGGATGTGACCAAGTCCAGAAGCAAGGCACTGAGGAAGCTTTGGGAAAAACAGAAGAAGGCCCACGAAGCTTGGAAGGCCAAGCAGGCGAAGCAGCAGCAGCAGTAAGTAAAAAAAATAATGCAAGTAGGGAAATTTGTTAGATTCGAGGATCGGAAGGGAAGGGAATTTTGCTTTTTTTTTATGTTTGGAATTGAATCAAATCGTAAGTAGCACCTCCTTCACTCATACATAAAGCGACAGTCCCAAAACACCCTCTCCTCACCTCCCACCGTCCGAGGTGCCACCACCTTTACTGCCCGAAACACGTCTTACGGTAGGCCAGCAGTTCCAAAGAGCGCTGGCTCTGTGGGGCGCCTCCGAGAGGTTCACCCACCCCGTTACCCCAATTCGGACCGTGCCAAGAAGGTGCAGTCACGCTTTTCTGCAGGACCTTGCCGAAAAATCCACACCTAAAGTAGAATAGAACTCACTCGGCGAAGGAAATGCTAGATACAGTTGCTCTTTCCTGCGGCCGCGTCAATGCCTTCTTATCACTCGCGGGGTGCAGGCGTGTAGTCTAGATAAGAAAAACCCGAGGGGTGTACAGGGAGTTGCCACGGATCGCTGGCGGACTGTTCGAGGTTGCAGCGGACGGCGAACAGGAAAAAAGGACTGTATATAATATCGTCATGATCCAATAGGGTCGCATACGATCAATGATCATCACCATCATTACCGAGGGGTGTACATAACTCTGAACATCTCGCGGCCGCCGGGGGCGTACTGAGCGTAGTTACTTGTGTAAAAGCCGATATTAATAACAGCTTACATACCGATACGTAATTCCTAGGCTGGAGAGATAGGGAGCGACGGAGTCACAACTGAAAGTGGGGGTGGGAGAGAAAAATGAATTGTGACCCAGTGGTTGCGTGAAGTGGACAGGATGGACGCTAATGAGTCCCAGTGCTGACTAACTCCCTCCCAATGGACCCGCATGTACGCTAACCCCTTTCGGCCCCAAAATCCCGTTACATAGATATCACCCATTATCTATCTCCTCAATATATGTTGAAAGTGATGAACGTGTGTATTGTCTAAGTAAGGCTGAAGCCTCGAGAGAAAGGAGAATATAGGGGCAGGTCCATGCCTGCCGCCATGACTAAGCAACGAGTGAGATATTACAACACTTCCT
>Ga0307508_10004615_pt1 | contig 13387 bp, 19 predicted proteins | sample 9_EM_MG_FD_203089 | JGI IMG/M metagenome (GOLD analysis project Ga0307508, IMG submission 203089) | Populus trichocarpa ectomycorrhiza microbial communities from riparian zone in the Pacific Northwest, United States - 9_EM | ecosystem: Host-associated > Plants > Roots > Unclassified | place... | reverse complement strand
TCTTCCGTCCTTTCCCCTTGGCGAGTCCCTCAGGCGCGTTGTATATAGAGAGAATGTTCCTCCTTCGACTTTGTATCAATCAACCAATTCACTATCTTCGTCTCTATCGATCCCTATATTCCAACACTTTCTATCCGCGACGGATGTGGGAAGGCGGGTGCAGGCTGAGGCTGAGGACGATGCTGTGAGCGCGGTGTCGGAGCTGGAGGTGCGGGAGTGGCTGGAAGAGCAGGGCGCGGGGGCCGAGGAGGCGGGCGATGGGGGGACTCCAATGTTCCTCCCCACGCCCGACTTCATGATGCCGGCAGGAACGGCGTAGGAGGACGCTGTCTTTCCTTTCCTTTTGTCTTTCGCATTCGCTCTCCTTTCTTTTGTAATTCCCTTGGCGCGCTTTACATCTTCTGGGGACAGGCCTGGGCGGAGGGCAAAGGGGTGCTTGCAACGAGCAGGCGCTGCGCGGACAGCGGCGCCGGGAGCAGGAGGAGGAGGGGGAGGATCCCCCGCTGTTCCTCCCCACACCCTCATTCATGGCATCGGCGGGCGAGGAGTAGGGGACGGATCGCGCTTTTCTCGTGCTCTTTTCTTTGTCTATTTCTTTGGACGCGTCTACTTTCTCTTGGGACAGGCCTGGGCGGAGGGCAATAGGGTGCTTGCAACGAGCCGCCACCGTGCGGACTGCGGACAGGAAAACTGGGCAAAATGTACGCCGCCATGATCTACCTAGGTCGAATGCGAGTATGATTAAACAAAAAAAAACTGCGCGGACAGCGGACAGGAAACGGACTGTAAATAACCTCGCCACGATCTGATAGGTCGCACGCGAGTACTGAATAAACAAAAAAAAAATCACTGCACGAGGGGTCGACCGACTACAATCACAGCAGAGCCGTGGATGGTGGACGAACGCCCCAGGGATAAGCACTGAATGGTGGTTTGGTAAATATTCAGCACGCAATTGACCTAACAAACTGGAGAAAGAAGCTCTTCGGGCAACGGCACGCGGGACGTCGGGAAGATGCAGCCCCGCAGGATGTGCCTGTGGCAGGCCAATAAGAGAAGGTTCCCTTTGCAGTATCGATTCCGAGGTTTTCGCAACATGTAGCTCTCTTCTGTCGCTTTCGCACTCGCCGCTCGGCGCCAGACTTGTCAGAATAATGGGTGTCCGGAGATGACGGACCGGAGGCGGCACGTCCGGAGATGACAGCTCCCCGAGTCTCCGAGCACCGGCTCGCGAGACAGTCTTCGGTCCTTTACCCCTGGCGAGTCCCTCAGGCCCGTTGTATATAGAGAGAATGTTCGTCCTTCGAAGTTGCATCAATCAATCAATTCACTATCTTCATCTCTATCGATCCCTATATTCCAACAAGACTCTTTGCAAGCACTGGAGATTCGAGACTGGGATAGGGGGTCGTGCGGGGTATCCGTCACCAGTAACGTAGAAAGAGAAGATGCTTAGAAGGGTCGGAGACATAGGCGTATCTGGTGAGCGCGCGATGGTAGAAGATACCCGATGACAGCGAGAGGATGGCGGGGTGGTGGTGGGTGAGAGGCCTTTTTGATGGCGAGGTTGTGGAATAGAGCGCTGTTGGGGTCATAGAGCGCGAACGACATCTGCATTCGCAAAAAACCCTACGTGGCTCAACAGTTAAGGTCACAACCTGGAACGGGGGAATTCACTGCAGGCTAGGAGTTCAATTCCTAGTTCGTGCATTCAATTCTGGGGTTTCCAAGCCACCCCTGTACGGCGGTGGTGAAGGTTTTGTTTTGCGATGCCAGAAGTGATCACTGAATGTCACTCGCCGTGCTGCTCACGTGATTATAGCTCACACTTTTTTTCGGTCCCACGAGAGGACACCCGTGTGCACTCCACGTCTCTGTACAGGTTTTCTGGTAGACACCAAAAGGAAAAGAAAAAAAGGCCAATAGCAATTGAGGCGTCCCCAAGTCAGTTTTCAATGCTGCCCGACATTAAAGCTGCCTGACGCTTGGCTTGCACTGCAGGATATGACCGGGAAGATCCGGAATTTAAGACGAACATCAGGGTGCGATATCTAAGGGACCTGTGGATGGATCAAGTGCTGGGAGGAGGAATGGGGACTATGGTGATTATTCCTACAGCCACCACGGCTCCCAGACTCGGATGCAACAGCTACCCAAACGCAACTGTAGCAGCTACAGTTGCAGTCTTACCCAGACTTGCAAAACCCGGCCCCTCGTGTCAAGAGGAAGGCAACGTCAAAAAATCAAGTTGCAGGACGCATCTAATCACTACCAACAAATTGTTTTTCTCAGAAATCAACCTCCCACCACAGAATGGAATTCTTCTTTCAAAGAATTGCTGCTGCCCCCCGGCTTCTCTTCTGTGGGAAGATGAACTTTGTTCTTCCAAGGGGATGTCGTGCGGGATAGAGCCATGTAGAGCCGCCACCCCAGGCACGAACGTCACCGTGGAGTTATCAACTTTCCACGTCAGTATTTAGTGATTTGCCGGGGCGGATGTGAACACTGCTGGCAGGCTCGTGTGCCCCCTCTACCAGGACCGCTCACCCACGTGGGTGAATCTGAAGTCATTCGCTGGTGCCGTCCTTTTTTCTGTTCAATTATACTCTCATTAAGCCTATGTAGACTCTGGAGGCGCACATAGTGTTCAGTTCCCCGTCTGCTGTCTGGACGGCGGCGGCACGTTGGAAATTCGCCTTTGCCCTCCGCCTTTGCCTGTCCCGGTAGGGCGTATCGCGCGTTAGTGAGTGGGCGGGGGGAGGTACCACGGAGAGCGGCGGCCCCCGTCCGTACTCCTCGTCCGTGGATGTCATGAAGGTATAGTTTCCGCTGCTGCCGTCAGATATAAGTCACTCGCCGGGGAAGGAGTTGGCCATTGCTCGCAAGCTCGCGCAGCCCCTTTCCCTGGTCCCGCCACCCCCGCGAATCATCTGAAGTCATTCGTTACCTATCAGGTCGCTGTCGCTCCAAGCCGGGGGTGCTTTTGCCCGTGTCGTTATCCGATCTATCTTCTCACCCATCTTATCTCCATATCCCTTGTGTAATAAGAGTTAGATATGAAGGAGACGCCCAGAGCGAGGCGTCGGAATGGGAGCTCGGCGAGCGCGAGGAGAAGGCTGAGCAGAGAGCTGGGGCGGAGGAATTGCGAGCTGGCTGTTGGTAGGGGATGGATTAGGTTCGGTGATGGTGGTGTCATCGATCGCATGCGGCCTTGCCAGATCATGGCGACAATAGGTACAGGCCATTTCTGTCCCCTGTATGTCCAGGTGTCGATCCACGTATCGGCAGCGGGTAATGGCTTCCCCGCGGCCCCGCCCCCGCCTGGCCAGTCCCTAAAACAAAGGAGAAGAAGAAAAGTTACTGCGCCACCTGCCCCCTCTTCGTCCCAGGGTCGTCCTCGCCCCCCTTTGATTCCAAGCTCCGAGGACTGACTCTGCCTCTCTGACTCAGCCTGCTCCTAAATGCGCCTGCGCACATCAGTTGTGGCCAGGAATCGGGTGGCTGCACAGCTCATCCGGAAATAGGCTGCGGATCGTGAAGTGGACCTTGCCCTTGCCGGTCTTCATATGCACATCCGCCCACAGTAACTCCTGCGGAGGAAGCCGCCGCGTGCATCGCTTGTAGAGCTGCTCGCATGTCTTCGCCCCAACCGCACCCTGCGGTGTACCGATCGGTTGTCCATTTGTGGTACTGCCCAACAAATACAGTCCCCCAACTTCAGCAAAACTGCAAGACCAGGGAATCAGGTTCCTTGAGAACGTGGTGCAAGCACGAATTTCTTTTTCTACGCCGTGCCAGAGCGTGAGCCGCAACGAGCCGCCCACAGCTGACTCAGGTCGGGGTTGGACGGTGGACAGCAACCGATGTTCCACTTCACCATGATCTTGATAGGCCGTACGCGGTTCGTGGTTAAGTCAAAAATGTCCGAATAATGGGCGTCTGGAGATGGCGGACTGGAGGCGACACATTAGGAGTGTCAGAATAATGGGCGTCCGGAGATGACGGACCGGAGACGGCGTCCGGAGATGACGGACCAGAGGCAACATGTCCGGAGATGACAGCAGCCTTAGTCTCCGAGCACCGGCTCGGGAGACAGTCTTCCGTCCTTTCCCCTTGGCGAGTCCCTCAGGCGCGTTGTATATAGAGAGAATGTTTTTCCTTCGACGTTGTATCAATCAATCAGTTCACTATCTTCATCACTCTCGATCCCTATATTCCAACAAGGAGATGACAACTGCCCGAATCTCCAGGAGCCGGCTCCGGAGGCAGTCTTCTGTACTCCCCCCTTGGCGAGTCCCCGGGACCCATTGCATATAGAGAAAATCTTCTGCCTTCGACTATGTGTCGATCGATCAATTCGCTATCTCATTCTCTATCGATCCCTATATTCCAACGAAAAACAAAGTACATTGTCCAGCCGTAGACTTCTTCCCATTGCTATGAGCCGCAAATGCGAATAGTAGCAGCGACGCCGGAATCTCCCGGGATTGATAGATAGTAACTGTACCGAGGACATGGCATACAGGTGCAGGATTGAAGGCAATGGTCGCCGAACCGGCGGGGATACTGTACTAACCGGTGGCATACGAACGGCAGACGGCGAGTACGGACAGGACAGCCAACTTGCTCTTATTCCGATTTGGCGGAGGAAGCCGCTGGTGGGTGTAAGCCGTAGCCTACTCGCTCCAGTGGGGGTCGACCGGCTGCAACCACAGCAGAGCTGTGAATGGTAGACGAATGCCCCGGGAGGAGGCACTGAATGGTGGGTTGACAAATATTTCATCATGCAATTGAAATTTGACCTAACAAGCTGGATGAGAAATCTCTTTGGGCAACGGCCCGCAAAATGAAGGGAGGATGCAGCCTCGCAGGATGTGCCTGTCGCAAGCACATGAGAGAAGGTTCCCTTTCACCTAGCCGATTCCGAGATTTTCTCAACAGGTGGGTCTCTTCCGTCACTTTTGCACTCGCCGCTCTTCACCGAACTCTTTGCAGTCACTGGAGATTCGAAGCTGGGATAGGGGGTCCTGCCGGGTTCCGTCACCTTTAACGTAGAAAGAGAAGATTTGGAGGGGCCAGAGACATGTACTGTGGTGCCTCTGGTGAAGGCGTGCTGGTAGACGATACCTGATGCCAGCTAGAGGCCGGTGAGGTGGTTGCTCGTGTGAGTGCTTTCTAGATGGCAAGGTTGTGGAATAGAGCACTGTCGGGGTCATAGAACGCGAACGAAATGTGCTTTCGCAAAAAACCCTACGTGGCTCAACAGTTAAGGTCACAACCCGGGACGGGGGAATTCACTGCAGGCTGGGAGTTCAATTCCTAGTTCGTGCATTCAATTCTGGGGTTTCCAAGCCACCCCTGTACGGCGGTGGTGAAGGTTTTGTTTTTGTGGGGATTGCGGTAATCATAGGCCATCACTTCCGCGTAGGAGGCGGCACGTGACATGCATCGCGCGCTTGACGGTGCACATTTTTTTTCACCGTCTCCTTGTCCTGCCATGATGTATATAAGTCGCGCGCGGTTTTGAAAAAAAAAAAAATCTTCCGCGGGACGCTGTGCCTGACGCGCCGGTGGACGTCTCGCCGGCACTGGATCGGGGATGCTATGTTTGATATACATATCTTATGGACTGCCTACCGGAGTCCGCGACTGGACGCACGCAGGTACGACTCCTCTCGAACGCTGACGGAATCCGCCCTGAAGTCGTGAGTGGACGCCGCTGTCGATCCGCGAGGTTCCTACAGCGACAGTCGGCAGTCAAGGTCTCCATTCGCGTCCCGGGACGTCTCGCACCCACATGCATCGCATTGGCATCCCGGATTGCGTCTGCCTCGTAACAACTGTTGTTTGGGGACGACTGCTTTCCGGCAAGCCCTGTCTACATGGTTTTGTGCACTGTGTGTTCCCCGACACAGGCACTGCGGCCGTTGCGATACGCCTCTCCGGCACTGGCTCGCCGGGAACATTACGCGAACCGCCAGGTTTTGGAATTAGAATGTATTTCGTGATGAACTGTTCTGACGAAATTTGATATGGGAATGCAGGTCGTGCTGCCGTGTTTGCCTATCGGCGCCAGCGGCCGTCCGAGAATCGCCGCGGAAGGCAGAGAAGCCTTGTTGCCCCCAATGACGTTGGCACCGATGCGGGGCTCTCACGAGTTAGCGTTTCGCAAGCGCTCTTGCCGCCGTGGGTGGTACCGGAAGGTTTCATGACGGTCGGGACCGGCCGAGCGTGACTTGGCGCGTCGGATGTCGTCTAGTGGTGTCGGAGGGATGGAGGAAGATGAGAGGTATCGAGTGCCGTGTGGGCTGGAGAAGGGCAGTCGGGGAGACCGCACCGAACGGCGAGATAGTTATATCTTGCTTTGTCGCGACTGTGTCGTCTGGCGACTGGATACCGAAGACGTAGACTTCTGCTGCCGCTGTACGATGGTGAAATTTATCCGCGAAGCGCGAGCCCAGCGGCGGTGGCCGGAGATCTTCCTACAGCTCTCCATCCATTGCCAGCAGAAGTTGGCCGCTGACGGCGTTATCAGTAAGGCTGGCAGGAAGCCCGGCTGCCAGCGCAGCTAGCCGGCTCAACGGGTGAGGCTTGTTCCGGGCGATCCCAAGGACGAACTGGACGTCCGCTAGCCTGCCCGGATGACGCCTATCAAGGTGCGTCTCCCTACTCCCTCGGCCGTCGGCGGGAGAGCTGCACGGCCCAGTCTGGAGATCCAAGGCCACGCCCGGACTGCTGAGGGTGCCCTCGGTCGAGATTCATGCTAGCGAGCCGTCGGACTTGCCGGTGCTGATGGCCGCTCCGCTGTTCCTCATGCGAGTAATGAATAAACAAAAAAAAAGCTCCGCCGTTCCTGGATGCCTGTACTATCAATTATCACTCGCGCAGGCTTCCCGACGACCGAGTGCGGTCGGTCGGGACAACGCCCCTCGCCCACCTCCCCACTCTTGGCTCCGAGACATCCTGCCGGCGGCCGAAAGACACACCTCAAGGCAGCTGCACTACATACGCCAACCGCGGGGGAGTCGAGCACCGCCGGCTGCCACTGCTAAGCCCGTCAGCCTCCTGCCACGGTGGGGATCACAGCCGCCTACCGAGCCTCCAATCCATCCATAATGCCTCCCGCCACTGTCTCTCCGAGGCTCTGACAGGCAGACCGCACCTGTCTCCTCCAATAGCAGCCGCCACTTTTCGCTATGCGACGACGCCGATAGAGAGGAGGAGCATTTGCGCCATCCTGCGGCCTGGCTCGCGAACCCCAACAGCAGCGTCAGCTTCCACCTCGCTTCCCTCCTTCCCTTTTCTTTTCTTTTCTTTTCCCTACCACCTTCGCAGCGACAAACCGCCACACGACCGCGTCACGGCCCCGCTCGGCGCGACAAGCCGGGTGCAGCACTCCGCCCGTAGCGTGTCCAACAGCACATCCCTCGCCCGCACCTCGGCGCGTCTCCCTCTCCGCTCCTACGTCGAACGCGGCAAATCCAGCTTTCTCGGTGCATCACCCAGCTGTACGCCATCCGTGACGTTTCCAGCGCTGCATCCCCCGAAACGAAGCGGCACAGGCTGCCGTCTCCGCCTTAGTCCACAACTGTGGTTACGGCAGTGACCGCTGTGTGAAGGCGGAGAGGCCAAAGCCAAGGGCGATGACGAACGAGAACATGTAGTCGAACAGAGAGAACAGAAAGGGGCGAAAGGGAAAAAAAAAGACGGAAAGGAAGGAAAGGAAGAAGAGCCACGCACAGCGTGCGGCGGCTGATACTCGGGAGGCTGGTGACCGCCGTCACCCGTCGCCGGGCTACAAGCACTATCGTTTGCGCGCCGGCGAGGTGAAGCACTGTAGAGCTGCGCCTTGCTAAAGCTGCGTTTGGCATGTTCCCCGCCTTCCCCCGCCCCCCCAACGACCGTCCGGAGCTGACCCGCTCCTGCAGAGACGAGTGTCTCGGACGGTACTACGGTACAGCACGGAGGCGACCAATGTGACCGGATGCCAAATGATTACGCAGAGGCCCCACGCGCAATTCAATGGAAAACTACGGCTTCCTCTCTCCGAGCTAGGCTCCGGAACGGTAGCTCCGGGAGCGGAGACAAAGGGAAGAGGAGCGGAGAGTGGAGGCCGAGCAGATGGGTGCCGAGGGTGAGGATCACCCTCTGTTTCTCCTCACGACCTCCTTCATGGCATCCACTGAACAGGAGTAGGAAGTGAGGGCGGGTCCCCTTTGCTTTTCCTTTTGTCTTTCCTTTGGATTTCTTTAGCGCGTCTCTTGTCTTACTGGGACAGGCCTGCGTGAATGGCAAAGCGGAGCTTGCAACGTGCCCCCATTCGCATTGACTTCGGACGGAAACTCGGCTTTGTGCATTCTACCTCATATCTGGGTGCCTTAGTAATGAATAAACAAAAAATAAAATATCTGGGTGCATGCGAACAAAGCAGGGAAGAAAAAATAACCCGCTGCTGCATAGCTGTCAGCGAGCGCAGTGCACAGCGTGAAACAATTTCAGCTCAAGTTCCACCCCGACAACTTATGATCCTGCATGGCACTTACTAAATTTTTTTTGACGTGTTGAAATCTTAAGTTTGATTTCCCCTCGACCAAAATTGTCGTCCACCATGGCGAGGAGCAACCTCAAGCTTGTCACAACGAGCGACTCTTCCAGCAACAGGACAACCCCTCACGTGGGACGCTAGGCATCAGTGGGCTGCCCGGCTCCAGGAGACGGCAACCCGAGGTAGATCACCGCTCCTTTTGCGGTTGAAGTTAAAATGATAGTATTTTTTGACGGCAGTTCCCTTTTCTTTCATCCTCATTCCTTCCCCTTGGCGCCAAGCCTGATTTCCTTTTTATGGATTTTATTCTTGAGGGTGTGCTGTCGCCGGCGAGAATGTGAAAATCACCCCACATCCCACGATCACGTGACGCCAATCGGATTTGTCGATCCGATATCCGCCGAGGAAAACAAGCAGGCTGCAGCTACAATTTTTTTCTATGGTTACATCATAGTTCGCATGCGACCTAGATAGATCATAGCTATAAATGACCTAGCTACATTCCCGAGCATCTCGTATCAACCCAGCTATCTCGTATCCACCACCAAGCTATCTCGTATCCACCACCCAGCTATCTCGTATCCACCCAGCTATCTCGTATTCACCACCCAGCTAGCCATTCCACCCTTCCCACTCAATTCGTTCGGCAATCCCAGCAGCTCGCTCACGGGCCGCACGGATCGGCAGCGCCTCCGGAGCAGCTGACGCGGTAGCCGTAGGCGCAGCAGCCACCGGAGGGGTTGCACTCGAAGACCCAGTCAAAGAAAGATGAGTTGTGAACGCTGACGTCCCCTTCGTCAAAGACGGCGCCGCAGCCATAGCAGTACTGGCCCTGAGGCGTGCCCGGACTGCACAGGCAGCTGTTGTCGATGCACTCGCGCTTCTGGAGCGTGGCGTCGTTGACGTCGCGCTCGAGCTTGATATCCGGCGCGGACTCGGGGAGCGAGATCGCCTCCGCCTCGGCTTCGGGGTAGGGACGGGAGGCGACTAGTGCGAGCGCGCCGAGGAGGAGGAGCGGAGCAAAGAACTTCATCGTCGATATGTCCGAGTGCGACGTCTCGTCGGAGTGTGGCGGCGGGGATGCAGGGTGTCTGGTGATTTATCGTTCTTTCTTTCGCTGTGGTTCGAACGCGATGGTTGCAGTGGTGCTGAGGATGGAGAACTGGCAACCGAGAAGCGTTGGGTGGACGGGGATCGTGCGTTTTATACCGCACCCAACACCCGAGCTGGGTAACACCCACCTACGTTGCATCGCCAGGAAGCACAAGTCTTTTTTTTTTTTGTTTAATCATAGTCGCATGCAGCCCACCAAGACTATGGAGGCATACATTTGATCCACGCCCTTTGCATCAAGATGCAAATTTAGCATATTTTTTCGCTTAGTCGTTGTGAGTTCTGAAGTGGGCTGAAAAGTTTGCCCAGTTTCTGACTTCGTCGAAAGATCTACAGAGGCGCTTCGGATGTATTGCCGTGCAACCTGCTGTGCCCTCTCCTATTCACCCCGCGCTCGGCTCATACCGTATCCGACTAATATCATGCGACTATGGACATCCACCAAATAATAAATAGCGATGTGGAGGACGCCAGGCCCAGCAGGGAGCTTACTGAGACTCTCATGGAAGATGATATGTCGGGATGAGTGAGATAGAAGAACTTGCCGTGGAGGAGGAGGAAGAGGAGGAAGAGGCGGAGGAGGAGGAGTCCACAACACAGCGTACCTCTACCCGGGGGCCCCAATGGAGAGCATGAGAAGATCGAGCGTTAGCCAAGAAGGTACTCGCTGTGGATGCATTCAACTGCGAGAGCGGCACCACAGAAAAGAAGTGGAGAGAGGTTAGTGAGTATGGAACCTGTTGGCAGCCACCATAGCTGGCACTCATATAAAGGGCAGATCGACAAGTTGCTCTATTTAACACCGTGTGCATCTACCTTACATCAGTTTCCATTATGTATTCAGTATGCGAAAATATTTGCAAAAACTAAGTTTTCCAATTTTCACTTTGTAAGGTATCCAGTCGCACTCTCCTGGTCTTCGGTGAATACCCTCTTTTTTCGTGTTTCCGAGAGGGATTTTCCGTAAAATTTGGGCATGGCGATGCATTAGCCCCCTCTGGCGCTGGGGGAGAGTGCGGCAGCGACTCATAACTGGAGTTGTGAGTGTTGCGTGCATGTTCAATTTGCGTCTGGGGAGGATGAAAATTGGTCGAGAGTTGTCTCGTTCAAATCGTGTCGCACGCTGGCATTCTCAGCGCTAATACGGAACAGGTTAGCGCTGCGAATTAAAGCTATGCAGCTACATATCTTATACTAACGTCCGGAAGAACTTGCTCCCGAAATGGAGGACCTGTCAGGCAGGCAATTCTCTCGATAAATCGATGGAGAATTAATAATACAGAGACAACGTAGGACCTCCACCCCGACTCCTCGTCTGTGAATGCTATGAAAGAAGGTGTGGTTTTCGCTGCGGCCGTCGGAAGTGAGTCGCTCCCCGCGGGGGGGGGGAGTTGGACGTTGCTCGGAAACTCGCGCAGCCCTTCCACTGGACACACCACCCCCCAAGAATCATCTGAAGTCACTCGTTACCTAGGTTGCTGTTGTCCCTCCAATCCTGTGGATGCTTTGCTGGTGAGGTTATCCAATCTACCTTATCTCATCCATCTTATCTCCCTTTTCGTCGTGTAACGGCAAGTAAGAAATAACGAAGACACCCATCGCGAGGCTTTAGAATGGAAGCTCCCCAAGGCCGAGGAGAAGGACGAGAAGAGAGGGCTGAGGCAAAGGAACTGCGAGCCGGCTGTTGATAGGATATGAATTAGGTTCGGTGATCATCAGCAAAAAAATGAAGGGTTGGAGTATAGTTTTTTTTTTTTACACCTTAGCACTTAGAAGCTTTTAAAAGAAAAGCTATTTTTTTTCCAAATCCTTACGGAAGTGAAATATAATCTTTTCTCTTACAGAAGTTAGCAAAGCTTACGGGATCTTATGGGATCTTCAAAAGTACCAGAAGAATTTTCGGATTTTTTGCTGATGACGGTGATATCGTGGATCGAATTGGGCCTTATCAGATCATGGCGGCAATAGTTACCGGCCGTTTCTGTCCCCCGACTGTCCTGGTGTCGATCAGCGTAATGGCGGCATGTTGTCTCTGGTGAAGGCATGGTGGTAGACGATAGACTACGTGGAGCAGAGTGCAGCCGGGGTCATAGAACGCGAAAAACATCTGCTTTCGCAAAAAACCCTACGTGGCTCAACAGTTAAGGCCACTACCCGGAACGGGGGAATTCACTGCAGGCTAGGGGTTCAATTCCTAGTTCGTGCCTTCAATTCTGGGGTTTCCAAGCCACCCCTGTACGGCGGTGGTGAAGGTTTTGTTTTTGTGCGGATTGCGGCAAACATACACGATCACTTCCGCGGACGGGGCGGCACGTGACATGTATCGACATGCTGTCGGTGCCACTTCCATCGCTGGCGGGCAGACACTATTAGCAGAGACCGGAGTGGGTGAGAGGGTCTCATACCTGGAGCGTACCTGGCCGTAAGAGGACGGAAGAGGAAGGACATTGGAGGGCGAGAGCGAATGCAAGCTACGCACGCCCACGATTCCTCTATCAACTTCTCCGGCATCGGCGTCCACGGAACCGCCTTCGTTGGCATCGCTGTCCTCCGCCCCGCCGGTCACGCAAACCTCTCATTTGGATTCGGCGACATTAATGCGAGGGTAGCGGAATTCTGTCCAGGTCCTCACCGAAGAACTCGGCACACCTCCTGACACTCGACTGTCGTTGTGGCGATGTACTTGCCGTAGTCGAGAAGTTTCGGGGTCTGCCTAGCAAGTCGTGGAATGCTAGAAGGCGAAAGCAGCGACGGGGCGAAGGGCGCGCATATAGGCGAGTGTGCAGGCTGCGGACTCGAGAGAAGGGCGTAACGGGGGCATCGTCATTACCGTGCGAAGGTACCGGCGCACGAGAGGCGCCTCGTTAGTTCGACACGTGACGTTGTCTGCGACTGCTACACGCACACGAGGTTAGGAAGAAACGATGCAGATGACACAGTCCCGCAGAGGGAGGAGGATATCGTACTCACAAACGAGCGAGATGGCGGGCTCCCACAAGTGGCGAAACATGTCGGGATGCTGCAAAGGCAAGGCGAAAGGAAGAGAGAAGGTTGGCGGGTTTCGGGGATTTAGATCGGTGAGTACACGCTAGCTCAGCCAAGCGCATACCGCGAGATTTGTGGATGCAGGGTCGGTGACACTGGGTTTTTCAGCTGATGAGCCTTGCACTGAGTGTTGGTCACAATCTGTCACTCGTAATGGAATAGCAACGGCGCTGTCTGTGGATGTTTTTTCATCATTACTCGCATCCGACCTATCGAGATCATGGCATTATTATGTGCAGTCCGTTTCCTGTCCGCCGTCCGCGCGGTGGCGGCACGTTGCAAGCTCCCCTTTGCCATCCGCCCAGGCCTATCGCAGGAAGAAGTGGTATGCACCAAGGAAATTACGAGAAAGCAAGCCGAGCGGGCGTGAAGAACAAAAAATTTCAGCAGGAGGAACTCGCCCCGTCCCCTACTCCTCATCTGCCGCGGATGCCATGAAGTCAGGTGTGGGAAGGAACAGCGGTAACTCCCCATCACCCAGCTCCTCTGCCCCCGCTCCCTGCTCCTCCCAGCACTCCCACAGCTCCGCCTCCGACACCTTTGCCACTGCCTCCTCCTCGGCCGGCACCCGCTTTTCCACATCCTTTTTTTTTTTTTTTTTTTTTATTTATTCATTACTCGCGTGCGACCTATGGAGATCATGGCGAGGTTATGTACAGTCCGGTTCCTGTCCGCTGTCCGCGC
>Ga0307508_10004614_pt1 | contig 13390 bp, 9 predicted proteins | sample 9_EM_MG_FD_203089 | JGI IMG/M metagenome (GOLD analysis project Ga0307508, IMG submission 203089) | Populus trichocarpa ectomycorrhiza microbial communities from riparian zone in the Pacific Northwest, United States - 9_EM | ecosystem: Host-associated > Plants > Roots > Unclassified | place... | reverse complement strand
ATCGCCGCGCAGTCGGCGGCGGACTGCTTGCCGTCGACCGTGACGGCGCCGTAGCCGCCGAGCTTCTTGAGGTATCCCTCGACCTGCTTCTGGTACTTGCCCGTCGAACAGCCGGCGGCCGCCGCCCTCGTGACCACCACGGTGGTCGCGACCTTCGTGACCGGCGTTCGAACCGCGGCGCCGGCACCGGCCGGCGTCAATGCCAGGGCGCCGAGACCCCCACCCACCAGGGTCGCCAAGGCGACCCCGGCGAGGCGGGCGGTGACCCGTTTGGATCCCAAATCGTCCTCCCCAGGAGATGTGTCCGCACATCGAAGCACAGCCACCCTGCCGGCCGCCGCCTGGAAAGGACAGTGGCGCGAAACCGGTATCCATATCGGTCCGCGCCACGTCGACTTGAGGACAATTTCGCCTGGTCAAACCACCTTTATTCGACAGATCTACGATCAAGAATAGCTAAAGCGACAAATCTAGAAGATCACTGCGGGGTGGCGAAATCCTGCACCCAATACGTCGTCCGATCGCCGGCGATCGCGAGGCCGAGACCCATCTGGTCGAGCCTGCAGTCCAGGATGTTGTGCCGGTGCTCCGGGCTGTGCATCCAGCCGTCGACGACCCCGTAGGGGCTGTCCACCCCGCGCGCGATGTTCTCGCCGTAGCGCCGCCACTGGTAACCCGCCTCGGTCACCCGGTCGCCCGCGCCGTCGCCGTTGCGGGACTCGTGCGCGAAGTAGTCGTGCCGCGCCATGTCGGTCGCATGGCCGTTGGCGGCAAAGATCAGCCGACGGTCCAGCGACAGGTCGCCGCACCCGGCACGGCGGCGGTTCAGGTTCACCAAGGTCAAGACCTGCTGCTGTACGGGGGCCGACGGGCTCGACGACACGTCGCCCGCGGTCACGTTCTCCCGGGAGGCCGCGATGACGCTCCCGGAGGCAGGCTGCTGGGCGATGCCGAACCCGGGCCCGCCGAGCGCGGGCCGGCGGTCCGGGCGGTCCGCCGGCGCCGGCCTGGGACGAGCCGGCCGGGCAGCGACGTGGTGCTGCGCCACGGCTTGGTGCTGCGCCGCGGCGGCCGGCCCGTCCTGGTCCGCGCCGCCGCCGTCCGCCCCTGAGCCATCGGAGCCGTCGGAGCCGTCGGAGCCATCCGAGCCATCCGAGCCGTCCGAGGAGTCCGAGCCACGCAGAGCGTCGGAATTATTCGAAGCATTCGGATTCTCCGCGGAGTCCGATCCGCCGTCGGCGTCCCACCCGCCGCCCGGGTCCGACCCGTTCCCCGAACCCGAACCCGAACCCGCCGAGTCCGATCCGGAGTCGTTCCCCGAGTCGCCGAAGTGCGGCAGCCCCGGCAGATCGGGCAAGCTCAACCCGGGCACGTCCGGGAACCCGGGCGCCTCCTGCGCCCCCGCCGCCGTCGCCGCGACGCCACCCACGAGCACCAGCGCCGACGCCGTCACGCAGACCACCACCAGAGGTTTCCGCATACCCCGTAACCCCCATCGATCATGGGCGCCCGACCACTCCGGGCCGCCTTCGCCAGAGGTCAACGTCACAAACCGGCCACGGCAACTTCGCGGCCGCGCGAGGATCACCCGCCGGCACGGCGGGCGTCACTGCCATCCGGGGTACGAGCAGGGACGATGTACCGCGGGTGCGGATCATGGACGTCGCACACCCGCACAGACAAATCGGACAGTTCATTCCTTCGGGGTAAGCCGGCGAGCCCGTCTTGCCGACCGGCCGGACGGTCCCGCGGGCACCCCGCCGTGGCTACGTTTTCGCGGTGCGCAACCGATACCTGGACCTGCTCCGTGCCGCCGCGATCGTCCGGGTGATCGTCTACCACCTGTTCGGCTGGCCGTGGCTGTCCATCGTGCTCCCGGCGATGGGCATCATGTTCGCCCTGGCGGGCTCGCTCACCGCCGCCTCCCTTCAGAAGCGGGCCGCCCGCAAGGTGGTCACCTCCAGGCTGCGCCGCCTGCTGCCGCCGCTGTGGCTGCTCGGCCTGATCGCCGTGCCGCTCATGCTGGTCGCCGGCTGGGCCCAGGAGGGCGGCGACCACCCGTTCAGCGTCGCCCGCCTCTTCTTCTGGGTGCTGCCGTTGGGCGACCCGCCCGGCAGCGACAAGGGCATCGACGCCTGGGAGCCGCTCTGGTACATCCGGACCTACGTCTGGTTCATCCTGCTCTCCCCCGGGCTGTACCTGCTCTACCGCAAGGTCGGCTGGCTGGCCGTGGCCGCGCCGATCCTGCTGATGGTGGTGCTGGACAAGACCGGCTTCTCGCTGCCCGACGTCGCCGACAACGAGATGTGGGACTTCGCCACGTACGGGGCCTGCTGGATCGCCGGCTTCGCGCACCACGACGGCCGCCTCTCCCGGGCGCGTCCGGGCGTGATCATCGCCCTGGCTGTGGCGCTCGGCGGGGCGGCGATCTACTGGCTGACCGGACACCAGGGCCCCGACGCCTGGGACCTCAACGACGTCTCCGAGTCGCAGGCGCTGTGGTCGATCGCCGTGGTGCTGGTCGTGCTGCGCTGGCAGCCGCCGATGGCCTGGCTCGACCGGATCCGCCCGCTGGACAAGGCGGTCACCCTGCTCAACGCGCGGGCCGTGACCGTGTACCTGTGGCACAACATCGCGATCGCGGCGATCTGGCCGCTGCTGACCTTCGTCGCCCCCGACGGCGTCGGCCACCACTTGGACGGCGTGGTCGACCTGACCGCGACGTTCGCGCTCACGGCCGTCGCGGTCGTGCTCTTCGGCTGGGTCGAGGACGTCGCCGCCCGCCGCCGCCCCCGGCTGTGGCCGACCGCCGGCCCGGCGCTGCGTCCGGTCGCCGTGCCCGCCGAGGAGCGCACGGCGGCGCTGGTCGGCGCGAATCCGATCGGCGGCGGGGTGGGCGGCGCCGCCCCGGCCCCGCAGGAGCCCGCGCTCTTCATGGGGCCGCCCGGCATGGACGAGCCCGGCTTCCTGGAGGAGGCCGGCCTCGGCGAGCCCGGTTTCCTGGAGGAGGCCGGCCCAGGCGAGCCCGGCTTCCTGGAGGAGGCCGGCCCCGGCGAGCCCGGCTTGCTGGAGGAGGCCGGGGGGCCGCCGAGGATGCGGCGGCCCGTGCCGTGGGCCGCCGACCTGCCCGTGGTGGCCGGGCCGCTGGCGATCGGCGGCGGGCGACACGCGGCCGGCGAGGGGGTGGAGCCGCCCTACTGCGCCCCGCTCGACCTGGGCCTGCCGGTCGCCGGGCGGCGGGCCGAGCCTGTCGATCACGGCCCGCACGCGGAGCCCGGCTACGGCGGGGACGGCGAGGCGCCGCTGGAGGGGGAGATCGTCACGGACGGGCCGCCGGACTTGCCGTGGCAGCACGGGGACGGGACGCGGCCGGACCTGCCCCGGCCGCACGAGGACGGTTCGCCCGACTGGTTCCGGCAGCGGCGCGGCGGCACGGTCGGCCAGCAGGAGCCGATGCCGTGACGCTCGCGGCCGACGCCTGCCGACGGGCCGCGGGCGGTCTGGTGCGGTTGGGAACGGCGAGAGCGCGTACGGGAAAGGTCTTTGATCTTCGGTTGTGCGAACAAACCTCGGATTTTAGGCATGAACTCTCGCTAACCTGAGCGAATGCGGCAGTACGGACAGGTGGCGGCGCCCGAGGAGGCCTTGACCTCGCTCGTGTTCCGGGCCGCGACACTGCTGTGCGCCGTGCCCCTGAGCGAGGTCGTCGAGACCATGCGGCCGCTGCCGACCCGGCCGCTGGCCGGGACGCCGGCGTTCGTGCGCGGCGTCAGCGTGGTGCGCGGCGTGCCGACCCCGGTGATCGACATCGGCCGCCTGCTGACGGGGACCCGGACCGAGATCGAGCGGTACGTGACCGTGCGCACCGAACACGGAGCGGTCGCCCTGGCCACCGGGGCGGTGCTGGGCGTGCGGGCGACCGAGGCGGGACCGGCGCAGGGGCATCCGGCCCTGCTCGGCGGCGTGTCCCGGCTGATCGTGGGCGTCGGCATGCTCGGCGCGGAGCCGCTGTTGCTGCTGCAGAGCATGCGCGCGATCGACGACGACGTGTGGGAAAAAGTGGCCGCCTCGGGCGCGCCGTCGTGACCGCCGCGCGGTTCCGCGAGCTGCTCGCCCGCTGGCTGGGCTGGAGCTTCGACGACAAGGACGCCGCCCAGCTCGACCAGGTGATGCGGGACCGGGCCGCCGCGCACGCACTGAGCCCGGCGGCCTACCTGGACCGGCTCGACGCCGGCCCGTGGCCGGCCGAGATCCACGAGCTGACCGAGTGCCTGAGCATCACCGAGACGTACTTCTTCCGGCACGGCGAACAGCTCCGGGCGCTGCGCGAGGTGGCCCTGCCGGAGCGGCTGCGGGCCCAGGAGGCGCCGCGGACGCTGCGGTTGCTCTCGGTCGGCTGCTCGTCCGGTGAGGAGGCGTACACGCTGGCCATGCTCGCTCGGGAGGCCCGGCCGGACCCGGGCTGGATCATCTCGGTGGTCGGCCTGGACGCCAACCCGGCGATGTTGCGGCGGGCCGCCGGCGGCCGGTACTCGAGCTGGTCGCTGCGGGACGCGCCGGACGGGTTGCGGCGCCGCTGGTTCCGGCCTGACGGCGACGCCTACCGGGTCACGGCCGAGATCCGGTCGCTGGTGCGGTTCCGGCAGCACAACGTGGCCGGCGACGACGAACAACTGTGGCTCCCGCAGTACGACGTGATCTTCTGCCGGAACCTGCTGATGTATCTCACCGCGCCCGCGGCGGCGGCGCTGGTGCGGCGGATGACCGCGGCGCTGCTGCAGGGCGGCTACCTCTTCCTGGGACACACCGACTCGCTCGGCAAGGACCCGGCGGGCCTGGAGGCCCGGCACAGCCATCACGCGTTCTACTACCGGCGGATCGCCGACCCGGCGCCGGCACGCCCGTCCGCCGGCCTCGCCGGCGTGGCACGGGCGCGCGCGGGGCCGGCCGCCCCGGTCGCCGAGCACCGCACGTACAGCGGCGTCGTCGCGCTGCTGCACGCTGAGCGTTACGCGGAGGCGCTGGAGCTGTTCACCGCAAGTCAGCCGGGGCGGCCTCGGCGGTGCGACGGGCTGCTGCACGGCGTGCTGCTGGCGCAGACCGGCCGGCTCGGCGAGGCCGCCGCCGTCGCCCGCCGGCTGATCGAGGCCGACGGGCTGTACGCCGACGCACACCAGCTGCTCGGCCTCTGTCTCGAGGACGAGCACGCCGTCGACGACGCGGTCCGGCAGTACCGGCTGGCCGCGTACCTGGACGCGGGTTTCGCGGCGCCCCGGCTGCGGCTCGGCCAGCTGGCCCGCCGCCGCGGCGACGACCGGGCCGCCGCATTCGAGTTGGAGCTCGCGCTCGACCTGCTGGCCCGCGAGGACGAGGACCGGATCACGCTGTTCGGCGGCGGCTTCGGGCGGATCGCGCTCACCGCGTTCTGCCGCTCGGAGCTCGACTCGTGCGGGGCCCAGCGATGAGAGCGGCGCCGGAGGTGAGCGTGGCCCGGCGCATCGAGCTGCTGCGTACCGATTTCGACGGGTCGTTCGCCGAGCCCGCCCGCCGGCATGCCGCCGAGCACGTCGAGTTGCTCGCCGTGCGGGCCGGCGGCCGCCCGTACGCCCTGCGCCTGTCGCAGACCGCCGGCCTGCACCCGGACCGGCCCGTCACGCCGCTGCCGAGCCCGCTGGCGGCGCTGCTCGGGCTTGCCGGGTTCGCCGGAACCGTGGTGCCGGTCTTCGACCTCGCCGCGCTGCTCGGGCACCCGATCGCCGCCCGGCCGCGCTGGTTGGTGGTGGCCGCCGGCACGCCGCCGCTGGCCTTCGCGTTCCACGACCTGGACGGCCATGTGCGGGTCACGGCAAGCGCCATCGTCGACGAGCCGGACGGCGGCCCGGGCGGCGGGGGCCTGCGCGGGTTGGTCGGGCTGCCCGGCGGCGCCCGGCCGATCGTCGACGTGCCGGCGGCCCGGTCCGTCGTGCACGCCCTGGCCGGACACCAGCACACTCGCGAGGAAGAGGACCGACGATGATGGCCGGACGTACCTTCGGCAACAAGCTGGCGCTCGCCTTCGGCCTGACGCTCGGGCTGACCGTGCTGATCGCGGCCACCTCGGTCGCCGCCCTCGGCTTCGTGGTGCACAGCAACAACCTGGTCATCGCGTCGGCCACCGACGACCTGGTCGGCGCGCAGCGGCTGAGCACGCTCATGGAGAGCCGGATGAGCGACTTCCGGGCTTTCATGATCAACAAGCAGCAGAACTTCCTGGACCAGAGCGAGGCGTCCCGGGCGGCGTTCGTGGCGCAGATCGCCAAGCTGCGGTCCACCCTCGTCGACCGCCGCTCCCGCGCCCTGCTCGACCAGGTCAGCGCCGCGGAGGCGCAGCACTACGCGCTGCTCGCCCCGGTGATCGAGAAACGCAAGACGTTCACCGACCGGAACCTGATCTCGACGGTCGGCAGCCCGGCCGTGGGCACCGCGCGGCAGGCCGTGCAGGACGGCGTCGCGGCCCTGGTCAAGCAGGTCGGCGCCGCCGTCGAGGCGGCGCGCAACCGCTCGGCGGCGCGTGCCGTCCAGGCGGTCGTCGTGATCATCGGGCTGGGCTCGGCCGCGGTGGCGTGCGGCGCCTGGACCGCCTGGCGCCTCACCCGGGACCTGCGCCGCGAGGTCGGCACCGCGGTCGGGCACATCCAGAGCTCGTCGGCGCAGCTCGAATCGGCCGCCGCCCAGCAGGCCGCCGGCGGACGCGACCAGTCCGGCGCGATGAGCGAGATCACCACGACGATCAGCGAGCTGTTGATCACCTCGCGACAGATCGCGGAGAGCGCGCAGCGGGTCTCGCAGATCGCCGAGGACACCGCCGAGGCGGCCCGCTCCGGCGACGCCACGATCGAGCAGACCCGGGCGTCGATCGCCGCGATCCGCACCCAGGTCGACCAGATCGTGCAGCACATGCTCGCCCTCGGCGAGAAGTCGCAGCAGATCGGCGGGGTCGCCGACCTGGTGTCGGAGCTGGCCGAGCAGACCAACATCCTGGCCATCAACGCGACCATCGAGGCCAGCGGCGCGGGCGAGTGGGGACGCCGGTTCGCGGTCGTGGCCGAGGAGATCCGCAAGCTGGCCGACCGGACGGCCGGGTCGGCCAAGGAGATCCGGACGCTCATCGAGGACGTACGCGGCGCGGTGAACACCACCGTGATGGCCACCGAGATCGGCGCCAAGGCCGTCGACGCCGGGTCGCGGCAGTTCGACGACGCCACCGACTCGTTCCGCCGGATCGGCCAACTGGTGGCCACCACCAACGACGCCACCCGGGAGATCGAGCTCTCCACCAAGCAGCAGACCAGCGCGGTGGAACAGGTCAACGTGGCCGCCTCCGACACCGCGCGGGTCAGCCGGGAGACGGAGGCGAGCGCCGTGCAGACCAAGCAGACCGCCGCGCATCTCAGCAACCTCTCCGGCGAGCTGCTCGAACTTGTCGGTACCGGACGGCGCTGATGGCCGAGAACCGCGACCCGCTGCGCTACTTCCGCGTGGAGGCTCGCGAGCTGATCGACCAGATCAGCGCCACCGTGCTCGACCTGGACCAGCGGCCCGGCCCGGAGCTGGTCAACCGGCTGCTGCGGTTCGCGCACACTCTCAAGGGCGCGGCGCGGGTCGTCCGGCAGCAGGAGATCGCCGACCGGGCGCACGCGTTCGAGGAGGTGCTGATCCCGCACCGGACCGGCGACGCGGAGCTGCCCGCCGACCAGATGCGCGAGCTGCTGCGGCTCAACGACGAGATCGCCGGCTTCGTGTCGGCGCTGGAGCCGGGACCCGCGCCGGCCGGCCGGCGGCCCGGTCCGGAGCCTGCGGCAGCCTCGGAACCGCCCCCGGACGAGCCGGCGCCGCGGGCCGCCACCGCCGACCTGGACGACCTGCTCGACGCGATCGGCGAGGCGAGCGCCCGGATCGCGCCGCTGCGCGAGGGCGGCCGCCGGATGGGCCGGCTACACCGCTCGGCCGAGGCGCTCGCGGACCAGCTGCGGGTCGGCCGGATCTCGCTGTCCGACGCGGCCGGCCGCGCCCAGGCGCAGCGCCTCGCCGCTGAGCTGGGCGCGCTCGGCCTACGGTTCGCCGACGCGGTCGACCAGGTCGAGCGGGAGCTCGACGAGATCCGCGGCCGGGCCGAGGGGCTGCGGCTGGTCGCCGCGGGCACGATCTTCACGACCCTGCACCGCGCGGTGCGCGACGCCGCCGACGCCGAGGGCAAGCGGGTACGCTTCGTCAGCCGCGGCGCCGAGATCCGGATGGGCCCGCACCTGCTCAACCAGGTCAACGGCGCCTTCCTGCACGTGGTCCGCAACGCGGTCGTGCACGGCATCGAGCCTGAGCCGCAGCGGCGGGCCGCCGGCAAGCCGACCGAGGGCACGGTCACCGTCCAGGTCGAGCGGCGTGGCCGGTGGGCGGTCTTCCGGTGCACCGACGACGGGCGGGGCTTCGACCTGGCCGCGCTGCGCCACACCGCCGAGTCGCGCGGCCTGCTCGCGCCGGGCGGCCCCACCCCGGACGCGCAGCAGCTGGTCGACCTGGTCCTGCACGGCGGGATCAGCACCTCGGCCAAGGTCACCGAGGTAGCCGGACGGGGCATCGGCATGGACGTGGCCCGCGACATCGCCGCCCAGCTGCACGGCGAGGTGTCGGTGCGGACCCGGCCGGGCGCCGGCACCACCGTGGAGCTCGTCGTCCCGCTCACCCTGCTGAGCATGAACGGCCTCGTCGTCGAGGCCGCCGGGACCGTGGCGACGGTGCCGCTGGACGCCGTACGCCGCTGCGTGCGCCTGTCCACCGACGAGGCGAACGTGGCCGCCGCCGCCGGCCGGCTCGCGTACGAGCGCCGGGTCGTCCCGTTCCTCCCGCTGGCCCGCGCGTTGTACGCCGGCGCGGAAGTCCCCGACTCCCCCGCCGGCGCCGGCCTGGCCGTGGTGGTGAGCGCCGACGACGACACCGTCGCGATCGGCGTGGACCGCCTGGCCGGCACCACGACGCTGGTCGCCCGCCCGCTGCCCGACCTGGCGCCGGCCGCCCCGGTGATCGGCAGCGTCGCGATCGATCTGGACGGCAATCCCCGGCTGGTCCTGGATCCGCACGGCCTGGTCGCCGAGGCCCGCCGCGGGCCGATGACGACCGGCGCCGCGCCCGCGCCGCCCGCCGTCCGGCTGCCGATCCTGGTCATCGACGACTCGCTGACCACGCGCACGCTGGAGCGCAGCATCCTGGAGTCGGCCGGCTTCGAGGTGGACGTGGCCGCCTCCGGCGAGGAGGGCCTGCAGATGGCCCGCGCCCGGCCCTACGGGCTGTTCCTCACCGACATCGACATGCCGGGCATCGACGGGTTCACCTTCGTCGCCGAGACCCGGGCCGAGCCGGGCCTCGCCGGCGTGCCGGCGATCCTGGTCAGCTCCCGGGCCTCCCCGGACGACCGGCGGCGCGGCGCCGAGGTGGGCGCGAGCGCCTATGTGGTGAAGGGCGAGTTCGACCAGGAGGAGCTGCTCGGCCAGATCCGGAGGCTGATGTCCTGATGATCCGAGTGCTGCTCGTCGAGGACTCCTCGACCATGCGCCACCACCTGCGCGAGTCGCTCGCCGCCGACCCCGAGCTGCGGGTGGTCGGCGAGGCCCTCGACGGCGCCGAGGCGGTCGAGCTGGTCAAGCGGCTGCGGCCGGACGTCGTGACGATGGACATGCGGTTGCCCACGATGAGCGGGCTGACCGCCACCGAACACATCATGGCCGAGCACCCGACACCCATCCTGGTCGTGTCGTCGGCGGACCGGCAGGAGCTGTTCAGCACGTACAACGCGCTCGCGGCCGGCGCCGTCGACGTGCTGGAGAAGCCGCGGGGCGACGCCTCGGACGCCGACTGGGGCCGGCGGCTGCGCTCCGCCGTACGCCTGGTCTCCCGGATCCGGGTGATCATGCATCCGCGGGCCCGGCTGGACGGACGCGACCGTCCGGTCGTCCCGCAGGCCGCCTCCCCGCCCGAGGTGGGCGCCTCTGCGCGGGTGGTGGCGATCGGCTCCTCCACCGGCGGGCCGGGCGCGCTGACCGACCTGCTGCGGGCGCTGCCGGCCGGCTTCGCGCCGCCGGTGCTCTGCGTCCAGCACCTCGCGACGAGCGAGCCGTTCGCGGTGGCGTTCTCCGACTGGCTGGCCGGGCAGACCGGCCGCGACGTCAGCTACGCCGTCGACGGCGTCCCGCTGCGCGCGCTGTCCGGCCGGGTCGCGCTCGCCCCGCCGGACCGGCACCTGGCGGTACGCGACGGGTGCGTGTACCTGAGCGACGCGCCGCCGCGGCACTCCTGCCGTCCGTCGGTGGACGTTCTGTTCGAGTCGGTCGCCGCTGACTGCGGACCGGACGCGATCGGCTGCCTGCTCACCGGGATGGGCCGCGACGGCGCCGACGGGTTGCTGCGGATGCGCGCCCGGGGCGCGGTCACCTTCGCCCAGGACGAGGCGAGCTGCGTCGTCTACGGCATGCCGCGGGAGGCCGCGCTGCTCGGCGCCGCCGCGTACATCCTGCCGCCCGCCCGGATCGCGGCGCACCTCGCCGCGCTGCGCCCCGGCCGCGAGGGCTCCGCCGAAGCGTGGCGGAGAACGACGTGCCACCCCGGGGACCGGCGATGACCCGCCGCGTGCTGATCGTCGACGACAGCCTCACCGTACGGATGGACCTGCACGAGGCCTTCGAGGCGGACGGCTTCCTCACGGTGCTGTGCGGCACGGCCGAACAGGCCCGCGAGGCGTTCACCGCCGAGGTCTTCGACGTGGCGGTGCTCGACGTGCAACTGCCCGACTCGGACGGCCTGGAGCTGACCACCGAACTGCGCGGGATGCTGGCGCGCGCGGGCGTAGTGATCATGCTGCTGTCCAGCGAGGACGAGGCCGTCGACCGGCTGGCGGGCCTGCGCGCCGGCGCCGACGAGTACGTCGGCAAGCCGTACGACGCCGGGTACGTGGTGGCCCGCAGCCGGCAGTTGCTCGGCGACGACCCGCGCCCCTGCGCCGAACGCACCACGATCCTGGTCGTCGACGACAGCATGACCTTCCGCGAGCAGCTGCGCGACCTGCTCGAGGGCGAGGGGTACGCGGTGCTGACGGCCCCGTCCGGCGAGGAGGGCCTGCGGATGGCGGCCGACCGCAGGCCGCAGGCGGTGATCGTCGACGGGGTGATGCCCGGCATCGACGGCGCCACGGTGATCCGCCGGATCCGGCTCGATCCGGCGCTGCGCGACATCCCGTGCATCCTCATGACCGCGTCCGACGACTACGCCACCGAGCTGCAGATGCTCGACGCGGGCGCGGACGCCTTCGTACGCAAGCAGCAGAACCTGGCGATCGTGCCGGCCAAGCTCAACGCGGTGCTGCGGCAGAGCGCGGAGCAGCTGCCGATCAAGACCACCGGCGGCCTGCACGGCCCCAGCAAGGTCCTCGCGCTGACGACCGGCCGGCTGGCCGACCTCGCCGCGGCGCTGCGCGACGACGGGTACGACGTGATCGCGGTCTCCGCCCTCGACGACGCCCTCGACCTGCTCGCCGCGCAGCCGGTCGACTGCATCGTGCTGGGTCTCGGCCTCGAGGGCGACCTGGGGCGCGACGCCTGCCGCCGGATCAAGGCGGTCCCGGTGATCGGCGACACGCCGGTGGTGATGACCGGGCCCGGCGACGACGACATGCTCGCCTGCCTGGCGGCCGGCGCCGACGACTACGTACACGGCGGCGCCGGCGCGGAGGCACTGCGGGCACACGTACGCGCGCAGATCCGCCGCAAGCAGTCGCACGACGAGAGCCGGCGGATCCGCGAGGAGCTGATGCGCCGCGAGCTGGACGCCACCGAGGAGCGGGCGGCCCGGCAGCTGGCCGAGACCCGGGCCGCCCTGGTGGAGGAGCTGGAGTGGCGCAACCGGGAGCTCGAGGCGTTCTCCGGCTCGGTGTCGCACGACCTGCGCGGGCCGCTGCAGGTGATCAGCAGCTTCGCCGAGCACATGCTCGAGGACGAACAGGACCCGCTCAGCGCGGAGGCGCGCCGGCGGCTGACCCGGATCCAGGCCGCGGCCGCCCGGATGGCCGACCTGGTCGAGTCGCTGCTGATCCTGGCCCGGGCCAGCCGCGGCCAGCTGCGGCGGGTCCCGTTCGACATGTCCGCCGTCGCCCGGCAGGTGATCGCCGAGCTGGAGGCCCGCGACCCCGACCGCAGCATCGGCTTCACCGTGCACGAGGGCATGGCCGCCGACGGCGACGAGGGCCTGGTCCGGGTCATCCTGGAGAACCTGATCAACAACGCGGTGAAGTTCACCCGCAAGGTCGCCGACCCGGTAATCGAAATCGGCCGGGCGCCCGAGGGCTTCTTCGTCCGGGACAACGGCGCCGGTTTCCCGTCCGGTAAGGCGGGCGAGTTGTTCCGGCCGTTCGCCCGGCTGCACAGCGCCGACGACTTCCCCGGCACCGGGATCGGGCTCACCACGGTGCACCGCGCGGTGGAGCGGCACGGCGGACAGATCTGGGCCGCGGGCGAGGACGGCCGCGGCGCGACGTTCTGGTTCACCCTCCCGAGCGCGCCGAAGGTCGCCGACGAGCGCCGCGCCCAGGCGCGCAGGCAGGGCTGACACGACGATTTCCCGGCGCCATTCCGGCGTCGCCGGACTGCCGACCGGCGCGCAATGCCGCACGCACGGCGAGGACCTCGTCCACCATCCGCTGCAGCTACGCCGCCCCGACATCAGCACAGCGCTCTGCGTCGACCCCGACCAGTCCAGCAGGACCCGCATCGCCATCCTCGAGGAATACGCCGACACCGACACCGTCTTCCTCGCCGGCCACCTGCCGAACCCCGGCTACCTACACCGCGACGCCACCGCGTTCCGCCTCGGACCCACACCCCGGTGACAGTTCGACCGCCCGATGGTCGCGGCCCGAAATCTCCACCCGACACCGTCAACCCACCTGCTCAACCGACAGGTGCTGTGGCGTCTAGAGGGTCTATTCCAAGGGATGGCCCGCGCTCGAGAGGCTGACGTCCGGGCCTGAGCCGCCGCGTGCCGGCGACCGTCCGCTCCGCAAGGCGCTCCACGGACTCGTAATGAATCTGCCGCCCTGCCCGGGAAACAGTCTTCGCTGGGGCCCCACAACCAGACAGGTGTGGGCACATCCCGCCAGTTGTGAAGAAAAATCGACCTACTGTCCTCCCTGCATTGTCACTCTGCGTGCATTCATGCGAACCTGTGAGTTACCGAACAGTGTGGTTGCTGTGTCCAGAGGCCTCTCAGAGCTGACCGGTCGGCCCCGTTGAGTGGCGAGTCAGCGCTGGATGTCGCGGGCACGGCCGCCTGCTGGGCGTACGGGTCGGGCGGGATCGAGGTGATCCCGCCC
>Ga0307508_10004613_pt1 | contig 13393 bp, 12 predicted proteins | sample 9_EM_MG_FD_203089 | JGI IMG/M metagenome (GOLD analysis project Ga0307508, IMG submission 203089) | Populus trichocarpa ectomycorrhiza microbial communities from riparian zone in the Pacific Northwest, United States - 9_EM | ecosystem: Host-associated > Plants > Roots > Unclassified | place... | reverse complement strand
TTCCTGTAAGGCTGAAATTGTCGTTGCTTGGCCTCGCGCGCAGTTCAGCAGCTGCACGGACCCAACGGATGCAGGGAGGGCCATTTATTCGGCCACTTCCGCCATGGGGGCGTCTCCCGTTGTTGCACTTCTGCCAAAAGTTCGGAGCTTAATACGCTCAGGGCAATTTGGGTCGTTTGCTTTGTGGGGTGCGTTGCAGTTCACACAACGGATCGGAGGGTGAGTGCAGATTGGGCCTTTCTTGCAGGGAGGAATGGTACAGGGGTGATCCCGTGTATTGTGGGGGCCGGCGCAAACGGCACAGTAGGCGTCGTTTCGGCAGAGGGCAGCAGGGTGTCCATAGGTCTGGCAGTTGTGGCATTGTGTGCTCCGTCCATAGGGAATGTAATCGTCCAACTGGCACTCCCGGTTGCACACAATAAGGTTTTGACGGCCAATTGCGTTCTTCTTGACATTTCCCATCAGCGTCATCACAATCGTAGAAGCTGCCTTATGCTCATGACGTTTCGCGGGTGTCAGCCAGCGTGGCGTCTGCCCCTGTACGAGTTGTGGATAGTTGGCTTCGATACTGGCTGAGATTTCGGGTATTGAGAGGTGCATCGGGACTCCATGCAGCAGAAACTGGTTAAATCGCTTGCCGATTTCAACTTTTTCGCATTTTCCGAAGTAAGATAGGGTGTGCTTGATGATTGTAATATAGTCTTCGTAGACTATATTGTTGTGGTTATTGCCTGTGGTAAAAATGATCGCGCCGTGTATGGTGACGCGGGCACGAATAAAGGGTGGTGCAAAGACGTCCTTATTATTAGAAAAGGCTGAGTTGATCCGGCGGAGTGCTGTGTCTGCCTGGATCTGCCGCTCAGCGTATGTCTGCGTGGACGGAATGTTTGTGCCGTCGGTGCCCTCGTTTTCGAAGAAGCACGTCACTTCACGTTCAGCTTGTGGATATTTTGTCGGGATAAGTTTAGGTGTTGCGCTTTTTGTTTTCGGCTTCAGGGGTACGGTTTCCCATCTGCGAGTATTGGTCAATGGTGCTTCTGGGGTGTTTTCCGGGGTGGTAGCAGTGGCGGTTCCGGCTACCTCTGCTTCAGCGTTTCTCTTTGTAAGTTTCAGCTTGAGGACCTTCTTGGCTGGAACCGTCGCCAGCTTCTTCGTCGAAGCCTGGGCAGATGGTTGCCAGGCGAGGAGCTGTTGCTGTAGTTGTGAGACTCGGGCATTCAGTGAAAGGATCTGTCCCTCCAACTGGTTGTTGGTCTTCTTGAGAGTTGCGACCGCATCGTCCACGGACTTCTTGGTGTCAGCAGTGATACGGGTGTAGAGGCTTTCCATGGCCGCTCCCGTTATCATCTGAAGGTCGGCGCGTAGGGCTGCATGCTCTGCCGAGAGAGGTGGTGGCAACTGGGGTTCAAGATGGCTTGGGTTGTCGCTGGTATCGTCGAGAGCCTGGGTCTCGGTCATGTACTGGGTGTGTTGGAAATACATTTCGCTGGTATCTTCACGGTCTGATTCAGGGTCGCTCTCCTCGCGGGTGCGTTTGATCGGCAGATGAGGTTGGGTCTCAAATGGCATGGGGCTGGATCTGTACAGCGTTATCTCTGCTCTTTGAGAGTGTATCTGGGACTGGATCGCTCTCCTCACGGGGAGGCTTTGGCTGAGACGCAGAGCGTCACTACCAGCAAGCTTTTTAAAACAAGAGGAAGGTCCGGAGTTATCTTCAGAGGTGGTGACCAAGGTGGTGATGGGTGGGTACGCGGTCCGCGATCACTGAGGGAGGGTCGGTATGGTGGGGGTCGAAAACGGAACTCGAGCAAATCGGCTTTCCAGCTAATGAGACAGTAGGCCGAGACGCAGGGAACGTTTCAAGAAGGTTTTTATCGAAATCGGTGGTGGGAGAGAAGAGTTCTGTTCGAAAACGTTGGGGGGGGTCGGAGGAGAATAGATTGCGTGGAGAAGAATCTCCAGACTAGCTACCGCGCCCTTCGTTTATACTTTTCCTTCCCTCTGTGGAATCACAGCTTGCCCGCAAGACTGACACAGTTCCACCATCATGACTCAATCGTCGCGCCCAAGAAAACACATGATCGCACTCGGCCGCCGCGTGGCCACCACTCTACTCGCGGCAACAGGAGAAAGAACACACAAGCAAGAACAGTACAGAAAGAGAAGAAGGTCGCGCAAGCATAATCTAAGGGAAACAACATATGTAAGAAGACAGGAGAAGGACGTGCAAGCACTATCAACAGGAAACGGCAAAGACGAGAAGGACGCGTAGGCAACATAGAGGAAACAAAGGAGAGAGGTCTAGATCCGATAGCGGTCAGGGAATATCGCTTCCGGCGCGATATGGGGGAGATCGGTCGAGGCTCCAAAGCGCGGAGGATGACTGTGGCTGCGGCAGCGGTGACGAGGGCCAGCCACAGGGCGACAAGGGTGATGGCGGCCCCGGCCGTGGCGCTTACAAGCCTGCCACATGAGATTCGTGGCAGTATGTTGAGGGGTCGCGAGAAACATGTCCATTCTAAAGAGGGGAGCACCGGACACTTATACAATTGTCCGTGTGATTGTGCTAGTGTGTGACTATCTATCTACCGAAGTCCTTAGGGCAGCCATCTACTAAGTCCCACAAACTCTAGAAGCAATGCTAGCGGCCATGCTAGCCACTCTTGGCGTGGTGTCCACGACGCCCGGAATCGTCCTCCTACAACCTCTTCCCTCTCAATAAAACAAGCGCCGCCCCTAAACAAAAAAAACAAAAAAAAACAAACAACAAAAAAAACAAAACAACAAAAACAAAAAAAAAACATTGACAAACCCAGCTTATAACAATAACCCCGAACGTAACAATGTGCACTCCAACGCAACCGAAAACAGCAAAATATACCTGGCCCTCCACACATCGCCTACACCTCCTGTCACTCCCATTCCATTTACTGGTAGACTCGTAGGCCATTCGCAGCGTGGTATTCACCCAGCAGCTCGGTGCTGCTGCCTCTCAGGTTCGCCAGCGGTTCCCACGTAGGGTCAGCGTAGCCGACCCATTTGACCAGGTATTCAAGATCTCGAACTGTGGTGCCTCTGTGCTCGCAGATCGACTCAAGCTCGTACTCAATGGTAGCGGTGGAGCGTAGTGGTGGTGGAGGTGCGTGTTCACGGGTTTTGTCGACCTTCGACAGTTTAAGGCGTGCGACGTTGAAGACCGGATGTAAGCGCCAGTGTGCTGGGATGTCGAGAACAAACGCATTCTCACCGGCAGACTTCAGGATCGTAAACGGACCGGCATACGGATGTTGAAACTTTCACGAGTTGACGTTGTCGTTGGCAGTGGAATTGACATTGGCGTAGCTGACTGGCAGCAAATGGGAGTCCAGGAATACCGAATCGCCTACACGAAACGGGTGCGGCTGGCAATGCTCGTTCGCTTCCGACACCATTGTCAGCTGGGTTTCTTCCTTTCGCTTTCGAAGCATTCATAGGATCTCGACGAGGCGTTCTGTGTATTCTGTTCCCGGTCTCGATATTGGCGTCCGTGGTCCTGGTGCCAACAGATCTAGTGGAAGTCTCGGAATGTATCCAATATCTGCTTCGAAAGGCGACATGCCTATAGCCTTATGCTTTGCTGCATTGTAGGTGAACTCCACCAGCGGCAACAAACGGCTCCACTGCTCAGGAGATTTGAGTTGCGCTATATATGCCTTCAAAAACGTTTCCAGAGTGGCATTTGCCTTTTCCGCCTGGCCGTCCGATTGCGGATGGTATGCCATAGACATCCGAAGCCTGATTCCAAGTTGTGAACACAACGATTGCCAGAAGCCGGAGGTAAACTGGGTATCCCGGTCGGACACAATCGATACAGGCAGCCCCTGCGACGGTACATAATCGTTGATGAATGCTGTCGCAAACTTCTCTGCGGTGAGATCGGCTTCTTCAACAGGAATCCACCGTGCTCGCTTCATTAGGGGATCGATAATTGTCGCTACTGCATCGTGGCTGGCTTCCGATGTTGGCAACTTGGTGACAAAATCAATGTTTACTCATTCGGCCCGTTCGAGTGGAATCCGTAGCGGCTGTAGAAGTCCATACGGCCTGGCATTCTTGTGTTTGATTAGGTGGCATACGTCACATCCGGCAATCCATTCTGCGATTGAATCTGTCAACTTTGGCCAGTAGTACCATGAACCGACCGCTGCTGCTGTTTTTGCGATACCGCTATGTCCGCCGCCCAGAATAGCATCGTGTGCTTCCCGAACAACGTCTGCTCTCATGGACTTTGGAATACACAGCTTTCCGCCTGACGGCTTATGGAACAGAAGGCCTTCTTCGAGTGTGTATGACTTTGCTCGTTCTTGAATACGACGAGCCTGTTTCGAGCTTGCCTTTTTCTTCTCCTTTTCGTCAGTATTGCTCAGATATTGTAGAACGGGGCCAAAAATCGCGTCTTCTACGTAGCCATTTTGCACATCGTTTAGCCACTCGGTTGAGGCTGATACACGCATCTCGACGATGTTGAGGTGCTGCAGATCGGCTTTTGGCTGCTCGACTTCTGACTGCCCTCCCTGAGTGTAGGCAATCCGGCTGAGCGCATCTGCCACCACGTTTGCCACTCCAGTAAAGTACTTTACCTTGTAATTGTGCTGTTGGAGCCTGTCAAGGCGACACCACTGACGGCTTGTCTGTTTATTCTGTGCCAGAATATGTTGCAACGGCGCGTGATCCATATAAATGGTGGTGCATTTTCGACTGTGGACGTAGCAGGCCCAATGTTCCAAGTTTGCGCTAATCGCAAGAAGTTCACGGTCATATGCTGGATATCTCGACTCAACTTTGTGAAGCTTCCTTGAGAAATATCGCAGTGGCCGCTCTACCAATCTTCCTTCAAACAGCTGTTTTTGAGCCAAAACACCTCCAATAGCCGTGTCCGAGGCATCGGTTCGTAGGATGAAATCACCTTCCGGATCCAGCGTTGCCAGGACCGGTGCAGATATCAGTGCCTGCTTGAGGTCTCCGAACTGCTCTCCGTGTCGACTGGTCCACATGTAGTCGTTCCTGAGCTTTGCGGCGAGGTCATATAGCAGATGGGCCCGGTGCGCGAATTTCGGAACGAATTTCCTATAGTAACCCGCTAAACCGAGGAAACTGCGAAGTTCCGTAGGCATTCTGGGTGTTGGCCAATCCTGTACTGCTCTGACCTTCATCTCTTCGCTGTGAATACCGTGTTTATTCACTCTGAAACCGACGAACGACGTTTCCAGAGTACCAAACACTCATTTGGCCTCACTCAGACACAAACGTGCGTTCCGTAATGCTTGCAGCACACCTTCTACATGCGCCTTATGTTCTGCTAGCGTTCCTGAATAGATGAGCACGTCGTCGAGGTATACGATTGCGTATCGGCGGTGTGGATGTAATATCTTGTGCATCATACGCATGAAAGCGGCTGGCGCATTTGCAAGTCCAAACGGAATAACCTTATACTTATAGAATCCGTCCGGCGCTATGAATGCGGTCTTGTGGCAGTCGTCTGAATGCACCCGTACCTGGTGGTATCCGCTAGCCAAGTGCAGTTTGGTGAAAACCCGTGCTCCGTGAAGCTTATCCAGCAAATCCTCAATGTACGGCAAAGGGTACCGGTTTTTAGCCGTTATTGCATTCAATCCACGGTAATCAACACACATTCCGAGCCTGGCGTCAGGCTTTTTCACAAAGATTATCGGTGCTGCATAACGTGAATGTGAGTCCGTTACCCACCCGTTTGCAGGCAACTTCTTAATCTGTACCTCGAATTCCTTCCTCTCGGACTGTGTCATTCGGTACGGCTGGCGGTGTGGAATTTTTGCTGTCGGATCGGTATGGATACGGACATCATGTTCTCCTGGTGGTGGAACGCCACGTGGTGGCTGAAAGAGATCGTCAAAGTCCTGACGGATTTGGACTCTCCACTTCCCCAGATCTGCCAAAAGGAATTCATCCTCACCGAATTCCTCGCCCATCCATCGCTCACGGATGTCCATCACAAATATCCTGTCGTCACTGGATTTTGTCATTGCCCGTCATGTCTCGTTTGCGGAAATCAAGTTGATGGATGCCGCTTGAGCTACTGCTTCCCAGTGGTTGTGAACTTCCCGGTAGCGGCCCTGGTGAGGTCGAAGTCCTTTTAAGGAAAGCCTGGGAACGAATGCCGGTCGACCGTCCGCCAGTAAAGACCAGTCCGCATCCAACAGGTGCAAGACGTTGTCAGAATCCACTAAATGGCGCGTTCTCAAGTGCCAATTTTCTCCAATAATAATGTCGTAGGCGCCCTTGAGATCAAACACAGTGTACCAACCGGTAACATCTGTGTGGTTCCCCGTGCTGCCCCGTATACGTCCATTAAGCCAGACCTGGTATCTATCCTCGGGAGGGTCTTTGGTTCTGGCCGTGACGATTGTCATATGGCCAGTGTGTCGAAAAGGTAAGCCGAGCTGCCGTGCAAAAGTGGTGTCAATATAACAGTGGGATGCACCCGGGTCCATAAGGGTGTAGGCGGAGCGAGTTTTGGAATGAGAGGTTTGGACTTTAGCGTAAAAACGTAACATATCACTTTTTTCATTAATGTTCTTCCGTATAACATTAAGGTTTGTCAAATAAAGTCTCGCCACCTCTCGTTCTCTAGTAGGAGGACGCTCTGTCACTCCTACTGACCCCCTTTTCCCTCACTCTGTGCCAACTTACTGGTCTTATCCCAATCCGATCCACCCAAATCCAACAATTCCGTCAATCCTCCATTTTCATCCGGCGTTCCCTCCTCTGGCCAACCTCCATCGAAGTACGCACCGGACCTTGCATCCGGATCGTCGACGTTGTTGACACGCTTGACCGGCACGCGCCAATTTGGTTGGTTGGTACGGTACGGTAGCTGTTGAATAGGTGGCGGTTGGTGGGATGACTGACGGTACGGTGACTGTTGCGTAGGTGGCGGCTGGTGGGGTGGATGACGCTCCTGGAGTCCATCACGCCCTCCCTCGCGTCCTCCTCGAGGCTTGAATTGCGCCGTATGGTTATCCGTGACTTGAGTGCCGCATGGGCGTACGATGTGACCGAACCCGAGGCAATGGTGACACTGTATCTTTCCATCAACAACCGCATTCAGTTCGTCATTCTCGATATTACTCAAGTCTATCGGGTCACCGTGCGCAGTGGGGGGCCCGGCTGGGGATTGGGCATGGGAGACGTTACCAGACGGCATCGACATAAACGGCAGAGTCCGTGCGGTGACGATATCCATCATGCCAGACAGCGTCATCTGCTTCTGACTATCGCCACTGAGTATATCCATAAGGCGTGCCTGCTGGGATATATCGTTTTGCGTTGCTTCCAGCAGCATGATCAGGTATTTCTCCCACAGCGGATTTTCCCTCTTAATGGTGAGCGACCCGCCCAGTATGGTGATCAGCTCCAATGCTCGCTGGTTGAACTTCAAAACCTGCGGGCGATTGAACTTCAACGCATACCATTCACGGCGGATTACCGAAATAGCCTGTTCCGGAACGTACTGGCGTTTGAAGAGGACCTTCACGGCATCCCATGTGGTATTGTAGTTGTAATCCTTTGGTGGGATAGTATCCACACCCTGCTTCTTCACGCAGTTCTCGAACCAGTGGAACACTTTGGCAGTGAGAAAACGCCAGAAGGTGTCGATCTTCTGATTGTCTTCGGACGCTTTTTGACAGACTGCTCCACCCTGTCGAACGTAGTGCTGCACGTCTTCGAGAAATTGAGCGACAACCTCCAAGTCCTGGGAACCATCAAACCTCTTTGGCTCATGCGGCTTGATTTTTTGAACGATCAGGTTTTGGCTCGGGGCCCTATCTTGTAGTTTTGCGGTTTGTTCGCTGATGGTAAAGAGGTGATCGCAGCACTGTTTCCAAACCGCCGTCTCCTCCTCTGCCTTACAAAGTCAGTGCTCCAGTGCCGCCAGATCCGCTATCTTCACAGAAGCCTCCCGGTGACTGTCGTACCACTGGGCGTAGGCATTTAGGACCGCTTCGGCTGAAACAGGTATGACTACCACGTTTTCATCGCGCGAGAGGTTCGCTTCACCAATCTACGCGAGTAGTTCGCCCGGCTCCGGCCAGAGTTCGGGGCGTTTGACATTGCTCGCTGTTTCGGCATGCCTTGTTTTGTTCGCCACGCTTTTGAAATGCTCAGCGCTTCTGCCGGATGAACGGGTTATATAGGCTGTAGCTCAGCCCGGTGAACGGGTAGTTGAGACTGCTGGTCGGCGTGTGTGTACGGTGTGTGTGTACGGCGTGTGAATATGGTGTGTGAATACGGTGTGTGAATACGACGTGTGAATGCGGCGTGTGAGTATCGCTCGCCGCGCTTTGGAAATGCTCAGCGCTTCTGCCCGATGAACGGGTTGTATAGGCAGTAGCTCAGCCCGGTGAACGGGTAGTTGAAACTGCTGGTCGGCGTGTGTGTATGGCGTGTGTGTACGGCGTATGTGAACGGCGTGTGTGTACGGCATGTGTGTACGGCGTTCGGTTTCTTCCCCCATCCGCTCGATTTGCTCAAATTCTTCTCAAATCCGCCCGATGAACGGGTTGGCGTGTGTGTACGGCGTGTGAATACGGCATGTGAGTATCGCTCGATGCACTTTGGAAATGCTCAGCGCTTCTGCCCGATGAACGGCTTATATAGGCAGTAGCTCAGCCCGGTGAACGGGTAGTTGAGACTGCTGGTCTGCGTGTGTGTTGTGTGTACGGCGTGTGTGTACGGCGTGTGTGTACGGTGTGTGTGTACGGCGTTCGGTTTCCTCCCGAATCCACTCGATTTGCTCAAATTCTTCTCAAATCCGCCCGATGAACGGGTTGGCTTGTGTGTATGGCGTGTGAATATGGTGTGTGAATACGGCGTGTGCATACGGCGTGTGAGTATCTTTTTCTTGAAGGTCAGCGCACTGTATGTGACTAGAAACAGCTTGGTGAGACGTAAGGTATGGGCCCCGAAATGCCGGCCCCTGCGCTTACCGCTCGCCGCGCACTCCCGCAACTACTTTTCACGTGAGAGTCCGTTCGCTGGGCTTTCCCGTGTCTCGTCGCTCGGTTTCCTCGTTTTCTCAATTTCCTCGTTGTCCTCTCCGGATCTTGATGTTTCTGCGCCCTCCTTCTGCTCGCCGCTCGTCACACGGTGCAATAAAGAATGCTCGCCGCTGGTCGTGCAGGGCAGGGAAAATAAAGAATGCTCGCTGCTGGTCATGCGGGGCAGAGAAAATAAAGTGTTACTACCAGTTGAGGGGTCGCGAGAAACATGTCCATTCTAAAGAGGGGAGCACCGGACACTTATACAAGTGTCCGTGTGCTAGCGCTAGTATGCGACTGTCTATCTACCGAAGCCCTTAGGGCAGCCATCTGCTAAGTTCCACAAACTCTAGAAGCAATGCTAGCGGCCATGCTAGCCACTCTAGGCGTGGTGTTCACGACGCCCAGAATCGTCCTCCTACATACGTCCCCTGTCCAGACCGAAGCTCCGGCAAGGTCATGTCGGGCAGGCGCAGCACGGCGGTGGATGGGGGTGTGGTAGATGCGTACAGCTGGGCTCCCGTGCTGCCGGGCTTGGAGTTGTTCGTTCATTCGCTGCTGTTTGGTGATGATGGCCCCCAGGTTGTTGGCCATCTGCTGGAGTTGCTGTTGGTCCGCGTCGTGGAATTCGTTCATCCGCTGGGCGAGCGTCCGGTATACGACGTGGTTGCAGCGTGCATCTCTGGTAGTAGTGTGGTGCAGCATGGTTACGATGTCGTGTAGCAAAGATATTTGTTCGTCTCGGAGGGCTGCTGGGGTAGCTGCGTGGGCCTCGTCATTGGCAGCAACCTCTCCTGGGGGTGCGATGTTCTCTTGATCCTTTTGAGGGGTCGTGATGTCGGCCAGGGGGTTCCGCGGGGCTGACGCGCTGCAGCGGAGGTGGTGGTTTTCCATGTTCACTAGGAACCGGCAGTCGGGGCACACCCGCTTTCCCTTCTGCCAGTCCGCACAGGCTTTGTGTGGGTTGAGGTGTTGGTTGCGGATTACCTCTGCTAATTCGAATGGATGGGCGTGGGGACAGCTGCAGGGCCGCTGGTTGTGCCGGCGGCGGTCATTTCCTCGTTGCGGGTAGTAGTTGTCATCTTTCATCTGGCGGTGAACGCCACAGTAATCGTCGTAGCAGGCGGTCCAGTGTAGGGAGACATGGTTGTTGGCGCGGTGCTGTCCCACAGCGGACAGTGGTGGTGAGGGAGCCAGGGGGATGTTCCAGCCGTCCGTGGTCGTGGCTTGGGTGGCGAGGTCCCAATCGTTGTTTGGTTTGGCTTGTTCGTTATCGGCGGGGGTTGTGGTGGGGAACTTGGAGGTGCAGCTGTGGGCGGCGAAGGTCCTGCCTTTGTTGGTGTCGACTGTGGCGGTGGTGAACATTTTTCGTATTTTTGGGGGGCGGGCTTCTCGGGGTAGTCCGTGTGGAACTGCTGGACGAGATCGGGAAAGTTTTCGAAATTGCGGGTGGGGTACCAGGTGCGATCGGGGTCGTGGAAACCAGTCCACTTGAATCGATACTGGATCTGGTTTCTATGGCGTCGGGAGTCGAGGATCTTTTCTACTTCCCACTCTTGCTGTTCTTAGATGACTACGGAAGGTGGTGGCAGTTGGTGATGTCCTCGGATAGGTTCGGTGCTGGCTGTGGGTTCGAGGAGGCTGATGTGGAAGACTGGGTGGATTTTAACAGTGGCCGGTAGGTTCAACTTTTAGGCGCGTGAGCCTACTTTCTCCAGGATGGTGTACGGGCCTATCTACTTGTGGTCAAGTTTGTTCGATGGTCGGGTTGTCCAGATGTGTTTTCATCGTAGCCAGACTTTGTCGCCTGGGTTCAGTACTGGGTCCGAGTGTCGTGCTTTGTTAGCTTGTTCTGCTTGAGACATTTGGGCTTCCTTAATCTCTGCTCGAAGTTCTTCATGCAACCTTCTTAATGCCTCAACATATTCCGACACTTCCGGGGTTTCATCGTTCCGGGTGCTGAGGTCTGGTAGGAAACGCGGGTGATATCCAAAGTTGCCAAAGAAGGGGGGGTTATTCTTGTGGTTCTGGTTTGTGTGTTGTTGTAGCAGAATTCGGCAATTGGCAGCAACCTCTCCCAGTCGTCCTGCTGGTAGTTGCAGTATGCCCGGAGATACTGCTTGAGAGTGGCATTGGCTCTTTCCATTTGTCCGTCCATTTGTGGGTGGAAGGCTGTGCTGAGGTTGCGTGATATCCCGAGTGCTTCCATTACTCGTTTCCAGAAGTCTGAGGTAAACAAGGATCCTCTGTCTGATACAATACTGCTTGGCAGTCCGTGAGGTCTTATAGCTTGCCAGAGGAAGTGGTCTGCTAGGTCTTCGGGGTTCACGGTGTCTTGGCAAGCGACGAAATGTCCCATCTTTGTGAGGCGATCGATTATTACCCATAACGCGTTTTTCCTGTTGCTTGTCGGTAGCGCAGTGATGAAGTCCATTGATATTGTGTCCCATGGTCGGTGTGGGAGTTTCAGTGGCTTTAGCAGTCCGAATGGGGTGTGTCGGATTGGTTTGATGCGATGGCAGGTGTCGCAATGGTCGACGTATTTGTGGACGTACTTTCGTTGACCCGGACAGTAGAAATTTCGGATAACGAGTTTCAGGGTTCTTGCCCAGCCCGGGTGTCCCGCGGCTTGCGCATCGTGGTGGTCTCGTAATATGCGAAGTCACAGCGTATTGTTGTCAGGGATCTAAATGAGACCGTCGTACATTAGCAACCCTCTGTTTTCCTCGCATAGTCCTAGCGCGATCTTCCCGTCGCGGGTGGTCCCGCTCGCCTTTTTCCTCCGGATTTCTTGGATCTCTTTATCTGCGGCCCTTAGTGTCCGGATTTCGTTCAGGAGGTCTTTGTCTATGTGAAGGCTGATGGTTTCCGTTGTATTGGCCTGGAGTACTCCAGGGGCATAGAGCGTGGCGCCGGGCATTTTGTTATCATCCTGGGCCGCCTTGAAGGCTTCTTCGGGTAGCAGTATTCGGCCTTGGTTCTGCCAATGCTTCATATCCCCTTCCCAGGGAGCGTCTCCTGACTCTCTAGAGAGGATATAAGGTTTACCAGCCAGTTTTCCGGGTCGATATTTCATCGTAAAATCGTAGTTGGCTAATCGCTCACCCCACCGGACTTGCCACAGGTTGAGGTCTTTCTTTGTCTTCCAGTATTCGAGGTTTTTGTGATCGGTAAGAATCGTGATTTTCGGCCCCATTGTCTTGCAATATGTGTCCCATTTTCGTAGTGCGTCTACGATCGCCAGTAGTTCCTTGTCGTGTATATCATAGTTCCGCTTTGGATCCTTGAGTTTTCGGGAGTAGTAGGCTACTGGGTGCAGAGTTACATTGTCGTCGGGTTGCAAGCAAATGGCTCCGATGGCATAGTCTGAGGCGTCCATCTTGATTGTGATGGGTCGCTGCAGGTCAAAGTGTTGTAGTATCGGTTCTGTCACCATTGCTGTTTTGAGCGTTTCGAAGGCCATCTGTTGTTCGTCGCCCGATTCCCAGTCTACTTCTTTCCTTGTCAGGCGGGTGAGGGGTGTTGTGATCCGGCTGTAATCCTGTATAAACCTTCGGTAGAAGTTGGGAAATCCTAAGAAGCTCTGGATTCCCTTGATATTCGTCGGTTCTTTCCATTCCTTGATCATCCGGATTTTCTCTTCGTCCATGCGCAAGCCTTGTGGAGATATCACGTATCCTAAATATTCGATCTCCTTGGTGTGGAATTCGCACTTGGAGGCCTTCAGTGTCAGTCCTGTTTCCTTGACTCGCTTCAGTATCGTTCGGACGTGTTTCCGGTGGTCTTCCAGGTTCTGCGAAAATATGAGGATATAGTCCAAATATGCCACACAGAAGATATCGAGGTATTCGCTCAGGATTTCTTTCATCCATCGTTGGAACCAGGCTGGTGCGTTGGTCAGCCCGAACGGTATGACACAGTACTCGTAAAGGCCGTATCGGGTGCTGAACTCTGTTTTCCACTCGTCCCCGGCCCTAATCCTGAGGTTGTAATAGGTGTCCCGGATGTCAAGCTTGGTGTAGATGGTGGCGCTGGATAGTTGGTCGAGGGACTCTCCGATCAGCGGTAATGGTGTTCAGGCCTCGCAGTCGTCCGTCCCATCCGTCCTGAAGCCTGCCCGGGACTGGACTATGGCCGCTAGTCCTCGCAGTCAAAGGACGGCCATCCCGTAGACATTTTTCAGTGAGGACTGGACGGACTGCCGGGCCCAGCCGGGCCCGCCTTCCCCACCCCGGTCTCCGATTGCCCCACCCTGGTCCCCTATCTCCGGTCTCGGGGCAGGTGAGTAGTTGCTTCAGTTGTATTTACGGGAGCCACGGCATATCACAATACATAGT
>Ga0307508_10004612_pt1 | contig 13394 bp, 16 predicted proteins | sample 9_EM_MG_FD_203089 | JGI IMG/M metagenome (GOLD analysis project Ga0307508, IMG submission 203089) | Populus trichocarpa ectomycorrhiza microbial communities from riparian zone in the Pacific Northwest, United States - 9_EM | ecosystem: Host-associated > Plants > Roots > Unclassified | place... | reverse complement strand
GCTGTAACCGCGCCAGCGAGGCTTGGTATCAAGGTGTCGGATTAGAACTAGATTGTCAATGGGTGTTCCGTAAATAGAGAATGTCATAAAAAGGAGGAAAGAGAAACCTCAATGAGAGTGATAAGGTATCGTCAAACATTTGGGGTACCGATTGACAGAAATGCGGCCTTGAGCAGGCGGAAGAATGAAGGAATGTGTGTCAGTCATGATGCAGGGAAGAAATCAATGAAGTAAGCGAGTGCAGCGTGTGAGTGCAAGAACACGGTGGATGAATGCAACGGAACTCGGTTATTAAGGAGGGCGGGCGAAGTCTAGGCAGAACGACGGCAAGAAATGAAAAAGGAAGAAGGGTGTGATATCAATGAACCAGTGAGGGATCCTGGGCGACGATCTGACGGTATAAGCCTACTCCCGAGTCTTCCGATGCAACAGGAGAGAGTTGAGGCTTGGTATTATTGGTGGGGGTCGTGGCCGTCACAGTGGCGCGCGTGGCTGAACTAGATTGAGAAATTTGGCGAGGTCGCTTTGCAGGGGGATTACCACGGGTGCTGGTGTCCCAAGCAGGACGAGTCAAGGTTGCCCTGACGGAGTGACTATCGTCCGATGGATTAACACGAGTCTTGGTGCTGGGCGCCGTTGGCGTCTTCCTGCTTGCAGGTCGCAAGGCGGGTGCTTGATCAACCAGCCGGGAGCCAAACTTGGCGTTGGCTGAAGACTCCCGGGCGTAAGAGGTCCCACCTGGAGACACACGTCGGGTAGATCCGCCAACAGTGTGTTGCTTGGGTTTCAAAGCTGGCTTTTGGAGCGTGACCTTGTCAGCACCCCAGTAAGAGAAGCTCATTTTGCTCTTCTTATCCGAGTCATCCGAGTCATCTCCATCCGAGTCGTCATCCGGGAGGGGAATGATCCTCGGCTTATGATGGGATGAGTGCGCTTCCGCCTTGGACCGAACAACACTAAAAGAGAGGTCAGATGCGACGGTCGCTGGTTAACGACGGTCTTACTCTTCCATAGACACGACACCTTCTTTCGGTTGAACTACGTCTCCGATCGCCCACGTCTCTATCTGTTGGAACGGTGCATGAGCCCATGGTGGGAACATCACATATACCTTGCGTACCTTGATAAACTTGTACAAGTTTCGCGGCTTTGTATGCGAGTTTCGACGCCCAGATGTCGCATACTTTGACTTGCCTTGCATCTCTGGCAAAGAATTCGTACGAGAGTTCGTGCTGGATACCAGTGGTAACGATGTGGTCCCAGTACGCTGACACCTCAACACGACATCATTGAAAACCACCAGCCACAAATCCTTCTTGCTTCCCATACCAGAACCACCAAGAACGTCGCTCAGACGTCGGAACGATGTCTTTCCCTTGACATTCTTCGTGGCCATCACCGATGGGGGAGTTGATCCTTTAGGAGAAGATGAGGCTGACGCTGATCCTTCACGACCGACGATGATCTGCCTCTCCTCTACGAGTAGCCGAGAGGGTTTTGGGATCGCCAGCTGCTTCACCTTGTCGAGGCCCTCGATACGCGCGAAAACGTCCCTCGTTTTATCTCTGTCCTCTTTCTGGATTTTCTCATCCTCAATGCTTCGCACGATTGACTCAACTTCAGCGACCATCTGAAGAGTGCTCTCATATTCAAACGTGCTGGGATCGGTGTGGAAGAGAAGATTTTGGAAAAGGAGGGGATACTTGAGCAGGCGCTGGAAGGGTTTTGACAGTGTGATTGCAAGACCAGTCTCGCCCTTGTCGGCGGCGGACTCTTCCAGTCGCTGCAAGGATTTGCACACCTTGAGCCATTCCGCAGAATCCTGATTCTTGGGCTTTTTGGCGGCACTCGCCGTGGAAAGCGCGTTATCGACTTGCTCGAGCGCACGCTCAAGATGAAGTACGTAAGTGGCATAGCCTTGGAAAATGTGTGACTGCGGCGAATTAACAATCGCTCCACTGCCACTGAACGAGTACGCACGCTAGAGACGAAGACGTCCGCAAGGGACCGAACGAGGGGGTATTGTTCTTCATACCGCTTTTTCAACCCATCGCTGAGCTTGACATGTCCATCCAGGACGCCACTTTCAATGACCTCCAGACAAATTCGCAGGTCTTCGGGGAGGAGGTGCGGAGGAACAGCCTGCAGCGACCCATCCGGCTGTGTCTGTGATCGCTTAGGCTTCCGGAGCAGACGGTTGTGAACTGTTGGGGTCGTCTTGGCACTATCTTTCCGTTCCCGATTCTTGTCACGCTCGCGTTCCCGCTCACGGTCAGGACCAGACTGCCGGCCAAGCGACTGCGAAGATACATTGACCTGGTTCATGCGTTGAGTTGGTGGGAGTGACCCATGAGACCGCGATGGGAAAGGTACCGGTTGCTTGGCTTTACTACTCTTGCCTCCCAAAGCCGAGCCTGCACGGTACGGCGAACGAGGATGACTGTGCTTTGCAGACACATTCACCCGGTTGCTTTGCAAGTCAGGAAGATGGTCGTCCTCCATTTCTGAATCGGCCGATTCGTCGTCAATGTGTGGCGTGGTGGGCGCCAGAGACTTGGTCTCGGGGTTGACAGCAGACGTGCCGTCGGAACGGAAGCCAGTGGGAGACATGAAACGAGCAGCGATGGGAAGCACCTCGGAGGACTCGTGTGGGGAATCGACACGGGCAGGCGGTGAGGCATAGTCATCATAATCGTACGGCAATGGTGAGGTAGGAGGTGGTAATGCAAAAGGATGGAGGAGCGGTTCGATAAAAGTTTCCTTCATTTTCTGGAGATCGTTGACGTACCTGCGTCGCATATGTCAAGTGACAATGCTTGGATGCGCGGGTAAAAGAGAGGATACGTACCGCTCCTCACTAGCGACGATCTCCCAAAGAACTTCTTGTCTTGTGCGCTCGCGGGGCCCAAGATTGCTCACGAGATCCTCCTCTGCACTCTCGCTCCACGAGGTGACGGCGAGGATCCGCGTGCTCGTGTTGGACATTTGAGAGTAAGGTGTTCCAGAACGCATAGAACCGGGATAGGGTGATGTTACGGTGCGAGTCGAGGTTGCCCTACTGGTCTGGACGGAAGTTGGGGACAGAGAGGCAGGTACGGAGGTGGGTGTGCTGGTCGTGGTTTGTTTGCCCAAATCTGTACGCGAGGAGGAGGCAGCAATTGATGTAGAGCCACGCGTGTCCTTGCCATGTGCAGCCTGAAAACGTGAGACTGTCGTTTTGAGGGGGACAGCTGCAGGCGCTTGGGGTGATCCGGAGATAGTGGGACTCGGGGTTGCATCGGGAAGGGGCTGTGAGGTTGAGGGTCCTGATGGGGTGGGAGGGGGAGAGATGAAGGCGACTTTTTTCTGTATTTCCGAGTTTGCCGCGGTTTCGGCCACCTTGCGCGCGGCGGACTTGGAAGGGGGTTCTGAAGGATCTGCTGTGTGGGGTACGGGGGAAGAAACGGGGAGCCCCACGCCACTGTCGTTGTCGGCATCGTTTGGTTCTTCGATGGGGGGGAGGGGGCGGGTGGAGAGGTCGGGGAGGGGCTTAATGGAGGCGATAGAAGAGGGGGTGCCGGTGTGGGTTCCTGTAGTGCCGGCACTGACAGACCTCTGTATCTGGGCGGGGGAGATGCTAGGCACATGAGAGAGAGGGTTCTCTGCGCGAGCGCTGGGCGGGGGCCATTCTGGGAGCGGGGGGAGCTGTATGAGCTCCCTCTTCTCGCGAGAGGGGGAGTGCGGGTTCGAGTTGGTCGACGAGCCGAGGGTGTTGGTGTCGCTACGGTCGCGGGCGACGAGCGAGTCCTTGTCCTTGTCCTTGTCCTTGTCTTTTTCCCTGTCCTTGTCCTTGTCTTTGTCCTTCGGCTCCTTGGACAGGCCGCGGTTGAGCCTGTTGAGGAACGCCTTCATGGGGACGGGAGTTGGGCTTGGTGAGAGACGGAAGAGAAGCGAGTGCGAATCGACAACTTGCTCAGCGCGACGAGCTCATTTCCGGCCTGAGTCACCGACTAAAACAAAACATACATTGGCCCTGCCCGTGCCTCGCACCCTCACAGCGTCGGCCTCACCCCGTGCGTCCTTACTCAATCGTACATAGCCTCGTGTTGAGCGCCCTCGGACATGACTGACACTCCACATGTACCAAGGGCCAACATCGCTGCGAATCACCGCTACTGCGGGTCCTGGGACGTCGACAGCGACAGACGCCTCCATTCAGCCAACACACAAGCGCTACACTTTGATCAGCGATACATCGTGATGTGTCACTCGACCATCCAGCCGTGAACCCCTCTTCCTCCTGCGCGAGCTGGGATACAACGGAGTTTCTCTGGCAACTGGCGTTGTACTGCTGCTAGCCGGCTACCCAGGACGATCAACCGGAGATGTGGCTGTGCTCCTGTCCACGACGATGGCTGACGCGTCCCGGAGCTGTGCCAATATTAATAAGACCTTCTCCCTCCTCCTTCTCCTCGTCCCCACCACCAACCCTCTCCCCACCCAAGTAAGCTACTTGCCCTTGCACATCCTCACCATCCTGATCGCTTCCCCAGCCCATCCCTGCTCGCACACCATGGCCCCCAAGAAGCGTTGCCAACTCCAAGCAGAGACACCCTGCAACTCTGCAGTTCTCCGTATCGTCGGCCAATGCCCACATTGTCGATCTGAATTCTGCGGTGCAGTCCGTCCCCAGTCGATTTTTCCTTGTCGTGTGACTCATTCCCCCCTAGCACCGTCTCCCGGAGCACCACAACTGCAACAAGCTCGAGGACTGCCGCCAGCAAGCCTTTGAGCGGAACAAGGCCAAGCTTGAGAGTGAACGGACTGTGGCCCCCAAGATGGCCACGGCATGACCTCCTCTTTTCCGCCCCTCACTCGCGCCCCCTGTGCATACCACCTTCCGCGTGGTATCAACGTGTCGATGACCCTTGCATTATTCTTTATCACCCCCTCACTAGTATATACTCATTGCCGTTGATATTTTGTGACACCATCCCCTTGCCCTCGTCGTCACAGCATGCTAGATGGCTTGCTAGATGGACCTGATTCACTCGATGTGGTAGTTATTTAATCGAGCATCTTTGACTACGTCCGATTTCGGCCGATTACTGAGTACTTTCATGGCAAATTTCACTTGGAACGGAAGGTCATCGAATCGGAACGTTTTGGCGTGACAAGGACGAGCGATATCGGCCAGAGTCGGGCGGGCGTGGAGTTTAGCCGCTCGTCACCAGGCCGAGGATCATTTAATCCCGGATTTGTTACCCTGAACCCACCCCTCAGGCTCCTCCGCCAACCGTCAGGTGCGTCGCGCTGGTTTTCACATGCAACGCAGAATCGAGTGATCTCTGCGTCGCCTCTCTCTGCTTTTTCTTCGTGCTCACCATGGCTGACAGACTCCAGCAAATCCAGAAACACCTCTTTGACCAGACCATCATGTCAGGCGGTCCGTCCTCATCCGTTGTCTCGACCATGGGCCCATCATGACTCGATTCGCTTTGCAGAACTCTGGCAGCAAGTCCCCCTTGCCCCACCAGACAGGTGTGTCGTGTCCATCAGACCCTCCACAAACTGAACCGATCACCGTGGATAGCATTTTCAAGCTCACCGCCGCTTACAATGCCGATCTACACCCCAAAAAGATCAACCTCGGCGTGGGAGCCTATAGAGACAACGATGGAAAGCCATGGGTACTCCCTGTCGTTAAAAAGGTATGTCATGATAACATAAATCCACCGATCACTCGTGTCCCATTTACTGATCAACATTCAATGACGGTGGTTGGCAGGCGACCGAGAGGCTTTTGAGTGACCCTCTTTATAACCACGAGTACTTGCCCATTACCGGGCTGCCCGAGTTTACCTCGGCTGCTGCGAAACTCATCTTGGGTTTGGATTCGCCGGCGCTTGCTGAGGGACGGGTTGCGAGTGTGCAAACCGTCTCCGGAACAGGTGCAAACCACCTTGCCGCATTGTTCCTCAGCAGGTATTACGAGTTCAACGGACCGAAACAAGTCTTTTTGAGCAACCCCACATGGAGTAAGCCGGTTGTTTTCTGTCTTCCCGGGCTTCACTTAGGTCCGCGCAGTCAACCATCATGCTATTCTCAAGAATGTTGGAATTACCCCAGTTGAATACCCGTATTATGATCCGCGCACCATTGGACTCGACTTCCAGGGTTTCAAATCGACCCTGGAGAATGCGCCACCGCGTTCGGTAATATTGTTGCATGCATGCGCGCATAACCCCACCGGAGTGGATCCGACCAGGGACGAATGGAAAGAATTGGCAAAGGTAATTATCTCCAAGCACCACTATGCGTTCTTCGACTGCGCATACCAAGGGTTTGCGAGCGGAGACCTGGACAATGATGCGTGGGCAGTGAGGTACTTTGTCGAGAAGGGGGTTCCGATGCTCGTATGCCAGGTACGAAGGGCGTATTTGCACAAATGGCGCAATATTTACGTAAGCAATTTAACAGAGCTTTGCAAAGAATGCTGGATTGTACGGCGAGCGAATCGGAGCGCTGCACATTATTTCGCCGGACCAGGATACTGCTCATCGGATCAAGAGTCAGCTGTCGGTGATGCAGCGGAGTGAGATCAGTAATCCCCCGATGCACGGAGCGCGGCTGGTGAGTGGGTTGTTATGGTGGGGAACTCGGATGATGATCTTCGTGCAGATGGCGCTGATCCTGAACAATGACGAGTTGTACGGGGATTGGAAGCGGGACGTCAGGACGATGGCGCACCGGATTATTTCTATGAGGGAGGAGCTGTACCGATTGCTGACGGAGGAGCTCAAGACGCCGGGCGAGTGGGGCCACATTACGAAGCAGATCGGGATGTTCAGGTGTGTTGCGAGACTGGCGTGCTGGTGCGGGTGCTGAGTGGTGTTGTAGCTTTACGGGGATGAGCGCGGAGCAGTCGCAGGCGTTGGTCGACAGGGCGCATGTGTACATGACGACGAACGGGAGGATATCGATGGCGGGGCTGAACACGAACAACGTCCGATGCTTTGCGGAGAGCATGGACAAGGTCGTCCGTGGTACCCTGTGACATGTGACCGTGACATAGAAATACGATGACGTCGAGTGTGCCTAATGACATCATGTGTCCGAATCTGGACCCCCCCGCCGGAATGCGCCGAACGACCGCCGCCGTTGCGATCAACGTTGCTCGCTGTCGTGCACGTTCCCGACGAAGCCTTGCTCGCTGTTCGCCCCGTCGACCAGTGATGTTTCGTCCTGTTCTGTCTCACACGGACTCGTGCTGCGCTTGATCGTTCAATTTGCCGCCTGCCTTGCGTCATCTCCCACCTCCTTGATTCCCCACCTGTCCCTCCTCCTCGTGCCCCCCATCCCTCTCCCCCCGCCCTATTCCTTCTCCCGAGGCCTTTAAAACAAGCCCTCCACCAGAGTACGTCTCGTCCCTGTCGCCCTTGCTTTTTCTTACACAATGGGGAATGTAGTGTTGCTAGTCCAGATTCAGCATTCCACTACCGCCCCGGAGGACCCTCCACATCAGCCCACCCCCCCGAGGTCTGCCGCCGCTCCTTCTCACATAAGCCTAATTGCCCCCCACGCGCTGAGCGCCTTTGCACCCTCTCCTCACCCTTCCCCGTCTCTTCGCGACAATCCATTCGATTCTCCGCCCTCCTCTCCGCCACTCCCCTTCTACACCGCCCCCTCTACCCCCGTGGCGTCTCCTCAGCAAGAAGATCCTCCCCTGGACGCTCCTTCAGCGTCCTTACAACAGCTCGCCGCTTCTGCCGCACCTCAATCCCCACCACCCACCCACCCTCGTCTTCCGCCCTCTCAGCCCTCTTCTTGCGATATTGAGACGATACCACCTCTCGACGCATTCGTTGCTTCCGACCTGGCGTTAGACTTTACGTTAGATGATGAAGGTCTCAGCACTCTTGAAAAGATATATCTTTTTTCTCGCAGTAGATCTGCACATCACCGGTATGTCATAACGACAATCCCCACGTCACTATTTAAAACAAGTTCACGTCGGTATTGCAGCGTCTTCATTTCGCATGCTCTCCCCTCATTTCTTGCCAACGTGACGCCACCTGAAGCAGCAGAATACGTCCTGCCTCTTCTCCCGAGCTTGGCGATGGACGAAGGTCACCCCCTTTCTTGACTCCTGGATGCGCACCTGACACACCACTCAGATGAAACTGTAAAGGAGGCACTCGCCTCCGAGCTGGTCGAGATACTCTGGTGGTTTCTGACGGTATATCACCGTGTGCGCTTCTCTACATGTCTGGCTAACGTCCGACCTAGCACTGCCTTCTTGTGGAGGAACCTCCAGATCCTGGAATTGTGCCTGCCACGCGACAACGAGAGGGCAATGACGTGACCTTGATATCTGTCCAGGCATTCACACCCATTCTTGGAACACTTCTCCTCAGTCCCAACGGCATGGTTAGTGGCCCTGCTAGATGTACCGTCGTTGATTTGCTTTGCCGGATTCGAAAAGCCGACGACACAGAAGACTTAGAGTCAGCGAATGCCCATTCATCAGGTAGCAGTTACGGATTCTTTGGCCGAATACAGAGACAAATGTTTGAAGAAGAGCTCATACATCAACTCGTCATCGGAATCGGGCGCCTAGATGCTTCAGTCGATGATGAGGATGTTGCAGAGGTATGGTTTGACGCCACCGCCCGTACACCCGGTGGAGAACTCCCAGAAGGTCGACATTATACATCAAGTTTGTTGGCAGGTGACCAGGCCTCAGTAAATCCATATTTCCCCCACCCTCCATCGCATGAATCGTCTACCTCGTCGCCCACTGCAACCACATCTGGAGGTGTTTTGTCACCACCGCCCGGTGTCCCCTCCTTCCAACTTACTCCCGAGCACTCGCTTAGAGATTCTTCACCTATGGTCAGTATGTCATTTCTATCTGAGGCAACATGCGTAGGGATGTTACCGACCGTGGAGTTACACACGGATGCCGAAGCTCACCTTCCAAATGGAATGTCCCACCCAGACCACCGACTCATGCGGCCAGAAGGTGGGGAAGCCGATGAAGATCTTGACCCTGGGGAGCAAGCTGCTGTGGGGCGATTGTCCAGTATGAGTTTGATAGCTGCTGTAGCGGCAGGCGGTATGTCGTATACGAGACACTTTATTCACCCCCTTATTGAACATTATGTCTGGCGATTAGGTTCTCTTCGGATAGACGCCCAGCGCGCCTTTGTACGAGAAGTTGAGCGAGCTGGCAAGGATCCAGTACACTGGGTGAGACGAGAAGCTTCTTTCGCGCTCGGTGCCCTCGCCAAAGTGATACCTGAAGATTTGGTGATGTCGTCACTCGTGCGTGTTGCCTTCGTCCCGATCTTAGTCGACGCTTCACATTTTCTTTAGCTTCCGCTGTTTGAAACGCTGCGCAAAGACATGATCTGGCACGTTCGCCATTCCTCCCTGTTTGCGCTGCCAGCCATGCTTTCCCGCCTCACTCCCGCACTGCGGTATTCTCTTGCTCTTTCGACTGTTGTGCCACTCTCTCTGGATGAATCCCCCGCTGTTCGCTCTGGGGTGCTCGAGGCCCTTGGCGAGGTATTGTATTCCTTCTACAGAGACGAACGCGGCCCGCCAAACGAACTCATTTCGTTATTTCTTGGACGCCAAGAAGACCAACCAGTTCCGAGGACCATGGCTTTCGGTCTCCCGGTTCCACTTCCCTTTGGTATGGCACATCAGTTCTACTCCTCCTCTCAAACCTCTGATGGTTTAACCAAGCTCCGTCTAAATTAGATTTATTTTATGACGATCCTGTTCGCCCACTAGCATGTGCATTCAACTATCCTGCCGTCGCGCTTACATTAGGTCGGGCCCGATGGGGAGAGCTGCGCTCTTTGTATCTTAACCTATCTCGGAATAGGTCAATGAAGGTTCGGAAGACTTTGGCAGCGAGCCTGGGCGAGCTCGCAAAGGTCATCGGTCCAGAGAACGCTCAACGCGATCTCGTCGACGTCTGGTGGGACGCCATGCGATGTGCAGAGGATGGTGACATACGGACGAAGGCCATTCAAGCCCTTCCTCTTTTTGTCAGCGCGCTAGGGGAAGGGGAAGCAAGGGATGCTATCTTTTTTGGTTTGATAAAAATATGGGAGGAGGGGTGGTTACGCAATTGGAGGGCCAGAGAGGGCATCGTTAAAATCATTCCTGACCTTGCCGGCGCTGCAGCTTATCCAGAATGTGTACATCGAATCCTCAAATGGGGCCTGGAAGATGATTTTGGAGCCGTCCGGGAGGCCTCGATATCAGTGGTGAGCAAATTTAGTCTATCATGTTTCGCCACTTCAAGGCTGTCCAGATCACCCACATGCGGCGAGAAGATGAACTGTGGAGAACGACGTTGGATCGACTGCGGCATGATATCCTGCAATTGGCCTATGCTTCTTCATTTCGGAAACGTATGACGTACGTGACTTGACTGGTGGATTCGACGTTACTCTGAGTGATGCACCAGATACGTTGCCTGCCAGCAAGCACTGGCTTCGCCTTCTCAAATGGATAGCTACTTGGCAGACCAATGTAATTGGCGAGCTCTTGAGCAACTTGCCAGTGACGGCATCGTTGGCGTCCGAATCGGCGTTGCTCGCCTTGCTGGTTGTCTCTTTGGTGCGTATAAAAATAACGCAAACGACTCCAGTGTACCAACATGGGCGACAGATGAATTTGCACGGCGCTCTATTCACGTTCCACAGCTGGTAGTTTCCCTGGTGGATCGATTGCGCATGGATCGCTCTGCAGAGGTGAGATCTTATGTACCGCTCCCTTCGGATCACCCGGCCTATTCGGAACATTCTGGACCATTCGAAACCTTTTCTCGCCCGCCGCCCATGACGCATCGAGCCACCTCCGCTGGAAGAGACGCACCTTGAGGCGATCCTCTGTCGCACATATACATTATTGCAAGGACGTTCTATCCCTTTGTTATACTACTTACGCGCATCCTACTGATCATTATATTGTATCCTTGTCTCTGTTTTACGTACATACCTAGCCTCTTGGGCCAACACATTTGCCAAGACTCAGATTAAGCGCGATGAAGTGAAAACGTTCCCACCGTCCCACACAGCCTGGACCGGACATTGTCCATCACGTTGACCGCGTTTTTGCAGACTATCGCAAAGGCAGAGCTGGCTCTTTACCTTCACGTTTCACCCCATCCCGCCGCGCGGTCTCCGTTCTACCACCTTCTGAGGTTTCACATGCCGGTATGGCAGGAATGAGAGGTGTAAACAGTTTCCTTGTTGTCCGTTATATCATCTTTGGTATTTCCTTTCTGCTTGGGTTGCTGTTCACCACTGAGTACTGAACTTGGACAGGTCTATGCACAATATGCAATGCCGTCATATGCAGCGTCGCCGTTTGGAACCATAGTCTCGTTCGTGTTACCCAGCCAGGTGAGTCGCCACTCTGATTGTGCACTACCCGCCAGAATCAACCTTTCCTCCCAGCACAAGTTGATATCTATCTCATCTTCCTGGGTGCATTTTCGCTTCTCTCAATCATTACCCTGTGCGTCCATAGCTCCAGCAGGAGTCTTGATGACTGATAGAATGCTAGAATCTTCGTCGAATTGTTATGCACCACCACGTTGACGACTCGTCTCTGGTTTGAGTGTGCATGGGTAGCCCTTTTCTGGATCATGCAACTTGGTTCGCCTCCCATCACTCCTTCCACTCATAAACTCATGGTACCCCCCGATAGCTGGTGGTGCTGCTTTGATCGCACTAGAGAGCGAAACATCATGTTTGCGCGAGAGTATGTAACCCACTGCGGAACCTCGCACGATCTGACTTGTTAGGACTAGATACCGCATTCCTGAATGCTCTATGCACTTCGGAACACGTGCTCCTTGCATTTACTTGGATGTGCACCACCTTGCGTCAGTCGTACCATACGCCCGGCGTTGGCGAGTCGCTAACGTAGCATGCAGTGCTCGTTTACCTTCTCATTCTCGTGTTCATCGCCGCGTCTCGATACCGCGAAGAGCCAAAGATCTGGGTGTCTGATGTTCGCGTAGCAGCTATACGGCGGTGTTCCTCGAGTACATCAAATTCGCCCTTGACAATTCGATTCATAAAGCGTCCCAGTATGGATATCTATGCCCCTCAACCCGCGCGTTCTCAGCCCGTCCAGGCCTTTCCGTCTCTTCCCCATAGGGATCTCAGCGCCGATTATGAGATAGAACCCTTTCAGCCTGTGTTTGCCCCACTACAGCAGATGGATATCCCCTATTCGTCGAATCTCCCCGAGGCTATCCCACTCCCCCCTTTAGCACCCCCCCTAATCGTACCATCGTTTTCGAAACCTATTCCTCCCTTACCCAGAGACACGGCCAATGTACGTTCGCTGTCGTTAACCCAGCTCGACGGGCCACGAGAGCTTGTGACATCGATCGAATACGCGGACTCGCAACAATTCTCAGGACCTGTGACACGTCAGAGCAGTTCCTTGCCCTCGCCATCTCCACTTGGCGAGTGGCCACGACGAGATGTCATGCAACTGCCTGCCAAACCCAGGCGCAAGGCACCGCCAAGTTCTCATGTGTTCCCAAATAGGCATATGGCATCGACCGACCAGGCTCCCTTGCCTGCCGATACTGTTACACAGCCTCGACCGAGGCGACCCTCAGGTCCCAGGGTGAAGGTGCCTTCTGGTGGGCATCGGCCAGCACCGCTGGATTTATCCAGCATTAGCAACTATGGATTGGGACGTCGTGACGATGCTGGATTGAATGTGTAGGTGTAGTTAGAGTCGTTGTGAGATAACTCTGGTGGTCCTGCTGCATCACCTTGCGAAGGGGTCATGATCAATTGCAGAGCATGGTCCGGCTATGGTAGAGGTCCTTTTAGCAAGGGGTTTGGGAGGATTGCTACCAACGATTGTACAAACATCGGGTACTATAAATAATTTTTGATTAGATTGATCGTGGCCACGACGACCACCTGGGGCATTGCTAGCGCGGTCAAGATGGAGAACCCACATGCTGAGCGTCAAGCCGTACTGCTCGAAAGAATTCTCAAGAACGTCGTCAGTCGCTCAGTCTTGTTTTTCTGCTGTGTCTAATGCCCGTTCTAGTCTGCATGTACAGAGATGATTCTCGAGCTGAACCACTGTGTTGAAGTAAGTCCTCTCCCTGCACCGACCCACGCTCGGGTCGTTCATGTGTGATGCGATCCTAATCCTCCCCTTTCTGTACCCTTTTATTCCTATGACGATCACATCAGGAGATACTCCGAGCCAATGCTTCTGTCAAGGTCGCTGCTGATCTGGCGACCAAGTACCGAAAGAACGTGCAGTACAATCTAGAGGCGACCAAGGAAGACTTCTCGTCTGGGTCGTGATGTGCGTGGGGTGGGACTTGCGTGACTGGCTCAGACCGCGGA
>Ga0307508_10004611_pt1 | contig 13395 bp, 10 predicted proteins | sample 9_EM_MG_FD_203089 | JGI IMG/M metagenome (GOLD analysis project Ga0307508, IMG submission 203089) | Populus trichocarpa ectomycorrhiza microbial communities from riparian zone in the Pacific Northwest, United States - 9_EM | ecosystem: Host-associated > Plants > Roots > Unclassified | place... | reverse complement strand
AAGGGATATTTTGCTGTTCTTTCTGTACTTCTCTTCCGGTTCTACATACTTGTTCAATATACTTGTTCTTGATCTTCACCACCGAATCGATATTCTTTCAACAGATAGTGGAAGTGGGTGAGAAGAATGAGCCGGAAGATGAATTGGATGAATTCAAAGTGGATGGAAAAGTGGAGTTGAAGAAGAACGACGGGAAGAAGAGTAGAAGATGGGGAGCGAATGTGCATTGAGCGCGATGTTCCGGAGATCGAGCCCTAAGCGAAGGTGGTGGAACAATGAGGGAACTATTTTTTTCTGTTTATTCATACTCGCATGTCGTCTATCTGGGCTATGGCGACGCACTTTTTATCCAGGTATCCCGTCTCCTGTCCGGGCGGTGCTGGCATGTTGCAATCTCCCCTTTGCCCTGCGCGCTGGCAATCCTTACGATAGAATACGCACCAAGGAAACCACAAAGGAAACGAGCCCGGGTGTGAGTTCCGGACAAATGAAAGAAACAAAAGAAAGCGCCGTCCGGCCCTTAGGTAGTCTTGATCCGCGAATGCCATGGGAGAGGGCGTGGGTAGGAACAGCAGTAGCTGCTCCACGGCACTCAATTCTCCAGCGGCAATCAGCTCCTCCACCGCCTCTCTTCGTCGTGATCCCGTAGCTCCCAGAGCTCCCCGCGTCTCCCTCAGCCGGCACTAGCCTTCCCATATCTGTAGCAGATTGGATGCCTAATACCGCCTGGCTGCACCGCTTGACAGCTAGGAGGTCCCGGATCGTGGACTGCTGTTTCCTCCTTCCGCTTTCGTTCAGTACCTACGCCCACAACACCCCCTGTTGGCTTTTCCACACAGGAAGCCCGTTGAAGAGGTGGTCCCTCGTTTGTTTCTGGCATCTACACCATCAGCACTGCGCGGTAGGCCAGCTCTTCTTCCAGTGGAGGTACTGCCCAGTAACGCAATGCCCTGTCTTCATCTGGTAGAACCACGAGGGAAGCCTCTGAATGCTCCGAGTCACCGCCCTATCCGCCTTCTGGCTCGCCAGCATCTTATATTTCTATCTGGAGGTCCGGCCTTCTGCCCTCTGCAGCTCTGGCGTGCCTACGCCCACTTCTGTATAAATATCTCCCACTTGATGTGTAGGCGAGATCTTGGAAGAGGCATTGCGCGTGCCTCGGCCCGATCCGAGTAACTCGGCCATTCCACCCCGAGGTTAGCTGGCTCTTCCGCCGCGATCTTGGCCCACTCATCGTCCTTCTCGTTGCCAGCGATCCTTTTGTGTGCTGCGCAACACCGGATCTCGATGAGGATACCCAGCCGGCCGTTCCGTACCGCTGCGGGGTGCCTCCTTGCCTGGAGCGCTTGCATATGGCCGGGATCAGGTACTTCCTAGGCTATCCGTCTCATGGCAGGGGGCCTTTCTGCAAAGATGGTGATCCCCTCCGGTTTTGTCTGTCTTCGTGCGGCCGATTCCAGCGCCCTTTCTCGAGTGGCGCATTATGCATCGTAGGTCTCTAGGCTGTATCCCATGTGAGTTCTGATGCCCACCCAAGATTAAACACCCTTACAAACAACCGCATAACCGGCAAGGCCATTCTCCATTTGCGGCGCGTCCGTGAACGTGATGAGTCCAGGCCGAGCCTTCTGTGCCTCGGTCTTGGCCTTGGACTCTTTCTCCCGTAGTACCTTAGCGTCGGGGTTTCTGGCTCCCCTAGCAGAACCGTTCTCCCTGTCCTGTCCGCGTATTGCAAAGGCATTTATGAATCTCGGGCCGATATCTGTCAGTGCGCCAAATATCTCCCGCGCCTGATATCGCTGCCGCATGCTGAGTAGCCGAAGTCCGCGCAGCCGCTGCCTATTTGCCTGCCTTTTTGTTTTTTTTGGTCAATCATTACTCGCATGCGACCACTCTAGATCATGGCGAGATTTGTACAATCGGTTTCCTGACCGCTCTCCGCCCGGTGGTGGCACGCTGCCAGCTCCCCGTTGCCCTCCGCCCAGGCCTGTCCCAAGAAAGAGCACATGGGCCGCAAGGAAAGCTACAAAGGAACTAACAAAAAGAAAAAACAAACGAAAAAAAAACGGTGCCCCATCCCCTAATCCTCGCCTGCCGATGCCATGAACGACGGTGTGGGAAGGAACTGCGACGCTTCCTCCCCAGTGCCCATCTCGTCCACGGCGTCCAGCGCCTCCGCCTCCGCCTCACTCTCTTCTTCCCGCTCTCGGCGTTCCTGGAGCCGCCTTTCAGACGCCTCGCCCCCTTCGCTTTCCGCAGCCAGCACCCTCCTCCCCACATCTGTGGCGTTGAGGAAGTCTAGAGCTGCCTGGCTGCGTCGAGCATCAGCGAGAAAGGCCCGGATCCTCCAGCGGCTCTTCCACCTCCCAGTCTCCTTCCACACCCTGCCCACAGTATCGTCTGCTGGGCCTTCAACTCAGCGCACTCCTTGAAGAGGTGCTCCCGAGTTTGTTTCTGGTACCGGCACCACCGGCACTGCGGGGTGGCCCGGTTCTTTGTCCAATGGAAATACTGTCTGGACAGGCAGCGCCAGCCATGAGTTGGTAGAACCGCGAGGCAAGCCTCTTGGCGCTACTATCCACCGCGCCGTCCGGCTTTTGGCATTTGGCACTCGCTACTTCTTCTTGGAGGTTCTGCCCCCAGCACACTGGCACGCCTCGGCCCACTTCTTCTCGGAGATCTCCCCCTTGATGCTAGCAAGTGACTTAGGGATGGGCGTGGCCCGCGCCTCGGCCCGATCCGAGTGCCTCCGCCATTCCGCCCCGAGTGTGTTTGGCTCCTCCGCCTCGGTCTTTGCCAGTTCGTCGGCCTGTTCGTTGCCAGCGATTCGCTTGTGGGTCGGACACCACCAAATCCTGATGATGATACCTAGACGAGCCCGTCAAATGTGACGATGTTTTCCCAAGCCTGGTATTGGAAAGGGGCGAGATCTCAATGGAAGTAGACAGTTGTTGGCGGGGGGAGCGAATCAAGAGAGAGAGCAATGCGAGAGAAATCATGGTGGGGTTGTAACAGAGCGACCCGTATTTCTCTCTATCGGTTGTGAAGTGTAAAGAAGAAAGTGAACAAACCGTTACACAAAAGCTTGTGTGATGATCGCCTCGCATAGGACACTCTGGCGCCCCGTACCGAGCGACGAGAAGCCTTTCTCAACACCTGGAACGCATATTGCTGGCCAGGCCCGGGTTCCTCCGATGCCATTCGTGTGATGGCGGCTTGGTCGTCCGTGAAGACTGTCACCCTTTCCGGTGTGATCTGTCTTGTTGAAGTTTATTCCAGCGCCCTGGCAAGGGCGGCGCATTCTGCACCGTCAGCCTTCTGGGTGTATCCCATGTAAGTTTTGATTACCATCCAGTACAGACCGTTTTTCCACACGACTGCGTACCCGGCATTCCCATCGCCCAGCCGCGACCCGTCCATAAATATGGTGAGCCCGCGCCGGTCCTTCTCCGCCTCAGCGTTAGCCTCGGCTTCCTCCTCTTGTAGCAGCTCCGCGTTGAGGGTCTCCGGTTCTGGTAGCAGGACTGTGGTTTCCGTCCGTCCTGCATAGGCAAGAACGTTGGTGAGTCTCCGTCCAATCGCAGTCGGGGCTCCCACTATCTCCCACGCCTGGTCACCCTGCGGCAACCTCAGCAACTGAATCCCAAACCGCCGCTGCCTGCTCTCTAGCTGCGGTGTTGCTGCCCTTAGCTCAGACTCCATCGAAAGTGCCCCAGGTTGGTGGTCAGGAAGAAGCGCGTCGTCGCCCGCGCCTCCTGGTTGACCAGTAGCTGGAGCTTGTCCGCGTGACCGATGCCTCCCTGGATGTGGTCCCCTTTCCACCACAGTCCCGACCTGAACATGGCGACTGACTGAATGAATGCCGTGCATGACCTTCCTGCAGTTGACTGGAGAGAGCCCCATCTGGCCCGCGAGCCGGCGGAGCATTCCCATCGCCCTCTTTCCATCCTTCCGCCGAATGGCATGGTGGCCCATGAGCGTGAGCTGTGAATCCAGCCAGACACCCAGCCATCGCGTCGCCTCCTTGTTGAACGGGGCCTATTTTCCAGTCGTGCTGACGCCGCTCCGCGTCCTGTCTCCATCGACAGTGCGCCGAGGTTAGTTGTCCGGAAACTGACAGTCGCCGGTCGACGCGTCACCCCGCGTGGCGTCTCCTCGTCTGTTGGAATTGCTTCTCGCCGCTCCGGTGTAGGTGCGTCAACGGGGGTGACGCCGACGGAAGAGATGCCATGGCAACGGCGGGGAGGCACTGTGCAACGGCTTGGCATTCTTCCATAGCAGCGTCTTTTCTCTTTGATCTCCTAGACACTTAGACATCAGTAATAAGCCACTCAATACGTCTTCATCGTGAACGCTTTCATCACCCATCATCGATCAAACATCTCTCTCTGTCACTCTCTCTCCTTGCTCTCTCATCAGTGATCGGGCAACCTCCAACATCGTCTACATTGTGTGTGGTGTACAGCGCGGGTGAGGGCGTGATCCATGATAGCGATGAGAGGACGGAGGATCTGAATAGATGGATATGCGAGTCGAGGATTTCGGCGGACATCTTTTGCTGGCATGAAGGACGCGGGATACGTGCGGGGTGGACGGGATATCGGCGACTGCCAACTCGAGAATCGGGTGGTCGCGAGTATTTTCTAGGATTGTTGTGTAGCGCGTGGAAGCCAAATGTACCCGAGCCAATACAGAACTGACACGGCCAACAAACAGAATCGACAGGAGTCAATAATAATCACGATTTGGCCAATAAACGAACTTCAATTGAGTCAATATGTATAATCTCTTGAGTCAACAGATATAATGACTAGTCAACAATTACAGCGACTCAGGGTAATGGGTATAATCACTCAAGTGGTGGATAACAGGACTCGCGCCATTACATCGAATGACTCGAATGAGTCTCAAGATGAGTAAATGAATAGAACTGCAACTCAATTAATCGAACGCCTTGAGTAAATGAATTGAATAACTAGTGTCAGCAAATAGGATGCGTGAATAAAATCGAAACTCGTGTCAATATGTAGCATTGATTGGAATTGATATATGGAATGACTCAAGTCAAAATGTAGAATACTTCCAGTAAATAAGTAGAATCACACGAGTCAATTAGACCAACGACACGATGCGCGAAATATCGAGGGCCGAGGACGGGACGAAGGCCGTGCCTGGCGCCCTTCGGGAAAAACTCTCCTATCAATATTACTATTTCCCGAGCCCGCGCTCGGTCGCGTGTTTTTAGGGGCTGATTAGTCGTGAAAGGTGAAGGAATACGGCTTCGCCCTTCCTTCCAGCTCGCTGTGCAGTGTCAAACCAATTTCTTTTTCTTAATCTGTCACCAGAAATTGAAGTCCGTCGTCGTTATCTAGCGGTCCTTATGTCGTAGCAATTTATATATTATGGTTGTCGAAGGAGGGGGCTGAAATAGCAGGCGCGGCAGCGAGGACGCGCCCCGCCTGCTCCCGACCCAGTTTCGCCCAGGGCATGGGGACGTAACCTGGATTTAACTAGTTCTTGAATTTTCCAGCCATAGACGGTCACTCCGTGATCTGGGTGTCAGAATAATGGGCGCCCGGAGATGACGGTCCGGAGGTGGCGTCCGGAGATGACAGCTCTCCGAGCACCGGCTCGTGGGACATCATCCGTCCTTTGTCCCGACGGATCTTCTGTATATAGAGAGAACTTGCGCCCGCATAATTCTGTAATACAGTCGATGCACATAATCTAACCTGGGTTGCGATCGGCGGGCGGGCCGAACGGCTGGCTGAGGGAGTTGGTTGAAACGAGTCCCGAGTTTACCGTTATAGCTGACGGCAAATAGTGGCAGCTGCCCTGCGACCGAGACGGGGTGCGGAAGGAATGCTCGGTGAAGCTGCGTCATGCCCCGTACGCCGACAGCGATCGCTGAGCTCCTAGCACGGCCTATTTGGGCAGCGTAGCAGCGCGGGAGGGGCAAGCTGCTGCGGTGACTGCGCATGTAGTTAGAGCCCGAAGGGCGGTTTGGCAGGAAATTATTGGAAATGCTTCCCGCTGCGTGGTGTACGCTGCTGCGCTGGCTAGAGTTGAGCGGACGCCGACGGAGCGAGCGGGGTAAGCAATACAATTGGGATAAGCATGGAAGGAGGGAGACACTTTGTACTCTGTTTTTGTTCTTTCTTTCTTCTCTTGTCTTCTCACACTACATGAAAAACAATAACAAATATTTGTTTTCATGCGTGTCTCCACGGCCTTCTCTCCCGCTTGTGATCTACTTCGTCTCTCCTGAAATATCTCGTTCTCGATGTCACTCCTCTTGATCTCTACATCCGCACAGTGCTACTTCTGTGATAGAACCCTGCCGTCTTCACACGATTGTACGAACGGCCATAACCGTTTCAACAAATTCACAGGTCACTAGGAGCAAATACTAACTAGTACTGCCAGCAGAGGGTGGCGTGCCAGAAATCAGGCCCAATTCCGGCACAGACCATCAAGCTGCTGGTTGCGAGGCTCCACCAGCTGGGAACTGGTCACCATCCCACTGGCTAGTACATTAAATGCACGATAGACGAGCCGTCGGCAAAATTTTGGGGCGTCAGTACGGGAACCAGACGCGGGAGCATCTTTTCCAGAAATGAACGCAATTCAATCACCCACGGAAGGTGCCGCAGGCAGCAGCCCGAAAGGTGACTGCTAGATGCAAGCACCTGTTAAAGTTCCGCGACTAATTTGATATGTAACGTACGGTGGAACCGGGTGATCCTGGAATCTATCTACCACTGAACTGGGGAGGTGCTCCAGGTCCGATTGGATCAGTCACTCAGAGGGATGTGACTGAGGGCAGACTAGAGAACGGGGAGAGAGGGGGGCCACGCAGAGCGAGAAGATAGAGAAATCGCAGCAGGCAAGGGATGAGGTTGGCACCGAGGGCGGTGCAGTCTGCCCTATCATTGCGTCAGAGCTGGGCATAGGATATGGGGGGGCCACAAAGAGCCGCCCCTCGACTAGTCGAGGTCAGAGTTAGGCGATGCACGGGAACCAGAGTTTCCATATCATCACGATCTCGATAGGACACATGCGATTGCCGAATAAATGGGAAAATCATTACTGTTTAGCTTAGAATGACCCCCGATTGTTAGGTTAATAATGTGGAATTCGTCATAGAAGGTCGCTCCTATCAAAGGGACTTCGCCTGTCAACATACGAGTTACAAGTATTTATCTCACACCATGGATCACGTTCGCCGCCATGATCTATATAGGTCGCATGAGAGTATGGATAAACGAAAAAAAACCCCAGGGATCACGTTTTGCTTCGCAGTTGATACTCATGTCTCACCCAAGCCATCTCATTTTGGTTGACCGTTTGCGTCCCAAAATCATAGCCATCACATAGAAATCGGGAGCAAAACGACACCATCAATCCACCTCCCACCTATGACCATCAACCCACCTTCCACCTACCACCATCAACGCACTTCCCATGCACGATCATCACCACTCTCAATTTGCGGTACTTCACGGCAACCGACTGTGTGACGCTATTTGCACCAATTCGCTCGCCTGCTCCAGAGCCCGTGAAGTCCGAAAGGGCGCCAGCCCACCGAGCCAAGCACAGAGCTGCAGCCCAACCCAGGAGACTGCACTGCACGCAGGTTGCCCGGAGGCGACTCCGATTGTGACGGCACCGCAATTCGCGACTCGATTTCCTCCACAACCTTCGTCGTTTCGCCGTGAAAAACGAGAATATCTGACGTTCGTTAGCAAGATCCTCTCTAGAAGGAGCTGAGCAATTACCGGTCTCAAATGGAAGGACGAAACTGGTTTTCTTTCGGTTTTTTTTCGTTACTATTTTTTTTTTCGTTTTTTCTTTATTATTTTCTTATCTCTTATTCTCGATGCGGTGAATCCCGCGTGATGCACACAGTTCTCTGTAAGGAGGCCGCCTCTAGTCCTTGCAGAGTCCACAGCCGTATCGCCGGCCTTCTGTCAACTCCGCAAGGCGCAAATCATTCTCGTGCGATCGACGCTGAGAAGGAATCTCCCGTATGGTGAATAGGTGACGCATTACATCAACCAGTATCGTCGACCCGAACGAGACGTTAGGGGCAACAGAGAGAACGGCAAGCCGACACTCACACCGTCGAGTACACCCATCACCTATCTCGAGAATACTGCCATCTGCTGGTAATCTTCAGTTCGACCAGAGTCATAAAAGGGACGGAACGGCCATACTCACCAAAATTCCAAACAAAACAGAACTTTGGTTGAGTGGGGACCGGCCACGCCCCACTCCCCCAGCTGACAGCCGCAACACAATAGGCGATGTGACCCTGGGACCGATGAACACCGCAAGGAAAATTGACCAACAGGGTACGAAAAAGGACAGACAGAAAAGAAAAGTCACCTCATAACCGCGAATTCCCAACAGCAAATGTTCATGAGTTCCAGCGGGCGTTTGGCCGTCTAAACCGTCGGATCTCGCTCTCGGTGTAAAGCCGCTCCGGCTCGTTGCTCTCTTCAGCCTTTCGCTTCATCTCGTTGAACTCTTTGTACCTCACCTCATCGGGGATGTGGTCCCACTTGCCCGCGTTGCGGTGCGGGTACTTGTATTTACGCGGCTTCGGCACGTAGAGGGGACTGCAGATCTTGTAGAGCCGCTTCTCCGGTGTCCTCGACGAGGAAAGCCCTTCCTTGACGTTTCCTTCCTTCTCGATGCGGACCAGTTTGACCTTGTTGATCCGCTTCATTGGAGTCGGCTTCAGGGAAACTACCCGTGCCTCCTCCTCTTTTTTCTTCGCGGGGACTGGCTCCGGTTTTGAGTCAAACAGATCAGGGTCCTTGTCCAATAGCTCCGAATCAGAGTCAAACGGCGCTTCCTCGGGAGGAGAACTTGCGGCTAGGAGCCGTCGTTTCATGCGTTGCTGCCGACGACGAAGCTTTCTCTGTCGCCTCTTCTGGCGGCCTTCCTTCGCCAATCTCGCTTCTGCTTGTCTCTGCTCCCATCTCTCGAGGTCGAAGTCGCGCGGAGGCCCGTTCTGCTTGTATTCCTCCAACGCTGCCGTGACCTCACAGAACTCACCAGCAGTCACCCACGAGTTTTTCTCCTTCGTGTAGCCAAGCCACTCCATGAGGTACTCGGTCTCCCCTACTTCCTCCGTATATCGGTGGGCAAGTATCCTTGAGACAACGAACTCCTCTTCAGCTGCATACACTGTCTCTTCCGTGCTATTGGTCGTAACAGAGTCGTTGTCGGAATCGTCCTCATCGTCTGACGGACCCCAACCAAAGAGGTCTTCGCCAGAAGGGGCAGGCTCCGAGACATCATTTCTTCCAAGCAGACCTGCTGCTCGGGCCACTTCATAGCGAACCAGCCTCCTTCGCGGTTTTCTCTGGGTTGATGCGTCGGTGCTATTCGGACCGATCATTAGTACTCCATTCATTTCGAAAGCGGGACGGAACAGGCGAAGGATATGGCGTTGCGGCTGCAAGACGTGTATATGTGGTCTGCGGCGATGTGCGAAAAAACGTAAGGGGAATACCAACTTTTCTGCCAGGCCCGCACCATCGGACGCCATGTTATTCTGTGGCAGGATGCTGGAGATCTCAAGAGATGAGTATGGAACCCTCAGTTGTGCTGCCCCCAATAGAACGAATGGAAGCGTATCTTGACCGGCAGTGACCAAGAAAAGGTAAAAACGGAGGGATGTCTGGTCGAAAGCTGAATAAATGTCAGTCGAAGAACCTACCGGTGTAGAGTAAGCTGGGTGGAAGGAACCGGAAAATTTTCTAATGCCGACAGAGAGGGTGAAAAGGGAAGGATTGCTGACAGCAAGCACAGATGGGAAGAAAGTGAGTGCGTGGCTGTTGGGTGAAAGGGGGAATGAGTATGTAGGTGTTTGGTGCCAGGTGGAGAGCAGGTGTATGTTGTGTGAAAGAAGCTCGGGTGTAGATAGCAGTGATGTTGGAACGGGGTAAGTAGGTGGTTTGGAGAATAGAAGGATGGGTGAAGCTGAAGGGGGTCAACTGGGCTGCCTTTAGGCGTTAACACCGGGAGTTCCGTGACGGGTTTACCTTTTCACGGGCACCTGCGATGGAGACGGTGTCTCGTACAACATTGTGCGGTTTGAAACGACCTGCGTCTCGGCGTGGCCGCGGCTCGCATGCCTCTACCAGATTCGGTGATCAGATATGGTTCGGCGCAGGTTAACAAACAGAGAATACATACGATTTAGGATACTCCTTTGCATCCTCCTTGAATGAGGCCAGGCCAGCGAGTTGAAGCGCAGTTCGCCGGCCTCAAGCTTCTCAGACTGGGTGAAAACTACAGTCCAGCGAACATAGGTGATTAATCTCCGGGCAATTATCATCACCGGAGGCGAGGAAAGCGCCAAACAAACAACGGAGGGACCACAATCCTCGGGACATTCCATTTTTACGCATGGCCCCCAGACGGAATGGAGCGCTCTCGGTTACTCTGTCACCTGAAAGTGAGGACCGCAGGGAGGGGTGATAAGGCTTGCGTGGGCTTACCACACGAAGCGTCTGCCACTGCGTGTGCAGCCACTGTTCTCGCAGTGGAAATCACTAACGTTCGGCCTCAAGCCTATGAGCGCATCACCATATACTCCGATGCCGAAGTAGCGATCAACCTTGTTGGGTGTAAGCCCTAGAGGCGGATAAGCCCAATGCAACTATCGGACACGCCACGAGGCTACGATCGAACTCCGCCGGTGCCCTACCCCCAAGGGGTTGCTGGGGAATGAGAAGCAGAGCGTATGGTCAAAGCTGGCAGCTGACGGGCCAGATTCTCACACCTCCGACAGGCAGGCGGCGACCATCCAGGGCAAAGTCGACAACCGCCCAGGTCACTTGCGCACTTGATACGCTCAATCACGGAGGTCGAGTGGCGAGAAGCTAAGGTATGGACGGAACCTAAGGTCTCGGGAAAAAAATATTGGAACGGCCGTCACCGCGAACCACGGTTGAAGGTACGCTCGGGAATAGCAACCGCCGACAAACGGATTGGGGTGAGGTTCTACCAGTTAACGATAGCTCACCAGCTCACAGGCAAATACCTCGTGTCCAGTATGCGGTCCAGCCTGAAGAGCTGCTGGTGTTCTTACAGGACTGAGCGACGGAAGATGCACTTCAAGCGCTGCCCACACGGGAAGCGTCAGTGGATTGTCCCTTGGGCGGAGGTATTGCGGGAAACAGGAAGATGGAAGAACCAGTTCAAGCTCCGGGACCTCGCCGATGAAGGACCCAGCCGAGTGAGATTTAATTTCTTCTCCACCACGGATGTGGGCGCTCCGGGAGCGGGCGCGAGGCGGGGGTGAAAAAAAGGTTCAGCCGGGCGGTACTAGACTTCCTCTCCTCTACGGACGTGGGAAGGCGGGAGCCGGCTGAGGCAGAGGACGACGCTGTAAGCGCGGTGTCGGAGCTGGAGGTGCGGGAGTGACTGGAGGCGCAGGGGGCGGGGGCCAAGGAGCCAGGCACTGGGGGGGAACCACCGTTGTTCCTGCCCACACCCGACTTCATGGCGTCCGCAGGAACGGCTTAGGTGCGGAGCGGTGTTCTCTCCTTCGTTCTTTCCTTTGTCCAACACATTCTCTCGCCTCTCTTTTCCTTTGTTATTTCGTTGGCGTGCTACATCCTCTGGGGACAGGCCGGGGCGGAGGGCAAAGGGGAGCTTGCAACGTGCCGCCACCGCGCGGACAGCGGTCAGGAATCGGACTGTACATAATCTCGCCATGATCTAGATAGGTCGCATACGAGTAATGATTAAACTAAAAAAGAAAAAAATATTCTCTTCCTCACCAGGAACTCCCTGTTTCGTTAATGATCTATTAATTGTTGAAAGAATATCGATTCGGCGGTGAAGATAGTTTTCAGTATATATTGAACATGTGTATAGAACTAAAAGGGAAGTACAAGAAGAGCAGCAAAAATCCAACTTTTTAACGCTTCCCCGCTCTTGTGTCTTGCGGAATCGTGTCCTCAGCAAACTCTAAGACTCAAGTGCCAAATCCAAAGACCGTCTCGGCACCCCAACGCGTAGAGCGCCGCGAGAAGCATTTCCAACATTAATTTCTATACAATTTGCACATTTGTTCTTTGTCAAAAGGAGGAAATGGAGAAAAAAAATACTACGATGGAAGGGATTGAGTTATGTTATCGTTTCTCTCCCTAACACATACCGAGTAGTTTAAATCGTACGATCAAAACGGCGGGAGCAAAACGCCTGCAGAGTGACGGAGGCATTCAGTAGATCGATGAAAATTCTGTTATCAATCTTCAAAGAAGACCGGGGGATCTCGCTCTATATATGTGTACTCAATATAAATCTGGTCTCTGCCAACATATCTGTCACCGACTCTCTTGATCTTGTCGGTGGTAACTTGCAACCTTCGTGTATAGATGCGGCTGGTGGTCATTCATCACCGCGGCACCTCAGGCCCTCGGACACAATCGCCACGATCGGCCAATGCAGGCCACGTTTGACGATCGATATTTTGAACACACCGGGGGGGGGCGGCGGGTGCCGGTCGAAGCGGGGCAACAGCAATGCGGATTCCTTGTCGGGAAAGAGTGCAAGGAAGGTGAGAGAACAAAAGTAGCTTCACAACTCTCTAGTGTTGAAATATCCAATCGCAAGACCTTAAAAACCAATGAAAAAAATTCGATATTGCAAACGTGAGATGAAAGACAACCTTTTATTTGGCCATGCGGTTCAATTGGAAACACGCGAACCATCAAGAAAAACAAACCGAGATGGCATTCTACCATGTCGTCCGTCCCACCGCATGCATTCCATCGTAATGCCAATCCCTCCAGTAAACACCGAAAACTACTGTAGCAGAGGCCCGTTGTATTAGTTGACGTTTGTGGTTATACCTACATTGCCAATCAGCACTGATTTTCCATCCCAAATGACGCACACTTAATACCTTCTTTCCCCCGTTTCGCTGATATCGTCCCCACGCCTCGTCTAGATAAACAGTGTTCTACATCGTCCAGTCCAGACTGCCATCCAGACTGGACAGCGTGCCAAGATCTGGTCCAGTACCGTCCGGTTCACGATTTTAAAACCATAGACTGGGGTTGTACTGCAGTCCGATGTGCACTTGGTCGCACTTTTGATCGAAGAGATAACAGCATTGTTGGAATATAGGGATCGGTAGAGATGAAGATGGTGAATTAATTGATTGATACAACTTAGAAGGTGGAACACTCTCTCTATATACAACGGGCCTGAGGAGCTCGCCAGGGGGTAAAGACGCAAGACTGTCCCCTGAGCCGGTGCTCGGGAGACTCAGGCAGCTGTCATCTCCGGACGTGTCGGCTCCGGTCCGTCATCTCCGGACGCCCATTATTCTGACAACGCCCATGCCAGAATAATGGGCGTCCGGAG
>Ga0307508_10004610_pt1 | contig 13396 bp, 8 predicted proteins | sample 9_EM_MG_FD_203089 | JGI IMG/M metagenome (GOLD analysis project Ga0307508, IMG submission 203089) | Populus trichocarpa ectomycorrhiza microbial communities from riparian zone in the Pacific Northwest, United States - 9_EM | ecosystem: Host-associated > Plants > Roots > Unclassified | place... | reverse complement strand
GCGAGGTAGAGCTGATGCGCCGCGGCCGCAAGCGGCAGCGGGAACGACAGCTTGCGTGCCGCGTCGAGCACGATGCCGAGGTCCTTCACGAAGATGTTGACCGCCGACAGCGGCGTGTAGTCGCCGTCGAGAATGTGCGGCACGCGGTTCTGGAACATCCAGCTCATGCCGGCCGAATTGCAGATCACGTCGTACAGCGCACGCGGGTCGGCGCCGGCGCGCATGCCCAGCGCCATCGCCTCGCAGGCTGCCGCGATGTGCACGCCGGCGAGGTGCTGGTTCACCATCTTCACGGTCGAGCCGATGCCGGGCCGGTCGCCGAGCCGGTAGACCTTGGCGGCGATCGCGTCGAGCAGCGGGCCGGCGGCGTCGAAGGCCTGCGGCTCACCCGAGGCCATCACCGTCATCTGCCCGGCGGCTGCCTTGACCGCGCCTCCGGACACCGGCGCGTCGATCAGCCACAGCCGGCGCGCCGCGAGGCGCTGCTGCCAGAGCGGCGGCAGGCTCGGGTCGACGGTGGCCGAGCAGATCACGACCGAGCCGGGCTTGAGCGTGCCGATCAGCCCGTCGCTGCCGAACAGCACCTCTTCGGTCTGTGCGGCGTTGACGACCAGCACGACGACCGCGTCGCACTGCGCGCCCAGCGCGGCGAGCGAATCGACGCTGCGGCCACCTTCGGCGATGAAGCGCTCGCGCGCCTCGGCGCGGGTGTCGAGCCCGACCGTGCTCACGCCCTTGCGCAGCGCCGTGATGGCGGCACCGAAGCCCATCGAACCGAGACCGACGATGCCGAGGACCTTGTCCGTGCTGCGGCTGGATGTACCTGTTGTCACTTGTTGCTGCTCCGTCTGGGTTTGGGTTCGATCGCCGCACGCGGCTGGCCGGATCTTGCGATCACGCCGCCCTCGATCAGGCGCTGCTCGCTGTGCAGCATGTGCTCACGCGCGCGTTTGCGCGCCAGCGCCGGGTCGCGCGCGGCGATCGCGTCGACGACCGCGCGGTGCTCGAGCCGCACCGCCTCCATGAAGTCGAGCCGGCGCGCCTCGTTGCCGCGCGTGATGCGCATGCCTTCGCGCAGGTATTGCTCCAGAAAGCCGAGCAGCAAGGTGAACTGCGGGTTGCCGGTGGCCTCGCCGATGGCGCGGTGGAACGCCAGGTCCTCGGCGACGCCATCGTGGCCGGCGGCCGCGGCCACGTCGATCGCTTTCAATGCACGGCGCATTGTCGCGATCTGCGCGCGCGTCGCGCGCTCGGCCGCGAGCGCTGCCATTTCGGACTCGACCACGCGGCGCAGTTCGACGACGTGCACGACCGCCTGGACCGAGCCCAGCACCGCCGGATCGAACGCGAGCGGGCGGTTCAGCGGCGTCGGGGCGACGAAGACCCCCGATCCCTGGCGCGACACGACGAGCTGGCGCGACCTCAGCTGGTGCACCGCCTCGCGCACGACGGTGCGCGACACGCCGTGCGCGGCCGCGATCCGCGCTTCGGTCGGCAGCTGGTCGCCGGGCTGCAGCGCGCCCGAGTCGATCTGGTCGCCGAGCAGCACGGCGAGCCGGTCGGACAGGCGCTGCGGCAGCAGTCGGGGCGGGGTGGCGGACGCGGCGGCCCGCGTGGCGGTGGAGGGATGAACAAGCATGGTTATCAGGTCATCATACAAATTTATAAAATGGACCCATCTAACGGTTTGCCCTGATGGCGGGCGCCGGCCGCAGTGCCGATACTGCCGCGGCATTGGGAGAAGGAACAGGTTGCATGGCCAGCGTCACGATCCAGGCGGTGAAGAAGAACTTCGGTGATGTGCCGATCCTGCACGGCGTGGACATCGACATCCCCGATGGCTCGTTCACCGTGCTGGTCGGCCCGTCGGGCTGCGGCAAGTCGACACTGCTGCGCATGATCGCCGGCCTGGAGCGGATCAGCGGCGGCGAGATCTGCATCGGCGAGCGCCGGGTCAACGACCTGCCGCCGAAAGAGCGCGACATCGCGATGGTGTTCCAGAACTACGCGCTGTACCCGCACATGACGGTGCGCCAGAACATGGCGTTCTCGCTCGCGCTGGCCAAGCAGAGCCAGAGCGAGATCGACAGCAAGGTCGGCCGCGCGGCCGAGATCCTGGCGCTCGGCGCGCTGCTCGACCGCTATCCGCGCCAGCTCTCCGGCGGGCAGCGCCAACGCGTTGCGATGGGCCGTGCGATCGTGCGCGACCCGCAGGTGTTCCTGTTCGACGAGCCGCTCTCGAATCTGGACGCGAAGCTGCGCGTCGCGATGCGCAGCGAGATCAAGGAGCTGCACCAGCGCCTGAAGACGACGTCGATCTACGTCACGCACGACCAGATCGAGGCGATGACGATGGGCGACAAGATCGTCGTGATGCGCGATGGCCGCATCGAGCAGACCGGCACGCCGCTCGCACTCTACGACCACCCGGCGAACCAGTTCGTCGCCGGGTTCATCGGCTCGCCGGCGATGAACTTCCTGCCCGGCACGCTGCGGCGCAGCGCGGGCACGGTGAGCGTCGAGCTGCCCGATGGCACGCGGCTGGACGCCCCGGCGAGCGCCGGCGGCGTCGACGGCCAGCCGATCGTCTTCGGCACCCGGCCCGAACACCTGACGCTGGCCGACACCGGAGGCATCCCAGCGCGCGTCGTCGTGATGGAGCCGACCGGCATGGACACCTTCGTCGCCTGCCGACACGAAGGCGTCGAGCTCTCGGCGGTGTTCCGCGAGCGCCACGATTTCGCGCCCGGCAGCACGATCCACCTGCTGCCCGATCTGCAGCGCGCACACCTGTTCGATGCGACCAGCGGCCGGCGTTTGGCCGCCTGAGCTTCCTTTCCCGCGTTCACAAGACTGATCAACGAAGGAGACACCCATGACCGAGTTCAATCGCCGCAAGTTCCTCGAGGGCTCGGCCGGCGTCGCCGCCGCCGCCACGATGGGCACCGGCGCGGCCGTGTTCGCGCCGGCCGTGCAGGCGCAGACGATCGCATTCAAGCCCGAGAAGGGGGCGAAGCTGCGCGTGCTGCGCTGGAGCCGCTTCGTGCAGGGCGACATCGACGCCTACATGGCGAACGTCAAGAAGTTCACCGAGAAGACCGGCATCGAGGTGCGCGTCGACAACGAGGGGTGGGAAGACGTGCGCCCGAAGGCCGCTGTGGCCGCGAACACCGGCGCCGGCCCCGACATCATCCTGTCGACCAACGACGACGCGAACCTGTACCCGGACAAGCTCGTCGACGTGACCGACCTGGCCGAGTACCTCGGCAAGAAGTACGGCGGTTGGTACCCGGCCTGCGAGGCCTATCTGCGCCCGGACGGCAAGAAGTGGATCGGCATCGCGCTCGGCTCGGCCGGCGCGATGCTGGTCTACCGCCAGAGCCACGTGAAGGCGGCCGGCTTCGATACCTTCCCGAAAGACACGACCGCGTTCCTCGCGCTGCTGAAGGCGCTGAAGGAAAAGGGCACGCCGGCCGGGATGGCGCTGGGCAACGCGACCGGCGACGGGCTGTGGACGAACTGGCTGATCTGGTCGCACGGCGCGAAGCTGGTCGACAAGGACAACAAGGTCGTGATCGACAGCCCCGAGACGCTGAAGGCGCTCGAGTACGGCAAGGAGATGTACGCCAACTTCATCCCCGGCACGCTGTCGTGGCTCGACCCGAACAACAACAAGGCCTTCCTCGATGGCCAGATCAGCTTGACCAACAACGGCATCTCGATCTACTACGCGGCGAAGAACTCGAAGGACGAGAAGGTCCATGACCTGGCGGCCGACATCAATCACGCGCCGTATCCGGTCGGCCCGGTGGGTGTGCCGACCGAGTCGCATCTGTTCTTCAATCAGATGATCTTCAAGTACACGAAGTATCCGCAAGCGGCGAAGGAATTCCTGCGCTTCATGATGGAGCAGGAGCAGTTCGATGCCTGGCTCACCGGCGCCGGCGGCTACATCGCCCATCCTCTGAAGGCATACGAGAAGAGCGCGATCTGGACCGTCGATCCGAAGAACACGCCGTACGGAAACGCCGTGAAGAACATGCGGCCAGCCGGCTACGCCGGAAAGCTCGGCTACGCCTCGGCAGGTGCCGGGGCCGACTTCATCGTCACCAACATGGTGGCCGAAGCCGCCAGCGGTTCGAAGACACCGAAGGAAGCGGCCGAGCGCGCCCAGAAGCGTGCCGAGCGTTACTACAAGGTGTGATCGTGCAAGAGCCTGCGGTGCAAGGACAGGTGCGCGTCGGCGCGCCGCGGGTCGCGGCGGCGGCGAGGCGCCTGTCGCTGCTCGAGCGATTCCAGAACAACCGGAACGCCCTGGGCTGGGCGTTCATGCTGCCGGCGACGGTGTTGCTGGTGCTGTTCCTGACCTACCCGCTCGGGCTGGGCACGTGGCTGGGCTTCACCGACGCCAAGATCGGCCGCGACGGCGTCTGGATCGGTCTCGAGAACTTCAGCTTCCTCGTCACCGACAGCGTCACGCAGCTCGCGCTGTTCAACACGATCTTCTACACGGTGGTCGCCAGCATCGCGAAGTTCGGGCTCGGCCTGTGGCTGGCGCTGCTGCTGAACAAGAACCTGCCGTTCCAGAGCTTCTTCCGCGCCGTCGTGCTGCTGCCGTGGATCGTGCCGACCGCGCTGTCGGCGATCGCGTTCTGGTGGATCTTCGACGCGCAGTTCTCGATCATCAGCTGGATGCTGATGAAGCTGGGCCTGATCGACCGCTACATCGACTTCCTCGGCAACCCGTGGAACGCGCGCATCTCGACCATCATCGCGAACGTCTGGCGCGGCATCCCGTTCGTCGCGATCTCGCTGCTGGCCGGGCTGCAGACGATCTCGCCGTCGTACTACGAAGCCTCGGCGATCGATGGCGCGACGCCGTGGCAGCAGTTCCGCCACATCACCTTGCCCCTGCTGACGCCGATCATCGCGGTCGTGATGACCTTCTCGGTGCTGTTCACGTTCACCGACTTCCAGCTGATCTACGTGCTGACGCGCGGCGGCCCGCTGAACGCGACCCACCTGATGGCCACGCTCGCGTTCCAGCGCGCGATCTCCGGCGGCGCGCTCGCCGAAGGCGCGGCGATCGCGACGCTGATGGTGCCGTTCCTGCTCGCCGCGATCATGTTCAGCTACTTCGGCCTGCAGCGGCGCGCCTGGCAGCAAGGCAGCGACAAATGACGGCCGACACATGAGCAACCCGAAGAGCAACAACAACGACGACGCGCAGGGCATGGACTACCTGCAGTCCCTGCCGCGACGCTGGGTCACGATTTATATCCCGATCGTGCTGTTCGTGATCGTGCTGCTGTTCCCGTTCTACTGGATGGCGATCACGTCCTTCAAGCCCGACAACGAACTGCTCTCGCGCGACGGCAACCCGTTCTGGATCATCGGGCCGACGCTCGCGCACTTCGAGAAGCTGCTGTTCCGCACCGAGTACTCGGCCTGGCTGCTGAACACCGTGATCGTGTCGGTGGTGTCGACGGTGATCTCGCTGGCGGCCTCGGTGCTCGCGGCGTATGCGATCGAGCGGCTGCGCTTCCAGGGCTCGAAGCCTGCCGGTGGCGCGATCTTTCTCGCCTACTTGGTGCCGCCGTCGATCCTGTTCATTCCGCTCGCGGCGATCGTCGTCAAGCTCGGGCTGTTCGACAGCCGGATGGCGCTGATCCTGACCTACCCGACCTTTCTGATTCCGTTCTCGACCTGGCTGCTGATGGGCTACTTCCGCTCGATCCCGTACGAGCTCGAGGAGTGCGCGCTGATCGACGGTGCGACACGCTGGCAGATCCTGATCAAGATCGTGCTGCCGCTGGCGGTGCCGGGCCTGATCTCCGCGGGCATTTTCGCGTTCACGCTGAGCTGGAACGAGTTCATCTACGCGCTGACCTTCGTCTCGTCGAGCGAGAACAAGACCGTGCCGGTCGGCGTCGTCACCGAGCTGGTCGAGGGCGATGTCTACCACTGGGGCCCGCTGATGGCCGGCGCGCTGCTCGGTTCGCTGCCGGTCGCGTTTGTCTACTCGTTCTTCGTCGAGTACTACGTGTCGGGGATGACCGGGTCGGTGAAGGAGTGATGCTGCGCGCGCGGGCGTCGCGCGCCGAGCTGATACTCTCAGACCCCGTCCGCACTCAGGCCCGTTTCCTGCCGACGATCGTCGCCGGAAAGGCCACCGCAATCGTCACGCCGGCGTTCGCGCCGCTGCGGAGGTCGAGCCGGCCGCCCAGCATCTGGGCACGTTCGTGCAAGCCGATCAGCCCGAGCGACTTCGGGTGGCGCGCGGCGAGGAGGTCGAAGCCCTTGCCGTCGTCCTGCACCGTCAGCAGGTAGCCGTCGGGCCGGCGCTGCAACGCCACGTCGACACGGCTCGCGCGCGCATGCCGCGCCACGTTGGTCAGCGACTCCTGCACGATGCGAAAGACCATCGTGGTCTGATCGGCATCGAGCGCGACCAGGGCTTCGCTCAGTTGCAGCCTGCAGATGACGCCGCTGCGTTCGGTGAACTCGCCCACCAGCCATTCCAGCGCCGGGCCGATGCCCAGGTCGAGCACGGCGGGGCGCAGGCTGGAGACCAGATCGCGCTGGAGTCGAATGATGGAGTCGACGAGCGCAAGCATGCTCGCGGTCCGCTCGCCGATCGCCGGGTTGGACTGACCGAAACGCAGGCGCACGACCGAGACTTCGAGCCGCAGCGCGGACAGCAGCTGACCCAGTTCGTCGTGCAACTCGCGGGCGATGTACTTGCGCTCCTCTTCCCGCGCCGCTTCGCGCCGGAAGCTCTGGTCACGACCCAGTTGCTCGACCCGCTTGCGCTCCGTCACTTCGCGGGCAATGCCGAGCACGCTGTCCACGGTGCCTCGCTCATCCAACTCCGGAACCAGGCGCGTCTCGAAGAACCGCTCGCCGTACGGCCCTTCCCACGGCAGCTCCAGCATGTTCGGCACGGCGTTGTCGATCACTCGTCGCAGCGCACCGCCCATCACGCCGTGGTGGTCGAGTCCGAGTTCGTCCGCGGTCCGGCCGACGAAGTCGTTCGCGCTCATGCCGAAAATCCGCGTCACGGCCGGATTGACATAGAGGTAGCGCCCCTGCCGGTCGTAGCGCGCGACCATGTCGGGCAGGTTGTGGAGCAGCGTCGTCAGCTGGCGCTGGGTGTTCATCAGCGCCGTGACGTCGCGTCCGATGGCCAGCACGCTGACGACGCCGCCGTGCAGGTCGCGCTCGGCCACGAGGCGGAACTGGATGCTGCGGGCGTCAAGCAGCGAGACGTCGATCGAGGCGTCGTCCCCGCTCGCGAGCACCTCGCGCAACTGCCGCTCGTAGCGCTGCGCCTGGTCCGGTGACATGCCCGACAGTTCGATCGGCGTGGTGCCGAGCAGGGCTTCGAGCGGCGCGCCGACCCGCTGTGCCATGGCCGGATTCACGTAGGTTCTGCGGCAGTCGCTGTCGTAGCGGGCCACCAGGTCGGGCGCGTTCTCGACCAGCGCCCGGAACTCCTGCTCGCGCAAGCGCAGCGCCGCTTCGGCGTGCTTGCGCACGGTGACGTCCGAGAACACGGCGACGCCCCCCTGGGTTGCGCCGCTCGGGTCCGCCAGCGGCCGGGCGGCCGCGCTGAGCCAGCGGCCGTCCGGGCGCATGGCCGTAGCCATGAACAGTTCCACGTTGTCGCAGGACTCGCCGCGGATCGCCTTGACGAGCGGCAGATCGGTCGTGGGGCAGGGCGTCGTCTGGTCCGGTAGATAGAGCCCGCCGAGCCCGGGCCAGTCGCGAGATCGCAACTGCGCCCGATCGACGCCCAGAATCTTCTCGGCCATCGGGTTGACCAGAATCACATGGCCTCGCCTGTCGGCCACCACCACGCCGTCGGCCATGCTGTCGAGCACCGATTGGAGGATGGCGGTCTGCTGCTGCACATCGCGCTGCGATCGGCGCAGCCGAAGCAGGAAGTACATCGTGCCGGCGAAGACGAGCACCCCCGCGCCGAGTCCCGTCCACAGCAGGTGTCGATGGAGTTCGCCCTGCTGGAGTTCGGCGGCCTGTTGGCGGTTGCGCTGAGTCAGCTCGTTGATCTCGCGCTGCTTGCTCTCGGACTCGTAGCGCTGCGCGAGCTCGACCATGCGCGCCCCGGCCCGCTCGCGTGTCGCCTTGGCCGTCATGTCGTTGGCCTCGAGCGTCAGCGCGTAGGCGCGCCGGGTGTCCCCCGCGGCGGCGGCGAGCGCGGCCATGCGCTGGGCGCTCTCGCTGATGTAGAGCGAAAAGCCGATGTCCTTGGCCACTGTGTAGGCCCGCGTCGCGTCGGACCGCGCCGCGCCTGAATTGCCACGCGACTGGTAGACCGCGCTGCGGGCGTTCAGGCTGTACCAGAGACCGATCCGGTTCGGATAGCGTTCGTAGATCGCCACCACTTGATCGAGCAAGGGCAGCGCCTCGGCGTCGCGGTGCTGGGCGCGAAGGTTGGTGGCGAGCTGGCTCAGGCCGAAGGCGATCGCGAACGGTGCGCCCGCCTCGCGAAACAGCTCGATCGCCTCGCGAACATGGCGCTCCCCGCCCGCAGCGTCGCCGAGCGACGTGGTCAGGATGTTGCCCAGCCCGATCAGCGCGTAGGCCTCCAACTGCTTGGAGTGCGCCGCGCGCGCCTGCTCGCGCATCTGCACAAAGTGGTCGTGAGCCTCCTGCTGGCGAAAGCTCTGGTCGAAGGAAATCGCCAGCCCCTGATGCGCGTAGGTCAACGCGAGCGGGTCTTTCACTCGCCGCGCGATTTCCATCGCCTGCATCGCCATGGTGACGGAATCCTCGATCTGCCCGACGCGTCGGTACATCATCGCCGTGCGCAGCAGCGCCTCGCCCATCAGATCGGGCCGGTTGACCCCCTCGAGCTCGGCCAGGCTGCGGGTCGTCGCGGTGACGAGCGCGTCGATCTTGCCCTCGTTGACCGAGTTCAGCGCCACGTTGAGGTCGGCCTCGGCGCGCCCCAGCTTGTCGCCGCCTTGCGTGGCCAGGTCGAACGCGCGCTGCGCGTGGCTCGCCGACTTCTCGGTCAGCGCCAGATAGACTTCGATGCGCGCCAGCAGGTTGAGCACGCGGGCCTTGTCCGCGGCGCCCGCATCGGCGGGGATCGTGCTCTCGAGCCGCTGGGCGTGTTCGTAGGCGAGCGGGGCGTCGTTCTCCGCCAGCGTGCGTGTCCGGGTGACCTCGACGCGCCAGGCATCGAGCGCCTCCGCGGCCCGCGCAGCGCCGGGCAGGCACAGCATCAGCGCGGTCAAGGCCGCGCCCGCGCATCGACGCCAGTCGTCGCGGCTGCCTGGAAATAGACCGGATGCGGAACGAGACCTCACGGTCATGCCTTTCGTGAGGGGGCGGCCTCGGGTTGGATGCGCGCGTCCTGCACCGATGCCCGCCGCGGCGTCGTGTCAGGGAAACCTGAACGTCTATTCAATCAAATCCGAATGCTCTTGAAGTGCTTTCTCATTGAGCGAAATCTCGAAATGCCCGATCTTAGTGACCATGCTCACCAGCGTCCATTCACGCCGATCTGCCCGCCCCGGCCAGGCCTGCGTCGGAACCTGCGTGTCAACGATCGATGGGACGACCCTCGCGTTCGTTCGCGGACGGTCAGATACAGTGGGCGGCGAAGTCGCAGCGACGAAAATTCTTCCAACGCTGCGACATCGTTGGACTGCGGCGACAGGCCGCCCAAACGCGTCGACGAGGAGGTCCGACGATGGTTCGAATCCTGGTAGCAGACGACCATGCGGTGGTGCGCCACGGCTTGCGACAGGTGCTGTCGCTCGCCCCGGAGCTCAGCGTGGTCGCGGAGGCCAAGAATGCCTGGGAAACGCTGGAGCGGTTGCGCGAAGGCGGTGTGGACGTGATCCTGCTCGACATGAGCATGCCCGGCCTCAGCGGCATCGATCTGATCCGTCGCGTCAAGGCGGACGCGCCGCGGATTCCGGTGCTGGTGCTGTCGATGCACGCCGACTGGCAGATCGCGGCGCGCGCGATCAAGGCCGGCGCGACCGGCTACCTCACGAAGGACAGCGAACCCGAAATGCTGATCGACGCGATCCGGCAGGTCGCCAAGGGCGGGAACTTCATCGATCCCGCACTCGCCACGCGCATGGTCTTCAACGCCAGCAGCACGGAGGCCGAGTCGGCCAACGTCGCGATGTCGAATCGGGAGTACCAGGTCTTCCTCGCACTGGTGCAGGGCCGCAGCCTGATCGACATCGCGGAAGAGCTGCACCTGTCCGCCAAGACCGTCAGCACGCACAAGTTCCGGCTGATGCGCAAACTCGGCTTGACCAGCGTCAGCGAACTGGTGCGTTACGCGGTTCGGAGCGGCATCATCGACTGAGGCGGCGGCCGGCTGGCCCGCACGCCTCGACGGGGTGGGCCAGATGACGCACACCGAACCGGCCGAAGGCGAGGTGCCCGCGGGGCTCGACGCCGGATCACGGCGCGAGCCGGGTGCGCCAGGCGACGCCACGGGGCTGCCGACGGGCGTGATCCACCTCGCGCTCGACGAGGCCCCTCAGGCGGCTTGCCTGGTCGACGAGCAGGCCCGCTTCCTGTTCGTCAACGGCGAGTTCTGCCGGATCCTGGGCTACCGCCGGGAAGAACTGCTGGCGCTCGCGGCGGCCGATGTCGACGCCGAGTGCGATCCGGCGCGCTGGCAAGAACTCTGGCACCAGCTGCGCGAGCGGGGGTCGCTGCGCTTCGAGCGGCGGCTACGGTCCAAGGAGGGCCGGGTGTTCTCGGCCGAGATACGACTCGGCCACCTCGAGCATGGCGCGCGCGGCTATTGCCTGGCGTTCGCGCGGAGAGTGCGCCGCCACGAACGCGGGGCGGAGCCGGCGCGTCGTCGCCATCGCGACCTGACGGCTGCCATCGCACAACACCAGCTCGCCCAGGAGCTGCTGAGCCGGCGCGAGCGGGAGTTCCGCACGCTGGCGGAGAACTCGCCCGACAACATCGCCCGCTTCGACCGCGGGTGTCGACTGCTCTACGCCAATCCGGCCGTGAACCAGGCGTGGGGGGTCGACACCACGCGCCTGATCGGAAAGACGCCGACCGGCATGATGCTCGCGGACCGGCCCTGGCTGCACGAGTGCGAGCGGCTGATGCACCAGGTGCTGCACGACGGCGAGCCGATCGAGACGGAGATGTCCGGAACCCACCGCTGCGGCGACCGGCGGACCTTCCACGTCCGGTTCGTCGCCGAGCGCGAATCGGCCGACGACGACGTGATCGGCGTCCTGGTGATCGGGCGCGACATCACGGAGCGCAAGCAGGCGGAGGTGGCGCTGCAGCGCCGCAAGCAGGAGTTCCGCGCGCTGGTGGACAACTCGCCGGACCTGGTCGCCCGGTACGACCGGCACGGCCGGCGCGTCTATGCCAATCCGGTTATGGCCCGATTGCTAATGCACGAGGCGGATGCACCCGGGCCGGCGGTCGACGACTGGTCGTTCACCCAGGAGTCGGATCTTTTCCGCGGCCTGTTGGCGGAGGTTCTGGCAACCGGCGAGACACGACTCGCGGAGTTGCGGTACCGACGCGCCGATGACAGCCCTGGGTGGCTGGACATGCGCCTGTGCGCCGAGCTGGCAGAAGAGGGCACGGTCGCGTCCGTGCTCGTCATCGCGCGCGACATCACCGAGTTTGTCGCGCAACGCGAAGACCTGGAAGAGCAGGTGCGGCGACGCACCGCCGACCTTCAGGCGGCGACGCAGAAGGCCAACCTGGCCAACCAGGCCAAGAGCGACTTTCTCGCGGTCATGAGCCATGAGATTCGCACCCCGCTGAACGGCATGATCGGGATGACGGAGTTGCTCGCCACCACCCGGCTCGATCCGCACCAGTGCCGTTTCGTCGAGGCCGCCCGCTTGTCCGGCCGGCACCTGCTCGCACTCGTCAACGACGTGCTCGATCTTGCCAAGATCGAGGCCAACGAAATACGCTTTGAACGCGAATCGGTCGATTTGTGGCAGCTCATGCGCGAGTCGATTGCGCCGTTCATCGGCATGGCGGCGACCAAGGGCCTGCAACTCGACACCGAGGTCGCCGTCGACCTGCCGGCGCGGATCTGGTCGGATCCGTTGCGCCTGCGGCAGGTGCTCGTCAACCTCGTGGGCAACGCCGTCAAGTTCACGCACCACGGCGCGGTTCGGCTGCGCGTGGCGCGTGCGGTCGACGTGACGCCGTCCGACCGCAAGCTCTGCCTGGAACTCGAAGTCGCCGACAGCGGCATTGGCATCCACCGGGACGCGGTGCCGCACATCTTCGACGCGTTCACGCAGGCCGACAGCTCCACCGCGCGCCGCTATGGCGGAACGGGCCTGGGCCTGGCCATCACGGCTCGACTGGTGCGGCTGATGGGCGGTGAACTGCGGGTGGACAGCGAGCTCGGCCGGGGGTCGAGGTTTCACTTCGTCCTGTGCGTCGATTCGGTCGATGAGCTTCGCGAGGCCGCGATCCTCGACAACAAACCGGCGTCCGAGACCTCGGTGCGCGCCGAGACCGCGAGCGCACTGCGCGACCTGAACGTGCTGGTGGTCGAGGACAGCCCGGTCAACCAGGAGGTTGCGCGCGCCATGCTCGAGTACTGCGGGGTCAGGCCCGTGCTCGTGAGCGACGGCCACGAGGCCATCGAGCTGTTCGCGACGCGGGATTTCGACCTCGTCTTCATGGATTGCATGATGCCCGGACTGGACGGCTACGAGACGGTGCATCGCATGCGCCGGCTCGAGGCCGAGCAGGCGCGTGAATCGACAACCCCCATCGTCGCGTTGACGGCGAACGCCGGCGAGCTGGATCTGCAGCAATGCATGACCGCCGGCATGAACGACTTTCTCGGCAAGCCGCTCTCGCTGCAGAGTTTGCGGCGCGTCCTGGAGCGCTGGTGCCCCGCATGAAACAACCACGCTCCGCTGATCTTCCCGAAGTCGATGACATGCCACGAGACCGCAAGACGACGAGAGGGCACCGCTCCCGCAGCAAGGCGTCGAAGGCCAAGCCCGCGAAGGACCGGCACAAGCGCCTGGTACAGCGGATCCGGCGCCTGCTCGGGCGACCGTTGCGCATCGTGCGCAAAGGCCTGAACCTGCACCTCGTGTTCGCCGCGACCTCGACCGAAGCGGGCGTCCCCGATCCGCGTGCGACCCCGGCGCGGGCCGTGGTCGCCGACGACCCGGTGAGCGTGGAGCTGCGCCGGATGCGCGCTGAATTGCGCCAGCGGCTCGATCGCCACCCGTTGTCGCGGACCGTGTTCGTGAAGCTCGCGATCGTCGAGCGCGAGCTGGGGCGTCACGGCTACGCCGCGCTGCAGTCCTTGCCCGTCGAGCTGCTGCACGAGGCGCTGGAACAGCTCAATGCCGTCATCGGACGATCCTCCAGCGAG
>Ga0307508_10004609_pt1 | contig 13398 bp, 10 predicted proteins | sample 9_EM_MG_FD_203089 | JGI IMG/M metagenome (GOLD analysis project Ga0307508, IMG submission 203089) | Populus trichocarpa ectomycorrhiza microbial communities from riparian zone in the Pacific Northwest, United States - 9_EM | ecosystem: Host-associated > Plants > Roots > Unclassified | place... | reverse complement strand
GGGCGGAGCGGGCCGGATGAACACGAGCGGTGCCGGCGGCAGCGCGGGCAGCAGTGGTAGCGGCGGCGCTGCCGGTGGCACGAGCGGCGACAGCGCGGGCGCGGCTGGTGAGAACGGCGCGCCCGGATCGATCGACTACTCGATTTGGCAGCTGCAACTACCGATCGGCAGCGGCACGTCGCCGACCACGGTATCGCCCGCCCAACTGCTGGCCGGTTTCTCCGACGAATACTTCTACTTGGCGCCCGACGGCGGGCAGATTTTCATGGATCCGGCCAGCGGCGTCACCACCTCGGGGTCGCAGCATTGCCGCAGCGAAATGCGAGAAATGAAGGCCACGGGCGGGCCCGCCGCTTGGCCTTCCTCTGGAACCAACAAGCTCACGGTTACGGGGAAGGTGCTGCAGGTCGGCGGCGGCACCAAAGGTCACGTCACGGTCGGCCAAGTCTTCAACTCGCCCGACTCGATCCCGCTCTGCGAGCTCGGCTATTCGACGAGCCGCGGCGGCTTCGACCTCTTGTACGAGGAAGCCAAGGGCGGAGGCAGCACGGTAGACTTGAAGACCAAGGTCGCCCTGAATACGCCGTACACGTTCACGCTCGAGCTCTCGAACGGCGTGCTGCAAGTCAGCGTGAACGGCACGCAGCTCTACACTCACACGCCCAGCGCCGGCATCGTCGCCAAGACGTTCTATTTCAAATTCGGCAACTACGACCAGACCGCCTCGGCCGGCCCCGCGAGCACGACGCCGTACACCATCGTCGAAGCTTCCGGCGTCGACGTGCTTCACCGGTAGCGGTTAGCCGCAAATCACAGGATGCCGCGTTCACGAGCCGTGCGGATTTCGCGCTCTGGGTGGACGAACAGCACCCTGCCGTTGCGCGCGGGCTCGCGTTTCAGCCAGCCGGGCTCATGGAAATCTTGCGCGTGTTTTTCGCTCAGCCACAGCAAATATTGCCCGGAGTCTTGGGCGGCGCGCCGGGCCTCGCTGAGCGAGAGCACTTTCTGCCCCAGCCCTTTGGGGGGCCGGCCGTGGCTCGCGGGTCGGTCGTTCATGCGTGCCCGCTCGCCGGTCCGGTGCAAAGCTCGCTCTCGGCTTCGCTGGCGTCGATGTAAACTTCGAAGGAAGTGGCGGCTTGCTGCCAGCTGCGCGCGTTGACCAGAGACAAGGCAAAGGAGCCGCCGGCCACCACCCTGAATTCGAGTCGGCGCTCGCCGGCGGTGTAGGTCAGGTGGCGATCGCGCGCCGTCTTATCTAAGACGAGGCGCAGCTGCCCAGGCATCGGATCGGGCAAAGTCCAGCGATTACCCGCCGCGACATTTTCAGGCAGCTCGAGCCGCAACAGCTCCCCAACGGCTGCTTTGACCACACGACGGTTGAAGGTAGCGTCGAGGCTGATCATGAATGTGCTCCCACCAAAGCTGCTGCACGTCGTGTGCCGGACGCAAAAACCCTGACAATGAGGCGTTTCTGCGTCTGACCGTGCGCGGATTCAGATCCGGTTCACGCGAGCGCGTTCTCGAGCGGCCGCGACGATGATCCTTGTCGTCGTCGCTTTCTGACACGAAACTAGGGGGTCGATGCAGCCCGTGCGCCACGTTGCCAGCCTCGGCCCTTACGTGGTCGAAGCCATTATCGGTAGCGGGGGGATGGGCGTCGTCTATCGCGGGCGACACAGCGTGACGCGGGCCCTCGCGGCATTGAAGACAGTCCAGGTGGATTCGGCGGAACATCTGGCCGCATTTCGGCGCGAGGTGCAGGTGCTCGCCGGCCTGCATCACCCCGGTATCGTTCGCATCCTCGACCACGGCATCAGCGACGGCACGCCCTGGTACGCGATGGACCTGGTCCGGGGCCAACCGCTGTCCGGCATGCTGCGCGCGCCGCTGCCGTCGGAAACCGAGGTGGTGACTGGAAGCCTGGCGCGAAGCACGGCTGGCTTCAGCGAAGATTCGCAGCGACCGAGCAGCGTAACGCGGCTGCGTGTCGCCCGCCCGAGCGAGCCGCATGAAGGGGCGCCATTGGCCGAGCTCTTGCGAGTCATGCGCAAAGTTTGTTCGGCGCTGGCGTTCTTGCATTCGCATGGACTGGTCCATCGCGATTTGAAGCCAGAAAATATCCTGATCGAGGCCGGCGGCGACCCGGTTCTCGTCGACTTTGGCATCGTAGGCCAATTCGGCGACAGCAAAGGTCGCGAGGTGCTCACGCTCACCCGCTCCGCCGGGACGCTTGCCTACATGGCGCCCGAACAGGCTTCGGGCCTGTTCATCGACGCCCGCGCTGATTTGTTCTCGCTCGGGTGCATTCTCTACGAATGCATCGTGGGTCAGCTGCCGTTCGGCCCGTCCGGTCTGTACGACGCATCGCTGCCTCCGCCCGCCCCGCCCTCGAAGTCGGTGAGCGACATCGTGCCCGAGCTCGACGAGCTCGTAATGGGGCTGCTCGCGACAGATCCGCGCGAGCGCGTCGGTTACGCCGAGGACGTCGCGGCCGCCCTCGATCGTGTCATGAGCGACGCGCCCGCTCCGTCGGCCGAGATGAGCGAGCCCGCGTACCTTTATCGGCCCGATTTTGCGGGACGTGGCGGTGCGCTCGAGCGGTTGACGTCGCGGTTCGGTGAGCGCGCGGCCCAAAAGGGCGGTTCACTCACGTTCATTTCGGGCGAAAGCGGGCTCGGCAAGACGCGCTTGGTGCTCGAGCTCGGTGCGCGGGCGGTGGCGACTGGCACCACCGTGATCACTGGAGAGTGCAAGCCAGTGGGCGCCGTGGCACTCGATGGCGGCGCGCGCGCCGAGCCGCTCCACCCGTTTCGCAACTTCCTACTCGCGGTCGTGGACGCCTGTCGGGCGGGCGGCAAGGCCGTCAGTAACCGGCTGCTGGCCGTGCACGGCGCGGTGCTCGTGCCCTTCGAGCCGGCGCTGGGCAGTCTGCTCGACGGCCAGGCGCCGGACCCGACGCCGCTCGAGCCCGAGCTGGCACGCGCGCGGGTGTTCGCGGCGCTGGCGGGTCTGCTGGAGGCCTTCACGCTCGAACGCCCGCTGTCGCTGCTGCTGTTGATCGACGACCTGCAGTGGGCCGACAGCTTGTCGCTGGAGTTCTTGAGCAGCCTGGCCCAAGGCCAGCAGCGCTTGGCCTGCCAAATCGTTGCCACCTATCGCAGCGAAGAAGTGAGCGACGAGCTTGCGGCGTTGGTCGCGCTGCCGAGCGTGAGCAATGAGCGGCTGGAGCGCTTCGATCGCAGCGCCGTGAGCGACATGGTGTCGGGCATGTTGGCCCTGCCAGAGCCGCCCCAAGACTGGGTCGCATTCTTGGAAGAGGAGTCGGGCGGCAATCCGTTCTTCATCGCGGAATACTTGCGCGCGGCGATTTCGGAGCGACTCTTGACCCGAAGCCGCGCTGGGCGCTGGGCGCTCGGCTCGGTGGGCGAAGGCGGGAGCCTGCGCGACCGGCTCGGCTTGCCCGCGACCATTGGCGATTTGGTCGGCCGCCGACTGGCCGGGCTCGATCACGAGGCACGGCTCACGCTGCAGGCTGCGGCCGTGCTCGGTCGCGAATTCGACGTGGCGCTGGTTGCCGAAACGGCTGGTATCGAGCCGGCCATCGTCACTGCCGCGTACGCGCGGTTGCGTCAGCGTCAAATCTTGGAGGACGAGGCTTCGGGAGAGTCTGGCTTCGGTCACGACAAGCTGCGCGAGATCGCCTACGGCTTGATCGAGCACGAGGTGCGGGGCGTCCTGCACGGCCGAGCCGCTGCGGCGCTCTCGGCGCGGCGTGCACGAGGCGAAGCGCGCGTCGAGCTCGGCACCTTGGGCTACCACCACGCTCAGGCCGGCAATGCCGCCCAGGCCGCCGACTACTTCGAGCAGGCGGCCACGCTGGCGCGCGCCCATCACGCCAATCGTGACGCTATTCGCCTGTTTCGCCTCGCGCTCGGCGAGCTGCAAAAATCGCCTACTCCGCAGGCGGCCGCGGAGCTCGGGGCCGCCTGCCGGGTCAGCGAGGCGTTGGCCGACGTCCTGTTCTTGAATGGCGAGCTGGACGACGCCCGCGGCGCGCTCGACTTCACTTTGCGCGGAACGCCGCCCGGACAACGGATTGCGCGCGCTCGTCGGCGCCGGCTTTTGGCTCGCACTTGGGAGCGGCAGCATCAGCATGAGCAAGCGCTCGCCCTGTACGCCCAGGCGGAGCAAGACCTGGGCGAACCGCAACAGGCCCCGGCCGAGGTTGAAGAATATTGGTTCGAGCAAGTTCAGATACAGATCCAATCGGCGATGGATCTGTATTTCCTTTCGCGGGTCACCGAGCTTTCGGCGCTCATCGAACGCGTCAGACCCGTGATCGAGTTGCGCGGTACGCCCCTGCAACGGGCGCAGTTCTTTCAGGCCCTGCTGCACATGAACATTCGCCGCGATCGCTATCGCATCATTCCGGAAACACTCGAGTTCGCTCGCGAAGCGTTGAAAGCCGCGGAGCGGCAGAGCGACATCCGAGAGCTCGCGCTTGCCCACTGTACGCTGGCCTTCGCATTGACACTCGCAGGCCACGATGCCGACGCAGAAGGGCATTTTCAAGTCGGCATCGCCGGTGTCGAACGCGTTGGCGACCTTGCGTTGCAAGCGCGGTTCCTCGCTTACTACGCGATCTTGCACCGGCGCCTGGGGCGCGTTGCCGAGACGCGCGCGACTGCCGAGCGAGCCCTGGAAATCGCGGAGAAACAGGGTTTCAACGACTACATCGGTGTCGCGCACGCCCACCTGTCATGGGTTGCTTGGCAAGGCGGAAGCGCAGTCGTTGCGCCCGCCGCCGCCGCGCTGGATGCTTGGAATCGGCTGCCCGCGGGCTATACCTATCCACTGCAGTGGCTCGCGCGCAGCCCGCTCGCCGCACACTTCACGGCTAACGGGCGAACCGACGACGCTCTTGTGCAATGGGAGCTGCTGCTCGACCCGACGCAGTGCTTGCTTCCCGATCGCCTGAGCGAAGCCATCCGCGCAGCGCTGCTCGATCGAGCTGCGCGTGGCAGTGCAGATGAAAAAGCCGTCGCCGGCCTGAGCGAGCTGGCGCGCGAGCTGCGCTTGCTCTAGCTCAGCGCTCGCAACGTCGAACGCGATCTAGAGATTACGATCGCATTCGCTGAGTCGCGACCGGCGAATGCTCGAGAAGCTCGCGACATTGTGCGTGGCACGGGACGTGTAGAGCGACCGTCGAGCGTGCAGGTTGCACGCTTCCAATCTGCCGAGGCTTCATGTCGGTAACGCAGTCTCCGTCGATCTACTTGCGCAATCGCTTTACGTTGCTGGGCTCGCGCAACGCCGAGTTCCTTGCCGGTAAAGAGCAGCTCTTGCGCAGCACGCTGAGCCGCTGGAAGCTGGTCGCTGGCTGCGGCGAGCGCGCGCTGCGCGTGGGCCGTAATTTGCCCGAACCGGCGCTACAAATGCTGCACATTTGGGAGCTCGATAGCTGGCCATCGCTATACGAGGTGATGTACGAGCTGTCGGAGGCCACGTGGTATCGCGCGCTGGGTGACGCCGTCGCCAGCGAAGATCAGGAGCTGCTGGTGAACTTCACCAGTGGCTACGGCATCGCTCGCCGCAAGCCATGGCAGAGTGACGACACACCAGGCTACCGCTACCTGTCCGAGGAGCTGATGCTCTCGCGCGGCACCACCATGCACTCGTACATGCGTGAGCTCAATTGGCTGGCGGCCGAGCTTTCACGTTCGGGTTTCGTTCGCACCTGTTGCGCCCGCCAGATCACCGGTCGTCCCGGTTTGATTTGCGTGCTGTGGCAGGTGCCGGCCGAGGTTCAGATCGATGCTTGTCTCGATCGAGTTTCCGACGACCGGCGAACCAGGGACCGCTACGCGCGCATGCTGCAAGGTGTGGGTGATTTGCGGCGTGAGACGCTGCAGCCCATGTACACGGAGCGGCTCGATGAGCGCATCCGTTCCGGCGAAGGGGCCTGCCTGACGACAGGCAGTGTTGCCAGCTCGAATCCGACGGGGACCTTCGTGCCCGCCGGCTTGACACTAAGTTGAACGATAGAAGGAGAGCTATGGATACGTACACGCCTCAAGTCGATGATCTCTTGTTGTTCTTTCGCGATGATGACGGCACGCTCGCCAAACGCCTGATTCCCCAGCACGTGTACGCCGACGAGAGCCGGCGCATCAGCCTCGATTCGCTGTCGCCGGGCTGGAAGGGGTCCGTGATCAGCGAGCAGGGCGATGAAAACGCCCCGTACTACGTGGCCAACTTCGCGCGGCTGCTCGCGCCCGGAACCTCGCCGTTCAAGCCCGCGCCTCGCCGCGATGCAAGCGCGCGAAGCCAGACGCCTGTGGCGCCCAAGGTGACGCCGCGGCCGAGCGATATCGTAGTGGTGCCGCACGATAGCCCGAACGCTGGTTATATCGTGCCGCGCGACGTCTACCGCGACTGCCTGGCGCTGGCTGACCAAGACATTCCCGACGTCGTTACCATGGCCATCGAAGAGGGAGTCGTCGTAGCCAACTTGCCCAAAGTGCAGCTGGACGGAGTCACCTGCTACTTGCTGAGCTTGATCAGCTTGCGTTCGGGAGCCCTGGAAGCAGCCGGCGAAGCCGACGAAAAATGAAATCGGCGGAGTGACGCAAGATCAAATGGAAACGCTCCGGAGCAACAAGACCTACCGCAACGGCACGCATCGCGTGGTTGCTCCGGAGCAGACGCTCGAGCGGATCAAGCCGCTGTTACGTTCGCTTGGCATCACCCGTGTCGCTAACATCACGGGCTTGGACGTGATCGGTATTCCAGTCGTTGCCGTGATGCGGCCCAATTCACGCTCGATCGCCGTGGCCCAGGGCAAAGGTCTGGATCTTACGGCCGCCAAGGTATCCGGCTTGATGGAGTCGATCGAGAACTATCACGCTGAGCGTATCCGCGCCCCGCTCTTGCTCGCGTCGTGGCAAGAGATGCGCGAGCGTGGGCTATGCCTGGCTCTGGATGCGTTGCCGCGCGTCGCCGGCAGTGCACTCAGCCGCGCCACGCGCATGCTCTGGATTCAGGGGCACGAGATCTTTCAGGGTGCGCCGATTTGGGTGCCGTTCGAGCTGGTGCACACCAACTACACTTTGCCGCTGCCGACGTGTAGCGGTGCGTTCAGTATGAGCGACAGCGGCGTCGCCTCGGGCAATGACCCGCTGGAGGCCACGAGTCACGCCATTTGCGAGCTGGTCGAGCGTGACGCCATGACCCTGTTCCAGTTCACTGACCAGCAGAGCAAGACCGCCAGGCGCCTCGCCCTCGACAGCGTGGACGACCCCGCGTGTCGCTCCGTGCTCGACTTGTACGCGCGCGCAGACGTGCGGTTGGCGGTTTGGGATGTCACGAGCGACATCGGCATTCCAAGCTTCTCGTGCACCATCCTCGATCGCGAACCAGGGCAATGGCGCGCCGTCGGCCCGGCCACCGGCTCAGGCGCGCACCCTTGCCGCGAGATCGCCCTGCTCCGAGCCCTGACCGAGGCGGCTCAAGCTCGGCTGACGGTGATCGCAGGCAGTCGTGATGACATCAGCGTCGCCACTTACCGCCGCGGCCACGACCGCGCGCTGCTAGCCGGGGCTGCGGTGGTGCTGGCAGACGCGGATGCCGGCCGACGTTTCGAAGACGTGCCGACGCACGCCGGCGAAACGCTGAACGACGACGTCTCGTGGGAGCTTTCACGCCTGCGCGCGGTGGGTATCGAGCAAGTGGCGGTCGTCGACTTGACGTTGCCGGAGCTCGGGCTCTCCGTCGTGCGGGTCGTCGTGCCCGGGCTCGAAGGTATGCACGACGCGCCAGGCTTCACGCCGGGCGCGCGTCTCCGAGCGAGGCTTTCGTGACCATCCACGTTTTCGCCGGGCCTACCTTGTCCTCGCGCGAGGTGCGGGCGCATTTGCCCGACGCGCTCGTAGCGGGGCCGGTCAAGTTCGGCGACGTGTACCGCGCGGCTCGCCAGCAGCCGAGCGCCATCGCGATCATCGACGGCTATTTCGAGCGGGTCCCGGCGACCTGGCACAAGGAAATCTTGTGGGCGATGTCCGAAGGCGTGCACGTGTTCGGCGCCAGCAGCATGGGCGCCCTCCGCGCGGCCGAGCTGTGCGACTTCGGCATGGTCGGCGTCGGCGCCATCTTCGAAGCCTTTCGCGACGGTGAGCTGGAAGACGACGACGAGGTCGCGGTGGCTCACGGCGACGAAAGCACGGGCTTTGTGCCGGTGTCAGACGCCATGGTCAACATTCGCGCCACGCTGCGGCGCGCTGCGGTCGAAGGCGTGCTCAGCGAGCCGACCAGAGACGCGCTGACGGCGCTCGCCAAGGGCATCTTTTACGCCGATCGCAGTTATCCCGGGCTACTCGAAGCGGGCGCGACCGCCGGCCTGGACGCGCAGGAGCTCAGCCGCTTCCGCGTTTGGGTCGGCGTCGGGCGCGTCGATCAAAAGCGTGCGGACGCCGAGCGGCTGCTCGAGCAGCTGAAGGCCTGGCAACGAACGCTACCGAGGCCAAAGCGCGTCGACTACTCGTTCGAGGCAACGGACGCTTGGCACGAAGCGGAGCGCGCGGCCAGTACGGGTCTAGCCGACGCCAAGACCAGCGTCGCGCGGGTCGACGAAGGCGTGCTCGAGGAGCTCAAGCTGGGCGACCAGTACATGGCGGCGCACGCGGCCGCCTCGGCCTTTGGCTGGTCGCTCGATGCAGCGCGCCGCGCTGGCGTGCGCCCCGACGCGCTAGCCGTCCGCACCGCCGTCGAAACCTTCCGTCGCGACGCCGGTCTCAGCGAACGCCAGGCCTTCGAAGCTTGGCGCGAAGCCCAGCAACTGAACGACGCCGCGCTCACGCGATTCTTCGAAGACCGAGCGCGCGCCAGCTGGGCACAGCCGCTGAGCGAATCGCTGGGTCACGGTCACTTGCGCAGCCAGCTGCAGAGCGCCGGCGTGTACGGCGCGCTGCGTGAGCGAGCCGAACGCAAGGCGCAACGCTTGAACGAGCTCGGCCTCGCCTCGCCCTCGTTGGCAGACGCCAAGCTCGGCGAAACGGAGCTGTGGCGCTGGTACTTCGTCGAGCGACTCGAGCGCGACGTGCCGCGAGATCTAGACCTATTTGCCCGTTCGGCGGGCTTCGCCGGCATCGACGAGCTGCGCCGCGCTGCGCTTCGCGAGCACTGCTATCGAGTGGACGAGGCGTCCGAGCAGCGTCGGCCGAGCGGGGCTAGTGGCGCGAAACTGCGCCGCAAGACTTAGAAAATCAGTTGCTGCGCAGCCGGCCGAAAAAGTGGCCAAAACTCCGATAGCATGTGGTCGGAGACAAAGTGCCACACTTAATCGTGAAGGGCCCGGACGGGCAAGCGGCGCACGCGCTCGAGCTTGACGAAGCGGCGCCGGTGCTCATCGGAAGAAATCCAGACTCGACGCTGCTAGCGGCGCGACCTCCGGGTGAGCCCCCGCCGGCGCTGGTGCAAATGGAAGCGGGCAGTGTCTCGGGCAATCATTTGTTGGCCTGGGTCGAGCAGGGCCAGGTTTGTGTCGAAGATCTGGGCAGCAAGAACGGCAGCTGGCTCAAGCTTCCCGCCTCGCAACCGATTCGCACACAGTCCGCAAGCGCGGTGGTGCAGCTCGCGCGTAGCTCACGCGAGTCGTCCACCGCGGACGATCCGCCGTCGCCCGTTTGGCAGACCGCGCGTGCCTTCGGCGACACGCTGCGCGAAACCCTCGAACGCTGGCTCGCTCAGCAGGGTATTGGCGCCGACGTCGGCTTGGTGGAAAATGCCGGCGACGGCGTACCGCCGCCGAATCGGGTTCCCTTGGCCAGCGGCGAGGCGCTCGACATCGTGCCCCTAGCCACGACCGACGTGAGCTGGTCGCGCACGCTCGAGCGGCTGTGGCGCTGGGTGGCGCGCCAAAACTCGGTCTTCGAGGCGGAGCAACAAACGCGAGAAGAGGGCATGATCTTGGCCTCGACCGCCATTCGCGGCGCTCACCGCGACGTGGTGGACGCCGCGCAGTCTGATGCTCGAACGCTCTTGCTCACGGGCGCGTCGGGCGCTGGCAAGGAAATGTTGGCGGAGGTATTTCATCGTCACGGCGGTCGCAGTGGCGCGTTCGTGGCCGTCAACTGCGCCATGTTCAGCAAAGATTTGCTGCGCTCCGAGCTGTTTGGTGCCGAGCCTGGCGCGTTCACCGGTGCGACGCGGCGCATCGTGGGCGCGGTCGAGCGAGCGCAAGGCGGCACCCTGTTCTTGGACGAAGTGGGAGAGATGCCGAGCGAGGTGCAGCCCATGTTGCTGCGTTTCCTCGACCGCCGCGAGTTCGAGCAACTCGGTCAATACGGCAAGCCGCGACGCGCGGATGTGCGAGTCGTGGCGGCCACCAATCGAGACCTGCGCGACGCCACCCGTTCGGGCGCGTTCCGAGCGGATCTCTGGTATCGGCTTTCGGTTCACGTGGTCGATGTGCCACCGCTCAAGGCGCGCTGGGACGACATCGAGACGTTCCTGCGCGCGACCCGGCTCGACGGAACGGCGTCGTCGCTGTTCGAGGCGCTTTCGCCAGATGCGTTGACGCTGCTGCGGAACCACGCCTGGGAGGGCAATTTTCGCGAGCTGACGAACTTGACGGAGCGCCTGCCGCGCCAGGCGGCCCGAGGCGGCATCAATGCGGCCACTTGCCAGCGGGCCTTGGAACGCGGTTCGCTGCGCCCCGTCACTCGCGCTTCGCCGCTGCCGCAACCCGGAGCACCTCACGCCGATTGGGCGGCGCTGGCGACGCGGGCCGTCCGCACCTTCGTCGAAGACCACGGTCGCGAACCGATGAGCTGGGACGATCAAAAAGAGTGGAACGAGAAGTACCTCAAACCATTGATCTTCTTCCACCTGAGCGGCGCGGCTCAGCAGCCCGCTCCGGCGAACGAAGACGCGCTGTCGCTGCTGGCCTCGCGCAGCGCTTCTCAGGTCCAGGCTGACCGGGGCACCGCGGCCAAGCAGCTAGCCCGGTACTTCGAACGCTACCGGGAATGATTCGCGAGCCGGACCGCTCCGAGCCGCGCTTGATGGTCGTCTGCGATTCGAATCGCAGAATCGGATCGCAATCGCAGAATCGAATCGCTAAATACTCGCGACAAGCCGCGTCCTCGTGAGGGCACGCTCTTTGCTCACCATCTGGGGGGGAGAGGTGACGGCGCAATCAGGCGCGCGTCGCATCAAAAAAAAAGTGCCCGACGCCCAACCGAGGGGGGGGACGAACGGCCGAGCGTGGGCTCACGAAGGGTGTTCGCGGAGGCCGCAGAAGTCAACACCCTCCGCTAGTTACGAAAGCTTTCGGCTTCGAGCGGCCCGGGAGGCCCGTCCGACTCGCCAGCCTGGAAAGGTCTCGAACGAACTTTGAGGGTTACCTGGCAGGGCGATCCAAAAGTGACGCCGCTGTTCGGCTTCGACTGACGGCGGCCGCTACGGCTGCGTTACGAAGCTCTTGAACGGCTCGAAGCCGTCGAGCGAGCCAGCGTGCCCGAACGCCAGCTTCTTGATTTCGGCCGCGCGCGGGGCCAGGCGCGCCTCGAGGGCTTTGAGGCTGGCGACGTTCTGGCTCGGATCTTTCGAGAACAGGCGCACGGCTCTCAACAGCGTGCGAGCGTTGGAAGCGCCGGCACTGTCGCCGAAGAACAGCACGCCGCGCGCCAGGAAGGCCGCTGAGCCGGCCGTGTGTCCCGGCACCCCAAAGACCTGCAGCGAAAGGTTGCCAAGCTCTACGACTTGGCCGTCTTTAAGCGGGTGATTGACCTTGGCGGCAGCGCCGACGAGCGGAACTTCGCTCGCCATGGCGTAGACATCTGCGTCGGGAAACTGTTTGCAGCCCGCCGTGTGGTCGCCGTGGCCATGCGTGAGGAAGATGGCAGTCACCGCTTCGCGCTGGAGGCCGCGCCGCTTGAGCGCCGCCTGCAGGGCGAGCGCGGCGTCGTCCAAGCCAGCATCGATCAGCGCGACGTTGCCCGGCCCGGTGTCGAGCAGGAACATGGTCACGAAGCGGTCTTTGACGGTCACGACGCCGGGTGCCAGCTGCTCACCGTCGGTGATCGGCTTGGTGTTTGCGAACGCCCAGTACCCAATGAAGCCGGCCGCGGAGACCAACACCATCAGAGCGAGGGCCAGCCATTTGAGCGCGCGCTTCATGGGCTCCATCTAGCCTGTCCGGTTGGGACGAGCATCTTAAGTAGTGTGCAGTCTGCGCTGCATTTGCGGGGCCGAGCGCCCGCGCCGGCACGCTCAGTTGGGCGCCGTAGCGCGCCGGTCTGGCCCTAAAGGCCGCCGACGTAGCCGCGCCAAGCCCAGGCAATGGCGTCGGGCAAAGTGGCGCGCACCATGCCGCCGTCGACGTGCACGGCACCGGTGCCGACATCGAGGTGCACGTGCGGGTAGCCTTTGGTGGTCATCTTCAAGAACACCCGCGGAATCGCGTAGGCAAAGTCGTAGTACGGGTAGGGTGTGGTCGGGTCATTTTGCGAGCCGGCCTCGTAGTCGTTCGTGCCGCACTCCATCCAGAACCGAATCGGCTTGAGCGGGTCGGTCATGGCGATGATGCCGCCGTCGTCTTCGTGCCCGTTTTCGTGGAAATTCCAGGCGCCGTGCGGATGCTCCGGATTGACGGGCGATTCCTGCGCCACGAACGAGGGCGAAAAGCCGACCACCCGCCGGAATAGGTCCGGATGGTACCAAGCCGCGATGAACGACGCGACGCCGCCCGAGCTGCCGCCGAGCGTGCCGCGCCCTTCTGGATCTTTGGTGAAGGTCACGGCTTGCGCGCTAAGCTTCGACTTCGTTTCTTGTTCGACGCGCGGCAAAACTTCTTGATCGATGAACTCCGCATAGACGCCGGAGAGTGTGTCGTATTCCTGGCCGCGATGGCTGCCTTGCGCGTCGCCACCGCCGTTGTTGACGAACACTGCCACGATCGGCACGACTTTTTTGGCGGCGATCAGGTTGTCGAGCGTGTTCGAAATCAGATCTACCCAGCCGAAGAATTGGTTACCGTCTTGCACGACGAGCACCGGCGCCGGCGTGCCTTTCATGTACTGCATCGGCACGTACACGTTGATTTCGCGGTCGTCGGCCGTTGGGTAGTGCTGGGTCGAGCCCGTCGGCATCACGAACTTGAGCTTCGTTCCGTGCGGCACGCCGCTGTGCGTCGAGACATCGGCCGACGCGGTGAAGGGTTTGTCGAGCACGCGTTTGCCGTCGCCTGCGGTGCCAGGATCGGTGACCGACGCGCCCCCGAAGCCCCCGCTCCCGCCGCCTGCGCCCCCGCCGCCGCTCGTGCTGCCGCTGGCCCCGCCGCTCGCTGCGCCGCCGGTGCCAGCGCTCGCCCCGGCGCCGGTACCGCCGCCGCCCGTGCTG
>Ga0307508_10004608_pt1 | contig 13399 bp, 10 predicted proteins | sample 9_EM_MG_FD_203089 | JGI IMG/M metagenome (GOLD analysis project Ga0307508, IMG submission 203089) | Populus trichocarpa ectomycorrhiza microbial communities from riparian zone in the Pacific Northwest, United States - 9_EM | ecosystem: Host-associated > Plants > Roots > Unclassified | place... | reverse complement strand
GCTGCTGCTGATCGTACCTGCGGTGGGGATCGATCTGATCGTTCAGAGCGTCCGGAAGAGGGACCGGCGGGCTCGCTGGTGGTTGGCGCCGGCGCTGGCGGCGGCCTTCCTCGGGCTTTTCCTGCTCGTGCAGTGGAGCTTTTCGCAGTTTCTGCTCTCCCCGGCCGCCGACAACGGGTTCTTCGCCAGCAATCTGCATTGGGATTACAGCCGGGCCCCGGGCGACTGGATGACCCGGTATTGGGTGAACGGCCGGGAGCCGATGTCGGCGCGGGCTCTGACGGTCGCCTGGCTGATCGGCACGGTCTCGGCGCAGATCGGTCTGGTCTGGGGAGGCTGGATGGCGCGGGTGAAGCGATGAGGCGACGGTTTTTTCCCATCCTCAGCTTTTTTCTCGCTCTCGTCCTTGTCTCTCCTGCCGTCCACGCGCACGTCGGCAGCCCGAACGTCTTCTTCACCGGGACGGCGGGGCCGTGGCCGGTGCGGATCGTGGTCCGGCCGCCGGCGGTGATCCCCGGATTGGCCGAGGTCACGGTGCGGGTGCAGGAAGGAAAGCCCGAGCATGTGCTGGTGCAGCCGGTGCAGTTTACGGCCGGGGTGAAAGGAGCGCCGCCGGCCGATGAGGCACAGCCGGTGCGTGGCGAGACGGGGATGTGGAGCGCGCAGCTCTGGATCATGACCAGCGGCTCCTACAGCGTGCGGGTGCGGCTCACCGGCGCGGCGGGTGACGGGTTGGCCCTCGTGCCGGTGGCGGCGGAGCGTACGCGGACGCTCGGCATGCAGCGGGCGCTCGGCTTCACGCTCGCCGGTCTCGGTCTCTTCCTGTTCGCCGGCGCGTTGACTCTGGTCGGCGCCGCGGTGCGCGAGAGCGTTCTCGCGCCGGGTGAGGAGCCCGACCCGTCGCGACGGCGGCGGGCGCGGATGATCGTGGTCGCGACCGCGATCTTTCTCGTCCTGATTCTCGCCGGCGGCAAACGGTGGTGGGACGGCGTGGACGCCGAGGCGCAGAAGCGCCTGTACCGGCCGCTCGCGACCGCCGCCTCGGTGCGGCCGGAAGGCGCGGGGCAGGTGCTGCGCCTCACGGTCGACGATCCGCGCTGGGAGGACCCCGAGGTGAGCCTGCTGGTGCCGGACCACGGCAAGCTGATGCACCTCTTTCTCATCCGCGAGCCGGGGCTCGACGCCTTCGCCCATCTCCACCCGGTCCGCCGCGACGCGAGATCGTTCGAGGCCCCGCTGCCGGCGCTCCCCGCCGGCCGCTACCGGCTCTACGCGGACGTGGTCCGCGAGTCCGGCTTCGCGCAGACTCTCACGGCCGCGGTCAGTCTTCCGAATTCGAGGCCGAATCCGGGGCCGGCGGCGGCCGATCCCGCCGCCGATCCAGACGATTCCTGGCGTCTCGCCGGTCCTCTCGACGGCGGCTTGACCATGACCTGGGAGGGAAAGCCGGAGCCGCTGGTGGCCGGCCGTGAGGTGGATCTGCGCTTCGCGGTCCGCGACGCCGCGGGCCGGCCGGCGGTTCTGGAGCCTTACATGGGGATGATGAGCCACGCCGTCGTCAACCGCGCCGACGGAGCAGTGTTCGTCCATCTCCACCCGGTGGGCAGCTTCTCGATGGCGGCCCAGCAGGCGTTCCTGGAGAAGGAGGGAATGCCGGGCATGGCGGGAATGGCCGGGATGGCCGGGATGAAACAGGCGGCCGGCGAGGTGTCGTTTCCCTACGAGTTCCCGCAGCCCGGCCGCTACCGTCTCTGGGTGCAGGTGAAGAGCGGCGGTGCGGTGTGGACGGGCGTGTTCGACGCCGAGGTCCGCCCCGCCCCACGGTAGGTGCTCCAGCCATGGCGAGACATAAGCGCAAACTGTCCCCCGTTGAGAGAGCCGCGAAGGCGAAACGAAAAGCGGAGTTCGAGGTCATCTTCGTCAGAGGAAAGCAGAAAAGAGTGCGCCGGCCTGGAATGGTCGAGGGAATGACGACGGAAGAATTCATCCTCGCGAATGCTGGCCCGATCTGGCTCCACCAAAACGAGATGTGGGAGTATTTGAAACCCACAACAAATGGTGGCGACGAGGAGTCGGTTCTCAACGACGGAGATGATGAGGCCCGAGAGTAGAAGCTACGCCCTCGAGAACGACGAAGCGCTTCGAGGCTTGCCAGCAGGGGGCGGTGCGGACCGGCGTCTTCGACACCGACACCGCCCCGCCCCCCGATAGGTTTTACTTCCCGATCAGCACCGATGTCGCGCGGTCGACTTCCTTGGCGAAGCCTTCGATGACTTTCGCCACCAGGCCGACCTGCTCGTCGACTTCTTTCCAGTTGCGCTGCTCGATGGCCTCGCGGACCGCCGGCAGGGTTTTCACGCCGTAGCCGGTGTAGAAGCCGGGGGCGTAGATCTGATGCACGAACCACGGGCGGCGCGGCAGGCCCTCTTTGCGGGTCAGGGCGTGCTCGGCTCCCAGCAGGATGGCGTCGAGGCGCTTCTGGTCCGCGGTGGAGAGGCTGCCTCCCTTGCCGGACAGGGCTTTCTCATAGGCGGCGGTGCTCTGGTCGAGGACCGCGGCGGCGTTGCGCAGCGGCGCGAAGTTCAGATAGGGGACGGGGTCCTTGGGCGCCGGCACCACCCAGGTTTCGACCGGATCGTCGATGGCGCGGTAGGTGCCGTCCTGGATGCGGCGGTTCTCTTCCTCTGTCGATTCGCGCAGGTCGTCGGCGAGCTTCGCCACCTCGCTGACGTAGCGGTCGACGCTGGCGGAGAAGCGGCCGAAGTCGAGCGGCAGGACATCGGCGTCGGCGAGGCGGAGCACGAGGCGGCCGCCGGTCTTCGCCAGGGTCACGCCGTAGATGAACGTGGGGTCCATGAATCGCGTGAAGTGGTCGAAGTCATCGTAGATCGAGTGGTACTGGCCGTAATATCCCTCGCCCTCGAAGCCGATGTTCAAGGAGGCGATCCCGAGGTGCTGGAGGAACGGCGTGTAGTCGGAGCCCGAGCCGAGCGGGCTGATGCGGAAGGTCTTGGTGCTCCGCACCTCTTTCCTGATGTCCGGCGGCGAGCTCACGATGAGCGAGGCCATGGCGCGGTCGGCGACGCTGATCGATTTTTCGGGGTCGGTGACGTCGCGGGCGACCTGATTGACCAGGGTCTCCAGGGTCTGCGAGCCGCCGGCTTCGAGGGTGCCGCGGCCGTTGTTGTCTGAGTTGATGTAGACGGCGGCATGCTGGCGCAGCTCGTCGGCATGCGTTTCCGCCCATTCGGTGGAGCCGAGGAGGCCGGGCTCCTCGCCGTCCCAGGCGGCGAAGATGATGGTGCGTTTCGGCTTCCAGCCGCTCTTCACCAACTCGCTGAGGGCGCGGGCCTCTTCGAGCTCGGCCACCAGGCCGCTGACCGGGTCGGCGGCGCCGTTGACCCAGCCGTCGTGGTGGTTGCCGCGCACGATCCATTCATCCGGACGCTCGGCGCCGTGCAGGGTGGCGATGACGTCGCGGGTGGGTGTCTGTTTCCAGTCGAACTGCACCTTGAGATGCACCTTGGCTGGGCCGGGGCCGAGGTGATAGGGAAGCGGCAGGCCGCCGCGCCAGCCCTCGGGCGCCATGGGGCCGCCGATGGCCTGGAGGAGCGGCGTCGCGTCGGCGTAGGAGATCGGCAGCACGGGGATCTTGGTCAGCGTCGCCGCCTGGGAGAAGTCGAGGCGCTTGGCGTCCTTGGTGGCGCCCACGCCGGGGGTCAGCGGATCGCCGGGATAGAGTGGCATGTCGGCGACCGAGCCGCGCTGCGCGCCCAAGGGGGGGCGGAAGCCGCCTTGCGGATAGATGTCGCCCGCGCCGTAGCCGTCCTCCCGGGGGTCGGAGTAGATAATGCAGCCGATGGCGCCGTGCTCGGCGGCGATTTTCGGCTTGATGCCGCGCCAGGAGCCGCCGTAACGGGCCAGCACGATCTTGCCGCGTACGTCGACGCCGCGGCGGGCGAGCTCGTCGTAGTCGGCGGTTATGCCGTAGTTGACGAACACCAGCTCGCCGGTGACGTCGCCGTCGATCGAATAGGCGTTGTAGACCGGGAGCTGCTCATCGGTCTGGCCGGAGGTCGAATCGCCGGGCACCGGCGGCTCGGCCAGCGAGGCGGTGAAGTGGGTGGGAGCGATCAGCTCGAGTTGCCGCACCTTGGGAGTCGGGAAGAGCACGGAGAACTCCTCAATGCGGGTGTCGTACCCCCATGAGCGGAACAGGGAAGCCATCAGCTCGGCATTCTGTTTGCCATGGGGGGAGCCGAGGTGGTGGGGGTGCGCGGTGAGCTGTTTCATCCAGCCGCGCAGGTTCTCCGGGTTGAGCGAGGCGTCGAAACGCGTCTCCAGCGCCCGTTGGGCCGCGGCGCCGGTGTCGTTGAAGCCGAGCATCGAGGTGGATGCGGCGGTCACCAGCGGAGGGGCGGCGGGCGTCGGGGGGGCCGCGGCGGCGGTGGCCGCCAGGGCGAGGACGAAAATCGGCAAGGCGATTCGGGACATCTGGGGCATCGAAAGAGCTCCTGCGGCGCATGGGCGCCCGGTCGTGAGGACGAAAAACCGGTCGCATTCTACGCCGTCCCGGCGGATCGCCGCAGAGCTCGGATATCTTTGTACGTCGAGGGACAGTCTTTGCAGCCCGATCCTACAGCTTCATCCCACGAATCGACCGGCCTGAGCGCCGCGAGCCTGCGCTGGACGGTCGGTCTGCTCAGTGCCTTCATCGGCGCCTTTGTCCTCGTCGCGCCGCACCGCTATTCGAGCGCTGCCTTCCGGGAGCTTGCCCCGTTCCTGGCGTGGTGGGGGTTGGCGGCCCTGGGCAGCGGCATCGCCCTCCTCTCGGTGGCCATCCTGCGGCCCGGCCGGGTGGTGAGCCTGATCGTGCACAGCGCGGCCGGCCTGACGCTGCTCGTGCTGGCGGCGAGCTTCGTCCGCACCGGCGCATTCACCGGGGCGGCCAGCTACGGCATCCTCGGTCTGGGTCTCGTCGTGGCCGGAGCGCTGCGGCCCGCGGCGCCGTGGCCGGGCGAGGAGCGCGATCTGTTCGCCCTGCTGATGGGCGCCGTGGCGGTGATCGACGGCATCGCCATGTTGGCCGTGCCGCGGCTGTTCCAGGATTCCTCCTTCGATTCCGTCCGGCCGTTCGTTCCCGTGCTTGCCGCGGCTCTCCTGGTCAGCGGCCCTTTCCTTTGCCGGGTGCATCTGCGCGCCGCGCCGCGCTGGCTGGTGTTGACGGCGCACCTCACGGCGGGCTCGGCTTTTCTTCTTTTCGGCGTTCTGATCGCGGTGCCCCGCCGCTCGTGGACCGGGATCGCTTTCTATCTCGGCTGCGGCACCGCCCTCGCCCTCCTTCCCTGGCTGTCGCGGTGGCTCGCCCGCCTGGACACCCAGGCGCTGGTCACCCGCCTGGCTCTGGCTCTGGCGATCGCCACGTCCGGGTCGTTGGTCTTCACCGTGGCGGTGGCGACGACCCAGGAGGAGCGGCTGGCGATCGGGCAGGTCGGGGAGGCGCGGACGATCGAGGCGCAGTCGATCGCCCGGGCGGTCGCCGACTTCGTCGAGCTCAACGCCGCCCAGACGGCGACGATCGCCGCGACCGCGGGACGGATTCCGCCGGATCCGCAGGCGCAGCGCCTTTTCCTGGAGCGGACCCTCCCGCTCTATCCGCGCATGAAGGCGCTGGTCCTGCTCGACCCTGCCGGCCATGCCGTCGCGGCGACCGGTGTTCTGGACGTCCTGTCCCTGAGCGAGCGGGACCGGCGGGAGATCGCGGCGGCCGTGCGTGGCAACCCGCAGGTCTCCGTGCAGCTCCTGACGCTGCCGGGGGAGTCGCTACCGCATTTGCTGCTGAGCGCGCCCATCGTTGGAATCGGGGGAGCCGGGGGTGACAGGGTGACGGTGACCGGCGCACTGGTGAGCCTGCTCGCGGCTGCCGCGCTGCCGGAGCGCATCGCCCGCGCCGGCTCCGACGTCTACCTGGCCGACGGCAACGGCCGCGAGATCGCCCACCGCGACAGCACCGAACCGGCCGCCGGCGCGAGCCTCCCGAGCTCGGACGACGCTCTCCCGCTGCCCGCGGGTTGGGACAAGCAGATCGCCGCCGGGCACCAGCCGCAGGACTTCGACGGTCTGGGCGCGTTCAAGAAGATGGACGGGCTCGGTTGGGTCGTGGCGGTGCAGCGGCCGCGCCGCGCCGCGCTCGCCGGGGTCCGCCAGGGACGCGACCTCGCCTTCCTTCTGCTGCTCGCCGTCGTCCCTCTCGCCGTGCTGGGCGGGATCCTGACCGCGCGCCGGATCGCCCGTCCGCTCGGCACCCTGGCGGACGCGGTGGACGCAATGACCGCCGGCAACCCCGGAGCGCCGCTCTCCGCCAGCTCGGTCAGCGAAGTCGCGCGCCTCTCCGCCGCCTTCGCAGAGATGCGGGACCGGCTGGCCGCGCGCACCCGCGAGAGCGAGCGGCTGGCCGCCGAGCTGCGCGCCCGCGCCGAGGCTCTGGCCGACTCCGACCGGCGCAAGGACGAGTTCCTCGCCATGCTGGCGCACGAGTTGCGCAATCCTCTCGGCGCGATCGCCAACGCCACCTACATCCTTGCCCAGACGGATCTCGCGACACCGGTCACCGGCCGCGCCGTGGCGGTCATCCAGCGCCAGATCCGGCACCTCGTGCGCCTGGTGGACGACCTGCTGGACGTTTCGCGCATCACCCGCGGCAAGGTGGAGCTGCGCTGGGAGCCGATCGACCTCGGCGACGCGGTACGCCATGCCCTGGAGACCACCCGTCCACTGCTGGAAGCGAAGAACCACACCCTGCACGTCCATCTCACCGGCGAGCCGCTGCCGCTCCACGCCGACACCACGCGCCTGGAGCAGGTGGTGGGAAACCTGGTGCGCAACGCGGCCAAGTACACCGAGCCCGGGGGCCACATCGAGGTCACCGTCCAGCCGCAGAACGGCGAGGCCGTGCTGCGGGTGAAGGACAACGGCATCGGCATCGCGCCCGACCTGCTACCGCGGATCTTCGACCTCTTCACCCAGGGCGAGCAGGCCCTCGACCGCGCCGGCGCCGGGCTGGGCATCGGCCTCACCCTGGTCCGCAGCCTCGTCGAGCTGCATGGCGGCCACGTCGTGGCGACCAGCGCCGGACCGGGAGCCGGGACCACGATGGAGGTGCGGTTGCCGCTGGCGAGGCGTCAAGGGGAAGACGGGGGAGCGCTCTCGTCGCTGATCCGCTGAGCGCGGACGATGAACCGCTGCGGCGCCGAGCCCACGTAATAGAACGGGTAGCAGGTCACCAGCGTCAGCTCCGGGATCCCCGCGCCGAGGAGCACCTCGGTGTCCTCCGGCGGGACGATCCGGGTCCATTCGACCTTGTAGCGGTAGGTCCCCTCCGGCGTGGTGAGAGTGATGATGTCATTCTTACCGATGTCCTTGAGAGGGCGGAAGAAACTGTCCCGGTGCCCGGCGATGCCAATATTACTGTCTGCTTTGCCGGCAGGGTCCGGCAGGGCGGTGCCCGGAATGTGGCCGGCGCCGCGGCGTAGCGTGCCATCCTCGATGCCTTCGAGGACGATGGTGGAGAGCCCCAGGCGGGGGATCTCCAGACGGCCCACCAGCTCTCCCTCTTCCAACTCGACCTGCGCGGGCCGTAGAGGAATGGAAAGACCGGCGAAGGAGTCGGTCTCCGCGGCCGTTTTGGCACCGGTGGCCGGCTGTCCTGCAGTCGATTGCTTGGCGCTGTGCTCGCGGATCGCTTCATCCAGGCGCCGGCCTTCCCGAAAGGCGGTGAGCCGCGCGTCGAAATAGGCGTAGGCGACCGTCCCCAGACAGACCAACCCCACCAGCAGCAAGAGACGTTCGAGCCAACGGCGGGACATGGCGATCTCCCTGAGACTCCCTGAGACAGAATCACCTGGCGCCCGAGGGAGCCAGGTGATCGACAGAGCTTTCCAGAGAGCCTTCCAGCTTTGAGAAACAGGCTCAGGCATTTCGCGACGCCCGGAGGACGGCGAAGCCGGCCAGCGAGGTGAGACCGATCAGGCCGACCAGAGGCATCTCGCTCCCGGTGCGCGGCAATTTGCCGGAGGTGCCGACCGTGGTGTCGGTCGTGGTGGTCGTGTCGTTCATGCTGGTCGGAGCGGGGGTCGTGGTGGTCGTGGTGTCCGTGCTGGTCACACCGGTGCTGCTGGGGGTCGTGCTCTGGTCACGCTGCATGCTCTCGGCGGCCGTCCCCTCGGTCGTGCCGTTCTCGGTCACCGGTTGCGACTGCACGCCGGTGGTCGGAGCCGCGACCGGATGCCCCGGATTCGGCAGGTCGTTGTTGGTCTGCCCCGGCTGCTTCTCCTGGGTCGGGCCCGGAGCGGTGGTGTTGAGGGGATTCTGCGCCATCGCGGCGCCGGCGGTGAGCAGGAACATGGTCGAGCTGGCAAGAATGAAACGCTTCATAAGATGTCTCCTCTTCAGAGTTGAGACTACCCGTTGGAAGGCGGAGGCTCCGTCGGAGCCTCCGCTGTCGTCGAGGGAGGAAGTGTGCAAGGCAGGTGCCACGTACGGCCGAACGGCTCAGGCCCGGCGGGTGTGCAACGTGGCGGCGGCGCCCAGCGCGAGGAGGCCGGTCAGGGCGATCAACGGGAGGTCGCTCGCCGTTCTCGGAAGATTCCGGCTGCTCGAGGTGCCGGTGACCGTGTCGCCGGTGCCGGTGCCGGCACCGGTGGTGGTGGAGGTGCCGTCATCGCTGCCGGTCGTGGTGCCCGTGGTCGTGCCGGTTCCAGAGGTGCCGGTGGTCGTGCCATAGGCACCGGTGGTGCCGGTCGTGGTCGTCCCGGCGCCGTTCACCGCGCCGGAACCCACCGTTCCGGTCGTTCCGGTCGTGCCGGTCGTCCCCATCGTTTCGGTCGTGCCTGGCGTGGTGCCCGTGGTATCAACCGGGGTGCCGGAATTCGTGGTGCCGTAGCCGGTCGCGGCGCCGGTCCCCGTCGTCCCCGTGACGTTGCTGTTCCCCATGTCGGTGTTCGTACCGGTGGTGTTCGGGTCGGTGGTGTTCATGGTGCCGGTCGTGCCGCTGGTAGTGGGAGAGCTCGTCGACGGCGGTGTCGACGGCATCGAGCCGGTGGTGGATGTCGAGCCCGGCGTCGGGCTCGCCCCACCGCCGCCTCCCTGCGCCAAAGCGGCGCCGGCGGTCACGAGAAACAAGGTGGCGACGAGGGTGAGAATCTGCTTTTTCATGCTTTCTCCTCTCCGTTCGGGGTCATGTCAAGCTTTCCGGAGGAGACCCCTCCTGACGGGGGATGAGAGGCTCTGTGCCCCTGGGCCCGTCCAAGCTATGCGCTTGAGGAAATTTGCAAGCCTGATGCCAGGAAGAGACGCTGAAAGGGAGGAGAAACGGCCCCCGCGGATGGGCTTTCCGCGGGGTTTGGGGCGCTCAGGCGTGGGTGAGCTTCTTGTACTTGATGCGGTGCGGCTGGTCGGCCTCGGCGCCGAGGCGGCGCTTGCGGTCGGCTTCGTAGCCTTCGTAGTTGCCCTCGAACCAGACCACCTGGGAGTCACCCTCGAAGGCGAGGATGTGGGTCGCGATGCGGTCGAGGAACCAGCGGTCGTGGCTGATCACCACCGCGCAACCGGCGAAGGCGAGGAGAGCATCTTCGAGCGCGCGCAGGGTGTCGACGTCGAGGTCGTTGGTCGGCTCGTCGAGCAGCAGCAGGTTGCCGCCGGCCTTCAACGTGCGGGCGAGGTGGACGCGGTTGCGCTCACCGCCGGACAGATCCTTCACCCGCTTCTGCTGGTCCGAGCCCTTGAAGTTGAACGCCGCCGCATAGGAGCGCGCCGGCACCTCGCGGCTGCCGAGCATCACGATGTCGCTGCTGTCGGAGATCGCTTCCCACGCCAGCTTCTCGCCATCCAGCGAGTCGCGGCTCTGGTCGACATAGGCGATCTTCACCGTCTCGCCGACCCGGATCGAGCCGGCATCGGGCTTCTCGTCGCCGACGATCATGCGGAACAGGGTCGTCTTGCCGGCGCCGTTCGGTCCGATGATGCCGACGATGCCGCCCGGCGGCAGGGAGAAGCTGAGGTTTTCGATCAGCAGGTTGTCGCCATAGGCCTTGCGAACGCCGTTCGTCTCCACCACCAGGTCGCCGAGCCGCGGTCCGCTCGGGATGTGGATCTCGTTCGGATCGGTCCGCGACTCCGCGGCGCGCTCTTCGGCGAGCAGCTCCTCATAGTGGTTGAGGCGAGCCTTGCCCTTGGCCTGGCGGGCGCGCGGGCTCAAGCGCACCCATTCGAGCTCGTGCTTCAGGGTACGGCGGCGGGCCGACTCGTGCTTCTCTTCGAGCTCCAGGCGCTGTTCCTTCTGCTCCAGCCAGGAGGTGTAGTTGCCTTCCCAGGGAATACCCTGGCCGCGGTCGAGCTCGAGGATCCAGCCGGCCACGTTGTCGAGGAAGTAGCGGTCGTGGGTCACGGCCACCACCGTGCCTTCGTACTCGGCGAGATGGCGCTCCAGCCAGGCCACCGATTCGGCGTCGAGGTGGTTGGTCGGCTCGTCGAGCAGCAGCAGATCGGGCTTTTGCAGCAGCAGCCGGCAGAGCGCCACCCGGCGCCGCTCGCCGCCCGACAGCTTGCCGACCTCGGCGTCGGCGGGCGGCAGGCGGAGGGCGTCCATCGCGATCTCCAGTGTGCGGTCGATCTCCCAGGCGTTGGCATGGTCGATCGCATCCTGGACGCGCGCCTGCTCGGCCATCAGCTTGTCCATCTCCGCGTCGGACATCTCCTCGCCGAATTTGGCGTTGATCTCGTCGAAGCGGTCGAGCAGGGCGCGGGTCTCCGCCACCCCCTCCTCGACATTGCCGAGGACATTCTTGGACGCATCGAGGCGCGGCTCCTGCGACAGATAGCCGACCTTGGTGCCCTTCGCCGCCCACGCCTCGCCGCCGAACTCCTTGACCTCGCCGGCCATGATCTTGAGCAGCGTGCTCTTCCCGGCGCCGTTCAGACCCAGGACGCCGATCTTGGCGCCCGGGAAGAACGACAGCCATATTCCCTTGAGGACCTCGCGGTTCGGCGGATAGATCTTCCGCAGGTCCTTCATGACGTAGATGTATTGCTCGGCCATGTTCCTCTTCTCTTCCTCAGATGGTTCGGGAGACGAACGACAGGACAGACGACAGGAGAGGATTGTAGCGCATAGCTCCTATGGAGGCTGCGGAAGCAGGGCGTCGAGGCTGGGAGACGCCCGCAGCACCGTCAACCCGCGGCTGTCGAGGAGGAGCTGGTGGACCACGCTCTGGAGCTGGCGCACATTGCCCGGCCAGGCGTAGCGCACCAACCGGGAGGCCAGAGGGACCGGAAGCCAGGGCTCCGGGACATCCGTCGCCGGCAGCGTATCCCCGAGATCGGTCACCTCCGCCAGCTCCCGCCGCAGGAACCAGGCGAGGAGGCGGCCGATGTCCTCGCGCCGCTCGCGCAGCGGCGCCAGGTGGATCGAGGAGCCCGCCAGACGGTGGAGGAGCTCCTCGCGAAAGCCGCCGTGGCCGACGGCGTCCTCCAGATCCGCGTCGGTGGCGGAGACGATGCGCACATCCACCCAGCGCGGATTCTGCGCGCCGACCGGCACGATCTCGCCGGTCTCCAACGCGCGCAGCAGCATCACCTGCACCTCGGCGGAGGCCGCGCCGATCTCATCGAGGAAGAGCGTGCCGCCGTCGGCTTGGGCGAAGGAGCCGGATTGGTTCTGCCCGGAGCCGGTGAAGAGGCTCCGCCGGGCGCCGACCAGCTCGGCGGTGGCGAGCGCCGGCGGCAGAGCGCCGAAATTGACCGCCACGAACGGCCCGCGCGCCCGCGGGCTCCCCTGATGCAGCGCCCGCGCCACCAGCTTCTTGCCGGTGCCGATCTCGCCGCGCACCAGCACCGGCACCGCGAGCGGCGCCACCCGCGTGATGACCTCGCGCACCGCCTCGATCGCCGGGCTTTCCCCTACCAGGCCGCCGGCCGCGGCAGGCCCGGCCGCGGCAGGTGGCCGGCGGTGCAGCAGGAGAGCGATCCGCCCGGCGACCTCCAGCACCACTCCGTCGTCGAGAGCCGCCGCCGGCACGATCCACTCCGCGTCGACCGGCATGCCGTCGACAGCCAGGCCGATTGGGCTGTCCTGGCGCTGCAGGCGGATGCCCCCGTTCGGTAGGAGTTGGAGGTGGAACGGGCGCCGGCTCACGAACGCATCGCCCAGCGGCTCGCCGGCCGTAGCCCGCGGCGCCGCGAAGTGAGGGTGCTCGCGAGACAGCAGAGCCTCCCGTCCCTGGGCCAACTCGCCGAGAAAGGCCCGGTCGCCGATGCGGGCGAGGTCCGGATGACTGGCGATGGTGAGCGCCGGCAGGAGCGTTGGCCTGGTCATGGCCGGCCGCCGAGCTACTGAGGCACAGCTCCCGCGGCCAGCAGGCGTCCGGCCAGGGCGCTCAGGAATGGACCGAGGTCGTCCGTGTCCGGCAGCGTGATCTCGAACCGTCCGTTCTTCAGACGCTCGACCTTCCCCTCGCCCTGCATCACCAGCGGCACCTGGATCGCCTCGCGGGAGAGCGGCATCTCGTCGGTCACCTCGAACACCCGGTTCATGATCTGCGGATCGATGACGCGCATGGCACCTCCTGGAGCCATGGTATCCGATCCCGCAGAGACAGCCGCGTGTACCATAGCCCTATGACCGACCTGGTGCCCACCGAGCCGACAACCGACCTGTTCCTGTCCCTCACTCCCGAGAGAGTGCTCGCCGCTGTCGAGGCGGGGGGGCTGCCCTGCAATCCGGTCAGCTATCCGCTCAACTCGTTCGAGAACCGGGTCTACGAGGTGGAGCTGAAAGACCGCACCCGCGTGGTGGCCAAGTTCTACCGGCCGGGCCGCTGGACGGAGGAGCAGATCCTGGAGGAGCACCAGTTCCTCGCCGACCTCGTGGCCGACGAGGTGCCGGTCTGCACCATGCGCGAATTCCCGGGCGGCGGCACCCTGCGGCAGATCGACAACATCTACTACTGCCTCTCCGACCGCCGGGGCGGCCGCGCGCCGGACGAGCTCGACGACGCCACCGTCCGCCGCCTCGGCATGCTGGTCGGCCGCCTGCACAACGCCGGCGCCCGCCGCGAGGCACCTCACCGGCTGCACCTGAACGCCGATCACTACATCCGCGACAACGTCGACTGGCTGGCGGACCACGGCACCCTTCCCGCCCACCTCCGCGACCGCTACTTCGACACCGCCTTCACCATCGCCGACATCTTCGACAAGCAGCTCGACGGCGTGCCGGTCCACCGCATCCACGGCGACCTCCACCTCGGCAACCTCCTCTTCCGCGACGGTCTCCTCAACGTCCTCGACTTCGACGACATGGCGATCGGCCCGGCGGTGCAGGACCTCTGGCTCGCCCTGCCCG
>Ga0307508_10004607_pt1 | contig 13400 bp, 7 predicted proteins | sample 9_EM_MG_FD_203089 | JGI IMG/M metagenome (GOLD analysis project Ga0307508, IMG submission 203089) | Populus trichocarpa ectomycorrhiza microbial communities from riparian zone in the Pacific Northwest, United States - 9_EM | ecosystem: Host-associated > Plants > Roots > Unclassified | place... | reverse complement strand
CACCACGCCTTTAATCACCGCCCTTTTAGAGTAAATAATCTTTCCTTTTTCTTCGCCACCTCATGAACACGGCTGCTCCTTCAGCACGTACACTCGGTGTGTGCAAGTTCCACCTCTCGTATTGTCTCATTCATCAGGTTGCACCTGTCAATGGAGAAAAAAGCCACGCAAAGTGTAATTGAAAGTATAGCTAACAATAGACACCAAACACTTTTGTAGAAAATCTAAGTAACGGAAGAAAACATGGTAACCGGCGCGGAAACACAAAGCATAGACAGGTAACCATTGGGGAAAATGTCGATGTCGGGAAATCGGCAAGAGACCCGTGACATCATAAGTCGATGTGATCGTCAGGTTGTACACATAGTATTGCGGAGCCAGTGAGTCGATCATTGGAGCTCGGTTTCTCGGTCACATGAGACGACGTCGGGCTTGAGGCCGAGGAGGCTTGTCGGTGGTCTGCCGCCTAGATGCCAAAGATGGCACTCTTCGGTGAGCCGCCAATGTCAGCCTCGGACACAGTTGGTCGGCGATTAAAGGAGGATAGGGTTCTCACTGGAGCAGTCTTGTAGCTGTTGGTCGCTGCGGTTCCAGTACGGAACTGCGGCAGGAGCTCTGTACCAACGGCACAGGGAATCGGCACACGCTGCCCCCGCGACATCCAGTTGACGGTGGAGCTGCTCCAACGCGGCCTGCGTCAGCTGTAGAGCGGGAGTCCCTGGCCAGGTGCACGGTGCATCAGCATGTGTATTTCCTCGGAGATAGCGACCGCAGTAGACAGAATGTGCACGTGGTATGAGAAGTTGGTGCCTCGACCAGCTCCTAATAGCTCACTGCTGGTGGGTAGGTCACTCACCGACGTATTGCTGCTGCGCGGGATGAGCGGAGTTGGCCATTCCGGACATCACCTCGTGCTAGAATCCGAACCGTCGGATCGTCTGTAGGAGCTGGGACGGGGTTGCTCGATGGAGATGCCGGAATATCGGTGCCGTTCTAGAAGCCCTGTGGTGTAGGCACGTATCTAGCGATGGCAACAGCCAATCTCACCGGAAGGGAGTGCAAAAGAGTTGAGTCGGGGTGGGAGTGGTGGCTACTGGAAGGAATCGCAGTGGGCGACGATCGGAGTGAAGGACGAAAGCACAGATACACAAAGAGGAAGGGGACAGACCTGGTATTTATAGGGGAGATGGTAAAGGGATCCGTTGTTCATTGCTATTCTCTGCTGTAACAGATGATGATCGTGCCGTTCGCATTTCGTAGCTTATCCTATCCGCCCAGTCTTGCATCCAGATTCCAACCCGTGTTGTGAGGCCACTAAGGATACCCCAGTGAAGTAAGCCATCAGCTTTGCGGCATCCTAGCCAGAAGACCCAAGGAAACGTGTGTTTCCTGCATTTATTTCGGACGGTCACAAGAAAAAGCAGCTCCGTAGCTCTCGAATGTCAACTCTTGACCGTCAAGGGACTACTGTGGTGTCGCTAGTATCTAGAAGCCGGTCTGGGATGGGTATGTATACTACTTAGCAAAGGCGATACACTACCTCCCCCCCCCCCCCCCCCCCCGGGGGGAGCGCTACATGACGCTGTCCTAGGTCTTGCTAGTCAGCCTTCTCATCGTGCTGCGAGGCTACTAAGGATACCTCAGTGAAGTAAGCCATCAGCTTTGGGTCATCCCGGCCAGAAGACCTAAGGGAACGTGCGTTTCCTGCATGTGTTTCGGACGGCCACAAATGTTGTTACACCACGGGTCTTATGGGCTGTCGGTCTCCTGATAGGGCTAATAGGGCAAGGAAGCCTGCGAGTTGCTGAGCTGTTCAAGTGGGGATGTCTTCCGACCCGTATTTACGCCCTCTCCCGCCATCAAGGTGCAGGAAATCCGCCCAACACCACCCGCTCTACCGCCAGCCAGACCGCGACCAACTCTCGACTCGGCGGACGTCCCCCACCGACCGGGCCATCGGAACCTCTCCCTCAGCCCGCCACAGGCGGTCAGCCCCCAACGGCCGAACCTCGTCCAGTAGCACTTCCCAGTGCTGTTCGCCTTCGGTCATAGACCGGGATCGGCCCGCCCAAGGGGTGTGAGAGGCGGCCAGCACCAAAATGACGGCCAGAAGGAGGGCGTAAGGAAGGGCTGGCATGGCTTCGACAGAATCGACCACTCTTGCCGGCAGCGCTCCGGGGCCGGAGCATTGTTTCCTGGTTAGTATCTCGGTTGGATCGTTGTTTGGTTTCCGTCCCGGCGGGGTTCTATGTGGTTACGCTAACATCTCCCTAAAAATGTAAGCATAATCTCGAAGCCGCTCCGGGGGCACGGAAAGACAAACACACCCCTTCCACCAAAAGACCGAGCGAATGGCGACGACCGCTGGGAGAGGGATCTGGGGGGACCGTCATCCGCTTCCATCAAACCAGCGTCACCCGACGGGCGTCGGCTGCTGGCTGTAAGTGCTAGTTCGAGGTGCTGCTACGCTGAGACGCTACCGGTCCGAGTCCTTGCCAGTCCGGGTCGTTGACAGCCCGAGGGAAGAAGACCTGGAAGCACAAGTCCCTACGCAGAGGTGTCGCACGCTCCCGCAACAGCTCCCCTCCTAACTTGTGTGCAATAACAACAAGCTCTCCAGTAGGCGCTTGCGGCCGTTCCAGTCCGTACCTGGGGATATTTCGGGTCCTTGCAATATATGTGAGATAGATGCAGCGGGTGGCAGATCCTCCGAATGGACCTGAGTTGGTGACGAAGCAAGCAGGTGCAAAAGTCTCCTGCTCCGTCGACTGGTCCTTTGGTACCGATGCACCCCAATTCAATAGACAAGAATAGAGCCAACAGCAGCTGTCATCTCCCCAGATCGAGGAGGGCTGGCGCAAAGGCCAACAGAGGACTGTAAGTACTAAGTATCCGCTAGTGGTTTGCACCCCTCGCGTTGACGATAGCAACGTGATAGAACGACCAAGCGGCAATCTCAATTTTGCATTGTTTTTTCTGGCGGCAAGCAGTAATTAGGCCCCTCGATGTCCGTGCAGTTTGAGACACGCTCCGGTCCGCGATGATCGAGAACGTGGTACGCATCCGCCCGCGTGCACTGGGGCGACACCGAGGCACACCTCCGTTGCCCAGCGGAGCCAGTTGCTTCTGGCCCAGGAATCCGGAGGCGGTTTTCCTTTTGGCGACTTCGGGCCGCTTACCGCTGATCTGCCATTTGTTCGGGAATACATATGTACGACGACCAGAATGCGGGGTCACAACCGGCCATGATAGCGAAGCCGGCGTTGATCGCCTAGATGGCCGAAGCCGATGCATATGCATAGCGAAGATGAAACCTTAATACATGCCTGCAGCCGTTACCACTAACCAACGAGGGGTGTTATGTATCTATATATGAAGACGCTACCGCTGCTCGAGCGGTGGTCGATTCATGCAGTAACTCCTTTTGGCTCTCGACACCTCCTGGTGGCATGCATCCTCCTCGCATCCGAATGGCGATCCGGGATCCACCGTAGCCAGTATTCTATGTACATAGATAGACCAGACATGTCGGCAGACCAGTCTAAGCCGGTCTGCCAAGACCCAGACCCGACCGGTCCGAATAAAATTAAGCCGATCCAGACTATGTAAGGGTTGGTCGGTCGGGATGTAAGTAGACCGATCCCGACCTCACCTATCTAGGTCTGCCGACGTCGGCAGACGTCGAAATAACGTTATAAGGGGCCAATTTTTTTCTTAGCCTCCAACGGGGTCTAGATAGTTGAAGCGCGGCAATGAAATCTCCCACCACCACTACCATCAATTCCCGCAATGCCCACCCATCCTGACGGCATGTCGCGTCTTCGGGGGATGAAGTCAGCCAATAACACCAGGCTCGTAGCGATACCACATCGCAAGAACGGATTGATGACAGCCAATCGAGGAGCCCGCCGCTTGACCCCCAGCAATATACGAATAAGCGAGAGCCCTGCGATGACACCGTGTCAGTTGAAGAGGTGATGAACGATGAATCTGTTCAGGAGACGAAAGAGAGTGCGGTCGAGCCATATATGGTTGCTCGAACACGGCACCACATCTTTAGGTAGACCTATCCCGACGTCTGCAGACAAACCCGACCTTACCCAAAATTATTCCGGACCGGTCTATGTAGAACACTGCTCTGCAGACCTCAGGGGGTATAAAATGCACAGCATGGAAACCGATGTGCGGAATTGCTTCTTCAGTTGTGTTTTCGTGCAATACCTATTTGCCTCGAAGACCGACTCCATGTGCGTTTCAAATGTGTTTGTAATTCCCCGGGCGGGGGTTTCGTTGACTTGCTTTTTTTTTACCCTGTTCCTGATGACTTTGGCGGTCGAACCCATTCATCCATTATACACATAAAAAGGGAGCTCGAGAAGCCGTGTAACTCGTGACGATGCCCGACGAAAAAAAAGTATCCCTCGGAGCGTTTGTTTTGCCGGCGACGGTGGCTCTCAGCCTTTGGGCTCTGTGTTTCGCCCGTATGTACGCGTCAGCCGTAGCAACTTGTCAGTGGTGGGGGAGAATTTGGAATAAGCTTACTTGAAGTCGAGATCGACCGATTCCGTATGCGCACGCACTTTACTGCCTTCGTATCATAGGGGTTGTTTTGATAAAGAGAAAACAGGAGAGGGTGTGAGAGAACTAGGAGTAGTGGGATGACGGCCAGGTCTTTCCAAGCCGCAACTCGTTATACTCTGTTCTCAGGATGGTTTGGAGGGGATACGTGGGAGTGCGCATCGGCTGCAGTGTTTGCTTATTTGTGGCTGTGAGTGGCGCGAACTTCAATTGCGGTATAACTAGTGTTAGCTAGGCTAGAAAATAGTTTTTTTTTCTCTTTCGGCAAAATTCTAATATGCCATAGTTTTTGACCATAAAGTTTAAAATGCCATAGTTTTTCCAAGTAGAGATACACAAAACCGTCACCACTGAACCCTTCCTAGCCGCTGTATGGGTCAACGCTGCGCTCTATTTCAAGACGCCGTTCAGAAGATGTTGTTTTCAGCGCAAGATATACATACCAATTTCGATATGCAGCTCCTCATGGAATCCATGAATCACAGCTGGCGCAGAGTTGAGGCTGAGAAACACGAGGGGTATCGTATTCGGACAAGCAATATGTGGCGGATCTCGAAGCAAGAACCCGCACCTGTGGTTGGCTCGAGGTCAACGACACCCCTTGCGATGAAGGCTGTCAGCTTCTAGTTGCTATACCCTGTAGAATAGAAGGCAATTTCGAATGGATTGATTCACTCCCGTCAACTGCTGTTTATTTTACTGTTGTGGCCGCATTGAATTAGGGTGCCGTCAACCTGCTGCTAACGCTAACCCTATCCACAAGAAAAACTATGGCATATTAGACGTTTGTCGTTTTTTCTGTTTAACCCTACTCGCATGCAGCCTATCTAGACAACGGCAGCGCAATTTTAGTTTACCGTCAGCTGTCCGCGCGAGGTGGCACGTTGCAAGCTCCTCCGCCCAGGCCTGTCACGAGAAGATGTGAGGTTACATAGGAAACGAGTCGAACCAAAGAAAGAACAAAGGAAAGTGTCCCGCCCCCTTACTCCTCATCTACGGGCGCCATAAAGGAGGGCGTAGGCAGGAGCAGCAGCAGCCCCTCCCCGACACCTAATCCCCCCGCGGCACCCAGCTCCTTAGCCTCCACTCTCCTCTGCTCTTCCCGCTCCCTGCGCTCCCTGTGCTACCACTCGACACCTCGTGTGAGGGCAGGAGGAGGCTGTGCGGATAGTATCTACAGCCGGGAAGCTCAGAGTCCACGGCCCGAGAAGCGCAAGGAGAAGCTGAGTTTGAGGGCGGGGACGGACCGTCCATGAAAGAGGAGAGAAAAGTATGTGACTATGTCTAACAAAGGGTAAAAAAGTCTCTCTTGACAAACATTATCCTTCAGCCAAGATGCCAAGATGCCAAGATGCCAAGTCTCTTGACCGTGGCTTCCTCCCCAGACACCTCGCTGCGCTCCCTGCGTCTTCGTCAGCCAGCACTAGACTTCCCACATCTGTAGCTGAGAGGAAGTCTAATACCGCCTGGCCCATCGGCCAGAAGATCCCGGATCCTCCACCGACTATTCTACTTCTGACTTTCCTTCGGCGCCTCTGCCCACAGGGTCTTATGCTGGGCCCTCCACTCAGGGCATGCCTTGAAAAGGTGCTCCCGCGTTTGAGTCTGGCACCGGCACTACCAGCACTGGGCGGTGGGTCGATCCTTCACCTATTGGAGGTACTGCCCTGTGAGGTAATGCCCTGCCTTGATCTGGTAGAACGTCAAGGCAAGCCGCTTAGAACTCCCAGCTACCGTACCGTCCGGCCTCTGGCTCTTCGGTCCCGTAATTTTTACTGGAGGTTCGGCCTCCAGCCCACTGCCTTGCCTCCGCCCATTTCTTCTCCGTGATCTCCTGCTTGAGGCGCGCGAGAGATCTTGGTAGCGGCATCGCACGCGCCCCTGGTCGGTCCGTGTAACTCGGCCATTCGACCCCACGGGCGTCTGGCTCCTCTGCCGCGAGGTTGGCCCATTCTTCGGCCTTCTCGCTCACTGGGGCTCCCTTGTGCGCCGGGCACCACCGGATTTCGATGGTGATATATGGCCGGGCTCTCCGTAGACCTGCGATGTGCTTCCTTGCCTGGAGCGCGTATTTTTGGCCAAAGCCAGGCTCCCCTGAGGCCATCCGTCTGATTGCGGCTTGGGCGTCCCTGAAATCCGTGACCCGCTCCGGCGTGATCTGTCTTCGCGAAGCCGATTCCAGTGCCCTCACGACCGCGGCGCGCTCTGCGTCGTAGGCCTCCTGGTTGTAGCTCATGTGAATTTTGATGCCCACTAGGACTGGCCGCTCTTTTAAACCACCGTGCATCCGGCAGCTCCACCGTCTAGTCATGACCCATCCGTGAACATGGTGAGTCGAGGTCGGGTCTTCTCCGCCTCGGCCTTCGCGTCGGCCTCCTCCACCTGGAGTAGTACCGCGTCGAGGGTCTCTGGTTCCTCTAGTGGAACTGTAGCCTCCGTCCTACCTGCGTAGGCCAGGACGCTCGTGAGCCTCCATCCGATCGCTGTCGGAGCACCAACGATTCCCCTAGCCTAGCTGCCCTGTGGTAGGCCGAGTACCTGCAGTCCGAACCGTCGCCGTCTGTTAGCTGGAGAACTTCTAGCGACAGGTAGAACACGTCACCAAGCCAGAAAATGCTGCAACAAATGTGATTCAGCGACTTTTGTCTAGGATAGACCACTTTTTAGGCGGAATTCCTAGGATGATCCACCATTTTTTTGTTGCTTAGGATAGACCACTTTTCTCGAGTAATAGCTATGAACACTCACGCTAGCAACAACCCACCAAAATTCCACGCTCCCTACATACACAACATCGACACATCCAGTATGCCTCCTACTGGCGGTAATTCTCAGTCAATTTTACCGATCGAAAATGCTCTTGTGCACGCTGACAAGACATTGGAATCCCCTGCGGCCATGCGATTTCACTTATGAGATGAGCTTTGGCTTTCATTAACTCACTTTATATTGAGCCCTATGATAATATCCTTCAATTCAGAGGGGATATCATCAAAAGTAATACTTTTAGGTTCCTTATGTAAAGATACAGCAGTTTGAATAATTAAAGGGGAACCTTCCTCTAAGGCTAAATATGATATATTAAGCGATAGTACGGCTATCAACATGGCCAAGCAGGCACCTGTGGACTTCGTACATTCCTACTGGTCACGCCAAAAATGGGTTGCAACTTATGATTCGGCAGTGCCACCCATTACCATGGACATGGTGCATGAGCTTTTTCTGAGTCAGGACTCAGGAGCGGGAACATCAGCAGCCGTCAGTGGAAGGCGAGGCTACTCAAGTCAGAGTGGAAGACGAGAACTCCAATGGCGGTGAAGAGGGACTTGAGGGAGCCAGAGGAATCGCTCCCGTGGAGAGGGAGGCTATGCAGTGAGCCAGGTTAAAATGAGGATAAAACTGGGAGGACACAACATCGGAGGGCTCCCTGATATTCCCGACCAGGCCCCGCCACGTTGCTCAACCTGTAGAGGCCAGTACTGCTAGAGGCCTTGGCCACCATGCACGTACATGCCACAAGGCACATACATAGTCTTTCCAAAATAAAAGTTAATCGTAGCGAGACGCGAATCTGTGAGGCGTAGCGGCACGGGGTGCTGGAGCTGAGGGCGGTGTTGCTATCACTCGTAAAAAGTGGTCTATCCTGGGTAACAATAAAATGGTGGGTTATCCTAGGAATTCCGCCTAAATAGTGTTCAAACCCAAAGTCGACATATCTAATAGAGGTCAAACGCTCCCTTAGCTGCCTCCCATCGACAGCAAACACACGTTCACGCGCCTTTTTGATGCCCTCCCACAGTTTCTTCGGGTCTGTCGTATATGAGGTCTCAACATACTTCCTCTGTAAAGCCGGGTCGAGTAGGGTGCGAATGGCACCACTCGGCTTCACGAGGCTTGAAATACATTGCTGATACCTCTCACAGTAGCGGTAGAACTGGCCGAGTTAGGTGGGGTCATTCGATTCGGGCATATTCGGGGCGGCGGTAGTTGTGCTCAAAACACTACCAGTGGTGGCCGGTGGGAACGGCTTCAGAGGCGGCAGTTCAATTCCTCAACATAACCCCAGTATCCGGAGTTCTGGAGATAGGCCATTGCTGCAAGGGCCCACTCCGCATAATTCGTCTCACTCAGTGTCTTTATTAATAGAACCGACATTTTGCGTTCAATCGTCTCGATACCAGAATGGGTATGACGGTGAAGTTCGGATCGGAATAGACAATACCAGAACAGGTATTCTATCCGGAGGTCTTCTCTTGTAACAAGCGGGGCAGGAAAGGTGCGGTGTCAGTCTCTTATTTTCGAAGAGATCCAGATCCGCACCCAGAGGCTCATAACCTGTTGTAGTGGAGCGGCGGCGTGAAGAGAGGAAGAGAGACGGGCACACAAAAGGGACGTAGACAACAGTGTATTCGGTGAGGTTGAGAATGTCTAAGAGAGCCGGTCTAGCTAAGCTACAGAGAACAAGAATATATTGGGTGCCGCCGGCACACTAGTGTGTGGACAAAACACCCATAAACCCTAAGTTCAACCTATCTCCAACACAAAGTCGGTGGTCCTAGGCGACCTCATCGTATTATATACAGTGCCTCTTCTACTCGACTATCAGGGACCATCGAGATCGAATAAGACGAGGAGCCCCTGCAAACGCACAATGAGGAGCAAGTGTCCTGTAGCATGCCATACAGCAGACCTACATACAGCGAGGTACCACATACGGCTCTTAAGGGAATTATAGATACACCAGGACCAGTACAATACACTTAGGCTATTACGGATAGCCGCCACGAACAGGATTGGTGACAGCTGGGGGTCGGAATTACCGCTGGACATCTGTGAGCGCGGTTCTACGCGGGAAAACTTCTGCCCGGGTGGGGGACATCCTTCGACGCCCTACCCAGCGAATGCCCAGAGACAAACAAACGAATCGCCCGAGTTCTCGCCGAATCGCAGTGTGGCTACATACTGATGTGCGTGCATGTCTGCTTCCCTCGGGATCACACTGCCAGTCTGCAGCGGCAACCCGTCATTGGCGGATGTGGGTAAAACGTGAGTGAGGTCCCATGCACCGGTCGCAGTCTTGGCATATATCTTTCCATCCAAATACCGGGTGTCCTCCCTCTTCTAGTTTAGTCGCATTAGGCAGAGGCCGCGCCTACACCCCTCTTCTAACAGTTTTATCTTCCATAGTTGTTCCTACGTTCGTCGATCGCTCAAACGACGGGAATAAACTAGGGCGGACGGTGAAGGCGATCAGATGGGCGTCATCTTCTTGCTCCCTCATTGGACACAATCATGGTTACTTCCAAGCTGTTCTTTGCACTTCTTTTGGCTGAGGGGTATGGCTGGAGTAATAGTGGTTTGATTTATTTATTTTGCCTCTGCGAAGGGCTTGGGGAGCTAGACAACTAACTTTTGGCTACCTAGCTGCTTATTTATGTGGGTTCCCAGTCAACTTTCTACTTGTATGGCGAGTCCGATCGCTAATTCCTGGTTCTCGCTGAAAGGCTAATGAAGTCAGCATCTTCCATTCTACTCTCCAGATCAGGGATCTCAATAGTCCGGCCGGCCCGTGGGTGATGATGATGATTCATTAATCGCATGCGACCCTGTCGGGTCGTGATCTTATGTACGAACAGTCCTTTACCGTTTACCGTTTACCGTTTACCGTCCGCCGCGACCTCGAACAGTCCGCCGGCGGCCCGCGGCAACCTCCCCTTCCCCTACCTAGCCTTTTCCCAAGGTTTGCAAGTTGCAATTAGTATAAAGAAAGAAAGAAAGAATTAGCAACGACAGGAAACTTTCATTGCAACCCAAAGAAAGACAAGAAAAGAGAGGGAAGAAAAGAAAAGAAATGACACTTCGCTCCCGCCATCTACTGCTCCTCGTTTTCCGCGTTGTCAGAATAATGGGCGTCCGGAGATGACGGACCGGAGGTGGCGTCCGGACATGACTGAGTCCCCGAGCACTGGCTCGGGGGGCAGTTTTCCGTCCTTTGTCCTGACGGCCTTCCTGTATATAGAGAGATCTTGCGCCCGCATAATGTAAGAGCGACAACCTTCACTGTTATCTATCAATATATTCCAACACGCGTCCTTCTCGCCTTCCAATTCCCCATCCCCCCCCCGGTCCCCCGCATGCCCCCTTTGCTCCTACGGCCATCGAGTACGTCCCCGTCCTTGGTTCCGTCCTCGCCCGGTTTCGGTGGCACTACTCGCGGCCTCACTCTGCTCGCCACTTTCGTGGTGCGCAGAGTCCGGAATCGAATGGGTGCACAGTTTGTCTGCGAGAGGGTCGCCGTGGGCTAGTTCCCGACATTGCATGTCCGGCGTGGTCGTTCTAGTCAATAAGTTCAGTCATAAATTCGATGACTCGGTCAATAAATTTGATGACTGAAGTTATTGACTAGAACGAGCCACACTGGGCGAGCAATGCCGGGAATGAGCAATGCCGGACGAGCAATGTCAGGAACGAGCAACGCCGGACGAGCAATGTCGGGAACGAGCCACGCTGGACGAGCAATGTTGGGAACGAGCCGTTCGAAGGAGATACACAACTTCGTCGACCTTTGGAACGCACATCGAATCCGAGATCAGCCAAGCCGCCCTACAGTTGTTGCTGGCATGCCTGTTGCACTAAATTTTAATCTACCCATACGGAATGGTGTACCAATCGATGATTACAGACAGGCGGCACCCATGGAGCATGTTGACCGCATGCAGTCAATAGTTGCAGCATATAGTATGCTCTCTCATTCACTTAGTCTATCGGCAAATAAGTTAACCTGTTATTTATAGACCCTGATGGATATCTACCCATTGCAACGTTTGTATATCTGTCAACATCTACTCAGGAGTCCGGCTTTCCGCTTGACACTGATGAATGCCTGGATTGTAGTGTTGTTTTTGCGAACCTCTCAGTTGAACCCACTGCCATGCGCAAGGTAGCGTCTTGGCCGAGTATATGTTGGCAGCTGAAACTCCTGAGTGTGCTATGTGTGAACCTCCACGGGGTGCATATGACTGGGGAAATCTAGACCGTCTGCTTATGAATGAGGTTCTACGTGTCAACAGTGGAAGAGAGAGACTGGTCTGGATCTGGATATACGGTAGAATTACATAAACGCTCCTCTTTCTCGCTCCAGTACATAATGGCCGGCTAATTGTGAATTATAAACCCTCTTAAACAACGGAGGAGAGAAAATAAATAAACACTCATGCTAGCGCCTCCACAGAACCGGTAATTTTTCTGAGGTGAGGAAGCTGGGACCTGATAACGTAATATTATTGCACGGATTCTGTCACGGCCCACCGCTGCTACTTCCGCCGCCACCACCGCCACTTCCGCCTCCGCCACTGCCGCGATCACCGCTGCCCCCCAGCTGCGCTCACATCCCTCGTCCTCGTTCTCGTCTTGCTACGGTTCGCAACCTGGAACCACGCCAGACCACGCCCGTTACAAACATGGAGCCATTGTCGTGGCCCGCCGCCGCTACGAAGTGACTAGATTCATTGTTGGGAAAGGTTCTGCATGTTTTGTATGCTGAATACAATCCTCCCCTCGCGACAGACAGAAAATCCAGAGCCTCTTCACGCCGAGCAACCAGTACCTTTCCTTGCGCCACGCAATCCAGAACCTAGAGCCCTTCCTCGCCGTGCAATCCAGAACCTGCCTCGTACCTTACAATCCACAACCTTCCAAGCCTTAGTCGTTCCGTAGTGGAGGTAGTGGTGGTGGTGGCAGGCAGACGCGCGACGAGGACGAGGGGACTGTCGGCAAGCGCGCAACATAACTAGACAAGGTGTGGAGACGTGGACGCGTGAGCAGGCGGCAAGCGCGCAACAATAAACAAGGCGTAGAGACGCACACACTTGAGCAGACTAACCGGCAAGTGCACAACAATGGACAAGACATGAAACCAGATGAGCGGTCGAGCGAGCGTGCGGGTGCGGCGAGCGTGCGGGCGAGCGACCGGGCAAGGACAAGGTCAAGGCGGGTGATCCAGCAAATGGACAAGTGGGTGGGGCAGGCGTTCTATCAGTACTGGAAAGTTGAGGAGCGTAGAGTAGCGATGCGTACGAGCAGCAGGCCAACAATTCGTACGGGGGCAGCCTGCAACGCGTAAGAGGAGAATCCTGCAAAGCGTCCAAGTATAGGTTAGCGATACGTATGAGCAGTATAGAGGCCGGAATGCATACAGGCAGTAAGTCTGCGACACGTCTGGGCCTCTTACCGAGCAGCCATGCTTTGTCCGAGTGAGGGGAAAGTTGCGAGGAATAGTGTTGCTGGTAACCGTAGATATTTCGTGTTCACGTTGAGGCGACGCTATTTTTTGTTTTTTCTCTCGCCACTCGGTTGTTGTTGTGGCGCGGTTGGCATTGCGCATTGTGGTGTGCAAGAAAAACGGTTTGATTGACGGGTGTCCTTACAGGCCGCCGTAGGCCCTCTCTAGCCGGAGGCGTAAAACGGGAGGTGGAAAGGATTGGTTCAGATACCGATGCGAGATGCAGCCATGCGGCTCAGGACTTCTTCTCCACCAGGATAGCGAGGGAGGAAAGGCGGGGGCGAAGCGGGGTGACAAGGCAGATGCCAGACTCCAGAGTTTGGTCCCTACCCCGGCAGAATATTTACTGGAAGCTAAGTACGGATTATGACAAGGATGTTAGAGTTATTTTCTTCTTCTTCTTCTTTCTCCGGGATGTGGTTGGTGGGGAATGGAAGAGGAGGAGGAGAGGGGGGAGAACGAGGAGGAGGAAGAGGAGGAGGAAGAGAGGGAGGACGACGAAGAGGAGAACGAGGAGGAGGAGGAGGAGGAGGAGGAGGAG
>Ga0307508_10004606_pt1 | contig 13415 bp, 8 predicted proteins | sample 9_EM_MG_FD_203089 | JGI IMG/M metagenome (GOLD analysis project Ga0307508, IMG submission 203089) | Populus trichocarpa ectomycorrhiza microbial communities from riparian zone in the Pacific Northwest, United States - 9_EM | ecosystem: Host-associated > Plants > Roots > Unclassified | place... | reverse complement strand
GCCGGTTGCGGGGCCACGACCACCGATGTGCAGGCCTTCTGCGGCCCGCCCGGGCGGGCGATCGCGGTGATCCCCCGGGCCATGCAGCCGAACGCCGACCGGGTGGACGAGGAGGTGGTGACGTTCACCGGGCCCTGCCTCGGCGACCGTGCCGACCAGGGCCGGTGGGAACGCCCCGCCGGTGCCGGGAAGGTGCTGCTGGTCTCGCTGGGCTCGGCCTTCACCCGGCAGCCCGCCTTCTACCGGGAGTGCCTGGCCGCCTTCGGGGATCTGCCCGGGTGGCATGTCGTGCTGCAGATCGGCCGTTACGTCGACCTGGAGGAGCTGGGGGAGATCCCGGCCAACGTCGAGGTTCACCGGTGGGTGCCGCAGCTGGCGATCCTGGAGCAGGCCGACGCGTTCGTCACCCACGCGGGGATGGGCAGCAGCGGCGAGGGCCTGTACTGCGGGCTGCCCATGATCGCCGTACCGCAGAGCGCCGAGCAGCCGATGAACGCCGACCGGCTCGTCGAACTCGGCGTGGCCCGCCGCGTCGACACGGCGGACGCGACCGCCGAGGTGCTGCGCACCGCGCTGCTGGACCTCACCGCGGACGACGGGGTGGCCCGGCGGGCGGCACAGCTGCGTGACCAGGCGCGGGCCGAGGGCGGAACGGCGCGGGCCGCGGACCTGATCGAGGAGATGCTGGGCTGATCGAGGAGATGCCGGTCTGAGGCATGTCTGCGGCCCGGCCTTCGGGCCGGGCCGCAGACGCGTCTACTCCACGGTTACTTCACGATGGTGATGCGGTCCGCCTTCGGCGGGTCCAGGGGCGCGGACGCCGACGAGTGCGCGCCCAGGTAGGCCGTGAACGCGTCCAGGTCGGAGGCGCCGACGAGCTTGTTCTTGCCGTCCTTGAAGACGGGGAAGCCGTCGCCGCCGCCCGCGAGGAATTCGTTCATCGCGACGCGGTAGGTCTTGGCCGGGTCGATGGGCTCACCGTTCAGCTTCACCGTGCCGGTGGCGATCCGGTCCTTGCCGGACTTGGTCAGATCGAGGGTGTAGGTCAGGCCCTTGGAGATCTGGAGGATCTTGGGGGAGGCCTCGTTGGAGCCGCTGACCTGCTGCTGGAGCGCGGTGATGAGCTGGGCTCCGGTCAGGTCGAGGACGTTCATCATGTTGGTGAAGGGCTGCACGGTGAACGCCTCGCCGTACGTCACGACCCCGTCGCCCTCGCTGCCGGACGCCTTGTGGGCGAGGTCGGAGCGGATGCCGCCCGGGTTCATCAGGGCGATCTGGGCGCCGCCCTTGCCGTCCGGGGCGAGCGCTTCGAGCTGGGCGTCGCTGATGACGTCACCGAGCGGGGACTCGTATGCCGCGGCGCCGCGCCCGTTGATGTCGGCGGAGACGTAGCCGACGGGCTTGCTCGCGATGGGGGCGGCGAGCTTGTTCCAGCGGCCGATGAGGGAGGTCATGTCGGCGGCCTTGGGGCGGTCGCGGTCGACGACGTGGTTCGCCGCGTGGGCGCCCTTCACCGTGGTGCGCACGATGTCGTCGGTGCGGCGGTCGTAGGTGAGGGTGGTGTCGGTGTAGAGGCGGCCGAAGGAGGCGGCGGAGGTGACGGTGCGCGGGGTGCCGGAGGGGTCCGGGATCGTGCACGCGTAGGCCTGGTGGGTGTGGCCGGTGACCAGGGCGTCGACCTTCGGGGTGACGTGTCTGGCGATGTCGACGATGGGGCCGGAGATGCCCTTGCCCGCACCGCCGTTGTCGCAGTCGGCGTTGTACGCGGCGGAGGCGGGCTGTCCGCCTTCGTGGATGAGGGCGACGATCGACTTCACGCCCTTGCGCTGGAGTTCCTTGGCGTACTTGTTGATCGTCTCGACCTCGTCGTGGAACTTCAGGCCCTTGACGCCCTCGGCGGTGACGACGTCCGGGGTGCCCTCCAGGGTGACGCCGATGAAGCCGACCTTCACGCCCTTGTGGCGCCAGACCGTGTACGGCTTGAGGATCGGCTTGCCGGTCTTCTCGTCGGTGACGTTGGCGGCGAGGTAGGGGAAGTCGGCGCCGCGGAAGGTCTTGCCCTTCTCGTAGCAGCCCTCCTTGGGGTGGCAGCCGCCGTTTTGCATGCGCGTCAGCTCGGCGCGCCCCTCGTCGAACTCGTGGTTGCCGACGGAGGTGACGTCGAGGTCGAGCTTGTTGAGGGCTTCGATGGTCGGCTCGTCGTGGAAGAGGCCGGACATCAGCGGGCTCGCGCCGATCATGTCGCCGCCGGCAGCGGTGATGGAGTACTCGTGGCCCTTGCGGGCCTGGCGGAGCGCGGTGGCGAGGTATTCGGCGCCACCGGCCGGGACGGCCTTGGTGGTGCCGTCCGGCTGGGCCTCGGTGACGGTGCCGGAGGAGCCCTGCGGGGGCTCCAGGTTGCCGTGCAGGTCGTTGAAGGACAGCAGCTGTACGTCTACGGTGCGGCCGGGCCGGTGCCGCTGCGCGTCGGCCCCCGCCGGGCTCGCGGCGGACAGCACCCCGGCCGCGGCGGCCAGCACCGCGACTCCCGTGGCCAACCGGCGTGCCGTACCGCGCCGTTGAGGTCTCGCTGACATGTCGTCCCCTTTGGTGCCCTGCGGGTGTTTGGTGGGCCGCAGCTTACGGTCAACGCGCGTAGCGGGGCAGGGGGATGGAGGTTACGAGCTGGTTGCCGGTGGTCAACCGGGTGACCCGCCGGGGAGAGGGAGTCCGGCGGCTTGCCGGGGAAGGGGGCGGTCGTAGGCTCGGTCCCATGGATGACGTGGTGAACGAGACGCCCGGTGCGTGCCGGATCGAGGTGCTGGACGAGCTGGCGACCGCCGTGGTGGAGGACGTGCTGCGGCTGATCGCCGAGGCGGTGCGCGTCGATGGCCAGCAGGCGGTGTCCGAGCAGGGGCGGTTGCAGCTGCGGGGGCGCCGGGAGGGGGTGCGGCATCTGGTGCTGCGCGAGCCGAGCGGGGAGCTGGTCGGCTACGCGCAACTGGAGGACACCGATCCGGTGGAGGCCCCGGCGGCCGAGCTGGTGGTGAGTCCGGCGCACCGCGGCCAGGGGCACGGCCGGGCGCTGGGCGTGACGCTGCTGAAGGAGTCCGGGAAGCGGCTGCGGGTGTGGGCGCACGGCGGCCACGCCTCGGCGCGGCATCTGGCGCAGGTGCTGGGGCTGACCCTGTTCCGCGAGCTGCGGCAGATGCGGCGGCCGCTGGGGGAGCCGGACGAGCTGGGCATCCCGGAGCCCGCGCTGCCGGAGGGTGTGACGGTGCGGACCTTCCGGCCCGGGGAGGACGACGCGGCGTGGCTGGCCGCGAACGCCGCCGCCTTCGCCCACCACCCCGAGCAGGGCTCGCTCACCCAGCGCGACCTGGACGACCGCAAGGGCGAGGCGTGGTTCGACCCCGCCGGGTTCTTCCTGGCTGAGCGCGCGGGCGAGATCGTCGGCTTCCACTGGACGAAGGTGCACGGCGAGGAGCGGCTCGGCGAGGTGTACGTGGTGGGGGTGCGGCCGGACGCGCAGGGCGGCGGGCTGGGCCGGGCGCTGACCGCGATCGGGCTCCGGCATCTGGCCGCGCGGGGGCTGCCGACCGCGATGCTGTACGTCGACGCGGACAATTTCGCCGCCGTGTCCGTTTACGACCGGATCGGCTTCGTCACGCATGAGACGGATCTGATGTACCGAACCGAGACCTGAGGGCAGGGGGCGGCCGGAACCTGAGGCAAGGGGCAGCCGGGAGGGACGGCTGTCCGGGAGGCGGGTACGGGCGGGACGGCTGTCCGGGAGGGGTGGTCGGGACTCCTGCGGGTCGAGTCCCGATTTCCTAAGCGCCATGTCTCCGTTACCGACGGTTCAATCTCGGTTGCAAGCATCACTGAATGCAGCCAGCTGTGCCCGCTCCCTCGAACCGGAGGCTCCGTGCCGCTCCCGCGCCGCCTTCCGCCACGCCGCGTGTCGTCGCGGCGCGGAACAATGAGGTCATGAACGAGTCCAGCGGTCAGGCACCGGCCCACGTCCCCCAGCCCCAGCCCCAGCCGTCGGTCGGGTCCATCGCGGCACACCGTCCGCACGCGGTCGCCGCCCCGCCCGTACGGGCGCTCGACCCTGATCTGGACGCCGATCCGGACACCTACGAGGAGGAGGACGGCGGCGCGGACGCGGACGGCACCGAGCTGCCCCACAACCGGTTCCTGGACCGGGAGCGCAGCTGGCTGGCGTTCAACGAGCGGGTGCTGGAGCTGGCCGAGGACCCGGCGACGCCGCTGCTGGAGCGGGCGAACTTCCTCGCGATCTTCGCCAGCAACCTGGACGAGTTCTTCATGGTGCGGGTCGCCGGTCTGAAGCGGCGCATCGCGACCGGAGTGGCCACCCGCTCCGCCTCCGGGCTGCAGCCCCGGGAGGTGCTGGAGCAGATCTGGACCCGGTCCCGCGAGCTCATGGCCCGGCACGCCGCCTGCTACCAGCAGGACGTGGCCCCGGCGCTCGCCGAGGAGGGCATCCACCTGATCCGCTGGGCGGACCTCACGGAGAAGGAGCAGTCCCGCCTCTTCACCCTCTTCCGTCAGCAGATCTTCCCGGTGCTGACGCCCCTCGCGGTGGACCCGGCGCACCCGTTCCCCTATATCTCGGGGCTGTCGCTGAACCTCGCCGTGGTGGTCCGCAATCCGGTCAGCGGACACGATCACTTCGCGCGGGTGAAGGTTCCGCCGCTGCTCTCGCGCTTCCTGGAGGCCTCCCCGCACCGGTATGTGCCGCTGGAGGACGTGATCGCGGCTCATCTGGAGGAGCTGTTCCCCGGCATGGAGGTGCTCGCGCACCACATGTTCCGGGTGACCCGCAACGAGGACCTGGAGGTCGAGGAGGACGACACGGAGAACCTCCTCCAGGCCCTGGAGAAGGAGCTGCTGCGCCGCCGTTTCGGGCCTCCGGTGCGGCTGGAGGTCGAGGAGTCGATCGACCCGTACGTCCTCGATCTGCTCGTCCGTGAGCTGAAGGTCTCCGACGCCGAGGTGTACCCGCTGCCCGGCCTGCTCGACCTCACCGCGCTCTTCGCGATAGCCGCGTCCGACCGGTCCGAGCTGAAGTATCCGAAGTTCATCGCGGGCACTCACCGCGACCTGGCCGAGGTGGAGTCCGCCTCCGCGCCCGACATCTTCGCCGCGCTGCGTGAGCGCGATGTGCTGCTGCACCACCCGTACGACTCGTTCTCGACCTCCGTCCAGGCGTTCCTGGAGCAGGCCGCCGCCGACCCGGACGTCCTCGCGATCAAGCAGACGCTCTACCGGACGTCGGGCAAGTCGCCGATCGTCGACGCGCTCATCGACGCCGCCGAGTCCGGCAAGCAGGTGCTGGTGCTGGTCGAGATCAAGGCCCGGTTCGACGAGCACGCCAACATCAAGTGGGCGCGCAAGCTGGAGGAGGCGGGCTGCCATGTGGTCTACGGCCTGGTCGGGCTGAAGACCCACTGCAAGCTGTCGCTGGTGGTCCGCCAGGAGGGCGACACCCTGCGCCGCTACGCCCACGTCGGCACCGGCAACTACCACCCCAAGACGGCCCGGCTGTACGAGGACCTGGGGCTGCTCACCGCCGACCCCAAGGTCGGCGCGGACCTCTCCGACCTGTTCAACCGGCTCAGCGGCTACTCGCGGCGCGAGAACTACCGGCGGCTGCTGGTCGCCCCCAGGTCGTTGCGCGACGGGCTCGTCACCCGCATCAACAAGGAGGTCACCCACCATCGGGCCGGGCGGCCCGCCTCCGTGCGGATCAAGGTCAACTCGATGGTGGACGAGGCCGTCATCGACGCCCTCTACCGGGCGTCGCAGGCCGGTGTGCCGGTAGACGTCTGGGTGCGCGGCATCTGCGCCCTGCGGCCGGGCGTCGAGGGGCTGTCGGACAACATCCGGGTCCGCTCCATCCTGGGCCGGTTCCTGGAACACTCGCGCGTCTTCGCGTTCGGGAACGGCGGCGAGCCGGAGGTGTGGCTCGGCAGCGCGGACATGATGCACCGCAATCTGGACCGCCGGATCGAGGCGCTGGTACGGGTCACCGACCCCGGCCACCGCGCCTCGCTCACCCGGCTGCTGGAGACCGGCGTGTCCGATTCCACCTCCTCCTGGCACCTCGGCCCGGACGGCGGCTGGACCCGGCATGCGGTGGACGCGGACGGACAGCCGCTGCGGAACGTACAGGAGATGCTCATAGACGCCCGGAGGCGACGGCGTGGTTCGACGACATGACCTGCCGCTGGTCGGGATTACCGGGGCCGGTGGGTCACCCGGTACCCCGCCCCGCACCGCCGCCGCGGCAACCGTGGGTCCCGGGGGGTACGACATGACGAAACATGCGGCACGCGGCGCGGCCGCGCCGGACCGGCTGCCGGAGGCGCCCGCGGCGTCCGCGGCGTCCGCCGCCACCGCGGGTGAGGTGCTGTCGGCGTATCTGCACACCCAGGCGGCGGATTTCCTGCGCAGTCTGCGGCTGCACGGCGAGAGCGGCGCCGACGTCGAGGAGGCGGCCGAGGCCGCCCGCCTGCTGCGCCGCGCCGCGCGCCGGATCAGCGGGGCGCTCGCCGTCTACCGTCCGATCACCGACACCGCCTGGTCCGACCAGCTGCGCGCCGAGCTGGCGTGGCTGTCGGGCACGCTGGCGCTGGAGCACGCGTACGCCGGGCGGCTGGCCCGGCTCCGCGACGCCCTGCACCGGCTCTCGGGCGCGGGGGGACCGCCGGACCGGACGCCGCCGGGGGACGCGGCTGCCGCGGAACCGGCTCCCACCAGCGTGGACTCGGAGGCTGTGGGGGCCTCCGGGTCCACCACCATCGCGGCTCGCGCCGCGCGCGGCGGCGTCACGGCCGGGATCGACGGCCCGGCGGGCGCCGCCCCCCGCTCCTCCCGCACCGCCCGCCGCAGCGTCTCCCTGGCCACCGGAGCCCCGGACCCGTCGCCGCGCACCGGCCGGGGGGATGAGGCGCCGGGCGGCCGCCCTGGCCGCACGCCCGACGCGGAGGGGCCCCGCCGCCCGTACGAGCAGTGGGGCGACGCCCCACCGGCGGAGCACCCGTCCACCCCGACCGGCACCGCCGCGACCGGGACGGGGGGAACTGGCTTGTCCCCGGGCACCCCGGCAGCGCCCGGGCAGGCGGGCCGCGCTGCGCGCAGCGCGACCGCCGGAGCGCGGGCCGCGCAGGGCGCGGGGTCCGCCGAGGGCGCGGGGCCTGCCGGTGGCGCGGGGTCTGTCGGGAACGTGGCGCCTGCCGGTGGCGCGGAGCTTGCCGGGGACGCGGCGGCTGCCGGGAACGCGGGGTCCGTCGGTGGCGCGCAGTCTGTCGGGAACGCGGGGCTTGTCGGTGGCGCGGGGCTTGCCGGGGACGCGGGGTCTGTCGGGGGCGCGGGGTCTGCCGGTGGCGCGGGGTCTGTCGGGAACGCGGGGCTTGTCGGCGGCGCGGGGTCTGTCGGGGGCGCGGAGCTTGGCGGTGGCGCCGGGCCTGCTGGTGGCGCGGAGCTTGCCGGGGACGCGGCACCTGCCGGCGGCGCGCAGTCTGTCGGGAACGCGGGGCTTGTCGGTGGCGCCGGGCCTGCTGGTGGCGCGGGGCTTGCCGGGAACCTGGCGCCTGTCGGGAACGCGGGGTCTGCCGGTGGCGCAGCGCCTGCCGGGAACGCGGCGGCTGCCGGGAACGTGGAGTCTGCCGGGGGCGCGGGGCTTGCCGGGGGCGAGGCGGGGGCTGGTTCGGTGGGTCGGGGGAGTGGGGGTGTGTCCCGGGCGGGGCGGGCCGTCCGGCGGGGTGCCGTGGCGGGCGACGGGCGTAGCGGTGCCGAGGGGGATCGTGGGACCGCGGCCCGTGGGCGGGGCCGGGGCGGAGGCGCCGGGGAGGACCGTACGGCGGCGCACCAGCGGGCCGCGGACGCGGAGGAGGCCCGGGGCGGGGCGCTGACCGTGGGGGCCGCCCGGGCCGGGGCGCTGCTGGAACGTCAGCTCACACTGGCCAAGACCCGGGCGCACACCGCCGCGCTCCAGACGCTCGGCTCGTCCCGCTTCCACGCGGTCGCCGACACCGTCGCGTTCCTCGCCTCCGAGGTGCCGCTCGACGAGGTGAACGCGGGGCGGCCCGCCGAGCAGGTGCTGCCGCCGCTCGCCGAGCTGGCGAACCGGCGGCTGCTGGAGGCGGTGGACGCGCTTCCGCTGGGCCGTTCGGGGCACCCGTACAACGCGGAGGCGCTGGTCCACGGGCTCGCCGCGACGCCCGCCGCCGACTCGCCGCCCGCCAGCGACCGGCAGGACGCGCCGTGGCATCAGGTGCGGCGGCTGGTGCGGATGCGGCGTTACGCGCTGGAAGTGCTGGGAGAGATGCCGGGGGCGGACGCGGAGCCGTCCACGGCCACCCGGCTGCTGGCCGCCGGGCAGGCGCTGGAGCGGCACCGCGACGCCGCCGAGGCGGCCGCCGCCGCGGCGGCGGCGGCCCGTACGCCGCGGATCGCCCCGGCGACGGCGTACGCGCTGGGCGTGCTGCACGCGGACCAGCGGCACGAGGTGGAGGCGGCCCGGTTCGCATTCGGCCGGATATGGCGGCGGGTCGTGGGCCAGGCGTCCTGACGGACGCACATCGACGGACATCAGGGGAGGCGAGACGGCCGGATGAGCCAGGGTGATGCGCGACCGGGTGATTCCCGGGACGACGTGACGACCGTGCTGGCGGCGGGCTGCGTGCTCTGGCGGAACGGCGCGCGGGACGGTGCGCGGCACGGCGGGCTGGAGATCGCCCTCGTCCACCGGCCCCGGTACGACGACTGGTCGCACCCCAAGGGCAAGCTGAAGCGCGGCGAGGACGCGCTGCACTGCGCGGTGCGCGAGGTGGTGGAGGAGACCGGGATGGGCTGCACGCCCGGCGCGGAGCTGCCCACGCTCCACTATGTCGCCAGGGGCCGCCCGAAGGAGGTCCGCTACTGGGCCGCCGAGGCGGTCCCCGACGAGATGTTCGTGCCGAACCGGGAGGTCGACCGGCTGCTCTGGCTCCCCCCGGCCGTGGCCCGCAGCCGCCTCACCTACGACCACGACCGCACGCTCGTGGACGCACTGCTCACCACCCTGGACGCGCCCTGAGCGCCCTCGGGCTCAGCGCCGCCGCAGCGTCTTGTCGGCGAGCGACGGCGGTACGTAGTAGCTGTCGGCCCGGTTGAGGTCGCTGCCCGGCGGCACGATCTCGTCGATCCGGTCCAGTACGTCCGCGCTCAGCTCCACCTCGGACCCGGCGAGCAGGTCCTCCAGCTGTTCCATGGTGCGCGGCCCGATGATCACGGACGTGATGGCGGGGTGGGCGCATACGAATGCGATGGCCAGGTGCGGCAGCGAGAGCCCGGCGTCGGACGCCAGCTTGCTCAGCTCACCGACGGCTTCGAGCTTACGGGCGTTCTCCGGCCGCGACGGGTCGAACTTGAACTGCTCCAGCGCCGCCCTGCCGCCGCCCGCCAGATCGATGTCGGACGCCTTCGTATAGCGGCCCGAGAGCCAGCCCGTCGAGAGCGGTCCCCAGCTCAGCACGCCCATCCCGTACTTCTGCGCGGTCGGCAGCACCGCCTCCTCCACTCTCCGCGACAGGATCGAGTACGGCGGCTGCTCGGTGCGGAACCGCACGTGGCCGCGCCGCTCGGACACCCACTGGGCCTCCACGATCTGCTCCGCCGGGAAGGTGGACGAGCCGACGGCCAGCACCTTGCCCGCCCGGACCAGGTCGGACAGGACGGAGAGGGTCTCGTCGATATCGGTCGTCGGATCGGGACGGTGGATCTGGTAGAGGTCGATGTAGTCCGTGCCGAGGCGGCGCAGGCTGTTCTCGATCTCGCGGGTGATCCAGCGGCGCGAGTTCCCGCTGTGGTTGTCGTCGTCGCCCATGGAGAAATGGGCCTTGGTCGCCAGGACGACGTCCTCGCGGCGGCCCTTGAGGGCCTTGCCGACGATCTCCTCCGACTCGCCCGCCGAATAGATGTCGGCGGTATCGACGAAGTTGATGCCCGCGTCGAGGGCGCGGTGGATGATCCGTACCGAGTCGTCGTGGTCCCGGTTGCCCAGGGCGCCGAACATCATCGTGCCCAGGGCGTATTCGCTGACCGAGATGCCGGTGCCGCCGAGAATCCTGCGTTTCATGCGTATGCCTCCCAATGGGTGCTCCTGTGTGCTTCCGGAGCAACTGGACACAGCCTCCGCTCGTGACGAGTGCCGGACCAGGCCCGACCCAACCTGGGTCTGTCAGAACCACCCGGGGAGAACCCCCGGGATAATGGACCGATGGGCCATTCCGAAGCGGAGATCAAAGATTTCCTCAAGACGCGGCGCGCCGCGCTCGACCCGGCCGAGGTGGGGCTGCCGGAGGGCGTCGTCCGGCGCCGGGTGCGGGGCCTGCGCCGCGAGGAGGTCGCGCAGCGGGCCGGAATCAGCGTCGACTACTACACCCGCATCGAACAGGGCCGCGCCCCGGCCGTCTCGGACTCCGTCGTGGACGGCCTGGCGCGGGCGCTGCGGCTGACCCCGTCCGAGCACACGTATCTGCGCAACATCACCCTGCCGCGGCAGTGCGGCCGCGCGGACACGGGCCCGCGCCCGCGCGTGCGGCCGGAGATCCTGCGGCTGCTGGAAGCGATGGACGGTACGGTTCCGGCCTTCGTCTTCGGCCCGGGCATGGACGTCCTGGCCTGGAACCGGCTCGGCGGCCGCATCGGCCTGGACTTCGAGGAGATGGCGGAGGACGAGCGCAACGGCGCCTTTCTGATATTCCTCGACCCCCGGACGCGGGAGCTGCACCCGAACTGGTCCGAGGTCGCCGACGACACGGTGGCCAACCTGCGCGCCGACATCGGGCGCACCCCGGGCAACGCGCGGCTGTGCCGGGTCGTCCACCAGCTGCGGGAGCGGAGCGAGGAGTTCCGGCAGCGCTGGGAGGCGCAGGCGGTGCAGGAGCGGACGCGCGGTACGAAGCGGTACCAGCACCCGGAGGTGGGCGAGCTGGTGGTGACGTACGAGGCGCTGGTGCTGCCCGCCGATCCGGGGCAGACGCTGTGCACGTACACGGTGGAGAAGGGGTCCGCGTCGGAGAAGGCGCTGCGGGCCCTGGCGGAGGGCCTGGAGGCGGAGGCGGGCGTGGCGACGGGCGTGGAGACGGAAGCGGGCGTGGAGGCGGAGGCGGGCGCGCGAGCCTGAGCCCCGTGCCCCCGGCCTGGTCCCCGCGCCCTCGGCCCGAGCCTCGCGCCCCCGCCCCCCGCCGTCACACCGTGGCCGTGCCGCCCCGCGCGTCCGACGCGTCGGGGTCGTCCCCCGCCGCAGATCCCACGTATTCCTCGCTGATCTCCTTCGGCCCGAACGGCCACACCTTCTCCGCCCGCGCCCACAGCACGAACGCCACGCACCCCGCCGCGACCCACGCGAGGGACCACTCGATGGGGTGCCGCCCGGGGGAGTTCTTGTCCGCGTAGCCGTAGATCACCAGCCAGCCCACCAGCGCCACCACGCTCGGCAGCGGATAGAGCCACATCCGGTACGGCCGCCGCAGCGTCGGCTGGCGGCGGCGCAGCACGGTGAGGGCGAGGACCTGGGCCAGCGCCTGCACGATCACCATGACCGTCGTCAGCAGCTGGATGAGCGTGGCCAGGTCGGTGTGGCGGCCGATGAGGAATCCGGCCGCCGTCACCACGCCCATGGTCGCCAGACCCAGCACCGGGAAGCGGTGGCGGGGGTGGAGCGTGCCGTACGGGCGGAAGAAGACGCGCTCGCGGGCCGCGTCGTACGGCACCCGCGAACCGCCCAGCAGCCCGGCGAAGACGGACGCGAAGGCGGTGATGAGGATGAGGACGGTGACGACGTCCGCCGCGGTCTTCCCCCAGGTCTCCTCCAGCACCGCGGAGGCGACGGACTGGGACGCCACCGAGTCCGGGTCGAGCATCCGGTGCCAGTCGACGACACCGAGCGTGCCGATCTGGAGCAGCAGGTAGATGCCCATGATGCCGAGGATGGAGGCGACGATCGCACGCGGCAGGGTGCGGCCGGGGTCCTTGATCTCGGCGCCCATGTATGCGGCCGTGTTGTAGCCGAGGTAGTCGTAGATGCCGATGGTCAGCCCGGCCGCGAAGCCGGTCCAGAAGTGGTCGCTTCCCAGGTCGAAGGCGTGCGCGGGGTACGTGAACGCCTGACCCGGGTCGAAGTGGCTGAACGCGGCGGCGATCACCAGCACCACGGAGGCGATCATCACGCACCACATCACGGCCGTGATCCTGGCGATGTGCTCGACCCCGCGCCACAGCAGCGCGATGACGAGCGCGATCACGCCGAGCCCGACCAGATCGCCCTGCGTCTGCGTCATGCCGTGCCACAGATAGCCCAGGTACTGCACGAGGCCGACCACGCCCGTGGACATGATCAGCGGGATGAACAGCATCGCCGTCCAGACGAAGAGGAACGGCATGAGCTTGCCGCTGCGGTACTGGAACGCCTGGCGCAGATAGACGTAACTGCCCCCGGCCCCGGGCAGCGAGGCGCCCAGCTCGGCCCAGATCAGCCCGTCGGCGAGGGCGAGCACGGCGCCCGCCACGAAGCCGATGACGGCCTGCGGTCCGCCGAAGGCGGCGACCATGAGCGGGATGGTGACGAACGGCCCGATGCCGCACATCTGGCTCATGTTGATGGCGGTGGCCTGGAAGAGGCCGATGCGGCGGACGAATCCGCCCTCGGTGCCTGACATGCCCACCTCCGTAGGATGGATTAAGTTAAGGAGCCTTACTTGATGCCGTCAAGGGTTCGGGAAGCACCGGAGGGGGCCCGCGATGACCGATGCGACCGGTGACGACGCCCGTACGGCGGACGACGCCCGTACGGCGGACGACGCCCGTACGGCGGACGACGCCCGTACGGCGGACGACGCCCGTACGGCGGACGACGCTCGCCCCTGGAACCGGCGGCGGCTGCGCAGCAACAACGAACGCCTGCTCCTCGCCCGCCTCCGCGCCGAAGGACCCGCCTCCCGCGCCCAGCTCGCCCGTGACACGGGCCTGTCCAAACCGACCGTCTCCACCGCGCTCGCCGCCCTGGAGGAGGCGGGACTCGTCCGCGAGGCGGGGCGGCAGGCGCCGCCGGAGCGGGGACGGGTCGCGGTGCTGTACGAACCGGACCCGACCGCCGGGTACGTCCTCGGCCTCGACATCGGCCGCTCCTGGCTGCGGGTGGCCGCCGCCGACCTGGACGGGACCCTCGTCGCCCGGTCCGACGTCCGCAACCGGGGCCGCAGCGCCGCCGCCATGGCCGACCTCACCGTCGCCGCCGCCCGCCAGGTCGTCGCGGACGCCGGGGTGGACCCGGCGCTGGTCGTGCACACGGTCGTCGGCGCGCCCGGCGTGTACGACCCGGAGCGGCGGCGGGTGCGCTACGCGGTGAACCTCCCCGGCTGGGG
>Ga0307508_10004605_pt1 | contig 13415 bp, 16 predicted proteins | sample 9_EM_MG_FD_203089 | JGI IMG/M metagenome (GOLD analysis project Ga0307508, IMG submission 203089) | Populus trichocarpa ectomycorrhiza microbial communities from riparian zone in the Pacific Northwest, United States - 9_EM | ecosystem: Host-associated > Plants > Roots > Unclassified | place... | reverse complement strand
AATTTTTTTATTATATTTCCCCCCCCCCCCCCCCCCCCCCACTCGGAGAGAAAAAAAAAAAAGTCGACAAGACTTCAGGTTGCAATACCGCCTTCCCAACGTTCCACCCCCACCGACAACCAGAATCAGAATCCAAGAAAGAAAGAAAAAATTGGCACAGTAATGGGTACATAGTGAGAGAGAGAAAAAAGGAAAAAAGAGCAGAAAGAGAGAAGAGCGATGCGTATGTAGAAGCACAAGATATGCTCCGCTCTAAAGAGCGGGATTACTAGACAGGATACACAAGCGAACGGAGAGATCAACTACCATCTATGATACATCGAGAACACAGTCCAAAAATGAAAAAAAAAAGCCCGAGTCACGGCCGCAAAGACACTCGGCACTGCTGTGTCCGTAAAAATCAAAAACTCCTTAACCCCCCCCAAAAAAAAAAAAAAAAAAAAAAATTGAAAAAAAAAACGAAAACCCCAAAAACCCCTACCGTAGACTCCCGTACCCTAGACCCCTTACCCCAGCCTGCCCCCGCTGCCCCCGCTGCCCCTCTTTATGGTCGTCAAGTCGTTAAGAATAGAAATAAAGAAGTCAACAATTAAGTAATGACGGTTTGTCCGTAGTCGGTCACGTCTCAGCGGAACGCTTGAAGATGCTGCCGATCATGGACCTCAATCCGGATCGTCGTCCCTCCAATTTCTCCTTTCCCAACCCGACTGGGGATCCGGACCCCCGAGGGTTGACTCCGCTAATCCGGGGATATTCGGATAGCGGAGGTGAGTGCCGATTCCGACCAGAGAAATTCCTAGACCCGCATCCGACGCTGGGAGAGGGCGGCGTGGTGGGAGGCGGAGCACTGACGGGATGCACTGGACGTGGCTCTGGAGGGACCAGCCTCACAGATGGGGGGGACCGTTCCGGCACCGGCGTGGGAATGTTTGGAGCTGCGCTCCTTCCGAATGGCCTCGCCAGTCGATTCGCGTTTAGGGCGCTCATGAAGGAAACAGGACCCCCGACGGATTTTTCCCGCTGGGGCACCTCCGTCTCTTCAGTGCCTCTGTTGTCGCTGGTGGTCGCTTGGTGGGCGAGATACGTCCCTCGCCGGTGTAATCTTCTCTCTGATTCCTCCGCAGCGGCGGCGCCGGTCGTGTTTACATTGGCGGAGGAGGAAACGGTCCTCGTGGTCCGGAGTGTTGGGGCTGTAGGTGATGGAAGCGAGGTAAGCTCTTCCGCACGGTTCCCGTTGGCGCCAACCAACGTCAAACCCTCGCGAAGAGCGATCCAGGTTCCCGTGACGACGATGAATTCTCGTAGTTGGACTGAGATCTCGTTACATTGCGGGTATTGTCCGGTGTCGTCGCTGGACATGTCCACATCGATGACCGACGCAGGAGGCGTATTCGACGGCGAATTCGGCGGAGATGTCAAGCTGGGCCTTGGAAATCTGTCCAGCACATCGATACCATGTCGGCCCATCCAAGCCAGAATCGGCTTCTTCCGGGTGACATTGTCCAGCATGCTGAACTGGAACCTTCGGTGATCCTCCGGCTCGGGAGTGGCGCCGGACATGCGTTGTGGGATGGACTGGCCCGACCTCCTCCGCAAAGCGGGTGATTTCGGCAGCCACTTCGCGACCTTTGCTGTTCCACCATTGGACTCGTGTGCGACGAACTCATAGCCTCCAGTTGCCAACGAATTTGCCTCCCAGACGAGGCCGTCGTCGAACCGAATCATCGTCGTCCTAATCCCCTTCCCGTCGTCACCGGGCGTCCTCCGATATCCCTGCGAGACCGACGCCACCACCCTCCTTGTGCTCAAATCGTCCTCATCGTCGCTCTCCTCCTGGACGCTGGTCGAACCGTACTGTTCGCTCTCAACGAACACTATATCCTGCTGCCCGGCCCCGTGCAGCATCTGTCCCACTCTCTTCAATTTCGAACCAAAAATCGACGATGGGAGGACATCCAAGGTCGGCAGCGGACGAGCAGTGTTCGACACTTTCTGGAGCTGCACGAGCAATGCACGTTCCGACCTGGAGCAATGACGGTGTCTTGCATGCGAGCCCGGCGGCGGCAGCGCCAGATAATAGCTTGTCTTTGTGCGCGGGGGTTTCTTCTGTTGTTGCGGAGGCGGTGACAGCGGAGTAGCGACGATCTCCTCCAAGACGGTGGAGGCGGAGGAGGCCGTGCTCGAAACTCGCCGCATTGGGCCGTTCGACGAGGTGTCTTTTGTCGCTCGGTATCGGCTCACCAAAGCTGTCGGTGAGAACTCATGACCATGGGCGGCGGCGGCGTCTGCGGTAAATAGAGTCAAGAACGACATTTCTCCATGCAGCCGCATCGAGCATAAATCGAAACCCACGATTGTTGCCAGGAATATATGCAGGCGTGGGCCCCCCCCCCCCACCCGGCAGGCTTGCGGGCTGTTGAGTGGGATTGACTGGATGCAGTCGGAAACGACGAGCGATGACGGCAGAAGCACAGGTGAGCTGGCGAGGTAGTGGAATTGGTACCTGACACCAGCAGCAGTGGTAGTAGTGGTAGTGGCAGCAGCAGCAGCAGCAGCAGCAGCAGCAGCAGTAGTAGTAGTAGTAGTAGCAGTAGCAGTAGCAGTAGCAGTAGTAGTAGTAGTAGTAGTAGTAGTAGTAGTTGTAGTAGTTGTAGCAGTAGCAGTAGCAGTGTGGTGGTAGTAGCAGCAGTGAGTAGTGGGTAGTAGTAGTGTATACGCTTCCGAGCGGTGGGTCAGGGAAGGAGATTTCCTGGGAAAGAAGTAATGGAGGGGTTTTACGATCGTTTGCGAGGAATGAAGAGGGAGAGGGTAGTAATCGAGTGGCAGGGCTGACAGCGAAGGTGGCTCTGGGGTTGAAGGCTTATTGGATACGGGGTTACGGGAGGCGGTGTAATCTTCCGCAGAAGAGGTGACTTTGCAGTACGACCAAGGCCTCTACACTACATATCTATATGGAGATTTTTTTTTGATTTTTTTTTCGGCGCGGGCCGTGGGGGCGGGTTCGCGAGCTGGATGTGCAGAGCGGACATTATTGGGGGGGGGGGGGTTGGAGCGGGTACAAGGGGGGCGTGTAGATACATATTAAACCGTGCGGCGGTGGTGTCGGAGGAGGGGTCGCGAGTGGTGCGGGAGCTGTGTACATAGAGTACGAGCAGCATGCAGGCGGCTCGGGGGTCCCAGGCCATGCGGATGCCTGGCCTTCTCGGCAGGCTGAATTGTCAGTCCGACGGGCCCTGGTCGGTGCAGGATTTGCTTCTTCTGCCTCTTCCGCTTCCGCGTCTTCTCGTCCACACCGAGCGCTTGGCAGGGGGGGGGGGGGCTTCTTCGGGTTTAGAGCTGCTGCTGACGACAGAAAAGGGACCTGCCATGCGAGACGTCGGGGAGCGCCGCTACTACATTCGGAGCAATAAGGTATCCGCGATGACTCTCCGCTCGGGGCGGGGGGTGGAGACTCGCCAGAGACACCGGGGGTGAGGGCGCATGCAATCCGTCCGCATCTATCTATGATCTACATATCAGAGCAGATGCTCCAGATGTGTAGAGTATGTATCCAGAGTAGATATGTGTATAGAGTAGATATCGTGTTGGACGCGAGCTAGCCGTTAGCGGCAGACGAGCCCGTCCGCGCGCGCGCTGGACTCCGCCTGCAGCGGGGGCTGGCTGGCCGGCGTCCCTCGGCCGATCTGGGATGCGGAGCGAGACGCCGAGCTGAGCCGGCCCGCATCTGCACGGCCACGGCGCACGGCGACAAGTGCTGGTTGGCTGCTCGAACCCTCCAGAGCCGGGCAGACGTGGTGCATCGAGCACAGCACATGTGTCGCTGTGCTGCACGGCTGGCTGGCTGTGGATGTGGAGAGCTTGGGCGGGATGGCGATGCGATGCTGCGGCTCCGGTCGCACGCGGGGCGGCGGTCCCCAGCCTCGCGGTGGCGTCGATCGTGGCTGGTGCTCGCGACTGTGCGCGCTCGGCGTGCTCCGATCGCGCACTTGGCAGCCGCCAGACGTGCACGGAGCCACCGCCAGCTGAAGAGCTGCCCGGTATGTGCGGCATGTTGCCGGGCCAGAGACAGAGGCCACCTCGACGATGTCTCCAGCCCGATGCCCGCTCTTGCAGACGGCCGCCGGCTGTCCGCTGTCCCCACGCGGCCACTGCAGCACTGTCTCACCCGTCCGCGCATCAAAAAAAAACAACCCGCCGTCACGGCCGGGAAGTCGGTCAGCCCGGATAAACGAATGCACACGCTCGCCGATAGCCGTCCATCCGTCCAGCCATCACTATCTATTACCTATCTACATGCGTCCCGGAGTGTAGTGCATTCCGGACGAAAAAATAATAGTAATACTTGTAATAATAGTAATATTATTATTATTAATAATAATAATATTAAAAACTAAAAACTAAAAAAAATTAAAAAAAAAAAAGGGAAGTCGGTATGTTGAGTAGCCGTCACTGGTTCGCTGGCTTGCCTCGGATCCTCGTGCTTCCGGCGTCCGACCTACCTACATGCCAGCTATCACTGACGGACTGGGTGCGGAGTCCGAATACTACGGAGCGGGAGCGGTTTTGTACCACTGGCGGACGCCGTACAAACGACCACCAGCGGAATGCACAGATCGCCCCGCCGAGGAAGCTACTTGGGTTCGATTTCTGGCTTCACGCTTTCGAATAATCTTGTGACCTTCACCAATGATGCTTCCACAGCGCGCGATGTCGTCAGCAGCAGTGTCGACCCGCACGAGGAGATACATACAAACACAACACCAGACAGCATTGAGGCGATAAACCGTTTGTGTTGTTTGCAGTGGTGTCCGAATTCCTTCCTCTTTCGAACCGACAACCGCAGTTTGTCCGAATTCCTTCCTCTTTCGAACCGACAACCGCAGTTTATCCGAATTCCTTCCTCTTTCGAACCGACAACCACAGTTGAACCACTTGCTCCTTTCCCACTGACCAACATCGGCGGAACTCACCCCACAGCTCGGCCTGCGGGGCATCCGCCCCTGTCGGCATGCTCCTTCCCCACGGACAGCTCCAGGAACGATTACTCCTAATCAGCTCGATGCTTCGAGCGCCTCCTCCGGAAAGCGAACATGGCTGTCAATCCTCCGTCCCATAACAACCCACCCAACGGAAGCGTCGTTTCGGAAGTATTGCTGCACGGCACCGTGCTTCTCTTTCCCTCCCTCCGACCACTATATAGGGCATCTATAGCGCTTTGATCGCCGACAATGAGTCCACACCTCCGTTCTAGGTACATACATACGTCCAATTGCCATCCCCACCCCGCCCAGCAGCGGTACCTGCGAGGTCGAGGCTCCCACTGCCTCGACAGGTGTGGGGTCGACCTAATGGCGGTAGGGTATCCAAGGAGATGCGATCAGAAACTCCGGCATCGAGTCTCGCAGCGGAGGACCGGTCACGAACCAATATCAATTATCATTCAGCAAGAGTTACTTAGGTGCTTCTGCAAAGGCAGAGCTGCCAAAAGCCACCTTGGACGAGGCGAAGGAGTTACAAGCCATCGTGTCCCCCTGCATATCGGTCAAGGTGGATACAAGTGCTCTCCACACCAAGATGTGGGCATCCGAAGGAGCTGTAGTCATGGCCGCTGCGTCCGTGACGCATAAAACATCGCAAGAAGTGCCACTCGTTGGCTGGGTCGGGGTGGGTATTCACCTTCCTGTCAATCACCTCCCGGGGATCTTACGCACCCAAACCAACCAGCAACTCGACCGATAACACCGACTTCCAGAGGCTCAGTGCAGACGCCCAAAATCTATACGGGATTCTCGAAAGCAACTTTCTGCGGCCCCAACATGGCCCCCGGCAAGCCCGCGCCCGTACCGGGGATGAACATGCCAATCCCAGTGTCGTGGAACTTGGGGAGAAGAAGGACGCTGCAAACAGAGCCGAGGAGTCCTCGTACGAGCGCGGTTGATGAATAGCGAGTGACGTCTTCTGCATAAGAAACTCCACGACTATCTTTCCCTGACAATACATACATACACACTTCTCGGACAATCCAGTCAGCGTCACCGGGGGTGTCATTCTGTGGAATGGTGTTCGTTCTCACGCCATGTGCCTAACCTGCACTCCACCATTACATGCGTCAGGCAACAGTAAAGTTGCTCGAGCTCCAAACCGGAGTGTCGAAGCGCCGGCACCGGCACTGGGAATCCGACGATCCAGTCAACACGCACTCACACTCACATACATACATAAGCACACACACGTTGGTACAGTCATAGGACTGTCATCTGGCCAGCGCGCAAGCCTATTCTTGATACCTAGCAAGTACTAGTGGATCATCTACCTTACGGGTCATTACCCCCGAAAGACCCCACCCGCCGCTGAGGAAACTCCTGACTCGATGCGGACAGCGTTCCCCCATCTACATATCCAGCAGGTCATCCTGCTCCGGAAACTCGGATGATTGTCTTTCCGCAGCAAGAGATCATTCGCATGCACGTTTCCCACTCATCAAACACATCACTAAACACCTAGAGATTTTATTGACCTCGCACTGTCTTCCCCCCCCCCTGGATTCTTGATGACATCTTGTAGCATTTCGGCCAAGCGAACAGCAGATACCCGTTCCGCTCCAAACCGCAATTCTCGGCTGGCTGCAGTTCCGAGCTCGCCTCCAAATCTGCGTATGCATCCGATTGCAAGCCTAGATACTCGTCTACCGATCCATGCCGAGCAGCGTTCTTAACTGCTCTGGCAGCGGATATGGCCGTTCCTCTGGAACCAGCTGTCTGGCCTCCTCCACGCAGCCTTGATCGAGAAGTGTTTTGACCTCCCTCGCTCTTTCGGTCACGTCCTGAGCCACATATTAGCCGGAAGCCCACCGCCCGGAACGGATGGTTTTCTAGTCCCCACCTCGATCCCGACAATCATCTTAGCAACCCACTCCCTGGACATGGTCCTCCCGATACCAATCTGAATGCTCCGCCATCCCAATCGCTGCAGCGCCACATCCCTCTCCGGATCCCACTGCACGCGTACCGTCCGTTCCCTCTGTTCTTCGCTCAGCAGCGTGCGGCCATCGGAGACGCAAGCTCTCGCAAGCAGTCCCTCGAAGTGCTCGCGCTGCATCGTGATGGCGAGGATGCACGCTTGCCGCTCGTCCTTGAGCCCGTAGCCGGACCGGTACATCATCCAGTTCCAGCTTGGCTTAATCCACGTCATGCGGGTGAATAGAAAGTCTGGCGAGGCAGAGAGATTCTGCGTGGCCACCGCGGGGCCCGCGATGGACGCTGGGTAGGCTTGATAGACCGTTATGGTGGTGGGGGTGTGGAGTGCGCGGATCTGGCGATACGGCGGAGAGGCGGAAATGGACGAATCATCGTTGGCGACGGTGTTCGCAGGTGGAGCCATGTTTGTTCTCACGGAGGAAGTTTATCGTATTCGATCGTCGGCGAAGGCGAGGAATGCAATATACATTAGATTATATAGATATATATCCCACGGTGGTTCCACTACTGCAGAAGTAGATACTTGATGGTACTTCACATCCTCTCATGATGAGTGGCGATGAGTCTCGACTGTGCCTCTTATGCGCAGTGCCCCCACCTTGCTGGCGAGTGCATGGCACCCCGGTAATTTTAGGCATACATACAGAGATATGCTCTATCTATCTAGTCGACATCAGCTGCGCCTCGTGGGGATACGAATCTGCCTCTGAGATCTTCGTTTCCACGAGCGTGGTTGTGGCTGCCTCTGCTCGTGCAACACTGAGGCTAGCAGGGGACTGAAACAGCGCCATCGAGTTAACGCTAACACTACACTCGACGCGATCTTACTGGAGCCCCCAACACGAACACACGAACCCGTCGGCGTCATCACCAAACCACCTGCCACCACCGCAACCAGCCACCACCACCACCAACCATGGCACCAAAATCGCGCCTCACCGAAGCGGCGCCGCCGAAGCCGCCGACGACGCTGTCCCCGACGGCGGTGATAGCGGAGACGTGCGTGATGGTCGGGACGCACCCGGTCACGATCGGGAACCACAGTGTGCTCCACCCGCGGTGCCGGCTGAACACCACGCTCGGCCCGATCACGATCGGCGATTTCTGCATTCTCAACGAGCGCACGCAGATCGCGCCGAGCGACGCTACCGGCATGGCGATCGAGGACCACGTCGTCGTCGAGACGAACGCCGTCGTCAAGGCGCGGACCCTGGGCGCCGGCACCACTGTCGAGGTCGGCGCCAGGATCGGAAAGAGGGCCGTCGTCGGGAAGGTATGTTTCTATTAGATATGCGCTCTCCCCACATCCATATCTATCCACCCCACATCTCCATTCTATCCCTTGCGGGGACGGTGTCTAACTGCCAGGGGGAGGCGGAGGGGCTCCCGGTATGTAGAACTGCAAATTCACGCCGCTGACGGTGATTGCCGACGACGAGCTGGTGGAGGACGACACGGTCGTGTGGGGCTTCGGCGCGCGGAGGAAGGACATGAGCGGGAGCAAGGAGGCGCGGTCGAAGCTGGTCGAGAAGCAGGTTGAGGCGCTGCGGGGGGTTATCGCCAGCAATCACGCCAAATTCCTATCGTGAGAAGGAAAGAAAAAAAAACCACACCCACCAGATGAACTTTGTGCGAGTGAAATTGCATGATCAAATCTTGCCAAGCCCCCATCCAATGAATCCAATGACGAGTCTGCACACGGCAAGTCACCTTACCGTTTGGGCGGTACTATTGAAAGCTAAGTAAGTAGGTAGTTGCTTAACTTAGTACAGGTAGTAAACTCCACAGATCTTTTTGCCTGTCAGTTGTCTCTTGGACAGTAAATTGCCCGTGTTGGGGGGGATTTTTTTATTCTTCTCATCCTACGTTACCCAGCGTTCCCATCTAGATACATATATCTGCTTTGCTTGTCCTTACTACGTTCGTTCATCCTTTTTCACCTTGGTTGTAATAGCTCCAGGAAAAATCACATGTGTCATCTGCATCTCGCAACACACGCCGCTGCCGTCAACTGAAACCCCTGTCCCTCTCTCATCGGATACATAGATACATAGTACGTAACACGCGCACGCATCATCATCGTCACTATTGACGCGGGACAATAGCAAAAAAAAAACCACTTTGATCCCCCCCCCCCCCTCCACGATCGATCGATCCGAACGTGTGTGTGCGCGCGCGTCTTGCTCCTCCGGACGCACATCTAAATGTCCTACGCCCGCGCGCCTTCACCTTCGCCTTCGGACGTCTCCTCCGATCTTGATCTCGACCTCGAAGAGCTCGATCCCACGTCGTCGTCCGGCACCTTTCGCCGCTCGATCCTCGGCTCGAACCACAGAAGCTCCTTTTCGCCGCACCGGAGGGGACGACGCAGCGAAGACGGTGGTGGTGGTGGTGGTGGTGGTGGTGGTGGCGGCGCCGGCGGTAGTGGCAGCGGCACAGTGAAGAGCCACAGTAGGATAGCGCTACGGAACCTCGCGATGGGATATGGAGCGAGAGGGAGGCGCGGCGTCGGCGGCAGTGCCGATGGTGGTGGCGCACAAGCTGAGGAGGACGAGGAAGCTCTGCTCGGAAGGCGCAGTAGTGCCGCCGGCGACGGCGATGGGCGGGGGGAAATGCCGTTACTGCAGCGAATGACGTCCAAGATATCGATGCGGAACACCGCTGGCCAGAGATCCTCCTCGCCGTCGCCGTCAATACACCCCGACTTTACGCCTTCGACCGAGACGCGGACGGTATTCTTGGGCGGAGCAGCAGCTCCCGCACCCTCCGGTGGGAAGAAGGCGGCGCCCTACCCGCCGAATATCATCTCGAACCACAGATACACGGCTTTCACGTTCCTACCGCTCACGCTGTACCACGAGTTCAGCTTCTTCTTCAATCTTTACTTCTTGTTGGTCGCGCTCAGTCAGATCATCCCCGCGTTGCGAATAGGGTTTCTGAGCACGTACATCGTGCCGTTGGTTTTCGTGCTGGCCATCACTCTCGGGAAGGAGGCGCACGACGACGTTGCCAGGAGGAGGAGAGACAAGGAGGCGAACAGCGAGCCGTACGAGGTGTTGGCCTTGGGCGCCGAAGACAGCCGTCCAATAGGCAGGATACGCGGGCTAGGCAAGAGGAAGGCGGCGGCGGCGCGAGCAGAAGCTAGTCTCGACGAACGGGAAAGCCTGAGAACGCTGGTAAAGAAGAGTCGCGCTCTCAAGGTTGGCGATGTTTTGGTGCTCAAGAAGGACCAGCGTGTGCCCGCGGACGTGGTGATACTGAAGTCGATATCAAACGAGGTGGAGACCTCTGACGACGCCGAGCCCCAAGACGGCGATGCTTCGGGGGAGGCCTTCATCAGGACGGACCAGCTGGACGGAGAGACGGACTGGAAGCTCAGGGTCGCCCCTCCACTTTCACATGGCCTGCCTACCGCGAAATTCGAGACTTTGCGGATTACAGCCTCGGCGCCGTCGAGAGAGGTCAACAGCTTCGTGGGCACCCTTGAGTGCCCCGGATCCGGACTGCCGGCGGAAGGGTCCGAGAGTACCGCACAATACCGGAAATCCGTGTCCGTTGGACTATCCATTGATAATACGGCGTGGGCAAACACCGTGCTCGCCAGCAATTCAACCACGCTGGCAGTCGTTATTTACACCGGTCCGGAGACCCGTGCAGCACTATCAACATCGAAGGGACGGAGCAAGACTGGGCTATTGGAGGGGGAAATCAATAACTTGACCAAGATCTTATGTATTCTCACATTTACTTTGTCTATCGTGCTGGTTGTCCTCGAAGGCCTCAAGAACCACCCCAATAACCCCGGCGTCAAGAACCCCGAAGAGCCCGGGGAGGTTGTCAGTGGTCCCTGGTACATCAAGATAATGCGGTTTCTCATCCTGTTCTCGACCATCATTCCCATCTCACTTCGTGTCAATCTGGACATGGGAAAGAGCGCGTATGCCTGGTTTATCGAAAAGGACAAGGACATCGAAGGAACCGTCGTGCGGACGTCGACCATCCCCGAGGAACTGGGTAGGGTGGAATACCTGCTCAGCGACAAGACCGGAACACTGACGCAGAACGATATGGAACTGAAAAAAGTGCACGTCGGTACTGTCAGCTATGCCGGTGAGGCCATGGACGAAGTCGCGGAATTCGTGCGCCAGGGCTTCTCCCAGTCGACGGCGGAAACATCACTTGTCACTCCCTCGACCAGTGTGGCACCTCATGCTAGCGGCACGCGGACGCGAAGAGAGATTGGATCACGCGTCAGAGATGTTGTGCTTGCGTTGGCGTTGTGCCACAATGTTACGCCGACCACTACTACGGAGGAAGGCCAGACCGAGGCGGTCACGACATACCAAGCATCGAGTCCCGATGAGATCGCTATCGTGAGCTGGACCGAGAGCGTCGGACTGCGGCTCGTCCATCGCGACAGAACGGGGATGAAACTGGTCAGTGTTGATACCGGAGACGTCGTTGTTCGCGTCAAGATTCTGGAAGTGTTTCCCTTCACGAGCGAAGGGAAACGCATGGGCATCGTCGTGCAGTTCCTTGGAGGAGAAGGCACTGAGAAGAAGGAGCAGGATCTTCTCGGTGACCATACCGAAGAGGATGGGGTTTCCTCCGACGAGGATCCCGGCGACATCTGGTTCTTCCAGAAGGGTGCGGATACCATCATGAGTGCCATCGTGGCCAGCAACGACTGGTTGGACGAGGAGTGCGGGAACATGGCCAGGGAAGGATTGCGAACGCTCGTCATCGGACGGAAGCGGTTGAGCGGACACCGCTACCAGGAATTCTCGGCAATGTACAAGGCTTCCTCTCTGCTCCTCCAGAACAGGGACAAAGAGATGGAGAAAGTCGTCCAGGAGTATCTAGAACACGATCTGGAGTTACTGGGAGTCACTGGAGTCGAGGACAAACTGCAGAAGGATGTCAAACCTAGCTTGGAACTCCTCCGGAATGCGGGCATCAAGATCTGGATGTTGACGGGAGACAAGGTCGAGACCGCGCGATGCGTTGCCGTCAGCGCGAAATTGGTTGCGAGGGGACAGTACATCCACACCATTGCCAAATGTGCGTTTCGTTCCCATTCGATCGTGCTGTCCGAGGAAAACTCTGCTAAAACCGATGAATAGTGAAACGGACAGATCTGGCATACGACGCGCTGGAGTTCCTGCGCAACAAGACCGATTGCTGTCTCCTTCTCGACGGAGAATCTCTGGCCCTGTTCCTCGACAACTACCGCGATGAGTTCATTTCTCTAGCCGTCCAGCTTCCGGCCGTAGTTGCGTGCCGTTGCACACCGACCCAGAAAGCCGATGTTGCCCGTCTGATCCGGGAATTCACGAAGAAACGCATCTGCTGTATTGGCGATGGAGGCAATGACGTGTCGATGATCCAGGCAGCCGATGTGGGCGTGGGTATCGTCGGTAAGGAGGGCCGGCAAGCCTCGTTGGCAGCAGATTTCTCCATCACACAATTCTGCCATCTCACCAAGCTCTTAGTCTGGCACGGGAGGAATTCATACAAGCGCAGTGCCAAGTTGGCCCAGTTCGTGATGCATCGTGGTTTAGTGATTTCCGTGTGCCAGACGATGTTCAGTATCGCGAGCGAGTTCGAGCCTATCGCCTTGTATCAGGTAAGCCGAGATGCTCGAGATTTTTTCGCGTTCCGAGCCTATTCACTGACGGATCCGTGGATAGGGATGGCTGCTTGTCGGCTACGCAACGATGTACACCATGGCCCCAGTCTTCTCGCTCGTCCTTGACCGTGACGTCGATGAGCATCTCGCCAACCTCTATCCGGAACTCTACAAAGAGCTCACGGAGGGCCGCTCGCTGAGCTACCGCACATTCTTCGTGTGGGTCCTGGTCTCCGTCTACCAAGGCGGAGTGATCCAAGGCCTGTCGCAGATCCTCGTCGGACTCGACCAGTTCAAGCGCATGGTGACGGTATCGTTCACGGTGCTGGTCTTGAACGAGCTGATCATGGTCGCCCTCGAGATCACTACGTGGCATCTGTGGATGGTCCTCGCCGAGGTGGGCACGGCGATCGCGTTCATCTGTTCGATCCCGTTCCTGGAAGACTACTTTGAGCTGGATTACGTGCTCACGCTCGGCTTCCTGTGGCGCGTCGCTGTCATCAGCTCGATCAGCCTCATCCCGCCGTGGGTGGTGAAGGCGGTTCGCAGAAGGCTGAAGCCACCGAGTTACGCGAAGGTGCAGGGGATTTGAGTTATGCTTTTCTTTTCTCTTTTCTTCTTCTCCCGAGCATAGATTTTTCCCTTCTCTCTTCTAGGCGGTATGTACTACTATGGATGGATGGATGGGTGGAATTTGGATCTGCTTTTTTTTTTTTTTTTTTTTTTTTGGGGGGGGGGGGGGGGGGGGGGTTGTTTTTTTTTTTTTTTTTTTTTTTTTTTTTTTTAAAAAAAAAAAAAAAATAAAAAAA
>Ga0307508_10004603_pt1 | contig 13418 bp, 10 predicted proteins | sample 9_EM_MG_FD_203089 | JGI IMG/M metagenome (GOLD analysis project Ga0307508, IMG submission 203089) | Populus trichocarpa ectomycorrhiza microbial communities from riparian zone in the Pacific Northwest, United States - 9_EM | ecosystem: Host-associated > Plants > Roots > Unclassified | place... | reverse complement strand
GGAAATCCCATTGAAAATTGAGCATTGAACATTGAATATTGAGCGTTTTTATTGAGAAACAGGAGCATTTTGCCTGATAAAACGAGCCCCGCTTTAGACAAAGCGGGACTTCCCTATACCCTAAAAACACAAAATAACCCTATGAGATCATTTACCCGGCTTTTGTAAACCCGGGCTTCTTTTTTATGGTGAAAACGCGCGAGAGGTTGAAGCCGAACTGGATATCGCCCTTGCCCCATTTATTGGTGGTTCCGGTGATAAACGCGCGTTCGTTCATACCGCTGGTATTTGAAAAATGCAGCTGGAATACGTGCCCCCCGGTTTCGATATCAAACCCTATCGACAGGGGATTGGTACCCACATCGTGCGGCAGGCCGTTGGCCACATAGAAATAGTCTGCTACAAATGCCACGCGGCGGCTTATTTTAAACCGGCCGCCGATGCCCAGGGCATAAATATCGTTGTCGTCTGCCGGCACTACTACATTACGGTGCACCAGCGTAGGACTCAGCTGCAGGGTAAACCGCTCCGAAAACTTGCGGCCTACTATCGCCTGGTAATAATATCCCGCCCTTTCATTGAAAGAGATGGTTTTGCTGGTATCGAGGTTTTTATACGTCTGGATAGACATCCCCGCTACCAATACCACCGATACGGGCCATCCACCCGGTCCTTTAGCCTGCTGGATGAGGCGGTATTTAAGAAACCCATCGATGTCTTTATTAGTGGTAGTCCTGCCTATGCCTGCTGTCAGGTTTTTGCATATCCCGTAATCAAAGCCGAGACGCATACTGGCCTGGTCCAGTCCGAAGAACTGCGACACGCCCTGGTTGACCGGCCCAAACCGGTGCAGTATGCGGAGATCGAGCACACCTGCCCCGAGCATCTCCATCGAATGGCCATTGATGACACGGGAAGATTTAAAGGCGTTGGTGACATACTGCTTATGCGGCGTGCTGTCTTCCACACCTTTCAACAGGTCATTCTGCGCCTGCAGGCCTTGCTGCAGCGCCAGGAGGATAATAACAGAAGCGATTGTTTTTATTTGCATCGGGTTATTTTTTTGTGGCCGCCGGGTTGACAGCGCCTATTTCATGTTTTCGTAATTAGCGTTCACGGTAATCTTTACCGTTTTGGCTATTTTATCTTTTACAAGAGCGGGTATGCTGATTTTATAATCGTCGACCACGATGGTAAACTCCGTGTGCCCGCTTACGAGGCCGCCTTTTACGGCAATGGTAGCATTGGCGGTCACCTCTTTTGTGATACCATGCAGCGTGAGCTGGCCGCTCACCGGTACGGTATAGCTGCCGTCGGTCGTAAACTTCACTTTGCTCACGTCGGCCATCTTTCCCTTGAAGCTGGCCTTCGGATACTTATCGCTCTCCACGTAGTTTTCATTAAAATGCTCCTGCTGGAGGGCCTTTTCAAATTCAAACCCTTTCATGAGCACGCTGAACTCCAGCTGACCGGTGGCCTTATCGATAACGCTCACCGCGGCTTTATTATGCGCTTCGATGTTTTCAAGGGGGGCTTTGGAATAAAAAGAGATTTCTCCTTTGCGGGTAAAAATCCTATCCTGCGAGAAGGTCATTATGCCGGCTACGAGTGCCGCTGCCAGTAGCATTCCTTTTTTCATGGTGCCTGTTGTTATTTTGTGATAGTATTCTTATCCAGCGCGCAGCGCACCAGCACTACGTCGAGCAGCATGCCGGTGCATACGCCTTTGATGCTAACGGGCTGGCCCGGTTGCAACTCTTTTAGCTCGCCGCCGTGCGACGACTCAAACTGGCAGATAACGCCGCCCATCGACTGGCCGTCGAGCTGCACGGTTTGCGTGCTGTCGTTGTGCTCTATTTTAACCACGGTGCCGCTCACTTTGATCACCTTGTCGTTGTACTGTTTATTGGCATTGTTTTCATCGTCCTGGAATGCTTTCACCAGGGCAGGGGCGGGTATGGCGTAAGCGGCTTCCATCGTAGCCGTATCGGGATGCCGGCGGTGGTATTCTCTCCAGCCGTACAGCGCGGCAGCGATAAGCAACACGGCCAGCGCCAGCAGAATAATCTTTCCTTTTTTCACAGTCGTTATTTTTCGGGCGTTCCTGTATCAATCCATTTCTTAATGATGGCGATGGTGCAATCGTCCAGCTTAGTGCCCCCGTCGGGCATGGGGCGGTAGCCCGATGCATGGCTTATGGCGCCGTACAGCTGGCCGCTTTGCGCATATAATTTTAATGCCGCATAGCTGTCGAATGTAAAGCCGGCGATATTGGAACCGGCGCTGTGGCACCCATAGCAATTATTTCTTACAATAGGTTCTATCCGGGCGGTATAGGTAACCGTATCCGGTACCGTACAGGGTACCTGTATCACTTCCTTTTTATTATACGCGCAGCCTGCCGTGATTATACTGGTTATTATACCAAGGCCGATGCACGCCAATGCCGATATGCTCCTAGTCATGCCATATGCTTTTGAAGATGATATGTTCTTTTATTTTACTACAATTCCATACGGTGATTAATAAGGAAGGGTTGCCCGGTCCCTTTTTTTGTCCCCCAACATTTTGAATGGTTTAACACGAAGCAGGCTGTGGAACAGAAGTGGTTCGATTCGGGTCTTCTTCTCTATTAGGTGGTATCTGGTTCGTGTCTAGTTCGTGTCCAATTCGTTTATAGAGACGAACTACAGACAAACAAATAACGATGTAGATGCGGTATAGAATACTAACAGACCCGAAGAAATACAGGTCATGTCCCCCTCGTGTCCCCCAAATGTCCCCCGGGAGGCAGGAGGCGAAAAGTTGTCTTGTCCTACTATAAGTTATTGCATCGCTTTTACAATTTCTTCCGCGTGCTGCTTGTTTTTGGGGCGGAGAAAGATTTTGCGGATGATGCCTTTTTCGTCGATCACAAAAGTGGTGCGGTGGAGGCCGTCATAATGACGGCCATACAGCTGCTTGGGGCCCCATACGCCATATTTATCTATTATCTTATGATCGGGGTCGGCCAGCAGGGTGAAAGGAAGGGAGTACCTGGCTTCGAATTTCAGGTGTTTGGCGGCATCGTCGGGACTGACGCCGAGCACTACAAAGCCCTGTTGTTTGAGCAGGGAATAATTATCGCGCAGGTTGCAGGCCTGGATGGTGCAGGTGGGGGTATCGTCCTGGGGATAGAAATACAAGATTACTTTATGGCCTTTAAAATCGGCCAGGGACACTTTGTTACCATTTTGGTCTTTACCGGTAAATACAGGGGCCTTATCGCCTTCTTTTAAATTGATCATATTTTCTGGAGGGGTAAGATGTTGTTCGTTGGTCAACGGGTAAAAGTAAATGTCTTTTGAGCAATATTGCCGGCTTCGTCGGTAGCGCTTACCTCGAGGGTATGGGCCCCGGGGGCGCATTTTTCGTCGAACGTATATATAAAGGCCAATCCCTTATCATTGGTAAAGCGCAGCCAGTGACCGTCGAGCAGGGCGCGGAAGCTGTTATACGACCCGAGATTGTCACGAACATTGATGACAATGCGGCCGGCTTTGGCCAGGCGGGCGCCGTCGGCAAAACCGGCGGTGATAACCGGCGGCGTTGTATCGTATACCAGCTGAAAGCTGCCCATCTCGCGAAAGCGGGCCGCCGCCCAGTCCTGCTGCCATTCTACTTTGGCGACTTCTTTCTTACTGCCGGCAAAGCGCTGCATCACGATACGGTTGTGCTGGTCGCTGCTTAATACCATAGTGGGTTTGATACGCACCAGCATGGACTCCTGTAAGGGAATATAGGCCGCCCCGATGCTATGCACCGCCGATACCACGTCCGGCGCCGTAGCCGCCGTTTGCTTATAGGCGATGTGCACGGAATCGTACAGGGATTTTTCGCCGATATAAAACTCGCAGGCGGGCGCTTCAAGACCGTCCAGCATGCCGGGATAGTACATTTTTGTGGTGGAGGGGGTGAGTGCGGGCGGCTGTATGGCCGCGGGCGCGCCTCCCGGCTCCCGGCCCGGAACTGCCGCCTCATACTGCACGCTTGTTTCCAGTGTCGACATATTCCCGTTGGCGTCTTTTACCTCAATTCTTACCGGGTGCACTTTACCATCGCTGATATCGAGCGCGCCGTCGCCGCCCATGGGGCGGTAGATGGAATTGGCGTAACCGGGCAGCAGGAACAGCTGCTGCAGGAAGGGGCCGCCGGTGGCGCGTGTCTTATAATCGATATGGGCGTTGAGGTTGCGGGTATTGTCGTAGCCGATATTATCCATACGGAACCCGATAACCGGGCGGCCGTCGCTGAAAAGGTCGGCTTCAAAGATACCATTGGCATTGGTGGAGCCGGAATGGGTATCGGTAGCGCTGATGGCAAAGCTGCAGCGGGGGCTGGCCACCGTTATAAGCGCTGCGGTGGTAGCATAGCCTGTGGCCGTTTTTTTGAGGGGCAGGTACCTGGGCGATTGCTCGTACAGGCTGCGCGTACGGTCGTACAGCGCCAGCCGGCTGATAACGGGTTTGGTATCATCGGGCAGCGGCAGGCCAAAAAGCGCCGGGTTTTTGTTGATATCATCGGCCGTGCTGCGAATCTCAAAATGCACATGCGGCGCCTGCGATCCGCCGGTGGTGCCGCTCCACGCGATAAAATCGCCCTTCTTCACCGGGAACAGGGCTGCGGGTATATCGGCAAACTGCTTCCACGATTCAGTTTTGTACTGCAGGTCCTTTACATATTTCTCCAGGGCGGGGTTAAAATCGTTGAGATGGCAGTATACGGTCGTATAGCCGTTGGGGTGGTTGATATAGATGGCGCGGCCAAAACCGGCCGGTTCAATCTTTATTTTGGCGATATAGCCTTCGGCCGCGGCATACACGGGGAGGTTAACCCTTTGCTGCGTGCGGATATCGAAGCCCATATGGTAGTGGTTGGGCCGCAGTTCGCCGAAATTGCCGCTCAGGCTGATGGGAATATTGAGCGGGTTGCGAAAATATCCTTTCGGGTAAGTTACCAAAGGGAAAATTTGTGCGTCTAATGTAAGAGCCGACGATAAAAGGAGGAAGAGGAGTGCCTGTCGCATGTAGAAAAGAATGGTTTTGCCCTTGATAAAAAATATTTGCAAAGCTAAACGGTTACCTCCACATAGAAATCGGTATTAATAGGAACCCACCCCCTTCATCAAGCCGATATCCACTTTCTAAAAAAAGATCGCATAACTGCAAGCCTTTTTGGAATATTCCCTTGCATCTGATCACGATTTTTTAAAAATACCCGGTTTTGGGTATGGAATTTGCAAAACCTTGGTACAGCTTTTGGCGTATATAAGTTGTCTATATAAAAGAACGAGATGTTTAAAGAGATGTTAAATGGATTAAAAAATACTGCTATGAAAAAGATGCGGCAGACAATGGTGATAGTCCTGATAATGTTGGGAGCCACTGTAATCGGATGGGTAAAAGGAAACGAAGCCAAACAGAAGTGGGTGTACAAGCGCAAAACTTCTTTTGACGAAAAGCGCCAGCTGGCTAAAAAGCGGATGGCGGCCCGCCAGGGACAGGTGCAGCTGGATGACATTGAATGGGCATCCTATCACAACAACTAATTATTTCCAATTATAGTACTATTCCGAGCCCCTACCGGAAGGTGGGGGCTTTTTTGTGCCAAACCCGCTACCATAGCGGGTTTTACCGTCTTTTTAAAAATTAACGCCCATATTTTCCCGCACTCCCTTACTTTTGCGCAATTTATCCTTCCAGTAGGATATAAAAAATCGTAAAAAAGAAATGCCAAAAGACACATCCATTCGCTCTGTTCTTATCATTGGTTCCGGTCCCATTATCATCGGCCAGGCTTGTGAATTCGATTACTCCGGTACACAGGCCGCGAGAAGCCTGCGTGAAGAAGGTATTAAAGTCATTTTAATCAACAGCAATCCCGCTACCATCATGACCGATCCCATGATGGCCGACAGGGTATACCTGTTGCCCCTGACGGTGGAAAGCATCGAACAGATACTGGAAGAAAACCAGATAGACGCCGTATTGCCTACCATGGGCGGACAAACAGCGCTCAACCTGGCCAAGGAAGCAGAAGACCTGGGTATCTGGGTAAAATACAATGTGCGCCTGATTGGTGTTGATATTAAAGCCATCGACAAGGCCGAAGACCGTGAAAAGTTCCGCCAGTGGATGATTGAGCTGGGCGTACCGGTGGCGCAGGCCAAAACGGCCAACTCCTTCCTGGAAGGAAAAGAATTTGCACAGGAAATAGGCTTTCCGCTGGTTATCCGCCCTTCGTTTACCCTGGGCGGTACGGGCGGCGGCTTTGTACACGATAAAGAAGATCTGGACGAGGCGCTGAACCGCGGCCTCCAGGCATCTCCCATTCATGAAGTGCTGGTGGAAAAAGCCGTATTGGGATGGAAAGAGTTTGAGCTGGAGCTGCTGCGCGACGCCAACGACAACGTGGTTATTATATGTACCGTAGAGAACTTTGACCCGATGGGCGTGCATACCGGTGACTCCATTACCGTGGCGCCGGCCATGACCCTGAGCGATACGGCCTTCCAGCTGATGCGCAATACCGCTATTATGATGATGCGCGACCTGGGCAATTTTGCCGGCGGTTGCAATGTGCAGTTTGCCCTCAACCCCGATACGGAAGGAATCATCGCCATTGAAATCAATCCCCGCGTGAGCCGCTCGTCGGCCCTGGCATCGAAGGCAACGGGCTACCCCATCGCCAAGATCGCCGCCAAGCTGGCTATTGGTTATTACCTCGATGAGCTGGAAAACCAGATCACAAAGACCACCTCCGCCTATTTTGAACCGGCGCTGGATTATGTTATTGTTAAGATACCGCGCTGGAACTTCGATAAGTTCAAAGGCGCCAACGATACCCTCGGCCTGCAAATGAAAAGCGTGGGTGAGGTAATGGCCATCGGCCGCAGCTTTACCGAAGCGATACAGAAAGCCTGCCAGAGCCTGGAGAACAATGCCATCGGCCTGGGCTATTATGGCAAAAGCCAGATGCACGCGGAAGAGCTGCTGGAATACCTCAAAACACCCAAATGGGACCGCCTCTTCCGTATCAAGGATGCGCTGATGGCGGGTATATCGGTGGGCACTATTTCGAAAGCCACCAACGGCATCGACCGCTGGTTCCTGAACCAGATAAAACTGATATGCGAAGTAGAGAAAGAGCTGGCGCTTTATAAGCTGGATACCCTGCCGCTGGAACTGCTGGAACGCGCCAAGCGTCATGGCTTCAGCGACGACCAGATAGCGCATATCATGAACAACGGCACGGAAGACGCGGTATACGAAAAAAGAAAGGCGGCCGGCATTACCCGTGTATATAAAATGGTGGATACCTGCTCGGCGGAGTTTGAAGCCAAAACACCTTATTTCTATTCTTCGTTTGAAAAGAACGGATTAAACGAAAGCAAACGCAGCGATAAGAAAAAGATCATTGTACTGGGTTCGGGCCCCAACCGCATCGGCCAGGGCATCGAATTTGATTACTGCTGCGTGCACGGCCTGCTGGCCATCAAAGAATGCGGGTACGAAGCCATTATGGTGAACTGTAACCCCGAAACGGTATCCACCGATTTCGATATTGCCGATAAGCTCTATTTTGAACCGGTATACTGGGAACACCTCTGGGAAATCATCGAGCATGAAAAACCCGAAGGCGTTATCGTGCAGCTGGGCGGCCAAACGGCATTAAAGCTGGCAGAAAGGCTGACGGCAAAAGGCGTGACAATCATCGGCACCTCGTTTGACAGCATGGACATTGCCGAAGACCGCGGCCGTTTCAGCGATATGCTGAAAGAGCTGAACGTGCCTTATCCTGAATATGGCACTGCCTGGGCCGTAGACGAGGCCATTGAAGTGGCTAACCGCGTAGGCTACCCGGTATTGGTGCGCCCCAGCTATGTATTGGGCGGACAGCGCATGCGCATCGTTATAAACGACGAGGAAGTAGAAAAAGCGGTGGTAAGCCTGCTAAAGCATATACCCGGCAATAAAATCCTTATTGACCATTTCCTGGACCGCTGCCAGGAAGCAGAGATAGACGCTATCTTCGATGGCACTGATTTTCACGTGATGGGCGTGATGGAGCATATTGAGCCGGCAGGTATCCATAGCGGCGACAGCAACGCGGTATTGCCGCAGTTTAACCTGACGCCGCTGGTAGTGGAAACGATGAAGGAATATGCCGAAAAGATTGCCCGCGCGCTAAAAATCAAGGGACTTATCAATATCCAGTTTGCCATTAAGGACAGTAAGGTGTTTGTTATCGAAGCCAATCCCCGCGCTTCGCGTACAACGCCGTTTATCGCCAAGGCTTACCAGATCCCTTACCTGAATGTGGCCACCAAGATCATGATTGGCGGGCACAAGCTGAAAGATTTTACTTTCGAGAAAAAGCTGAAAGGTTTTGCTATCAAGGAGCCGGTGTTTAGCTTTAATAAATTCCCCGGTGTCAACAAAGAGCTGGGGCCCGAAATGAAAAGCACGGGCGAAGCCATCCGGTTTATCAAGGATTTGCGCGACCCGTATTTCAGGCAATTATATAAGGACAGGAGCATGTACCTGAGTAAATAATTTGAATAACCGAATAGTGGGAAAGCAGTAAGCCTGAAGCCCGGAAGCAAGTCTTCCGGGCTTTTTTGTTTAAAAGCCCCATGGGGGCGGCATATTCGTAGAAAAATAACCTGCCAAACAAAACAGCCCCGTAGGGGCGGCATATGTAACATACCGCCCCTACGGGGCTAAACAAATAATGATGGTTGTTTGCTATGAACATATCGCCCCGATGGGGCTGCCGCGGCACGGATTTTTTGTAGATTTAGGTATGAATAAAGAACTCTTATCCATAATAAGCAACCTGGAAAATGTATTGAGCGGCGATCCCTGGTATGGAAGGGCCGTGTATGAGCTGCTGGAAGAAGTGCATCCGGCAGTGGCCTATATAAGACCCGGCGACACAGAGGAAGATGAAGGCCACTCGCTGACGGACTTGCTCTACCATATGCTTACCTGGGCGCAGTTTACGCTGGTGGCGGCGCAGGGAAAAACAGAGCAGGAAGTACGGGAGATTGAAAAGCTCGACTGGCGGGTTATCAACCCCGTGGAGCATACCTGGGAAAAGGGGTTGAAGGCGCTTAAAGAAACCCACCGGGAGCTGCTGGCAACACTCGGCACGAAAGACGATTCCTTACTGGAGCAAACCGTACCGGCGCGTAACTATAATTTCAGGGTTTTGCTCAATGGATTAATACAACATAATATTTACCATATCGGGCAGGTGGCGTATGTAACCAAATATCTTGCATCGGAGTAATGCAGCACTGCGTATCCATACAGGCATACGGAAGCCGGCCGGGCACGTATGCCATACCTTGAAGGTATGGCATACGTTTAATCATCGTCGTCTTTTCCTTCCTTCAGTTTTAGAAACGCGGCTCTTTTAGGACCGGGAAAGGCAACGCTTTCTCCTTTTACGCCATACCATAACACGATATTAAATTCCAAATCGGGAACGGCATCTTCTTTTGCAAGGTTGAACTTCTCGGAGCGGCGCTGCCATTCGCTGGCAACCGTATTTCTTTGGTTTAAATCCACCTGGGCAGGTACCGATTGAAACGGCGTTGCATCGGGCTTGCTGTTAAAGCACCGCCACAACGGCGTAGCGGCAGCGTCGTACTGCGACATGGGCGGAATACCAAGGATAAGCTCCATCGTTCTGAGCAGCGACGAAGTGGAATACATAGTATGATCTACAAACCCTCTTTTTACAAGACCGCCCGCAATATAGGAAGGGCTGCGATGGGCGTCTACATGGTCGGCGCCATTCTGCGCATCGTCTTCTACAATAAATACCACGCTTTCATTCCAGACAGGGCTTTTGCTGAGGTATTCGATAAACATACCCACGGCAAGGTCGTTATCGGCCACATGGGCGTAAGGCGTAGGTCGCCCTTTGCGCAGACCTTCGGTATGATCGTTACCAAAACGAACGGAATTGAATTGCGGTACGGCGTTGACCGCCAGCAACGAATCGAATTCTCTTTTCCATTGGAAGAAACGGGTGGTATCGGGCGTGGCCAGGTCCCAGCCGCGGTAGTAAGGACAAAGATGATCTTTTAAAGAAGGGATATTGGGTTTATAGTTATCGGCAAACTCGCCGTAGGTGCGATAGCTTACACCGGCTTTTTTGCAATGGTCCCAGATAAAACCGCCCTTGTTGTTGGCAATCTCCTTACCGCCTTCGGCCGAATAACCGCCGCCGCGTCCGCCATAACTGGTAGGCCATGTCTTTTCGAGGTAATCGGTGGCATAACCGCCCATGGTCCAGTTATGACCGTCGGCGCTCACTTCGCCATCGACATAAAAATTATCCAGCAATACAAACGCACGGGCCAGCTTGTGCTGGTTGGGGGTTATCTTTTCGCCGAATAATACGAGGCTGGTGTCTCCGTTGCCTTCTTTCATATCGCCCAGCACCTGGTCGTAGGTGCGGTTTTCTTTTATAACATAAAATACATGTTTAATGGGCGATGCATCGCCTACTTTCATGGGGATGGGATTACCGGCCTCGCCTTTTGCCAGCAGCTCGCCTTCCTTGCTGTAGGGTGTATTATGGTATACCACTGCAGAATAAGCGGCCAGCGCCTCTTCCTTCGGCGTTTCGAATATGCTCATGGTGCCTTTAAACAGGCCTGCTATGTATTGTACATCTTTCGGCCGGCCACGGTCGCCACCCTGGTATACCACTTCTTCTTTTTTGCGAACGGGTTTAGGACCATTGGGATTGGCTTTGGAAGAAAAGCCTTTACCATTGGCGACAAATATTTTTTTGCCCAGCACTTTTACATTGGTGGGATACCAGCCTACGGGAATAAAACCTTTGCTCCTGCTGGCGCCGGGATTGCTTACATCAAATACAGCCAGGCAATTGTTGTCGGCATTGGCAATATAAAGGGTCTTTTCATCGGCGCTTAATGCCAGTCCATTGCTGGTAGACCCGGCCGGCGCATTGGGATATAACGCTGCATTCAGAATTTCGATCACTTTACGCGTACGGGTATCGATGATGGACACTGAATTATCGTTGGCATTGGCTACAAACAGGTACCGGCCTTTTTTTGACAGGCAGAGATCATTGGGGTTGTCGCCTACGGGTATTTCATCTGTGACCGATTTGTTTTCGGTATTAAATACCAGCAGCTTGTCGCAACCCCAGCAGCTGATATACAGCTCTTTTTTATCGGGCGATAAAAGACAGGAATATGCTGCACCACCGAGGGGCAGCTTCTGCAATACGGATTTGGAAACGAGATCGACGATATAAAGCGAGTTGTTGTCTTTGGTGACCACGTAGAGTACTTTCTTTTTATCATCTATATCGATGCCGGCAGGCGAAATGCTTTCCGGCCATTTTTTGCCCAGCAGGATACTGTCTTTAAATACCAGCTGATTGTTTTGCACTGCATATTGCAGTATGCGGTTGTCGTTTCCACCCGAAGCATATAAGTATTTTTCGTCGGCGCTGAATTTGAGCCCAAACCAGCTTTTGGGAATAACCACCCTGTCGAGCACTATTTCCTTTTTGGGATCTATCAGCTGCAGGCTTTGTACGCTCTGGCCGTTGTTGGTTACGGCCAGGTACCTGCCGGAAGAAGACACCGCAATATTAAGCGGCAGATCACCCAGGGGCAGGCTCCTGCCTACGGGTGTGAGCGACCAGCCATTGGGGAGGTGCACGCGGGCGGCTTCCAGCTGCTGTGCTGTTTGGGCCTGGGATACCGCAGATAAAAGGAACGCAGAAAGGATGGCGAAAATTCTCATGCTCTTGTTGTGTATTACAAATTTAAAGATACGATGGGCCGTATTGCCGCGAACCGTTTTAAGCCAGAATTAATGCCGATCGGCAAAAGGTAAAGATTTATTAACTTAGGTATACCCATGTACCCTTATCTCTCACTCGCTCGCCTCTGGCGGGTGAGGATTATGGTGAGCCTCTGGCTCACATGGAGAGCCGGAGGCTCTCAAATAGCCCTCACCCGCCAGAGGCGAGCGAGTGCGGTGAGTGGGGTGAGTGGACGAGTGAGAGTGGTTCGATACGCTTCCGGAAGCAATCCCGCCCATTGAGAATATTCCCCATCCTGGTAAAAATCCTTGCATGCACCCTTATCCTTCCTATACCTGGCAGGAGGCACCGATCCTGCGGTTGCTTATTCCTTTTATAGGAGGAATTGTGCTGCAATGGTATGGGGCGTTCCCGTTATTGCCCTGGTGGATGCTACTGCTTGTTTGCATAGCAGGGCTGCTGCTTTTCAATGGTCGTTTTTCTTACCGGCAGTTCCGTTTTAGCTGGATGAACGGTGTTTTTATACAGGCTTTGTTTGTAGCGCTGGGGGCCTTGCTTTGCTGGTACCGATACCCGGCCAATGGAATGCATCATGTATCAAAGTATTACCGGGCAGGGAATGTGGTCACCGTTACGGTGCAGGAGCCTTTGTCGGAAAAAGAGAAATCGTTTAAGGTTATTGCTGCGGTGGAACAGGTAAGCAATGATAGCATGGCCTATGCTGTAAACGGCACCATCATCCTTTATTTCCAGAAAGATTCGGCTACGGCACGGTTGCAGTATGGCGACAGGCTGGTGTTTGACCAACCGCTGCAAGCTATCCGGAATGGTACAGGCGCCGGCGCCTTCGATTACAAGCGTTACGCCGCATTCCACGGTATCTACCACCAGGTGTATTTAAAGCGGGATGCGTTTACGCTGCTGCCCGGCAGGCAGGAGAACCGGTATAAGAAATGGCTGCTGCACACGCGTGCAACTGTAACGGGCATACTAAAACAATACATACCGGGAACGCAGGAAGCGGGGATGGCGGAGGCGCTGCTGGTAGGCTATAAGGATGATTTGGATAAAACGCTGTTGCAATCGTATATCAATACCGGGGTGGTGCATATCATCGCTATCTCGGGTTTGCACGTGGGGTTGATTTACTGGTTGCTGGATGTATTGCTGGCGCCGCTGGCGGCAAAGAGGCTCCGCTGGCTAAAGGCGCTGGCCATTATAGCGGGGCTCTGGCTGTTTGCCCTGCTGGCGGGCGGCGGTCCTTCGGTATTGCGATCGGCGCTGATGTTTAGCTGCATGGTAATGGGTGAGCGGTTTTTTGTCCGCACTTCGGTATACAATACGCTGGCGGTATCGGCTTTTATCCTGCTTTGCATCGACCCCTTCTGGTGCTGGGATGTGGGGTTCCAGCTTTCTTATACGGCGGTGCTGAGCATCGTTATTTTTATGAAGCCAGTGTATGGATGGCTGTTTTTTCAAAACAAACTGCTGAACGGCATATGGAAACTACAGTCGGTTACGCTGGCGGCGCAGGTGCTTACGGTACCGCTGACCCT
>Ga0307508_10004602_pt1 | contig 13418 bp, 8 predicted proteins | sample 9_EM_MG_FD_203089 | JGI IMG/M metagenome (GOLD analysis project Ga0307508, IMG submission 203089) | Populus trichocarpa ectomycorrhiza microbial communities from riparian zone in the Pacific Northwest, United States - 9_EM | ecosystem: Host-associated > Plants > Roots > Unclassified | place... | reverse complement strand
TGTAATCTGACAAGTCAAGTGTGCTTTGTTATAGCTATTGCTCGAAGTTTGTTTGTCAATCTTTGGTTACACAATCCCGATTGAAAATATTTGTATAATGATGGAAGTGAGATTATTCTTGTTAGTGATGGGAACTCTGCTGCTCAGAAAGAATTGATAAAAAGGATCTAGCTGATCCCAACTAGTTTGAATATAGGGATTTAGTGAGGTTCGATGAATAGATGAGCTTCTATGATATGATAATTTTGGTTGATGTAACGATAACCTTTCTAGAGCAGCAAAAGGCTGAAGAATTAGTGTTAATACCTTTTCATTTTATTTAAAAAAAGAGCACATCCATATTTCCTCAATTAGTCATGTTGTACACTAGAGAAGTAATCTAGCAAATGTGTTAAGAGGTTTGTGCTCATATGAGGTTTGCATTTGGGGAAGAAGAGTAATATGTTGTGGAGCAATATTATCAAAATATTAGAAGTTTATGGACGATTTGAATTAATAAATTGTAGTTGGTTTGATAAGATCAGAAATGATGCAACTATGTATAAATTAGAGTTTCAAAATTAACAATTGTAAGAGTATCTATTCACTTTTCAGTGGAAGTAACTAAGGAATAATTGATGACAGAGATACATAAACGTGATGAGTTTGTGTTGATTTGGATAAATAATGTGTGCGGGAATTGAAATTACAGTGCTACTGGAGATGGAGTTAGATAGATGATTGCATGGCATATACCTACACAATACAGAGAAGTTATGGGACCATCACAAGCTTCTTCTTCATGATCATATAGAAAAACAGTTTCATGCTAATAAATCATGTAAATAAAAGTATTTAAGCATGATCAAAAGTCAAGATGAATTAGTGATTGCGTGAAGGAAATTGGTACCAATATGTCGGAAGTTGGAGGTCGTGTGATCAATGACAATAGGAAAGTTAATAGAAAGGTTAGCCCTGTCCAGCAAATATCAATGGGTCTAATGTCATTGGTGCAGAAATTTGGGACTAGCTCATAGGCTCATAGCCTGCAGATCAATTGGTTAAGATTGATTCCGTTTGGGCTAGTCAGTGCCCTTCTGAAATTTGGGACATAAGGTATGGTTTTCATATCATGTTCTGTTCTTTAAGAAGATGATTTCTCATTTTAAACAGCAGCTTACATATTTTATATATGTATTTTTTTTTACTATTGTAATGGTTTGTGCAGACTTCTTTGAACTATGTACAATTGAAGTTTCTCAACCATCAATCTTCTAAAATATGAAGATGATGGCACCTATTCAAGAGTAAGACCAATGCAATGATGACATTGTGCTCATTGAATCTTGGTTGGGATTCAATAAAAGGAAATGAATGGTGGAGAAAGCTGGATAACTTCAAGTGGGAAACAAGGTTTAATTGGTTCTGCAGCTTGCCTGAGAGTTGACTCTTCCCTATTCTCCCTTGCTATTCAAATTTTAAATTCTCAACCTGTTAGGACTAATGGATTAATTTATCAAATTGCACAAATTAAGATATCATTGTTTATCCAGGGTAGTTAGATTTTACCATTGGAGATGGATTCTGAAATGCTAATTTGACGTAAAAGCGAGGAAATAAGTCTTATACTCAGTTACACTATTCATCCTTTTAGATTTATTGCTTGGCTAAACAGACTGTATCTTGTGATGCAGGTACTTGAAGAATAGACCAGGGAATCTTGAAAAGGATGTGGAGAAGAGATTCAGTTACGCATTGAGCAGAGAAGATATAGAAAACGCTACTCTTGGAGGACCATAAAGAAAATGAAAGTGATCATTTCATCTTTTGAATGGTGTCACTGTTTATTCATGGGAATATCTCATAGGACTTGCATGGTGTTCATTCTATATCCTCATTCTGAGCATACGCTCTCTTTTTTTAAAAAATAAAAAATAAAATTCTTTTGATGTATCCCAAGTTGTCCAATTCCTTGTCAATGGGCTTTGATGATTGCTAAATGCATCCGTCTTTGGTCTCTGGTCTTGATCAAGCATGCTCTCCTTTTGCTTCACCATTCATCATTGGAAAACAGAGGAACATGCTTTTACGCTATCAGAATCTACAGCTTCTGCATCATTTTTCAGGACAAAAGCAGCAGCTAAAGAGGAAGGAAGCAAAAATCCTATAGTTCAAGTTTCAGTAGCACCACCTTTTGTATTCTTCGTAGAGCTCCTGGATTCAACTCCAGATGATAGTTATCACTGATGATTTTGACAGTGTGATTTCCCAGTATCTATCCACACTAAGGAGCTAGCTGCAGGAGTGTGGATAGATACAGGAAAATCATAGTGTAGTGGCAACAAGCCTGCAACCTGATGCTCTTGCAAAAAGTGGCCAATTTCATTGAATTGCCAAGAAGAATTTGCGAAACTTGATATTTGAATCTAGTTCAAAATTGATGTTAGGAACTTCAGTTCCTCCTCCACATTTCTCCCTCCCTAGACCTATAGTATTGTTGCAATACTATACGACCTACTTATACTAATACAAGTACAAAAAGCATGGGGGTAGAAAGTGTTTTTCATCCATTGGTTAGATCATGATTATATACAGATTAAAAACTATATATGAGCAAGAATTGGAAAGTAACTTCCACATCTCCTGGTCAGTATGCTGAGAAAAGGGGTCCAAAATGCACCTCACTGTCCCCTTAGAGAGAGTAGGATCTTGAGGTATTATTCCAAATCGTGACCTCAAATCATCAAGTCCAATCTCAGAAATGTCAGCGCCATCCACTACAATCTTTCCTCCCTCTGGTTCCACCAGCCGAAATAGAGCATCGATAAAAGTAGTGTTTCCATTTCCAGTTCGACCAACAATACCAAACTAATCCCTCGAAGAACTAGTGGTGTGTTAGGTATATTTCTAATCTGTTTCATATGAACCTTTTCAGCCCTGTTTACCTCCATCAATTGTCAGTCTACCCTAAACGACAATTTCAGTATAAAAAATTTCCCTTTACCTCACCAATCCATATGAGTGGAGAATTTATTATAACTTTAAGTTATGTTTTAGGACAATTTGGAATTTATTTTAACATTTTGGATGCAAATACTTTAACAAGCATATACAAACATACTCTAAGAAAATTGATTTAATGTTCTCTTGCTTAAAAGATTTCTCTTATTCTCTCTAAAAGTTCTTAATTGAGAAATCAAAATACTTCAAAAATAAAATAGATATAAAAAATAATTTTAAGGTAAATTGATATTACCCTAATAGTTTATGGTATATTTGAGGTTTGCTAATTTTTTTTTATGTACAGCTTAATATTCCCATCTCATTAATTTTACAATTTTCTTATATTTGGTATATATTATTAACTAGTAACTTGCTACTATATATGATCATGTTGCTAAGTTCATAATCCCCATGGGCATAGGTTGATATGATAATTAAGGTGATTAACCATGTTCCTTAATTTCTCAAGTTTATATTTTAAGGCCAATAGCTATGAAAATTTATGAAATTCTTTTTAAATACATGAAAATAATATAAAAATGTAATTTTAAAATTACTGGAAGCAGGGGCGGAGACAGGGGGAGGCTGGCAGGGGCCGGGGCCCCTGCAAGGAATTTTTTTTCCAGCCCCTCCCTTGATAATATTAATATATTTAGCCTAAATAATAAAACAACTAACATTTTGGCCCCTTTAATTCTTTTTTCTGGTTCCGCCCCTGACTGGAAGGGATTTTGTCTCAGTTGAATCGAAAACTAATCTAAAAATAAGGTTACTATTGAATAAATAAATAAAAAAAGTTGTTATTTGTGCATATGTCTGCAACATATCGCTTAGAAACTTCTAATAAAGAACATAGCATTGCCAAAAAAAAATTATTGCTATTAAAATAATTTGCATCCACTAATTTACATGCATCCATCATCCTGGTTACAAGTCAATTTCCCAGTAGATATTAGCAAGCTTGATGTTTGAATACAGGTGCAAAACTAAGGATAGGAACTGATATTCCTCTTCTCCATTTTTCCTCTCTAGCCCTGTAATATTGTTGCAATATCATACATCATACTTCCTACCTGGTCCTAGCATCCTTTTCCTTGCTGAAAAGGTAGGGTGAAATTAGAAGTGGGATACACGATAAATAATATTTAGCTTCAATGTGATTCTGCAGCGTGTAAATGAGACCAGTACTCCTTCACAAGTTGTCCAAAAAGTGAACCTTCCATCTTCATTAACTTCTCCGGCTCGTCGAACTCGACTAGTTTTCCTAAAATAGAACAAAAACAGCTTAGTGATACATCTTGGAATTTCTTTTGAGATTTATCTACGTGAAGTTGCAGCTACAGTCGTCTCTCGTTCTTAAGTGTTAGGTTGTGTTTTTGTCGTCTTTTTTTTTTTCAAATGGAAACCAAGGTTTGGCAATAGATCGCCTTATAGCTCTGGTATTTTGGGGTCACTCCAGAAAAATAAGCCTCTGTTAAGATGTTGGATGGCATGGATGAAAGATCAGCTACATGAGATTTTCTTGGAGTGGCGACAAATCAGTGCATATCCTCAAAGTCACGATGTGCAAGATACAGATAAGTGCATTTTTTATATAAGAAATAAAGAAATGAAACTTACCATCGCTAATGGAAAGTACCATTGTGCAATCCATCACTGTTGGTATCCTGTGAGCTACTGTGATTACAGTGCAATCTGAAAATTCAGTCCGAATAGTCTTTTGCAAAACCAAGTCAGTTGCATTATCAATTGATGCGGTTGCTTCATCAAGCACCAGTACCCTACTCCTCCTCAAAAGGGCACGGCCCAAGCAAAATAATTGTCTCTGCCCCATGCTCCAATTCGATCCATCTTCCACAACTGTGTAGCAGGTTGTTAATCATTCTCTGACTATTACAATCGAAAGCATACACTCATTATTTTCCATGTAGGGGAAGAAAGCATACCTAAAGAGTCTAGACCCTGCTCTTTCTCCTGTACAGCCTCTCGAAGCTGACACTTTCCGAGAACCTTGAAAATATGGAACAAACTTTCGAGTTAGAAAGCATGAAGGTAGAAAACAACAGTTCCGCTAGTTTATAGACAATGATTACTAGATTAAAATGTCTAATGAACTGGAAAAGTTACCTCCCATATCTCCTGGTCAGTGTGCTGGGATAAGGGGTCCAAATTGTATCTCACAGTCCCGCTAAAGAGAGTAGGATCTTGAGGTATTATTCCGAGTCGTGACCGCAGATCATGAAGTCCAATCTTAGAGATGTCAATTCCATCTACGATGATCTTTCCTCCAGCTGGTTCCACCAGTCGAAATAGAGCACCTATAAGTGTAGTCTTCCCACTGCCGGTTCGACCAACAATTCCAATCTTGTGCCCTCCTTCAAATGTGCAACTGATTCCTCGAAGAACTAGTGGTGCGTCAGGCCTGTATCTAATCTATTTGATACTTAACTTTTTCAGTCCGTTAGCCTTCACCAATTGTCTCATTAAATACCAATAAATCATAGGAGTAAGACTAACCTGCAAATCACAAATATCCACTTTACCCTTTTCCGGCCAATTCGATGGAGGTCGGTTATCTTTAATCACCTCAGGGGCTTCACTTGGTATGCGCATGTATTGATTAAGCCTTTCAACAGAAATGATGTAATTTGCTAATGTGCACTGGCTTTGAATTGAAAACACCAGCGTCATATTTAATGAAAGTCCATAAGAAAGTGCCATTCCAATAAATCCTACAGTAATGGAAGTATTACAACGAGTCAGAATCGGGAAGCTCGTAATATTATGTGTTCAAAAAAAGTTGAAGAAAAGTAAACATAAATGCTCACCAGAGTTAAAAGTTCCAGGAGGTAGTAAAACCATGCAGAGTGCTGCAGAGGCAAGAACAGTTGCACTAAATATTTCAAGCCGTTGAATCAACCACTCATTTGCAGCAAAACTGTGGAAGAAAGGACTAGCATTTATGTCAATGAGGTTAAGGGTTTTTGCGAAGAAACGTTCTTCCTCCTCAAAGGCCCTTATTGTCATGGCTCCTGCTATAGATTCAGCTAGATGATTTGACACCAAAGACTTGGTTGTGCCATTGATCCGCATCAATTCTTTAGCAGAGGCAAAGTAATATGCCTGCAGATAAGAATGAGATAATCCTTAAATCCACTTTATAAACGTAAAATCATCTTTAATGGTAGTATGGTCCTCAAAAGAAGGAGATCATAACAGCATACTGCCACTTCCAGCCATATAATCAATTTATGCATTATATTTGAGCAGTTCAACTTTGTTAGACTAACTGAGGCATCCATTCTTGTAGAAGTTATGCCAATACTACTGTAATCTTTAGATTTGTTCTCAGCTTGAAAACAAGATTTCCCTCGTGAATGTGTACACTATACATGCCTTGATTTGTTAAACTGGTTACCTATCATATAAACATTACTAATACAATTGAAAGTTCATGTGTTAAATTGTACACGATGATTACTTGCGTTACATTGCATTGATTCTTCACAAGTAGTAAGAAAGTTGTTTTAAAAAAAAGTTGGGATGATAACCAGTTTCAGAAGAATTACAAACTCCAGGCAGTTTGGTCAATTTGAAGCTCACTGCAAGAAAACTTTTAGCCTTTTTTTTAAGCCTACGGTCTACATTCCTACATGTGGCAATGTAAGACAATAAACATCAAATTATTCTATAAAAAATGATTAGTTACGTTTCATTGCATTGAACTTATTACATGGTCACAAGTTGTAAGGAATTTTTTTTTAAATGTAGAGGAGACGCTATCCTGTGGTTTCAGAAGAACCACACTCCAGGCAGTTTGGGTGAATTGAACAGCTCATTGTAAGAAATTAAGAATTGTTTTTAGCCTTTTTTTTCTTATTATTCTTGAAGCCCCAAGTCTGCTTTCCTGATTATTTAGATTGGGCCATTGCCAAGCTTCTCACAATTCCAAACCACTCATGTAAGAGGATAACATAATTACCTGTAAGCGAATAGCCAAATAAACCATTGGTATGGAGACAAACAGGACTTGCCAGGTGACAACAGCCAGTACTCCCAGGTCACTATAAGCATTTGTGGTTACACCAACGGTGAAGATCAAAACGAAAGGAACATCAAGATCGACAATGCTCAAATCTGACGTGACCTATGAGACATAAAATAAACACAGGTCCAGATAAACAGTTACACATCATTCCTCAAGAAGGAAACAACATTTTCTGGGTGAGATGCTTACCCGACTCAGTATTCTTCCAAGAGGTGTGGAGTCATGGAAAGACATGGGTGCACGAAAAAGAGAATTTAGTAGCTGGGAAAATAATGACTTCGATGATTGAAGACCCAAAACAACTATAGAGATTGATCTACATAGCAAGAAAAGTGTTGAGGTAACTTCAATACACAGATAGACCGCAATTAAACGTAATGTGCTGACATGAGGATCATCAACATTAGCTGCCATCCAAGAGTTCTGTGTTATCTGACCAATGACAAACAACAGGTGACTGAAAGCAGCAATGGAGAAGTACACGTATCCTTTGTTTTGATTTAGATATTGCACATAAGGCTTAAACCCTGTGTCTCCCACTTCCTTTTCTTCCTGCTTAATCAGTTGATCTCCTTGAGAGGTTTTAATCTGCCCCTCTACATAACTCTTCTTGATCTCCCTAACAGATGATCCTTGTCTCTGCGAAGCATCAACCTCGGTATGCCTTTCAGAACCAGCTGTTTCTTTGTGTGCATTGACAAGGTCCAGAAATTCTTGGTTAGACAACAATAACTGATGATAAGGAGCGGCTTGTAGGATTTCTCCATCCGACATCAACTGTTTACAAAGATAAGCTGTCTCAAGGTAATTCTTTTGTGAAAGCTTTAACAAACAAATTTTATGGAAAAATTGCTTTAACGTGAAAATGAAGTTTAATCAGCCATAGAATTGTAGCTAGTAACTAATTATTTCCTAAAAGTGATTGAATCAAAGGATACTAACCATAACAGAGTCAAATGCTGGCAGGAAATCAACTTGATGAGTCACAAACAAGACTGTTTTCCTTGAAAGTGCTCCCATGATATATTCCTGTAAAGAATCAAGTTAGAATTAAGGGAAGGATAGCAACTAAGAGTGGAGACAGAGGTTTCTATCAGGAAAATTTGATTACATTGAATAAACTTGTAGCTGTGTGTGCATCCACAGCGCTGAATGGATCATCAAAGAGATATATATCTGCATTCTGATAGAGAGCCCGGGCAAGTTGAACTCGCTGCTTTTGACCACCACTCAAATTGACTCCTCTTTCACCTATTTCAGTAAGATCACCACAAGGAAGCAACTCAAGGTCCTTTACCAAAGAGCATCGCTCAAGTGTGTCATGGTATCGTTGCCTATCCATTTCCGAACCGAATAGAATGTTCTCTTGTATCGATCCCGTCTGGATCCAAGCTGTTTGAGAAACATAGGCAATCCTACCACAAACCTGAATCTGCAGGTCATAAAGACCAAAAAAAGGCTCACTTATGAAATAGGAAATAAAATTTGCATTAAGGCACATTTGTTCTTAAGAAACTCCAAAAGGTTAAGGACTGGAAGAGAATGGCAAGATACATTTAAGAAGAATAAAATGGAAGTTCTAAAAAGATACACTTACAGTTCCCTGTGTATGTGAAACTTCTCCAAGAATTGCTGCTAAAAGGGTAGACTTGCCAGAGCCAACTTCTCCACATTGGCCACCTTTTCACCGGGCCGAATTCCAAAACTCACATTTCTCAATGTAGGCTTTGAAGAATTCTCTTCCCATGAAAAATCAGCTGACTTGATTAAAATAGCATGGTCCACACTCCCCATGTTGCGATTGTGCCGAACATTTCCGTTCTGCAACTCTGGCGCTTCAAGAAACTTCACAATACGTACAAAAGCTACCTTTGCTTGAATAACCACTCCAATAACATCAGGGATTGATCTAATTGGGTCTTGAACAAGACGCAAAGTCGCCACAAAAGTGAAAACATTATTAGCATGCAGAGGAATTTTCAGGAAATAGCATGCTCCAAAGGTAGCAGCAGAGACCAACACAGGAGAAGACCAGAAGAGAAAACCATTATATGCTTTGAGCGTTTGCACTGCTGACAACCATTTATACTCTACATTTCTCAAATTTTCTATGGCATCCTTAAAATGCGTTTCCCAAGCATATAATTTCAATACCTTCATGTTAACCAGAGCCTCAGTACAAGCCTTCAATCTCGCATCTTGTGCCACCATAAGCTTAGACTGAAACTTAAGCTGTAACTTTACAAGTGGAGTGTTGCATAGCACAGTAATTATTATAACCACTAAGGCAGCAAATGTTGCTAGTCCCACTGCACGGAAAAGAATTACAAGAGAGAGACAAAGCTGAAAGCTTGTTGTCCATGTCTGATGAAACCAGAAGGGAAACTCGCCTATCCTGTAAGCATCCACAGTACCATAGTTCATGATCTCACCACCCGAGTGCATCAACCTACCATCGTTGGATAACCTCTGTTGCTTCTTATATATTGCAGCCGTGAGCAAAGACCTGACTTTCAAACCAACAAGCCTGCTCCTAAAATACCATTGCCTTTGTGATAAGGACTCTAAGCTCTTTGAAAAGAAGAGCGTCAGAACCAGTACATAACCTTCATATTTAAAACCTGCTTTTCCTTCAGCAACCAAAATGAATGCATTCAGAAGCAGAGGCCCAGCTGACAAAGTAAGTATCTTTAGCATGGCAAAGAATCCTGAAATTACAATGTCTTTCCAGTGGCAAAATATAATTGTCCACAAGAGAGATGGCTGAGATGATTCAACTTGTTTTTGTTTGTTCAGTTGCTCCAAAAACTCCATATAACAGCTTTCTGCTTGTTCTGCCTCTCGCAACTTTGGTATATCCTCATCCTCTAGAGTTTTCTCCTTACCCTTTCTCATCAGTGGATTCAACCACCAAAATGACATTTTATTGAAGAATCCTGCTTTAGCAAATGGAGTAACTTGGTCAACGGAATCGGTTTTACTTACACCATTGGCCTCGCCATTCAATGGAGCATACATGTCCCTTTCTTCATTCCCTTCGTGTTTATAAACCTTGTAAACACATAACAATAACAATATTGCTCCTGGAAAGGAGAGGACATCCAAAGCTATCCTAACCAACATTCCTTCACCTAAAATGGCATTGTATATGGACAAAGCACAGACAATACCAGCAAGCAAGGAAGCAAGAATGGACAATAGCCGCAATGGTGTTCTTTGAAGATGCTTCCCTAGAAGGCTTATGGTCAAACCCACCAAAAGCCATGTAAATCCCTGAAACAGCACCACTAACCAACTTCTCAATGGCAAGACAGTCTGGTTTTTCCTCAACTTCTCTTCCAAAATCCATATGCCCAAACACAAGTACACAAATCCGATACCACCATTGAGTATAACAGAAACTATCTGTAGACTCGAATAGCCTCTAAATCGAGGTGTTATTTTATATATTTTTGAAGATTCTGAAGATATTCGCATGAAAGTGAACAAGAGCACGATTAGAAGCAAAACATCGAAGCAAATGATCAGCGCGTGATTGATACATGAAGTTGGTTGAAATACCAAGCTAGAACCAGATGGCTTTCCACTTGTATCCGAATTGACAGATTCCCCACAAAACAACGTCCACAGGTCTTCCATTATCTTTCCTTTCCTGCTTACTTTTCAACTCCTGCTTTGGCATACAATGTAAAAAAACAATGCTATGTGTTACAAGAAAAATCATCAATTAATCAAATCTTTAAAACCATCTAACAATATCTAGCTAATTATCAGTGATTTTTTAATGAAGAAGAAGCATTTTTTACACACACCCCACAATAACAAGTACCATCACTCACAAAGAACTAAAGATTAAAGAAAATGTGATCATAAAAAAGCAAGAAAGGAGAAACAAAAGGTAGAGAAGTAATCCTACGAAAAGATAAAAAATTCATCATTAGTTCATTACCAATTCTTTTTGGGCAAAAAAAAATGTCTACCTTTAATACACGATAAAATAATATTTCTTAATGACCAACAGACGATGTGAGATCCTCAAAAATATTTAACAAGCAAGTCTTGCTAAAGATATTATAAAAAATCAAACCTTATTATCATAATTAAATTAAAGAAAACAAGCTTGTCAGCCAATCTTGAGTTCATAAGAAATAAAAGAATTCAGGTTTGCATTCATTCAACCAGCGGTATGGCACACCTGGATAACATTTAAAAGAATAAGAAGATTAACCTGAAAATTGCACCAAACCTCAAATTTTACAAGCCAAGATTTATTAATGTTCCATTTCAGAGTTTTTGAGGTCTCTCCCTCTGTGTTAAGAGTTTAGGACACGGAGTGGAACCAGAATTTCAGAGAGAAAGTGATGCTGCAGTGTTGTTAAATACCTTTTTTTTTTATTATTATTAATATGAATATTAGCCCACTTGTATGTATTTTGATTAATTTAACAAACTTTAAAATTAATTTTTAGTGGCTAAAATAAGAGTAAATTCAAAACATAACCTGTAGAGCTTCCACTAACAAATACTTGGATATATTAGTAGTGTTGCAAGATAGGAAAAGGAGGGAGGAATTGTGATGTTGCTAGGCATGCATGGGATGGAAAAATAATTAAATATTCTATTATTTCATGATTATGATACGAATTCAATTTCTATGAATATCGATATACAGGTAAGAAAGAAGAAAAAGGATCTCTTTTTTTTCTTTAATCGTCATGGCTCACGTAAGATCGGTATGTTGACATGTACCTGTTTTTTTTTATATATAATCTGGAATTTTCGGGCTAGTATATACACACTACAATTAATTTTTGGATTCACTGAACACCCTGTAAGTTTAATAGACAAATAAAACACTATAAGAATGAAAAACATACACACTAAGACTTGAATACATGATGCATAGGTAAGGAAAGCTTGCCGATATCATTTGGCCACAAGCCTCGATGCCTTGTTTTGGCTTTCGAACAAAGAGGCCGATCTTGCTGGCCGACCAGTCTCTTTCCTTTTTATTACTCGTCCTCTTTATTCTACTTTTGTTTCATATTCATATTCCAATTGGCTTCTCCATGGTTTTGTTTTATTTGTGAAGTAAAAATGTTTTAAAAAAGATTTAATTTTTTTAAAATTAATTATTTTAATATTTTGAGATTATTATGATATGTTAATATCAAAAATAAATTTTAAAAACTTAAAAAAATAATTTAATATATTTTTAAATAAAAAATATTATTTCATACAACAAAATAACACTTCTCGCATGCTATTATCATGAAGTTTCTAATGCATTGATGAAGAAATTGATAAAATTTATTTTTTTTTTAACAAAATTGAGAATCTATGACAAAAATAAGTAAAAAATAATACACAATAAAAGATTGTATAGAGAAACTGTTGGCCTTATCATGATTGTCCTATCTAAACCATCAATTATAGAAATATACTAGTTACATGACCTGCGAGATGCTGCGGGTCAATTTGTTTTGCATAAAAAATATGAAAAAAAAAACTAAAATCTAAAAGTGTTAGGTCTTTCTGCGTAGCTATACCCAAAAGTCTTGGGTTTGGCAGTAACGCATGACCTAAGAGTAATATTTATAATATTAATAATAACATTAAACTTGCATGACCCAAGTTTAAGTGGGTTTGTCTGCAATACCAGACCCAATAGTCTTGGAAAATTATATGTAGAAAAACTGTTGCAATCCACAATCTTTTCAAGGAAAAAGCTACAAAACTAAATTTTCAACCAGATTAATATTTACAAAATTAAACAAAGAAAATTTTGAAAAAATCATAAAAAAATCAGAAGGAAAAAAAAACATGCAGGGAAACACTATAGCAATCTATAGTGTTTCATGAGAAAATCTACAGTTATAATTCTCAATCAGCTTAATATTTAAAATAATAAAATCGATAAAGATAATCTTAAAAAAAATCATAACAAAAAAAAATTCATGTGGGGGAACATTGTAGCAATCCACGGTGTTTTTAAGAAAAAAAACCACGAAGCTAAATTCTCAACCAGCTCAATATGAAAAAAATAGAATCGACAAAGACTATTCTGGAAAAAAAATCATAAAAAAGAAAAAAAAACCATGTGCAGAAACACTGTAGCAATCTACAATGTTTTAAAGAAAAAACGACAAAGCTAAATTCTCAACCAGCTCGATATTTTAAAAATAAAATAAAAAAACATAAAAAAAGAAGAAGACAATTTTGGAAAAAAAAAAAAGCAATAAAAAAATGGAAAAAAATAAGAAAAAAACATGTGGGAAAATTAAAGCTGAATTATTAACTAGCTCAATATTAAAAAAAAATCGACAAAGATAATTTTTTAAAAAAACATGTGGGAAAACACTATAGTAAAACAAAAATAATGTAGGGA
>Ga0307508_10004601_pt1 | contig 13428 bp, 13 predicted proteins | sample 9_EM_MG_FD_203089 | JGI IMG/M metagenome (GOLD analysis project Ga0307508, IMG submission 203089) | Populus trichocarpa ectomycorrhiza microbial communities from riparian zone in the Pacific Northwest, United States - 9_EM | ecosystem: Host-associated > Plants > Roots > Unclassified | place... | reverse complement strand
AGGGGCTAATATTTAGATCTAATTCAAGTCAATTTGTTGTTGCTGCACGTTCCCTAGACCCTGAGTAGATTTTATTTTATTTACTGATCTAGTCATTGGAACAAGAAGCGCCCCCCGATGGGTAGGCGGGGTGCATTCATTTTGAGCGCGCAGCCATGTATTATATTGTGTTATAGATGCAATATTAAAATTGAGCCTACCTTATCTATGACTAGCTGGGGGTGACAGCATGATCACTTGTGCATCTATAATATAACGATACACGGCTGCACACTCAAAATGAGCGCACCCCACCGGAGGCATCTTGTTCAATGACCAGATCAGTAAATAAAATGAAATCTTATTCAGGGTCTAGGGAACGTGCAACAACAACAAATTAACTTATTAGATCTAAATCTTAGTCCCTGAACCAAAAGTGCGAAGCGCGAGTGCAAAGTGCAACTCGCGTGAGAACAAGTATCACTCCCGTGGCGGAAGTGATATATTTCCGAAAATCACGTTATAAAAATCGTTTGTGATTTTGTTTACAAGTTGTTTACGAGTTGTTTCGGTCATCGTGAACACCCCTAATGACTTGGACCAGAATTATTTTACATTCGTGTCCCAATAACCGCGCCAATGCAGACGGCTTCTAAAATGGTCGAAATAACGGTACCCAAGAGTATGCTGCGAACGGCAACCTGTGGCGAGACTCAGTTACATAATCAACCCCTGTCAGCCGGCACTCACCAACCAATGCATACGGACGACCAATGGGCAATGTTGGATGCTGGTCATAGGGGCCATGAACGCGATTGCACGTCTGTCACCTGTTAGTTCCTGGGGAGGTGGCTCTTTAGGGAGCTTGTCAAAGTCGAATCTGGGCCGGTTTGACACGTCGCGTGCCGCCGTCGAAGTCCCGTGTGTCGCGCCAGGGGTTCGGCGTTTTCGGTGCTGGTGAGTCCGCGCCGGGTTTGAGTGCGAGGTGATATTTAGGGGAATACGGCGCTGAAGGTTAGTGTGAGATGACTTTAGTTGTTCGTGGTCATGCGGAATCAGTTGTTGTGCAACTTTGAGTTCCGCCACAGCTTGTCCTTCTGACGCTGACACCGATCGAGGTTTGCTGGGCCATGGTGTATCGTCAGTGCAGGCAAACTCGCTGGGTGCACTGCGAGGGCCCAGCGGGGTAGTATAGGATGGTTGCTGATGAGAAACTGGCAAATGTGCAGAGGACGCCGGCCCCAGCGACGCATCGCAGGCGCTGTTAACTTCAATCAAAGACTCTGTGCGGTGATGAAGCTCCGGGCTTTCGTGCTGGGATTGCTCGCTCAGGTCAGCAACGCTGCTCGCCGTTATGGTGACTTGAATTAGGGAGGATTGAGGTGAAAATCCTTCACTGTATGCCTCGCTGATGAATATAGCTTCATCAGGTGGCACAGATCGTGAGCCAATGCTGCTATCCGTCTCTAAGTGAAACATCTCAGGGCGCAATCCCGCCCCATACTCGTTATCTAGCACGCCATTCGACCCTTGGAGAGCCCCTTCAATACAGGGGCCCCAGCTTTCCGACAGGATTCGGACTCGCGCTTTGGCAAGACTATTGCGACGGTCGACTTGCTCCTTTTGTTCGCGAGCTTGCTTGTGCGTTTCGAGTTGGTGGGATGCGGTCGCTTCGCTTGCCTCATCGGGGGGGTAGGAGATAGAGACGGGACGGACGTTTGGGGGCTTGATTATCTCGGTTAGTTCTTGCCCATCTGTGCTCGGCAAAGGTCTTGGATGATTGCACTGCCCAATCTCGTAAGGGAACCATTGTCTGCTGCCAAACTAAAGAGATACGTCAGGAACAGCATCGTCTGCAAAAGAGATACGTACTAAGAAAACACAGAAACAAATGCCATTCATCGTGACTAGGACGCCCCAAGACCCCATCCACAAGAGGAACCAAGTCAAAATGAAATAGTAGTATGACCATTTCCAGAAACCAATAGCGAGGAGAAGGAGAACCGCTGCAAGGATATTGATAAGAGCCACGGTGGTGCCAAATAGGCCTCGATAATTCCTGGGAAGTCGCTATAAATCAGGTCCTGAAGATTAGGGGGTGAAAATCCCACGAACCCAGTGTTGGTGAAGGAAACGTCAATGAAGCGCTTTAGACTATCATTCAGGCGCCGATCTACCTCGGCCTTAATAAGCGCGAACCGTTCTGGAGCGGGATGCACGAGTCCACTTCCCTTGGCACTGGTGATGTATGTCGGTCCCCTCTTGTCCTCGATGTCTTCTGCTAGACCGTGCGGGTAACGATCATCGTAGCGCATGCCGTGGGGAGCATCTGCAATGAAAGGACGCAACAATTCGGCATGAACCTTCAGACGCAAATGGCTCTTGTAGACGGGGTTCGTGGCGGTCGAAAGAGGGCATCCGTCTGCAAAAGATTCAAGGAAAAAGACGCGGCGAGCTCGGTACCAGCTATATGCCAGGGGTTTTGATGGCGGGGTACGTGCACTTGTGCGGGATCGACCCGTAGGATCCGTTGGCGCAGGGATTGGATTGTCACTCAACTGCAATGCAACGTCACGCACGGTTATTGACGCTCCAATGGTTTCACATACGTTTAACCTCCGAACTGGAGCAGTCGACGTTGAGGACGAAGTGGCAGATCGGGGATAGTGAGAGGAAGAAGAAAGGGTCGATTGCGCTGGGAGTGTGGCCTTCCATTCGTTGTACTGTTCAGTATACTGATGCAGCCAAAGAAGGAAGTATCTTGGAACGGGACTTGAAGCGCAATCAAAAGATTGTGGTATTTTAGGTGCTCACAAGTTTTGAACACTCCCTTGCTCGTGCTCAACATATGTCAAAAAATTCTCAAAATCCTAGAGGGGAAGCTGTTTATAAGCGGTCGCATTACATTCGGCGGGACGTACGGTGGCACTAAGCGGGGGTAGATGCTTGTTGGAAAGGATATCATCAAGTGTCACTTTGAAATGGGGCTTGACTGCGAATTGTTCGAGTCTAAATCATCCTAAAATGAGCAATAGAATACGTACTACGGTAACTGTGTCCTCTTGGTACATGGGAGACGTTGGGTGGAGGAATCGGGATAAGAAGGGGCGAATATTGCGAAAATTGAAAGAGACTGTTTCTGGAGATGCGGTGGGGAGATGTGCCATGGGATGTGGCATGCGGAGACCAAGAAGATATACTGTACGTGCCCTTACTCCAATTTATCCGAATCGGTCTGTGAGTTGCACAACTGATCAATTATATTTGGTATACAATCAGGGGTGAGGCCCTGACTTAAGAATAATAACACCCCCCACAACACACTGGACCAAATCCAGTCAGTGAAAAGTCTTCACAGATAAACGATGGTCTCACTCGAGATTATTTCGCACTAGCGGTAACGTTTGCCCCATTTGAAGTAACACCATGCTTTGTCTTCATCTTCTCCGCCCGGTACTCCTCCACTAACGACTTCTTAAACTCGGCCGTCAGGATCTCCAATACTTTCGGGGTTTCTAATCTCCGAAGGAGCTGCAACTGGTCCGCCGTTACGTGCGAGAACAGCTTGGAGCTTAGCACAATCTCTCCATTCTTCAGCGCCAGGGGTTGCTGGGTCGATGTCGCCCCCGCTGCAGGGGTGTCAATAGCACAAGCTCTGGACGGATGTACATCGATTCGTATCGGGATGCAAACAACGCGTGCTGTCACACTGGATGATCGTGCCCCCAGAGCGGCATGTATTTTCGACTCCAGCTCAGCACGACGACGGTTCAGGCGACGGTCTTCAGCATTCACAACTAATGGTGGTGGTGGCGTGGTCATCCGTGAGCCGTTCGAAATCGCATTCGCACCATTCCGAGATTTTTGAGACTTCTTCTTCTTGGCGACCTTGGACTTCTTTGCAGGCCGCGCAGCTGAACCTGTCGAATGCATCCCCCCCGATCGCTTCGCGGGGAGCGGTGGTCCATCATCATCTACACTGTCGACATCTATCACATCTCCTTCAACGTCTATGAGAGCCGTTGCGTCACCGTCACCTTCGACCACCTCGACGAGTGATGAAGTGGGGGATTGCTCTGCGAGCGATTCGGTCGGCGGGGGGATTGCCAATAAGAATTGAAACGTGCGCGACGCGATTTGGATATTCGTTCTGTGGTAGCGTACAATGCGCTCGAGAGTAATCCTCTTGATAGAATTAACTGTCAATCCCGTACCTACTCGAAAGCGGTACCCGTGAGCCACTTTTTGCCCAAATTCCATCTATCCAAGCTCCATTTCGACCAAGAATACATATGACGAAGCCGTCCAATTCTTCATCATATTCTATGCGAGCATGTAGCCGAGAGACACTTTTCAGAGGGCCAAGGTCGATGTCGACATGGACAGGAACGGCATCAACGTTGCTGCTGGGGATAGAGCGCCTCCCGATGGTACACGAAAGTGTTGTCACATAGTACGTGAATGATGGGAAACTAGGGCAGTTATGAGTACATCTTACAAGAACGTGGAAGCCGTCGTACCAGATGGCGAAATAAGCAGAGATGAGATGAGTGCTCGCCATCGCGCCGTTCAGGCGAGAGGGCGGGCGTTTGCCGGCTCAGGCCTAGTTTCCTTTCTTGGAACAATCGCAACCGCTGGAAACCACCAGGATGTGAGTCCGCACCTCTCAGCCCCATCTACAGCCGTTAACACTTTTTTCAGGTCCACATTCGATCTGCTTATAGCTGATCTCGCCAAGGACGTGAATCGAGCCCAGCCGCGCGACGCCCTTCAGTTCTGCGCCGACTGGTTCAACGCAAGACTTCAGGAACAGCGCACACGTATAAGAGACATATTCGAACAAAGCAACGCCCTCAACGCTACACACGCACGCCGAGTAAGAGGTCATTCTGCACCTGAGAGTCTCTTTCGCGACAACGGCAGAACATCTCGCCCGCCTCACGAAACTCGCCAGGCTTCAATGCCTCCCGTCGTACCTTCTCAGAGTAGAGGGAACCCTTCAGCCTTGGGCCCATTTGGTACGTCTGTCATCTGACGCATTTCCCTTAGCTCTAGTGATATAATCCCGCTTTCAGACGAGGTACCTCCTTCCAACAATAACATTTCCCCAAATATTGGTCCATCAATGCCATCAGCGCCAAGCGGCAGCAGCAGTCGCCGCGCAAGCGCCTCCAGTCCGTTTGGGACGTTGAATGTCACTGGTAATGCCTTGAACACTGGCCGTCCTCTGACCAATGGTCGTTCGTTTGGAGCGATTCGAGAGGAAGACGATGGCTCCGACGCATCTTCACACCATTCCATGACAATCCCCAACCCGCTTGCCTCACGACTCCCGACATCCAGCCCCCTAGGCTTCCTGGGACCGCCACCGTCTGCATTGGGGAGACGTGTTTCTGTTTCCGGTGAATCAATATCCCCATCATCAGGACAAGAGCGACCGCCTCCTTTTTTCCCCAAAACCCGCGATCAAATGAAGCGTCTCGAAGACGCTATTAGCGATGCCTTTCTTTTCCGGAAATTAGACAACAAAAAGCGAACTGCCGTTCTTGGAGCGATGAAAGAAGTCCACTACGGCGTCAATGAAACAGTCATAGTCCAAGGCGATGATGGCGACTATTTTTACGTTGTAGACTCTGGCACTCTTGACTGCTTCAAGCGCATGTCTGACGATGAACCCTCGCAACTCGCTAGCTCAGACTGGCATCCTAAATATGGCAAGAAAGTCACCACCTACGGTCGTGGAGGCACATTCGGAGAATTGGCATTGATGTACTATGCGAAGCGCGCCGCCACTGTCGTAACTACGTCGCCGTGCACTCTCTGGGCCCTCGACAGGGTAACATTCCAGACAATTTTGCTGGACATCAACGCCGCCACGCGTCGTTCATATGAAAGTTTTCTTGCCTCTGTCCCGCTCTTGGAGAATCTCAATGATGCCGAGCGAGCCAAACTTGCTGATGTCTTGCAACCCCGAGAATTCAGCGACGGAGAGGTAGTAGTTCGCGAAGGAGAAGTAGGCCGAGGGTTTTACATTGTGGAAGAAGGGGAGGCCGAAGCCTCTAAGCTGATTCGGAACGCGCAAGGCATGCTGACCGAGGAGAGCGTCAAAAAGTATAAGCGCGGAGATTATTTCGGAGGTTTGTCTTTAAATATTATTTGGCTCTCTCGATATCTCATGGCGAATTCTCCGCTCACAGAGCTTGCACTGCTACATCGAGCCCCCAGAGCCGCAACCGTGCGGGCGGTTGTGAAGCCCAATCAGCCGAGACTCAAGGTCGCGGCGCTGGATGCGGATGCGTTCACTCGACTCCTGGGACCCCTGCGTGATCTCATGGAAAGAAGTGCTACAACTATGTACCAAACTCAATCTTCTTGAACTGCCCGGCTCATTACTCGTTTGTGTTCCATTCACGTACTTATTCAATCGCATCGTATATGTCCCTAACTGTTGACAGATGATGAATTAACAGCCCATTATGCGGGGCGACAGATTTGATTATTACAGGGAGTTCACTTCTGCACCCAGATGATGCTGTACATTAACGTGCCCGGAAGGAAGCAAGTCACTACATGTAAAAATTATGAAGTATTTCCATCTATCACGCCGAATGGTAGCTCTGGGGCGAGCTTAAAAGGTGAATTGCCCAACTGAGCCCAGAGCACATCGTTCTGTTCTGCAGCAGAAGTATCGTGGACAGAGCCACCTAGACTTTGCAAAAAATCCATGCCAGAGAAGGGAAGGTCTGACAAGTCAAACTGCGATGGCGACGACACCGGTATGCCACTATCTCCTGTCATCGGATACGCAAATGCAGGGAGGTACGCAGAATCGAGTGGGGCATTGGAGCTGGATGGCGTGCCAAAGGATATGGAGAATGGATTCGGCGCAGCAGGGGATAGCGCGGCAAGGTCTAGAGGAAGCAAGCCACCGTCTTGACCCAATGCTGTGGCCGACGAACGCGGCGTGCTCCAAGCTTGAGTCAACTGGGGAGAGGCGGTGGCTCCCGAGAATGAGTACGATGTCGAGGCGTCATTCGCCAATTCCTCCACCGTGTGGTATGTAAGCGCCGCAGGAGGGCTTGTAAGGTTGCTCGTTTTCCGCCGGCTGTACACATCACATGGCGAAGACGGAGGGGGCATGGACACAGCATTGATTGACGACGTTCCTGGCGCGAGCTGTAATGGATAGGGTAAATCCGAATCGGTCACATCATCAATAGTTCGTTTTCGCGTTGCCAGGCTGCCGGAGGGAGCTGGAGGTGGAGAGACAACCGTCAATTATCTGTTGCTTTGGGGGGGGGAGGAAAATTCTACTTGCCCGGACTGTGAAGCTGTGACGCCCCGGCTGAAGTACCGGGACTGGGGGCAATGTGATGCCCCAGATGGCGCCCTGGCGATCGGATAGTTGTACCATCGGTCACGAACCGATCAGCTGCCGGCGCAGGCGAACTAACACCATCCTGCAGTCGAGAGAGCGACATATCAGCTAGTTCCTTCAAAATCTCCCTGCAGCGTTTTGCTCCCGGCCAGGACGGTTCCAAAGAGCCAAGACATTCAATCGCAGTGTTCACTTCGGACATTGCAGTCGTAACGGCATTTTGATCAGTAGCGTGCATAATGCATAAAAGGATGATGACGGCAGAGCTGAAGAGATATTGGCTGAAGAAGGCCAGCCAATGTGACGATGGGATGACATCTTTTATCGACTGAGCTAGAAAGATGCACGATCTTGAAGCCGTGACTGCCTTAGCAACGGAGGAAGACCGAGGAACCTGACGGGAACCCAGTGAAGTTGGAATGAAGTTGCGGTGCAAAGTGACTGTGACAGCGTAATAGCCTGCAGTCACAATCGCGGTAGGGGCGTGAGCGAGGGGCAAGCCGAGGCTGAGCGAGAACTCACAAGAGCAAAGAATAGCACCTAGGGAAACTTGCTGCGATGTCTGAGGATTTGATTTAAACGGCGCGGGAAGCTTCTCACACCATTCGGTAAGGAGCTTGTCGAGGCGGTCCGCGGATGCTTGCAATTCCGTCATCTTGTCTTCGTCCAGATTTTCTTTACATTTGTCCAGTGCGTAGACAGAACGTAGAACTTGCCCTGCGATTTTGAACAAGCACGTTAACGCATTGAATCCTTTCATAAGGGACGGAGTTATCGGGACTTCAGCGGTGGCAACGGTGGTGGCTGGACCGTTCTTGCCGCCATGTGACAAGCTCGCGAAGTATGTGGGAAGCGCAACGTCATCAATATCCAGAGGTAACTCGACATCGCAATCGGCGTCGTCAATTCCGAGGGGCCGTCCAAGAGCTACTGCAAGCATCCTGTCGAGCCCATAGACGCACCACCAAACTTTGCGTCGGGTTTCTTTGTCAATTGGGGTAAGCATCAAATGCTGGGGTGACCTCTGAGAGGATCTTGAGTACTGTCTTATCTCGATGTTGAAAATTCGCTTACATGAAGACCAAGGTCTTGCGCAATACGAACGGCTTGGCCACACATCAGCCACGCTTGGGGCAGGGAGTTGATCGATGCCAAGAATGAAGCGAGCAACACGAAAGCTTGGACATGCGCGAGTTGTGTGGCGCTGTGACCTATGTAATAAAGTATCATGGCGCTGAAGAACACAATATTAGCTGGCAAAATGTAAGTAGATAATACTGACACTAACCGTTCGTAATATACAGAGGCCATCCCAGCCTCAGCTCGGTCAGGCTCTTTGCATGCCAATCGAGGGTCGTTAACGAAACGAGCGGCACACGCGAAAACCGCAAAAACAACTATGGCGAAGCCGATTTCAGAGGGTGACGAGATCCGTCTCTCGTCCATCAGCCGTCGATATTGTGAGAGAAATGCCGTGGAGTCAACGGCTGGCAATGTATGGTGGAAGTGAGTGAAGTAAGCGGCAACCTATCCCGGTAAACATGTTGATTGCGAAAGCTTATTGTTGTTTAATAGACCTTACCAGTTTGTCCGCAAGATCCCTGGGAGGAAACTCGGCCTGTTCCGGACCCGGCAACGCACGCACGTCAGATCGAAGAATGGGAGGGAAATATAAATTATGAGCAGCCGCTTTGGCCTCGGCTCGATTACAACGCTCTTGCATGGAATCCGACGACTTGGCCGAGCGATTGGAGATATTGCGGAAAGCGTCGACAAGGGTCATAGCAGAGGATCCGCCAATCCATCGTAGATGGCCATTATGATCCATAGCAAGCTGTCCAAAATGGTCGGGTTCAGGAGGTTGCTGTTTGACGGTAGGATCGACCAGGTATGACGTGGTTTCCTTGTTGGCCGAAATGCCATTGGACGCAGGACGTTGCTGAGACGTCCCAGCAGGTTGTGAGACAGATGTTGCTGGTTGCTGTTGTTTATGAGGCGGCGGTGGTACGCCGGAGGTGGTGTCGGGGCGGTTTGCGCCAGCACCGACTTGGGTGAGGAGCCCTTCCATTTGGGTTAATCGCGCTTCCAGTTCTTGCACATAACTGAGGAATGAAATGTAGCGAGAGTTGAGAGAATAGAAGGAATGCTCACTGTCTGCTAAGGGCGGCTCGATCCTTTGTCTGGATCCAGTTGCAGTTACTGTTCGTCTGTGTGCATTGAGAGCAGACGGGCTCCCGGCCATCACACTTGATCTTTTTCCGCCTGCAAGACTCGCAAGCGCGCCAGACTCGCCTACGTTGAAGAGGCAGTCTGATGGGGAACTCGTGGTGTTCGAGGGATAAGTCGGCCATGCGAGTGGGATGGGGGTGTAGAAGGGGAGATGGAGATGATATGAAGGATATTTAGGATGAAGCGTGCTAGTAATGCTTCATGTGAAAACATGCTATGATCATTTTAAAACGCCGAGTCGCCAATGGCGGTGGGCGCTGCGCTGTCCTTTGGCTCAAAGCGCCCACTTACCCCTATTCAGTTTCACGTTGGCCTATAATGGAAAAATCTTGAGTAAAACTCGTTTCGTTTCGTTTGTAGCCTTGAACCTCGTCCTCAACGTCCTTACCCATTGCACATAACAAGGCAGCCACCGTTCCTGCTGTTTGTGCCCGGTGAAGTTCAATTTCCGACAGTTCCCACTCTGTATTACATCTAGTCCCTTTCCCCCTTACTCGGTCTCTCAACGAGCCTTGAGGCTAAGTAATCGATAGGGTTGTGGTCAATCTAGTGACTTGTGTTAAAATGGCATCTTGCCTCTCAGAGTACGTGCAAGGTGGCCTCCTGCCTGTCCACGAAATCGACTGCTAGCCAAAATTAATTTGGCCTACTTTCTCTCATTTTCGGACGTGAAATGGAAATCTTCCCAACGGACAATGAAAATCTGATGAACCCATGACGTATGTATAGCTTTTTGTAGTTTATTCTCCCCAAAAGGATATTATATAGTATCATTGTTGCAGCACTGGCACTGCCAGCGGGTCCTTCCTTCACGACAACATCATCATCAGCAATGTCTGCCATCACGAAAATTCAGCCGATTCACTCGGATGCTTCACTAAGCTGCGATGCGATATGTTCGGCCCCAACACCCAGGCTTAATATAAGACCCACCCGGCCACACCCTACAAATCCCTTCCAACAGCTCGGTCGGCTTCCGTAATTGGTACTCCACACGATTCGCAACAGGTCCAGCGCAGAAAGCGCCGCGGCTGCATAGAACACAGCGCCCTGCCCGTTCATAAAACCCGCATAGCTGACGAGGGAAATGGATGCGACTGAAAACCCACTGAGTATGGGCTTGGTATATGTCCCAAACAGCAATGCTGTTGAACGAATGCCAGCTGGCGCGTCATCAACTTTATCCTGTTGCGAGATGAGCTAAGGGGTCATAGTACAAAAGTGCTCCGTCTGACCTGGTGAGCGTAGATGGTGTCGTAGACTATTGTCCAGCAGATGCTCCCAGCATAAAGTGGCAAGCATACGCTCCAGTCAACTGCACCAGCGACGGCAGACCATCCAAGCAGAGTACCCCAGTTAAATGCAAGACCTAATAATTCATCGCTATAGCTTGGTCGTTCATTCAAACTAGCAATCCGCACCAAGCACGAATTGCGGCCAATAGGTGATTCGTTTCATCAACGGATATATCGCGACTACCGCTAGGGAAGATGCTCCGAGGAGGATACTAGCATAGGCAAGCGTGAGCAAACGATGCTCCTTCGCCATCTCGCTGAAAAGCGCCTCACCTGTACGTGTTGAGTTGTGTCAACACTGCGAGTCCCATAGATAATTGGCCGCCAAGGAAGACAATAGCCTGCGTGGGTGTGATGTCACCATTGGCAAGCGGTCGGCTCCTAGTTCTAGCTACGCGGAACAAGGGTATGTCTGTCTGGATATTCCGCGCAATTGGCCGTGATCTCACCAACTGCCTTGTCCAGGTCGCGGTCCCACAGGTCATTTATTGTGCATCCCGCCCCTCGCATTATAAGAGCCCCGATGCCGAATAGCCCCAAGTACGTCAGTGGAACGGAAGGTGCTGACTGGAGCGCATATGATCCCATAAGGATGCTCCATGCTGGAAGCAAGCGAATTGTCATCCAGAAACAGTGCTTATGCATCATTCATACCCACTACAGGGATAGTATAGCAATAGCGTCCCTATCGGTTTGTCTAGTCGCGCGAGGAGGAGATATGGTCGAACAGGTGAAGGGACTGAGGCGACCCATTTGGGTTCGAGGTGTTTAGTGGAAGCAGAAAATGATTGTGACTTCAAAGAGCGCGAGATTATGCGAATACACTGTGTACGTGCACCGAAAGGTATACCGTAACGGGCTAGCAGGACAGTGCGTGCATTTCTGATCTTGCCTAGCATCCGGCGCTCCGCTACTCATCACGTGATATTGTTCCTGCCCAAACGATGAGCTCGCCCAAGGACATTGCAGACTCCTTGCCAGAAGATGATGTAAGCCCTCCACTTGATGTGCAACACCCGACTATAAAGTTTTAAGAATTGCTATCTTGCACAATCTGTTATAGGCCGAGCTCGAAGCAATGCGACTGCGAGTGAAGGTGCGTGGAGCTTATATCCAATATGGTGCACCGTCTATAGATAACACTTGCAGGAAATGGAGGAAGAAGCCCAGAAGCTTCGTCAATTCACCGAAGAAGCTGAGAGCCAAAATGCTGTCCGCGAGGAAGCGGTAGAAAACTCGTCCAAATCGCCCATCACCGGTCAACCGAGTGAAGATTCAATAATGGATGAGGACCCTGCGATTGTGGACGCGAGGAGCATTTATGTTGGCAATGTAGGCGCTTCGTCCTCCGCGTGAAAGTGTGGGCTGAATTTTACCCTCTTCTGTCAGGTGGATTATGCCGCTACGCCTGAAGAGATACAGGCACATTTTCAGAGCTGTGGCAGCATTAATCGGGTCACCATTCTGTGCGACAAGTTCACTGGCCATCCAAAAGGGTGAGCTCCAGCTTGTTCATTTACTTTGGTGGCCACCGCAAACAGTATTTGTTAGGTTTGCCTACGTTGAATTTTCCGACCCTCTTTTTGTTCAACATGCAATGGTTCTAAATGAGTCTCTATTTCGAGGAAGACTTATCAAAGTGCGCAACTTAACCCAGTACTGCTGCATGTCTATCGTTTGGTACTCAATACCTCACGTAGGTAACCGAAAAACGAACCAATTTGCCCGCATTTATGCTTCGGGGTCGAGGTCGAGGCAAGGGGACATATCGTGGAGGCGGGCGAGGCGGGGGACATTATTACGCACCCTACAGAGCGCGTGGCAGGTGAACTTGACGTCTCCCAAATGTTGGATCATGTTCATTTGACTCACCCTCTTTGGGCATCGCAGGGGGCGCGGAAGAGGGTATTGAGGGCTTGGTACACAATGTTCATTGGAGTCAATGTTTGCGCCTGGGTTTTGACTTGCCGTTGCATTCTGTACCTCGTACTCACCTCTTTTGCAGTCCAATTCGTGACTAGTAAATTATCTAGCCTTGTTACAAACAAAACTTTCGACATTATGAAACGCGTGTCAAACAACAGACTTGAAGAACCTACGCTCCAATGTCATCGGAACATTGCATGCTTATTTCTGGGGGTGGGGAAATGGCGTCGCGTGTGTAAATTGTGTGGGGCGCCATAAATACGAGTATCATGGGCCACAATGCCCAAAAAAACAGAGGCCAGTTTAACGCGGGGTGCAGCCTGCAGCATTCAGCTATGATGCTGTTCCCCATCCACATATGCCTGTTCACCTACCAGGCGATACTTCCCAAGAAAGTGTTCAATTCAGAGTATTTGCGGTAAAAGGTACTGGAATTGGGAGCGGAAAGAACGGATTTACACAAGCAAAGTGTGAATGGATGTAACAGTTGAGTGTAAACAACGCGACAGAACATATGACGCACAAAGGAGAATAAAGGAACGAGCAAGATTGTGAACCACAAAGTAAGAACAGACGCGCTCAAGACACATGCAAGGGAAGACCAGCCCTCGCTGCGCCAAT